>WNFN01004167.1_pt1 | contig 11016 bp, 14 predicted proteins | sample 5400161 | NCBI WGS metagenome assembly WNFN01 (sample SAMN13153353, study PRJNA577476) | soil metagenome | isolation source: 80 cm saprolite on Douglas fir-dominated hillslope | place: USA:California | collected 2013-09-17
ATCTTTACGAAACAGATCGAGCGCTTTGCCGAGTGCGATTTCCGGCTGATAGGCGCGCGGCCGCCCGCGGCGCTTTGGCGCGATAGACGCAGTTGACGGGGCCGACAACGGCTTTTTACTTTTTTGTACCATTTCGCAATAAATCCCTTGACGCGGTTTATATTATGCGGAACAGTATAAAAATCAACCCCGGACCGGAAACGTCGGACCAAACCGCCAAGGAGACATCCATGGACCTGTATTTCTCGCCGCTGGCCTGCTCGCTGGCGACCCGCATCGCGCTTTACGAGGCCGGCGCTGAAGCCAATTTTCTCGAGGTCGATCCGAAGACAAAAGTGGTGCAGAACGACGGCTCGGATTTTTTTAAGGTCAACCCGCTCGGGCTGGTGCCGACGCTGCGCACCGATGATGGACTGGTGCTCACCGAGAACGCGGCGATCCTGCAATATGTCGCGGATCGCTTTCCGCAGGCCGGCATCGCGACCGGACCTGGCATGGAACGCAGCCGGCTGCATCAATGGCTCTGCTTCATCGGAACCGAACTGCACAAGGGATTGTTCGTGCCGGTGCTCGACAAGAAGGCGCCGGCTGAGGTGAAGACCTACATCCTCGGCAAGGGCCTGTCGCGGCTCGATTACCTCGAGAACTATCTCAAGGGCCGCGAATTCCTGCTCGACCATTTCAGCGTCGCCGACGCCTATCTCGTCACCGTCATCAACTGGACCATGGCGACGCCGCCGATCGAATTGGCAAAATGGCCGACGGTCAAAACCTATTACGAACGGCTCCGCGCCCGCCCCAGCATCGCACGCGCGGTCGCGGAAGAGTTCAAGCTGTACCAGGCCGAACTCGCGCGCCACAAGGCGGCGGCGTAAGCGAATGTCCAGACTGACGCCCGCGACCACGCGGGCGTCAGTCCGGTTTGGCCAGCAGCCGCGCTTTCATGTCTGCTATCGCCTGGCCGAAAATGCTGGAGTCATCGAGCGCCCGCGCCAGCACCAGCGCGCCCTGGATGGTCAGCAGCGCGTCCGCGGATCGCCGTCGTGCAACGCTCGCGCTCTGGCCGGAGCGCCGCAGCACCCGAGCCAGCGCATCGTTCCAACGGGCAAAGTAGTCCTGCACCTGGACCGCAAAAATGTCTCGCGATGCACCCAGCGCGATGATACCGACCAGGCACGTGCGATGACCCGAGCGGAAATAGTTTTCGACGGCCTTGATCATCCCGGCAATGGCCTCCGCAGGATCGTCGGACTTGCGCAGCGGCGCAAAGACATTGACCTCGAACCAGTGATCGATCTCGGCCAGCACCTCGGCGGCCATTTGCGCTTTACCGCCCGGAAAGAAATGATAGAGGCTGCCTTTGCCGAGGCCGGTGGCTTCACCGATCAGCGCCAGCGTCGCGCCCTCATAGCCGTGCGAACGAAATACCTCCGCCAGCAGCGGCAGCAATTCGGCGCGCTCGGAAACAGATTTTGCCATTGCCTCGTCAGAATGGAGTTTCGCCCAATCCTGCGACGTCAGACGGGCGAGGTCCCGGCGCCGCCCAGTGAAAGCGGCGGTCTTTTTCGTCAATCGCGACATCGTTGATGCTGGCTTCGCGGCGGCGCATCAGGCCTTTGTCGTCAAACTCCCACTGCTCGTTGCCGTAGGAGCGATGCCATTGCCCTGCATCGTCGTGCCACTCGTACTGAAAGCGCACCGCGATGCGGTTATCGTCGAACGCCCAGAGGTCCTTGATCAGGCGATAGTCGAGCTCTTTCACCCATTTGCGGGTGAGGAAAGCGATGATCGCGGAGCGGCCTTGTAAAAATTCAGAGCGGTTACGCCACACACTGTCTTCGGTATAGGCCAGCGCGACGCGCTCGGGATCGCGCGAATTCCACGCATCTTCGGCCATGCGAGCCTTCTGGGCGGCGGTCTCCCGTGTGAACGGCGGAAATGGTGGACGCGACATCGAGGCATCTCCAGCTATGAACATTGCCGGCGATTGTACCGATCGGTACAGAGAGAGTCAAGCCGAGACGTCAAGCTGAGACGTCAAGCTGAGAGTCAAGCTCAGACCAGATCGGCCTTCAGCAGCACCCGCAGCGCCCTCGGTATCGGCTGCGCCCGCCCCTCGCTGATGAAGGCGACGCGCACTTGCGCTTTCACCAGCAAATCCTCGCCGCGCCGCACCTCCTGTGCCAGCGTGATGGAGGCGCCCTTCACCGCGACCGGCCAGGTCACCACCTCGAGCACATCATCCATGCGCGCGGGCTTTAGGTAGTCGATCTGCATCGAGCGCACCACGAAAGCGAATCCCGGGGTTTCCACTTCGGCTTCCGCAAACAGCGCATGCTGCTCGGCGCCCATCAGCCGCAGATGATTGGTCCGTCCGCGCTCCATGAAGCGCAGATAATTGGCGTGATAGACGATACCGGAAAAATCGGTGTCCTCGTAATAGACCCGAACCCGCATGGTATGGCGGCCGTCGCGGATCACGCCGTCGAGGGAGCGCATTGACATCACTCCCCGATTTTAGCGGCTAGCGACAGGGATTGAGCGACGGCGTTCAGTCGCTTGTCGCGTGTCCAGACCAATGTCTCCGGCGCAAGCGCGGTAGCGGCCAGCAAATGGGCATCGACGTATCCGATGCCGGATCCGGACAACTTCCTATCAGCGATGAATTTGAGAACTTCGTCGGCGTTGGCCACAATCGCCTTCGGAATAGCTTGTAGATCGTCGATCATTTCAGTGATCTTAGGCACGTGCCCAAGCGCGAGTTCTCCAATCACAAATGGATGCATGACGACGTCGCCGCGATCAAGAAACTGAGCTAGCTTTAGATCGCCCCGACGAAAATGGTCTATCCAAATCGACGTATCCGCCAGAATTATCATTTAAAACGGCGGCGCGGGGGCGCCTTGGCGTCCGGTTGCGTACCTCCCATGCGGGCAAGACGGCGCGCCGCTTCACGCTCGACAAACGCCTTCAACGCTTCCCTCACGACGGCGGATTTTTCGGTAACGCCCGCATATTCCTGCGCCTTGGCAAACAATTCGTCATCAATCGCAATCGTGGTTCTCATCGGGCCAACTCCGTTGCATCAAATATAGCATCATCTGATGCAGATTTCTATGCCACTCTTCGCTGAGGGTCCGACAAACTACGTGACGTTATACACAAGCTCGCCGCGATCTATGAAACGGCCGGCGCTGCGCCGCCCAATGTCACCAGCACAATTTCCGGAGGGACGCCGAGGCGGAACGGCATGAAGCTGCAGCCGAGGCCGCCGGAAACGATGACGTCGCAATTGGTCCGCGTGTGACCATAAGCGAACCGCCTTCCGTAACGCGATGGCACCACCGGCGCCCACCCGAACAACCGCACCTGGCCGCCATGGGTATGCCCGGAGAGCTGCAGCGCGACCCGCGACGGCACGCGCATCGCCACGTCGGGCTCGTGCGCCAGAAGAATGACCGGCGCGTCGTCGGTCACCTTCCCAAGTGTCGCGGCGAGATCATCGACGCCGATGCGCCGCACCGGGCGGAAGCGCCCTGCCGGAAGATACGCCAGTTGATCGCCAAGCCCGGCAAGCCAGAACGGGCGACCGGCCTTGGTCAGGCGCTTTGCGTCATTTTCGTAAACCGGAATGCCTGCCGCTTCGAGGGCGCGCCGAGCGACGACCAGCCCATATCCTTCCCGCTGCACCGTCTTGTCTTCCCACCAATCGTGATTGCCGAGGATCGCATGCACGCCGAGCGGCGCCTTCAATCCGGCCAGCACCGGCGCCCATTCGCTGCCCGGAATGAAGCGCGTGACGTGGCGATGCCCGGCCACGTAGTCGCCCAGCAGGACGATGATATCCGCATCAAGGGCATTGGTGTGATCGACAATCGACTGGATATGCTCCAGCGACATCCAGGGGTCGCAGGCATGCAGGTCGGCAATGACGGCGATCTTGAGTTGGAGATCCGCGGGCCATCGCGGCGGCTGGAGGTCGTAGCGCGTAATGCGAAGCCGCAGCAGGGGCTCGATGCCGAACCCATAAGCCGCCGTTGAAGCGCTGAAGGCGCCCAAACCGGCAATGAAACGAAAGAATCTTCGGCGAGAAATCATGAATGGTTGATCGGTGACGCAGGCTTACTCTAAGCACGGATTGCAGCCTAATTAGGGTACTTTTGTGCAGATAGCCAGCAGCGCCGACGTTAACCGGCGTTAACCATCGGCTTCGCCGTTGCCGAACAATCCGAACTGCGCCGGATCGCGCGCGGGCTCTGCCAAGCCAAGGTGGCGGAAGGCGTGCGAGGTCAGAAGCCGGCCCCGCGGGGTGCGTAATTCATCGCAATCGTCGAGAGATAACGCCGGTCCATGGCATCGAGGCCGGCGGCATCGACTTCGAGCGCACTCAGCGCGTTGTCGGCAATCGCGCGGTCGATCGAGGCGGCATCGGCTGCGGAAGCAAAATCGCGCACCCGCCGCAACAGCCGTCCGGCAATGCGCGGCGTGCCGCGGGCGCGGCGCGCGATTTCGTTGGCGCCGTCAGGCGTCATGCCGATCTTGAGCACGCGGGCGCCGCGGGTGACGATCTTTTCCAATTCCTCTTCGGTATAAAAATTCAAGCGCACGGGGATGCCAAAACGGTCGCGCAGCGGATTGGTCAGAAGCCCCGCGCGCGTGGTGGCGCCAACCAGCGTGAATTTTGCGAGCTCGATCTTGACCGAGCGCGCCGCCGGTCCCTCGCCGATCATGAGGTCGAGCTGAAAGTCCTCCATTGCCGGATACAGCACTTCCTCGACAGCGGGGCTCAAGCGATGGATTTCGTCGATGAACAGCACATCGCGCTCTTCGAGATTGGTCAGCAGTGCGGCGAGATCGCCGGCCTTGGCGATCACGGGACCGGAAGTGGCGCGAAAGCCGACGCCGAGTTCGCGCGCCACGATCTGCGCCAGCGTGGTCTTGCCGAGGCCCGGAGGTCCCACGAACAGCACATGGTCCAGCGCCTCGCCCCGCTTGCGCGCGGCCTCGATGAAGATCGAGAGGTTGGCACGGGCCTGCGCCTGGCCGACGAATTCCGACAGCAATTGCGGGCGCAACGCGGTGTCGGGCGCGTCCTCGGTGCGGCGCTCAGGCGTGACGATGCGGGAGGGCGGGGTCATGCGGGCAGGATAGCACGAGACGGTGCCAACTCCCTCTCCCCGCTCTTCGCGGGGAGAGGGTTGGGGTGAGGGGCTCTCTCGACATATTCGGACTCGCGGATAGTCCCCCTCACCCGGATCGCCAATGGCGACGTAGCCGAAGCTTTGCTTCGGCGTTCTATTCCAAGAACGGCCGCCGAAGGCGGCCTATGCTCTCCCCGCAAGCGGGGCGAGGTAAGAGGTCCAGCGCGCATATCCGAAATCCAAAGGCTCACTTCGCCAATTCCTTCAGCCCGAGCCGAATGAGCTGCGCGGTCTCTGCCCCCTCGCCGGCGCTGCGCGAGGCCGAGGCAATCGCCGCGGCCGCCTGCGGCTGGCCGTAGCCGAGATTGACCAGCGCCGAGATCGCGTCGGTCACCGGGCGCGGCGCGCGATCATGATCGATCGCGCCTGAAAGATGCACCAGCGCCGGATCGACATTGGCGAACGCCGGCGCCTTGTCCTTTAGTTCGGTGACGATGCGCTCGGCGACTTTCGGCCCGACGCCCGGGGTTCGCGTCACCGCCGCCTTGTCGCGCAGCGCAATCGCGTTGGCAAGATCCGACGGCGGCAAGGTGCCGAGCACCGCGAGCGCCACTTTGGCGCCGACGCCCTGCACCGTCTGCAATAGCCGAAACCATTCGCGCTCGACGTCGCTACGAAAGCCGAACAGTTTTATTTGATCCTCGCGCACATAAGTCTCGATTGAGAGCACCGCGGCCTCGCCGGGCGCTGGCAGGGCCTGCAGCGTGCGGCCTGAGCAATGCACCTGATAGCCGACGCCGCCGACGTCGAGAATGACAAAATCCTCGCCGTAGCTGTCGATCAGGCCTTTTAACTTACCGATCATGATGACGACTCGGACAAAGCAGGTATTTCTCGTTCGTCATGCCCGGCCTTGTGCCGGGCATCCACGTCCTTCTTCGCCGACGTCCCAGACGTGGATGGCCGGGCATAGGCGAGCGGAAGCGACGCCGTCCTTCGGACGGCTATGCCCGGCCATGACGGCTGAGACTGATGTTTGCCGATCATACCCCGACCATCCTCAGCCGCAGCGGGATGTTTTGGCGGTGATGCGCATGCGTGATGGCGATGGCGAGCGCGTCGGCGGCGTCGGGGGATTTCGGTTCGGCTTTGGGCAACAAAATCTTCAGCATCACCAGAACCTGGTTCTTGTCGGCGTGGCCGGCGCCGACCACCGTCTTCTTGACCTGGTTCGGGGCGTATTCCGCAACCGGGATCCCGAACATCGCCGGCGCCAGCATCGCTACGCCCCGCGCCTGTCCAAGTTTTAGCGTGGCGACGCCGTCCTTGTTGACAAAGGTCTGCTCGACCGCGGCCTCCGCCGGCTTGAAATCGCCGAGCACATTGGCAAGCCCCTCGTGGATCGCCAGCAGACGGCTCGCCAGCGGCAGGCCTTCGGGCGGTTCCACCGAGCCGCAGCCGAGGAAAACCAGCCGGTTGCCCTCGATCTCGATCACGCCCCAGCCGGTGCGTCGCAGGCCCGGATCGATGCCAAGGATGCGGATGGGCTGGCGAATCGGCGGTGCGGTCATGGGGCATTTTATACCCCATGCCGGAGACTCACGCCTAGCGCGGGTGATTTGCTATCAACTGCCGCGCGTGGCGGGCCGGGCGACCCTCCCACCCCGTCATTGCGATCGGCATAGGGGCGTGGAGTTGAAGCTCCACGTCCCCTGCCACACCACCCGGCGTGCGGGTCCGCACCGGGCGGTTCGATGGATTGAGGTTAGCTGGCAAGACGGGGAACCCCCAACTTGTCGAAGAGGCGGTTCGGCAGCGCGATGTGGAGCCCTTTGGCCGAGCTGTACCACCATCTGCGGACATTGGCAGCCACTTGTCTGGCTTCGTGGTGTGACATTCCGCGAGCAGTCATTTCGCGGTAGATGACCGGACCACGCTTCCAGTGCTTGAGCTGTACTGCCCGCAAACGATGGCGAACCCAACCGTCGAGATCGGCGAACACGCTCGGGGTCTGTGCGAGCCGGAAGTAGGCCTTCCAACCCTTCAGGTATACTCCGAGCGGTTTGCATATCTGCGCGAGGCTTCGTCCGGCGCTGCGCCGGGTCGAGGGCTCTACACGCTGCCCGACGCTCAGCCTGGGCAGGAGTACATCATCGAAACGAAGCTCATGTCGTCAATCGACAATTGGGCCGCCAAAGCGCTGCAGCGCATGATGGTGGACGGCGAAGCTCCCGGGAAGTTGGAGTCACGTGAGGCTCTCGGTTGGTGTCAATTTCTGTATTCGCTGATTGTCCGAAACCCGGAGCACTTGCTCCTCATCAAGGAGAAGTTGAACACCTTGGATGCTGGCGAAATCCTGGAGTACATTCGCGAAGATTATCCGAATATCCGAGGTCTAGGCGACCCGGAGACTTTCGACGAATATAAAGCGGCTTTCGTCAAATGCCCTGTTGAGGTACCGCCCGTCCGCGTCTTGCCCGAGCTGGTAAGGAGCAAACGCGTCGTTCGGATGCTTGCGTCCTTCAATTGGCGGACAGCCACGGTTCGAACAGCCAAATACCCGCTGCTGACTTCGGACCGTCCGATAATCATGTCCAACGGTCTTATCCGGGAAGATGCGCTCATCGTTCTGCCGATCTCTCCCCGCCGCCTCTTCATTGCGACGAAGGACGAGGAGACATTCCGGTCTCTTAGTTCGATGCCTCCGAACGAGCTCGCGCAAGCCGTGAACAACCAAGTCGCCCAGCAAGCACACAGGTTCGTTTTTGGCGGGGATGATAGCCAGCTCCGCTTCGTTGATAGCCGCCTTGGGAAGCGCGTCTGGTCGAGTCCGCTCGGTCACCTGTCCGTAAGGGGGAGAACGCCGCAGCAAGATGATGGGTTTCGCAACGGCTCAACCCATCCTACTGCCCTGCGAGCTGCCCGACGGGCAAATCACTCATTTGGCTGTCCAGCCCCCTTTGCAAAAATATTCCTGTTTTGTTCTTGCGCAAATCACTTCACTAATATCGCCATCCCGTCCCACACAGAGGGGCGTTTCGCGATCGTCACGGACGTAGGCGGCGGGATGCGGTGGACGCGGCAGCGTCAGGCGCGCGAGTGCGTGCTGGACGAATGATGCTGATCCGCCTGCGCTGAAGCTTCGGCGGACTGGGTTCAAAGCCCGGCGAAGCCTTTGGCGTAGACGGGCGCGGACGGCGAAGTCGTGTGGTCCTGACGCCCCGACGCTGGTGTCAAGTTGGCGGGATTTCCCGCCGATGACGGTGGCAAGAAAGCCCGGTCACCGGGGAGAGCACGAAGTAAGCCGTTAAAACCATTGTGCGGGGAATGCCGGGTGTAACCGGTGTGACCGTGGTGACTAACGCGCGTGTTTACTACACTACACGCGCGGCTGCGGGCGCATCGGGCGCCCGGCATTCCCTGCGCCCTCTGATGTCGGATCGAAGACCGGCGCTGCAAGATCGGCGGGCGCCGAGGCGGCGGGAGTGAAATCTGATCCGCTTCCTTTCGGGTGTCATCGGTGGCAAAATCACTGTCTAGCCAGAGCAACCTCTCAATGGATACGCCGAAATGATTCCAGTGTCAGCATTGCCGCGCCGGGTGCTTGGCCGGACCGGGCTTTCGGTCTCGGTGCTGGGATTCGGCACCGCGCCGCTTGGCGATCTCTTCGCGCAGTTGGACGACGGCACTGCCATCGCCGCGGTCGAGCGCGCATTCGAGCTCGGCATCAACCTTCTCGACACTTCGCCACTTTACGGGCGCGGCCTGTCAGAACATCGCTGCGGGACGGCGATCAGGCGCGTGCCGCGCCAGGACATTGTGGTCTGCACCAAAGTGGGTCGCTGGATGGACCCGTTTCACGGCACAAGCAACGGGTCCGGCTTCGTCGGTGGGCAGCCGCACCGCGCAGTAGTCGACTATTCTTATGACGGTACCATGCGTTCGGTGGAACAGTCGCTGTTGCGGCTTGGTACCGACCGGCTGGACCTGCTGCTGATCCACGACGTCGATGTCTGGACCCATGGCGCAGATGCGATCGAGGACCGGTTTCGCGAAGCGATGACTGGTGCCTATGTGGCGCTCGACCGGCTTCGCGGCGAGGGCGTGGTCGCGGGCATCGGGATCGGCGTCAACGAGGCCGAGATGAGCGTGCGTTTCGCGCAAGCCGGATCGTTCGACACTATGCTGCTCGCCGGGCGCTATTCGCTGCTGGAGCAACCGGCGCTGGCGCACTTCCTGCCGCTGGCCCAGCGGCAGGGCATAGCTGTGCTGCTCGGCGGCGTTTTTAATTCAGGCATTCTGGCAACCGGCGCAATTCCCGGCGCCAAATACAACTATCAGGATGCGCCACCTCACATCCTGGCAAGGGTTAGAGATATCGAACGCGTCTGTGATGCCCATGGCGTTGCCTTGCCAACCGCGGCGCTGCATTTCGCTCTCGGCCATCCGGCCGTTGTCAGCGTTGTGCTGGGGGCGCAAAACCCGCACGAGGTTGAGCGCAACGTGGCCGCACTCTCCAGTCAAGTGCCATCAGCGCTTTGGAGCGATCTGAAGGCTCAGCATCTGCTCGATGCGGAGGCGCCCATTCCGTCATCGGCGTCCGGCTGATGCGGATCGATGCGCATCATCATTTGTGGAGTCTCGCTCGGGGCGACTATGGCTGGCTGACGCCCGAGCTAGTGCCGATCTACCGTGACTTTTGTCTTTCGGACCTGGCTCCGCATCTCTCCGCGGCTGACATCCAGGGGACGATCCTGGTGCAGGCCGCGCCGACCGAGGCCGAGACGATGTTTCTGCTCGATATCGCGGAAAACGCAGAAGTGATCCGCGGCGTGGTCGGCTGGACGGATTTCGACGCAGCGAACGGCATGGCGCGCATCGATGCACTGGCAGCGCGGAAACTTCTGGTGGGGCTGCGGCCGATGGTGCAGGACATCGATGATGACGATTGGCTGTTGGGCCCGGCCTTGGCGCCCCTGCTGGCGGCGATGGTGAGATACGGCCTGGTATTCGACGCGCTGGTGCTGCCGCGCCATTTGCCAAAACTGTTGCGAGTGATCGGTCGCCATCCCGATCTGCAATTCGTGCTTGATCATTGCGGCAAGCCGCGCCTTGCGACCGGCGAGATTGCAAATTGGCAACGCGATATCGCGTTGCTTGCGCAACAGCCCAACATCGTCTGCAAATTGTCGGGACTGGCGACAGAGGCCGCACTGGGCTGGCAGATCGCGGATCTGCGCCAAGCGGTGGACCATGTCGTGACGTGCTTCGGGCCACAACGCATGCTGTGGGGAAGTGACTGGCCAGTGGTCAATCTGGCGGGAGGTTATGAAAAATGGTTCGCTGCCGCCGAAACTTTGCTGGCTGATCTATCGCCGGACGAAAAGGCAGATATCTTCGGCGGCAACGCGGCGCGCATCTATCTCTCAAGCCGGGGACGGCGGACATGTTGAAGACGACCAACTCCCTACTTGCCCGCGCCTGTGGTCAAACCACTGACAATATAGCGCTCGAGGAAAATTCCGACAATCACGAGCGGGGCGATCGCTGCAGTGGATAGCGCCGCCATCGACCACCAGTTGATGCCTTGCGAGCCGGTTTGGCTGGCGACCATGACAGGCAGGGTTTTCGCATCCGTACTCGTCAGCAGGGCCGCGAAGAAATACTCGTTCCAGCACAATACCAGCGAGAGGATGAACGCGGCCACCATTCCGGGAACAGCGAGCGGCAAGATGATACGAAGGAATGCGCCCCAAACCGACAGGCCGTCCACGAAGGCGGCTTCGTCGAGTTCGACCGGGATCGCGTTGAACTGATCGCGCATGATCCAGATGACGATCGGAAGCACCGTCAAGGTATAGAGCAGGATCAGGCC
>WNFN01193886.1_pt1 | contig 11013 bp, 10 predicted proteins | sample 5400161 | NCBI WGS metagenome assembly WNFN01 (sample SAMN13153353, study PRJNA577476) | soil metagenome | isolation source: 80 cm saprolite on Douglas fir-dominated hillslope | place: USA:California | collected 2013-09-17
TTGTTGATCACTCTCTGTAATCGACGCCGCCCGGCCATCATGAGAGCGGGTTGGTGGCCGGAAGCTGTCCTTTTACCCTGCCTGCCTGCCTCGTCACTGAGCGGGAGACGTTTCATCGCCGCCCATATCGCCGAGTATGCGCTGGTCACGAACTGGACGCTTAGATCGTAGAGGGCGTCCAGATCCACCAGTTCTGTGCTGTGTGTCGCGTTGGCTCTAGCCGGTTCGGGGCTGGGTCGCTTTGGCGGTGAACTCCAATCACTTTCGCGCTCCCGGCCTGGGGCTGTGATTCCGGTCGCGTGATCTGAGCAGTGGTGGTCTGTGTCCTACTCGGTGATGGCGACTCTTCCTCAGGCGTGGCTCTCTTCGAAGTAGCAGATGGTCAGCTCGCTCCTGGGTCTGGCTCAACCCGTAGATTCTGCCGTGACCGGTGCGAGCTTGCCGGCGGGAGGGTGCGCCCGGTTTACCACTACCGCGAGTCAGCTCGCTCCTTGCCTTGCGCCCCAAAACCATGCGGGCAAGGGTACTTTCATCTGTCGCCGACCAGCGATCCTGCAGTCACCTCGGGGGGAAGCCCTGCCACGCAGGATGCGCACGCACATGGACCCAGCGCCACGCCCGGCAGGCCCAGGCCTCGGGCCATGCCCGTTGATCACGGTGACGGAAGCACCGCTAGTGCATGCTCTCGGCAATGGCCAGCAGAGTATGAGTCCCGTAAGCCTTGGTGTTGCTATATATGCTGATAAGAATGCCGTTGCGCCAGAAATTGACAACTGCGGGGTTCGAATGACTGTAGTTAGTGCCCGGCCAGGTGACCAGCGCGGGCCGCCCGTTCACCTGCCCGATCGCGGCGGTCACCCCGCCGTTCTCTCTCTTCTCTCTGACGAAGGCGCGGAAGTAGTGCAGAGCGCTTTGGTAGGTGTAGGGCGTCATCAGGATATCGACCTTCCCCCTGTCAAAGACAAGGGCCGCCTGACGGTTGTTGCGCGGGGCCACCCAGACCTGGGTCAGATTGGCCCGGCTGGCCGCCGGGTCGCTGGGCACCGGGACCGGGTAACCGACTTTTGCCTGAGCGTCCGCGACCGTCGTCTTCTCCGCCATTCCCGGCGGTCCCAGGGGATACAGATTCCCATTCCACCCAATTGGGTTAGGCACGCCACCAGTATGCCGGGCCGGGCCCGCGGACACCGGGCCGGATCCGGTCACCCGGCTGCCGGGGGTGAAGGTCACCACCCCAAGCGAGGTGACCAGCAGCGCTGTTACCGCGAGTGCTGCCGCCGCCGAGATCGCGATCAGCAGCCGCCTCCGCCTGGGTGAATGCCAGGTGGCGCTCCCGGCCGCATCCTCGGCGGCTGCCGCCTCGACTGGCATGCTGGTCAGCCGCTCGGCAAGGTCAGCCAGCGTGTCGCGGTGCACCATCCGGGCGGCGTCGGCATCGGTCACCGGAGCAATCCGGCTGATGGGGTTCATGCGAGATCTCCGTTCGTGACGTGGCCATCGACCGGGCGTGCTGCCTGGCCGCTGGCGAGCAGGGCGGTGAACCGGCGGCGCGCGCGGTGCCGCCGGATCCGCACGGCATTATCCGAGCAGCCCAGGACCGCCGCGATCTGCCCAGTGGTCAGCCCCTCCCAGGCGGCCAACGCGAGTAGCTCCCGGTCGGCGGCAGGCAAGCTGCGGAAGGCGGCGGTGATCCCGGCCAGCTCACCGGAATACTCCCGGGCGCGGTAGGCGGCGGCCAGGTCCGCGCGGAGGCGGTCGGCCAGCGCCGTTCGCCTGCGGTCGCCGCGGTGATGATTAGCGAGCACGCGCCTGGCCACGCCATACAGCCACAGCCGCGCATCGCCGCCGCCTGGGACATCACCAAGCCGCCGCCAGCAGGCCAGGAATGTCTCGGCGATGACGTCCGCGGCGTCGTCGGGGTTCTCCGTGCGGCGCAGCACGTATCCGGTGATCGCGGCGTGGTTCGCGGCGTATACCTCCTCGAATCTGCGCCGTCGCGCCTCCGCAGCGCTGGTGAGCGACGTTCGCACGGCTGCTCCCCTCGACACCAGTCACATGTCCGCATCCGACGAAAGCATTTCAAGATCAGCGCTGCAACGGAAGAAGCGCAGTCCTGCACAGGTTGCACTCCCAGGCACCTGGGCTAGCGGGGCGATCTGGGAGACGACCCAGAATCGGGGGCACCGGCCTCTCCTGCACCATGATCCGGAGCATATGCGGAATGACCTTCGCCATGAGCGCTGGCGGCAGCCACGTCCAGCCAGGTCAGCGGCACAAGTTCGCCAGTTCGGGTGGGCGGCCTCCGGAGCCGTGTCCCTGCTGCTTGGTTCAGTGCAAGGCACATGACCACACGGAGACGGTCGCACGACTGACCCGGGCCACATACGGGCCACAAGCCACGGACTCTCCTGGCGGCCAGGGGTCACTCACGGGCACTCACGGACGGCCAGCCACGCAGGTCAGGCCACAAGTCCTGGCTGATCACGGCGATTTGCAAGCAGGTACTCGCTCCTTACAAGCGAGGGATCATCCGGCCGGCTGAACAACCTACGCGTGTTGAGCTGGCCCAGCCACGGGCCGCCGGTCAGCAGTCGCTGAGCTTGAAGAGCCAGACGATCAGGCTCAGTACGACCGCTCTGCCATCGCCGTCGATGCGGCGTACCAGGCCACAACGAACAGCGTCACTGCGACCGCAGCAATCGTGATGGCCCGGCGCCAGTGCGGAAGCCGCGCGGCCATGACGAGAATGGCCACTGCTGTGGCGACCAGCACCCACTCGCCTATCCCTCCGGCCCATACCCAGGCGTGCGCTATTGCACATGGCGTACACGAACCGGAACCGCAGCTGTACTTGTCGGTGCAGTCGGACCCGATGCCGAACGCGTTGACGAACCAGCCGAAAGTGCCAAACCCCAGCGCGGCGACAAGCGCCACCGACCCGGCGAGAGCGGGCACCCACCTGGGCCACATTCTCAGCCGTCCGCCACGTGCCGGACTCATCTCACTACCATCACACATGTTGACGGGCAGCCGGACATCGGCTCGCGTGCAGCCAACATTGCAGCCAGGGCGCCGGACGAAGGTGGACCGAGATGTACCATCGCGCGGTCCCGGCCTGGCTGGCCGCGGCCACGGTGACCGCCGCGACGAACGCCAGGAAGATAGCCGCGTTTGTCACGGACCCGGCCGCAGCGCAACTCGGCAGTGGGAACAGGCACTGGATCGGGAAACCGGGAGCCGCCGCGACGCGCTGGCCGAAGTCGGTGACCTGCTCGCCGCCGACCTTGCCGACGGGACGGAACCGGGCGCAGCGCCTTCAGCGACCGCGCTCCAATGGACCGCGCCAGCCAGTGCCGAAGCGCTCGTCCAGGCGGCTAGGCAAGCGAGTCATGCCGTTTGGCAGCGCATCGAAGCCGACCATTCCCTAGATGGAATGGGCACCACGCTCACGGCGGCCGCCGCACTGCAGGCCGATTCACAGTCCCGGCTAGCGATCGTGAACATCGGCGACTCGCGCGCCTACACATACGCCGACGGCCAGATGCAGCAGCTGACCCGCGACCACAGCGTCGTCCAGGGCCTCATCGAGGCCGGCCGGGTCAGCCAGGATCAGTGGCGGCAACACCCGCAGCGCCACCTGCTCACCCGTGCCATCGGCTTGGCCGCCACGATCGAACCTGACATCAGCCTGCCCCTGTCCTCACCAGCGCCCGGCTGATGCTGTGTACCGACGGGCTGACGGCCCATGTCGGCGAACCGGCGATGCGCGCCGTTGTGCAGGCCACCGCCAGCTCTCAGCAAACCGCTACCGAACTCGCGCGCCTCGCCCAGCGCCACGGCAGCACCGACGACATCACGGTGGTGATAGTCGGCATCCCGGGTGCACGATAACAGCCCAGCGGGGCCGGTAAGGACTGTCGATCTAACGATGGGCATCACCAGCTGACAATTCCCCAAGCACGCAGCGCCGCTTGAGGCAAACGGAGCCAGTCCACTACAGAATGACCGTTCACGTACCAGGTCAACGGCTCGACAGTTGCTGCGCGGGACCCGCAGATCGAGCCGTAGGAGCGCGTTCTGAATGGCCGCCTGGCGACCTGGTTGGCGCGTTCTCGGGCGCGCGCGTGCGTGACTGTTCGGCGCTCACTGAGCGTGACCTGAACGCCGTCACCGAGCGTGATGCCGATGGCGGTGTCGGTGGCGTTGGCGACGATCTGGCCGTTGTCGTTGATCGCGGTGGCGCTCTGGATCTGGTAGGGCGATCCGGCCGGAATCAGGGTGTTGAGGTTCTGTACGGTGCCGCCGCTGTCGATCGAGGGCCCGCCGACCATGACGCCGTTGTCGTTGATCGAGGCCGGGAGGAAGCTGCCCAGGTTGGTGATAGTGCCGTTGCTGTACATGAACCCCTCGCTCGCGCCGCCCGTGAACACCGTGCCGGCGATCTGGCCGTTGTTGTTCATCGACACGGCCTGGGTGAACGTCACGTTGCCCGGCGTGCCGAGGGTGCCGAGGTGGGTGACCGCGCGGTTGTGCCACAGAACCGGGTGGGCGTTGCCGCTTGCGTCCCCGCAAGCGCCGGCGATCTGGCCGGTGTTGTTGATCGCGTAGGCCTCGCAGCCGGCGCCGCCGGTGAAGCTGGGCACGGGCCGGCCGGTCATGGTGCCGTTGCTGTACAGGAAGGCGTGCATGGGGTCGTTGGTCCCGTACGTGCCGACCACCTGGCCGGAGTCGTTGATCCCGTTCGCCCCGCTGTCCGACCCGTTCAAGGGGGTCTGCTGCCCCAGGTCGATCATCTTCTTGCCGTTCCAGAGGAACGCGTCGCTGCCCCGTTGTTGGTGGCCGATCCGCCGACCACCCATCCGGACCGGTTGATCGCGCTCCCCGCGCTGAAGTCCCCGCCGCCCACCGTGCCCAGGTCGGTCATCTGGCCGTTGCCGTACAAGGACGCGTGCCAGGGGTGTTCCACGCAGATCTTCTTCGTGTTGCCGTAAACGTCCGGGCAGGACGGGGTCGGCACCAGCGTCGACAGGTACGAGGTGCCGGTCACCTGGCCGGTGGCGTTGATCCCATAACCGTCGCTCACCCCAGCCCGAGCGAGCCCAGGTCTGTGATCGTGTAGGTGGTGGCTGCTTCCGCCGGGGCCGCGGCGGCGGCCGGCAGGGCGGCGGCCACCGCCAGCACTGCCAGCGGGACGATGCGCGATGTTCGGAACCGGGTCATGGTGTTCTCCTTCCGACTTGGCCCGCAGTTGCGGCTCTGGAGGTGTCAGGTGTATGCCAGGCCCGGCCGTGGCCCGCGCTCTCCGGACCACGGCCGGGCGTCCAGCCGGCCTGCCGCCGGGAGGCGCGGAAAGGTCCGGCGGCGCTGCTCGCGGTTGGCTGGTGAGGCGGAGCTGCTGGGTGCCAGCCGATGGCGGCCGGCGAGAGGGCACGGCTGCACCCAGACGCTGTTGACCGGAACCGCCCTGGAGCTGGCGAGCGCAGCGCTGACCGCAGGGTCGGCTTCCGTTTCCCCTGTCACGTGCTCCGGGGCGTCCAGGTGAACGCCGAGAGCAAGGCCGGCATCGTCAGCGACCTGGCGGACGATCTCGTCCCAGAGCTCCCGCAGCTCATCCGGCGTGGCCGACGTGCATCTAGCCCTGCGCCAGTGGGACGGCTGAGCCACGGCCGGGGCCGCAGGAGTCCGTCAGCGCCTGATCGACTCTGCGCTTCGGGACGGTCAACCAAGCGGAGGGTTCAGGCAGCGCCGATCACCGCGTTCTGTGCCGGCATGGCGTTGATGCCGGCGGGCGCGGGCTGAGATAGCCGTCGGCGTGGCCAGGATCCGACCGAGGGGCGTGGTCGCTCGCGGTGGTCTGGTAGGTTATGTCCCGGCGGGCAGGTCGTTGATCATCTGGACGAGGTCGGCGCGGTCGTAGCCGTGCTGGCGGGCGAGCTCGAACGTAATCGCGGCCCCCGGTTCGTCCTGCCCAGTAGATCCTGTGGTGGGCCGCGACCAGCCTGCAGCACGGCGGGTCCGCCACCCGCGCGGCCGGCCGTTGCCCGAGCGTGGTCACGTTGCCGCGCTGGGGCATGCCGGTGACGGTGCTGGCCCGGCCGCGGCGGAATTCCAGCAGCCCTTTGTCCCCGGAGGATGTGCAGCGCACGCAGCACGGTGTTCTTGTTCACGCGCGATCGCCTGGATTTTGGTAGTTCAGTGGCACCTTGACCAACCCGCACTGGAACGGCGCGGGGATGCCGTGCGCGCGCGCGCACCAGGTCACCGAGGGCTGGTAGGCGGCCAGGCCATGGACGGCGGCCTGGGCGCCTGCTGGCGTGTCGCGGTGCTCGCGCCCGCGCTGAGCGGAACCAGGCCTGTGACCACAGCCATGACGGCGGCCGCCACTCCCGTTGCAGCCCATCGGGCGCGTGCTGGCATCATTGCAGGCTCCCTCTGCTGTCGTGATGCGAGCCAGCCAAACGTCGGGCCGCACCATACTGGAAACGCACACGTGCACCTTTATGAGGCAAACCCTTGGGTCTTGATCGCCACGGACGTCCCCACCCGCCAGAACTGGACGACAATGGCCGCCACGGCGAAAAGGGCCGCCGCCACGGCGAAAAGGGCCGCCGCCCCGGCGAGTATGGCCCTGCCCGCACGTTCCGCTGAAGATAGGGCTGGCCCACGGCATGTTCATATGCTCGCCCCGGAATCGATGCATTGTGACATCGGCTCAGCGACTGTGTCTTTCCCCGGGACGGCCATGCCGTCCGCGTGAGGCTACCAAGCCCGCAACGGCGCCGGGAATGGAGGGGGGATTGACCGGCCGGGCCAGAGGTGGAAGCGTGGACCGGCATCCTGCGGAGGATGGAGGGCACCAGGCATGGGGAGCGTTGAGATGCATTGGTATCAGCGAGCCCTAGCAGGCTGCGGCATCGTCGCGGCGGCAGGTCTCGTTTTTTCGCCGGCGAGTGCGGCGTCTGCCCAGGCCGCCACCGCCACCCAGACCTCGCTCACGGCTTCGGCCACATCGGTTACCCAGGATGCGTGGGTGACGTTCCGGGCTCGGGTGACCTCCGCGACCGGCTCCCCGGCCGGCTCGGTGACCTTCTCCGATGCCAGCAACGGGAGCATCCTGGGCACCTCCAAGCTGGTCAGCGGCACCGCGACCCTGAAGACGGCCGCGCTCGCGCCGGGAACACGGCAGATGATGGCGCGCTACGGCGGCAGTACCTCGTTCGCTCCCAGTTCCTCCGCCGCGCTGGCCATCTCCGTGGCGCGGGCCGGGTCCGACGCCGTGACGTACCAGATCGACCCCGCCCATGACGGCAGCCAGGCCCGTGGCGCGCCGCGCGCGAGCACGCTCGCCCGGAAATGGAAAGTGACGCTCGGCGGAACCGGCGGATCCCTCGCGGGAGCCGGTGACGTGTCGTACCCGATCATCGCCGGCGGCCGGGTGTTCGTCACGGTCGAGAACACCCAGACTTATGGCACCCATCTCTATGCGCTGAACGCCAGCACCGGCGCGAAGGACTGGTCCGTGGGCTTGGCGGGCACCTACGGTTTCTCCGCGCTGGCCTACAACGGCCGGGCCATTTTCGCCCTCAACTATGACGGGCTGCTGACCGCGTTCTCGGCCAGCACCGGGCATGAGCTGTGGGCCGCGCAAATGCCTGACCAGTGGGCATTCACCGCGCCGCCGACCGCCTACGACGGCGTGGTCTATGTGTCGGGCGCCGGCTACGGGGGCTACGTCTACGCGGTCAGCGAAGCCGACGGCCGCGTCCGGTGGGAAGGCACGGTGGCGAACGGCGACAAGAGCTCTCCCGCCGTCGATGACACCGGCGCTTACGTCTCCTACGCCGGCCAGCAGGACTACCGGTTCAGCCTCAGCGGGAAGCTCGTCTGGCACCACACGACGTGCTGCGAGGGCGGCGGCGGCAGCACCGCCGTGCTGCACGGCAGCCGCGTCTACGCCCGGGGTGCCCACGACACACCGGTGATCCTGGCCAAGTCCACCGGCGCGTCTTCGGGCACCTTCGCCTCGCAGACCGCGCCCGCCTTCGACAGCAAGAACATGTACACGCTCGACAACGGGCACCTGGTGGCCGTGGATCCCTCCGGCAGCCCCGACCGCTGGTCGTTCGGCAACGGCACGCTTGTCACCGCGCCGGTCGTGGCCGGCGGCGCCGTGTACGCCGGGAGCAGCACCGGGAGGGTCTACGCGGTGTCGGCCACGACCGGCAAGCAGATATGGACCGGCGTGGCGGGATCGGTCATCGACGGCCCGGATGAGCAGAACGCGGATGTCCTGGCCGGCATGGCTGTCGGGGACGGGATGCTGGTCGTCCCCGCCGGCAATGTGCTGGCGGCCTTCGGCGGCTGACGCGCTAACTCCCGGCGGGCGAACCGGCAGCCACTGTCTCGCCGGGCGCGGGCTGGCCGCATGCGGGCAGGATGAGGGTGACGCACAGCCGTGCGGCTCGTTGAGGGTGGCCTTGGCAGTGCCGTTGTGCGTTGCGGCGACGGCGGCGACGATGGCGAGCCCAAGGCCGGACCCATAGGCGTGCGATGCCGGCGCCGCCCGGTAGAAGCGGTCGAAGGCGCGGGGAAGCACGTAATGGCGTTGAGGTGTCAGTCGATCGTGCATATCGGCGGGTAGGGCACCCCAGGCACATCGATCGTTCGGGGACGGAGCGAGCCTCAGACGTCCGCCGCAGAGTGCCCGGCGATGCCGGATCCGGCGTGGCGGCTCCGTGACCGGTGCGGCGCGTGAATGTGCCGGCCCGCCCGGCGGGACGCCGCGGCCCGCTGAGCTGCCGGCCGTCCGCTTCCAGTGCCACATTCCATCAGGCCTCAACACCAGTAAAGTGCCCACTCCACGAGTGCGTGGGTGACCCAGCAGGCCCGCAACCTGCTGAGGCAGGTCCGGGTGGCGAGGCTCAGCCGACCGCGTGTACGGCCAGCAGGGCGATGGCGGCAGCAACGGTCGTGGCTGCCGCAGGACCGGAGACGAGACCGCGGTCGAACAGGCGCGGTGGTACCAGGAGTTCGGCAACCTGACCGACGGGCAGGGCGAGCCGCAGGCCGCGGACACCCACCGGCACTGCTGCGCACCGGCTAGCTCAGGTCAGTGAAGGCGTGGCGCCGTAGGCTGATCGGCAAGCACCACCTCGAAGCGTTCCCTGGCGGGCGAACCGTGATGCAACACGCGACTCCGCGAGGAATGCGTGGAGCTTCGGACCGCGGCAAGGTGGTCACGAATGCTGTCATCACGGAGCGTGAGCGAATTCGCCTGCCGCTGCCCCGCCGGATCGCTGCCTATATGCGGGTCGGTCGCCGGCCGGCCGCGATGCTAGAGGCGCTCATATCGGCCCGTCCTGAGCAGCTCCGCAACCTGGCCGCTCAGGACCCGGTCGAGTCCAGCTCCCTGGCCCGCTCTGCGGAGTGGCTGTACTTGCCGGCGAGGGTTCGGCGATGATGAATGGCTATGCCACTGAGTGCGACACCTCTGCCCGCGATCGGCCTGTGGGCGCGCGGCAGCGGGCTGGAGATCGTCTTGCTCCTGACCGGTGCGGTATTGCTGACACGTTGCGCGACCTGGCTGGGCGGCAGGGTCACCGGCCGGATCGACGCGAGCGCGCGGGAGGCGGACGCGCTTGTCCGCTCGGAGGCGTCGAAGCACCGGCATGCACTGGCGTCGGTGATCACGTGGGTGACCCTGGTGGTCATCTACTGCGCGACCGGCGTGGCTATCCTGGCGCGCCTCGGAGTCCCCGTGACGAGCCTGGTAGCCCCGGCCGCGGTGGCGGCTGTGGCGCTGGGATTCGGTGCCCAGCGCATCGTCCAGGACATCCTGGCCGGCTTCTTCACGTCACCTTGCGGGTGACCACGGTGCGCACGGCCGGCGGCGAGGTGGTCATCACTCCGAACGGCCAGATCTCGCAGGTGACCAATCTGTCGCGCGACTGGGCGCGCGCCGTGGTGGACGTGCCGGTTCCCGCTGCCGCGGACGTCAACCGGGTCAGTGACCTGCTGCGGCTGATCGGAGCGGAGGCGTACAAGGAGCGGGAACTGCGCAGTCTGCTGCTGGACCCGCCGGTCGTCATGGGTGTGCAGAGCATCGACGTGGACCACTTCCAGGTCCGCCTGGTGGCCAGGACGCTGCCTGGTAAGCAGTTCGACGTCGGGCGGATGCTGCGGGTCCGGATTGCGGCGGGACTGCGGCGCGTCATCTTGCCGGCGGTTCTGGAAACCGCTGAACCTGCGGGGACCGGCTGATGCGACGGGTGCGGATCTACCTGGATCCTGACCGCAGTCTTCCTGGTCGCCTTGGTGACCTATGTGCAGGTCAGGCCTCAGCGGGCCGCTGCCGTCTCCCCAGTGCCGCGACCCGCAGCCTCGCCCGGGCCGGTGCCCTCCACCTCACGGTCAGCGGCCACGCCAGGACCAACTGCGCGGATCACGTCAACGAGTCCGGCGCCCAGGACCAGTACGCCGCACCCGACCGCCGTTCCGACTCCATCACCCTCCTCGTCAGTGCTGCCATCCCCGTCGGCCACCAGCCCCACCTCGCCCTAGATGTTGAGGGATCGGCCCCGTGCGAATAAATGCGGGGCCGCCACTGCGCAGTCCATGTGATCACCCAGGGGACCCGCGCACTCAAAGTCCTGCCGCGCCCGCCGGCGGTCTGGCGCCCACTTGGGGTCTGCCCAGCGACGGTCATCGTCGGGTGCCGCCGGCCGCTACGCGGAGTAAATGCGGTCCAGGCTGCATCACGGTTCGTGCCGGCAGCAGGCCCGAACTCAGGCCATGACCGCAGCGTTGCGTCCCGATCGTTCTATCGGTGCGCCCGCCAAGGCTGCAAGCCTGATCGGCTCTCCCATCCAGAACGGCGGAAGTGCGTGCCGTGGCACGGACGGCATCGTTCGGTGTGGCGGTTCCGTGGTCCGCTGGGGTGCGGGTAGCGTCCGGGGTATGCATGTAGTAGGCCTGGTTCTGCATCCCCGGCGTGATTCGGCGGAAGCGGTCGAT
>WNFN01244996.1_pt5 | contig 11013 bp, 8 predicted proteins | sample 5400161 | NCBI WGS metagenome assembly WNFN01 (sample SAMN13153353, study PRJNA577476) | soil metagenome | isolation source: 80 cm saprolite on Douglas fir-dominated hillslope | place: USA:California | collected 2013-09-17
GTTTATCAACGCCAGGGCCAGAATCACGGGGAGAAAACTCAGCGCATTGAGCAGAAAGAGCGTGGTCACGCCGCTGGTGGCAATGATTACGCCCCCCAGGCCAGGTCCGACGATAGATGCCAGCATAGCAACTGAGGAGTTCAAGGCCACAGCGTTGGGCAGGTCCTCGCGTCCGACCATCTCAACCAGAAATGAGCGACTTGCTGGAGTCCCCAGGCTGTTCGTAAGCCCCAGCAGCAACGCCAGGGTATAGAGATACCAGAGTTGGACGGTGCCAGTGATCAGCAAGATCCAGAGGAGAAGAGCCTGGATCAGCGCCGCTATTTGAGTCACGAACAAAATGCTCCGTTTGGGCCAGCGGTCAGCAACGATCCCTCCAAAGAGCGAGAAAAGCAGGATCGGCAGCCCTTGCAGCGCCCCGACCAGGCCGAGTTGCCAGGGGCTGTGAGTCAGCTCCAGCACCAGCCAGGCCTGCCCGATACGCTGCATCGAGGTCCCCATCAGTGAAATCAACTGGCCAGACCAGTACAGGCGAAAATTGCGCTGGCGTAACGAAGTAAAGACCCGCAGCAGACCTTGCACTGGCTGCTGTGGCTGAACGAGCGCGGATGTTTCCCGCTCCAGGCCACTCTCAGGCACAGTCTTCCCTTGAGCGCTCGAAGAAGGCTTCTTCATGTTTGAGTCCCTTTTCCATGCTTATGAGGAAATATTTCTTATGAATAACTGACAGACAGGAGGAGAAAATGTTCCCTCGTCTGTGCAACAGGTTGGATCAAGAGTATACAGAAAGAGCGACCCAAAAACACCGTCCCAAAGGACATTGCGGAGTACTTGACAGGTATGATACAATTAAAATGAGAAAAAGGGGTAGTTGGAGAGGGTGCTGCAAAGTATTTTCTACTATTTATTGATTTTTCACCAACGAGAAGACAGTTGAAAGTGAGATGATCCCAAAAGCCTACGGAGATGCGCGCCTACTACCTGGTTTATCTGCCGCTCAACTTCGTGAGATTATCCAGGAACAACTAAATTTATTGGATATCCAGGATTACCAATTGGAAGACTTGATAGATGTACCAGCAGTAGAAACGCATTGTGATACTGAGATTGTACAAGCTCTTGCGACCGCCGTTCAAAAAGTGACAGGCACTCGCCTGCGCATTGAAGGAAGTGGCCCAGCCTGTGATGGATGGATGTTTATCCAACATGGTATCCCAACAGTATGTGGGTATGGAGTCAATTATGGTGGAGTTCACGGTCCCAACGAATGGGTAGATTTAGCAAGCCTACAAAGTATCACAGAAGTATATGCATACACCATTATGGATTTTCTTAAAGAAAAGTAATGTTGTAAGTGGGGATGCTCTACACTCCGGTATCGGCTCTCTCTTTTTTATAGGGTGAGCGGGGCGAAAAGACTTTCAACAGCCTGCTTCCCGATAATCTGCGTCTTTCCTTTCCGCGCAAAAGGATGATATAGTATCTCACAGGAAGATGTCTGCACAGGTGCTTGCCAGACGTCCAGAGTAGAGCACCTGTGCAGACATCTTCCAGATACGGATAAAGAGCAAGGATCAAGAGTAATTTAAGAAGGGGTGAGCAGCGATGCAGGTGATTTTTGTGGGCGGCGCCAGTGGAGTTGGCGCGAGCTGTCTGGCGGTGGAGATTGCCGGACAGTGGATTATTGTTGACGCGGGCGTGCGGGTGGACCGCAAGAGCGATCCTCTGCCGGACCTGGCCCTGCTGGAGGGCAGGGATGTGCGCGCGATTTTTGTCACGCACGCTCACGCGGACCACATTGGCGCGTTGCCGCTGGTTCACCAGGCCTTTCCTATGGCTCCTATCTTTGCATCGCGCGCGACGGGTCTGCTGATGGAGGTCATGCTGGCCGACGCGCTGCGGATTATGAGCCGTCGTGCAGCAGAAGAGATGGAGATCCCGCTCTATCCGCCTGAACTGGTGGGCAGTATGCTCAGCCGGGTGCGCCCACTGCCGGTCGGGGAGACGTTGACGCTGCCCCAGGTGCCGGGAGTGAGCATCCATGCCAGCCGGGCCGGGCATATCGCCGGCGCGGTCAGCTTTAGCTTTAGCGGCTCCGACGGCACGCTGGTGGTCTCCGGCGATATCAGCAGTACGCCACAGCGCACGGTGCTGGGCGCATCGCCTCCCCCGGTGGACCACTGCGATCTGCTGGTGCTGGAATCGACCTACGGGGCGCGTCTCCATCCCAATCGCCAGGGCGAGGAGCAGCGCCTGGCTCAGGCTGTGGCCGACGGTATCGCCCGTGGCGGGCATACGCTGATTCCCTGCTTTGGCCTGGGGCGTGGCCAGGAGATCCTGCTGGTCTTACAGGCGGCGCAGGAGAAGGGGCAGATCCCCGATTTCCCGATCTACGTCGATGGCCTGGTCAGGCGCGTCTGTAACACCTATCTCCTGCTGCCTGAAGCCCTGCCGCCGGTGCTCCAACGCCAGATCCGCAAGGGCTATCTGCCGTTTACAGGGCGTAATGTCTCGTTTGTGCGCGATGAACGTGAGCGCGAGCGCATCCTGGCCGGACCCCCGGCGTGTATTCTCAGCAGTTCGGGTATGCTGACCGGCGGACCGAGCGTGTGGTACGCGCAGCGCCTGGCGGCTCAGGAGCAAGCGGCGATTTTGATTACCGGTTACCAGGACGAAGAGGCCCCTGGCAGGCGCTTATTGGATCTCGCCGAGCAGAAAAACAGTGTGCTCGACCTGAATGGCACGACGGTCCAGGTGCGCTGCCATGTCGCGAAATACAGCCTGAGCGCCCACGCGGACGGCGGCGAACTGGCAGCCTACGCGGCTGCGTTGAAGCCGCGCAAGGTTGCGCTGGTGCATGGCGACCCGGAGGCCAGGGAGGCCCTGCGCCGTTTGCTGGTCGAAGCCGAAGTTGTGCTGCCCGAAAATGGCTCGACGCTCACGCCACAGGGTACACGCGGCAAACAAAGCAAGCAAACGGAGCAGGTACAGGCACTGCCCGCGCTCCCCGTGGACATTGGTCAGGGTCGTGATCTCACGCCGGGTATGCTGCCGGAACTCTGGCAGGCCGTTTCCCAGGTGCCATCGCTGCGCATCGTTACTGCCCGCGAGCTGGCCTATACCTGGTTTGGCCAGGTCGGAGAAGCAGAGACGGCGGAAGTCCTGAGCATCCTGGATGAGGATTATGAGCAGCGCTACTTTATTCGCCAGCAGGCGCTCGAGGAGGCGTACCGTGTGCGCGGGCAGAGCGAAGAGGAGCCGGGCGACTTCCTGAGCGACCTCGTAGGCAAGATCCTGCTGGTTGAGATTAGTCCGAACAGCAGCAAGCCGGTGCTCTGCCTGGGCATCGAGCCGGGCGCGCGCATCCGCGTACAGCATCCGCGCGGCGTCGATTTTGTGCGCTCGCGTTACCCCTTTAACACTATTCTGGATCTCCTGGGTGAGCCGAGCGAGGACATGTTGGCGGGCCGCTTCGGCATCTCCGAGGGCCTGGAGGAACTGATCAAGGCTGGCCGGCGCAAGCGGCGTCGTATCTCAGCTCACGAGCTGGCTCAGCACTGCCAGGACGGCGCAACCTATACGCTTGGTGACCTCTGTCAGCTTGCCGGTGTCTCCGCCACTGCGCTGGATGACCGGCTGGCTGTAGCGAAAATCCTCGCCAAGAATCCGCTGATTTTCATACAGCAGCGAACCCTGATGGAAGGCGAGGGCCTGACGTTGTATATGCTGGCCCCAGAATGGAACGAAGCGCTGGAGGAGCCGGAGGAGGCGCTGCGTCCTGACCAGAGTTGGATTCAGGAGATTATCCAGAAACATCTGGGCGAGGCCGCCGATCTCTACCGCCGCAGTATCGATCCTGATACTGGCGAGATTACCCTGGCCTTCCACTTCCCCGTCAGCGCCACGCAGCACTACGCCGAACAACTGGCCGCCATTGCCGAGGAGTCGGGCGTGGCCGTGACTGTCGCGCCTCAGGCTCATCAGGGCGAACTGGTGCGCCTGGCTCAGCATCTTCTGCCAGCAGGTTTGAGCGAGCGCGGTTTCCCCTCGCTGTATCATGACAGCCAGCTGATCCAGATCAAATGCCATGGCACGGCCTCGCAGGAAGCTATTAACGACGCCAGCGAGGCTTTTTATGCCCAGACCGGCTGGCGCCTGGAGTTGGACGTCCAGTCTCACAGCCAGGCCAGCGAGCACCAGCCCGCGCAAATACCAGGTGGCGCGCATATGGACCAGCACGGCGCTATTCACGTCGCGCAGAGTCTCCTGCACGATCTGCCGGACTACATCAAAGTTGGCGCGGAACCGGGTCGCTGGATACTGCATGCGCGCTTCCACTTTCCGGAGGTTGCCCGCCAGCGCTACATCGAGCGTTTCGCCGCAATAGAGACGCGCACCGGCTGGCTCGTCCAGGTGCCCGATGGCGTTCACCAGGAGGCCCTGGCCGTTATGGCCCGGCACGTCCTGCCTGATGGCCTCAAAGCCTCAGGCGCGCCCTCAATCTATCACCAGCAGCAGGCCGTGCTCATCCAGTGCAAAGGCGAAGCATCCCAGGAAGAAGTACTGGCCGCCCAGGATCATTTTGAAGAAGAGACTGGCTGGCAACTCACTATCACTGTCCCCGGCTCGCGCGAAAATGTCGAGCAGACCCCGCGCCTGGCTCAAGGCGAAGCCCTCGCCCAGATCAGCGCCGCCTTTCGCGGCAACGTCGAACTTTACCGCATCGGCATCGACAGCCGCCTGAAAATCTTCTGGCTACACTTCCATTTCCCTGAGAAGGCCGGCGAACGCTACGCCGATGAGATCAACCACCTGGAACAGGAGACCGGCTGGCGCATCTATCTGCACCCCCACGTTCACCAGAAAGCCCTCGTCGAAGCCGCTCAGCGCATCCTGCCCGACCGGATCAGGCCGAGCAGGAGAAGCTCGCCAACCGTTTTCTAGAACTGACCGGCTGGGTATTGGAACTGGAAGAGGTAGGAGAGGATGGGAAGGTTGAATGAGAGGCTTTTCGTTTTCCCAACCCATCCTTCTATAAATCGAAATGAGCATAAAGAACGGCATAAGAGATAAAAAATGAAAATTGGCAATTTTCATTTTTTATCTCTTATGCCGTTCTTTATGCTCATTTCGATTTATAGAAAAGCAGGCCACGCTAGCTCATCGCTAGCGTGGCCTGTTTCCCCGTATAATGATTTTCTACGAAACTGCTACCGGGTTTAGCAAGTGGTCCAGAGTCTTGCGGCGCACGCGATAAGACTGGCGCTGGCCCACGTGGGGCAGCGTTACAGCTTCCAGCACGCCGTTTTTAATCCAGCGGCGTACTGTCGTGTCATCTACGCGCAACTGCTTTGCAACTTCGCTGACTGTCAACAAATCATGATCATCGTAACCAACCATAAAAACCTCCTTGATGTTGCTTTTTCGCAACCTATCACCTGGATCTACCTGAGAGTTGGTCCCCCCAACTCGGTGGTGATACCATGGGTGACTCATACGCATGTATAATTCGTATTATAACATCTAAATGAATAGAATGCAATACAGAAGTTAGGTAGTTTTCTAGTTTAACATGGACACCATAGCTAAAATGTGAATGAAGCATGGTATCCCGTTTTCCTGGGATCGATCCCTTTTTTTCCTGTATTTGTCTACGATTGGCCTGGCTCCACATAGGATTGAAAACAAGCTCATACATGCACTACTAAAGTAAACGGAGAGACCAGCAAAATTGTCTCTTTTCTCTTTAGATATACGTAAAAGAGATACAGTTAGTCAACAAAAAACCTGAATGAAAAAATTGATTACCGTTCCCCTGGTAGAACGAGCCGTGAGACATTTTTCGGGGTATGAAACCAGAGTGGCAGCATGGTGCTCTTTCCTCTGGGAGTGGCTTGCAAAATATAGAAATAAATCATCGTCCCGTAGAGGCCAGCAGGCGAACAGGCCATTGGGATCGACTCCGCCGATCCCAATGGCCTGTTCGCCTGCTGGCCTCTACGGGACGATGATTTATGCTCTCAGAGCCGGTTGCTGAGAGGTATTCGGGCCATCGCCATCGCCATCGCCATACAGAAAGCAGTGCGTCCAGTGGCCGTTGCCCAGATCGGTGCGCCTGGGGAAGCGCTGCCGGCAAACATCCATGGCGTGGGGGCAGCGCGGATGGAAGCGGCAGCCGGTGGGTGGGTTGATCAGGCTCGGAATTTCTCCGCGCGCGCCAATCTCCTTCATGCCAGAGGTGCCGGCTTTGATGCGATCGGGGTCGGGCGCGGCTGACAGGAGCAGGCGGGTGTAGGGATGTTTGGGCTCCTGGGTGACCTCTTCGCTGGGACCGCCTTCGACCATTTGCCCGGCGTACATGACCAGAGTATCATCGGCGAAATAGCGCGCGCTGGCGATATCGTGAGTGATATACAGCAGGGCCAGGTGTTCCTCGTCCTTTAAGCGCAGCAGGAGATTCAGAATATCCAGGCGGATCGAGACATCCAGCATGGAAACCGGCTCGTCGGCCAACAACACCTCGGGATGCACCGCCAGAGTGCGTGCAATGGCGATGCGCTGGCGCTGGCCACCGCTCAACTGGTGGGGGTATTTTTGAATAAATTGATCCGCTGGCGTCAGGCTCACGCGATTGAGCAGCGATAGGACCTGCTCGGTTTCCTCGACCTGGTTGCGGGCATGGCCGAAAATGCGCAGTGGACGAGCCAGGTGATAGCGGATGCTATGCACCGGATTGAGCGAGGCAAAGGGGTCCTGGAAAATCAACTGGATGTTGCTGCGATACTGATGCAGCGCGGCAGCCCGGCGTGTCAGAGGAACCGGTTCGCCACGAAATTTGATCGTGCCAGAGTCTGGCTCATAGAGGCGGGCCAGCATACGCGCGACCGTGGTCTTGCCGCTGCCGCTCTCGCCCACCAGGGCCGTTGAGCCAGGGTGGTATCTTCTACCGCGTGAACCGCGCGGTGGCCGCCGAGCAGGCGCTGGCCGATCGGAAACTCTTTGTGCAGATGGACCGCCTCCAGCACTGGAGTCACGGAATTTCCGCCATTGGGGCGAATTGGAGCCTGCTGAAAGACACTCATCGAATTTTTCCTCCCTCAATTTTCGCTGCGTAGCCTGCGGAAAACTGTTCCGCGACAGGCAGATCGCCAGCAGCGAAACGCGGATCGTAGAGATGGCAGGCGACCAGCTGGGCATTGTCGCCGGCAGCGCCAGGCAGCGCGGGTTTGAGCACAGGAATAACACTCCGGCAGGGACCATAGGCCATTGGGCAGCGCGGATGAAACGCGCAGCCGGCCGGCACGGAGCGCAGATCAGGCGGTGAGCCTGGAATGCCGCCCATATTGCGGCGCGGGCCGTGCAGATTTGGGAATGAATTCAGCAGACCATAACTATAGGGATGGCGCGGGTTGAGATAGAGATCCCGGCTGCTCGCTTTCTCCACTATACGGCCCGCGTACATGATTGCCACCTTATCGGCCAGTTCGAGCAAGAGCGAGAGGTCATGGGTGATAAAGATCAGGGCCATCGAGAAATCTTTGCACAGCGAGCTGATCAACTCCAGGATCTCGCGCTGCACTACCACATCCAGAGCAGTCGTCGGTTCATCCATGACGATCAATTCAGGGTTGAGGGCCAGGGCTATCGCGATTACCGCGCGCTGGCGCATGCCGCCGCTCAGTTCGTGGGGATAGCTCTTCAAGCGGTCGGATGCGATACCCACCAGGTTGAGCAGCTCAACAGCGCGGCGCTGGCGCTGGTCGGGTCCCATGTCCGGGCGATGTGTCTTGAGCACATCCATAATTTGCGTGCCTACAGTCAGCACCGGATTCAGCGCGTTCATGGCGCTCTGGAAGACAATTGATAGCTCATTCCAGCGGAAACGGCGCAATTGTGAGGGCGTCAGGCTCAGAATATCCATCGGGCCGCCGGCAACATGGCCTTCCGCGCCATTCGAGCGCGAGAGCCTGCTGACCACAGGAGCGCGTTCTCGGCCTTCGGGGGGATAATAGAGTACCTCGCCGCCCGTAATATAGGCTGGTGGGCGGAGCAAACGTGTGATAGCATACGCCATCGTGGATTTACCGCAGCCACTTTCCCCGGCCAGGCCCAGAATTTCGCCGCGCTTCAGTGAGAAACTCACCTTATCGACAGCGTGGACAGCGCCGCTGGCAGCCGAATAATCCACGCTGAGATTTCGGACCTCCAGGAGGGTTTTTGTACCAATATTGGTTACCATCAAGATACCGCCTTTTTGATTTTTGGCACTTTGATTTTTGGCTCGCTACGCAAGCGTGGGTCTGCAACCTCGTCGATGCCAAAGTTAATCAGGGAGAGACCCGCGCCGAGAATAGCAATACAGGCGCCGGGGGGCACAAACCACCACCACTGGCCGGCCAGCAAGGCATTCTGGCTATTCGCCCAGTAGAGCATACTGCCCCAGCTTGCCTGTAAGGAATCACCCAGATTAAGAAATTGCAGCGTCGCAAACGCCAGAATAACCTGAATCATCGTGCTCACGAAGTTCGCCGCCACCAGGGATATCTGGTTGGGGAAAATCTCATAGAAAAGAATTCTCCAGGTCGACTCACCGTTGGAGCGAGCTGACGTGATAAACTCCCGACTGCGCATCGAGAGCGTCTGAGCACGCAGCATACGCGCCCCGAAAGCCCAGCTTGTTCCCGCCACTACCAGCGCGATAGTCAGTGAGCCGGGTGGAATATAGGACGCCAGCACCAGCATTAAGGGAATGCCGGGCAGCACCAGGAAAACATTGGTGAGAAACGAAAGAATTTCATCGATCACCCCGCCGAAATAGCCACCCACCAGGCCGATAACAATCGCAATTACCAGCACCAGAACACCGCTGAAAAAGCCCCAGAGCACTGAAGTTCGCGTTCCCAGAATGAGCTGGCCAAAGATATCCTGGCCAAGGGTCGTTGTGCCCAACCAGTGCGCCGCAGAAGGAGGCAGATTATTACTATGGGAAATAGCATTGGCCGTCGCCGGCACGAAAATCGGGCCGAAAACCGCCACCAGCAGGAAAATGCCTACAATAATCGAACCCGCTGACACCTTGCGGTTAATGGTCAGCGCGTGCCAGACAATCCTCACACTATTCCACAGGCGCTCACTAAAAGATTGAGCGCCGAGTTTCGCCAGGTCGACCTGCGTGATTGACTGCTGCGCAGAAGAAATCTCTGCCATCTCTTATGCGCTCCTCTCCGTGCGAACACGCGGATCAAGAACCGCGTACAACATGTCGGCCAGGAAATTAGCGCCCAGCACCCCAAGGGCAATCAGCAGGAACGCCGCCTGAATCAGCGGGTAGTCGCGCTGCGTGACCGCCTGGAAAAGCGTATCGCCAATGCCAGGATAAGAGAAGACAATCTCAGTCAGCACCTGTCCGCTGACGACAAAGCCCAGCGCCAGGGCGAAGTTCGCGATATTCGGCAGGATCGCGTTGCGTGCCGCGTATACCATCAGCACACGGCCCTGTTTCAGGCCTTTGGCCCGCGCCATCATCATATAATCGTCAGACAGCACCCCAACCATCGAGTTACGCATAACCAGCATCCAACCGGCCAGCGACGAGATTACCAGCGTCAGAGCCGGCAGGAAACCGTGATAGATCACGCTGGAGATAAAGTCCCAGGACAGACCGATATTCAGCGTTGTATCATAGCCGTCCGCGAAAGGGAACCAGCCCAGTGTAAAACCAAAAATGTAGACAACAATCAGTGCTAGCCAGAAAGGAGGAATGGCATACAGAAAAGTCAGCGCCGGCGACAGCACGCTATCGATCGCCGTACCACGCTTCCAGGCGGTGATAATTCCTATGCCACAGCCCAGAAAAAAGCCAATGATCACTGCCAGCGTGCCCAGGCCGATAGTCCAGAGGATGCCCTGATTAAGCACATCAATCACCGGCATAGGGTAGTTCGTAAAAGAACGGCCAAAATTTCCATGCAAGATATCATAAAGGTATTTGAAATACTGTGTCCAGATGGGGTCAGTCGTATGCAATCCCAGCGACGATTCCAGTGACTGTAAGGTATCAGGGGAGGGCTTGACGCCCGATTTTTCCATGTTGCCCAGCATCAATTGCACGGGATCACCGGGAGCCAGGCGTGGGATGAAAAAATTCATCGTGACCGAGGCCCAGACGGCTGCCAGGTAGAAGAGCACGCGACGCAGTAGGTGGCGCATCTTATGACTCCTTTTGAAAAACTAATCGGTGTTGTTTCAACTAAGCGATCCTCTTCATAGCGACTAAGCGATCCAGGGAGAGAAGATGGCATGCTGCATTGCATTGCTTGCTGACCTACTGTTGAGAAGTATAACACAAGAGTGTATCCCTGGCTATCTCTGGCTATTTGGTCAGGCCTATTTAAAAGGCTTTTGCCCCGCCCACCCACCCGTAAAAATTAAGAGAGGTGTGTACGAGCGGCGCCGTGGCGCCGCTCGTACACACCTCTCTTAACTCTGGGGGGAGGGGTCTGGCAACGCCTGACAGTGACTTTTAAATGGCCCTGCTATTTGCTTAGAAAAAAGGGGTGGTTTTGCAAAACCACCCCTCAAGTGAGGCCACACGGGGTCCGTGAGACCTCACCATGTGCTAGTGTACTCAGGCAACCGGCTGCAAGTGCAGGATGACAATCTCGTTGCCGGGAGCGTCATAGGTCGGGCCAAGAGCATAAGGATTGCTGGCATCGGGCCAACCAGTGTAATGTTTGGTCGAATACTCGAACCAGTTAGCTGCGTCCAGCAGCGGAACGACTGGCAACTGCTGATAGAAGAGATCTTCCATTGAGTTGATCAGGGTCTTCTGCTGGGTCGTATCCGAAGTCTGCGCGTACTGCGCCAGCAGGGCGTCGAACTGAGTATTGTGGTAGTGGCCCCAGTTCTGACCACCACTGGTAGCAGCATCGTTCGCGCTATTCAGATGGGTGTTGTACTGATAGTACGGGGTCGAGCCACCGAAGAAGCCGGTGATCATTGCCGTGAAACTAC
>WNFN01182205.1_pt1 | contig 11009 bp, 8 predicted proteins | sample 5400161 | NCBI WGS metagenome assembly WNFN01 (sample SAMN13153353, study PRJNA577476) | soil metagenome | isolation source: 80 cm saprolite on Douglas fir-dominated hillslope | place: USA:California | collected 2013-09-17
CAGCCCCGGCCGCGGCCGGGCCAGCGCCCAGGAAGTGATCCGCATGACGTCGATTCCCGCACGGGCGACCGGAGCGCCGCAGGACTACAACTTCACCCGGAACGCCACCGGCCTGGTCCGCGAGGTGTCCATGTGGGACGCCCTGATCATGAACACCCTCGGCATGAACGTCGCGGTCGGCTCGGTGCTGCTCCTGCAGCAGGCTCCGGCGATCTTCCCCGGCGGCAACATGGTGCTGGCGGTGATCATCGGCACCCTGATCATGGCGTTCACGCTGCTGTGGGTGTACTCCGAGTTCGCCGCGGCCATGCCCAGGTCCGGCGGGGACTACGTGTTCGTCAGCCGCGCCCTGCACCCGTTCCTCGGCTGGCTGCTGTCGTGGAGCCAGGGCGTCTGGCTGATCTTCTTCTGGATCGGCTTCAACGCATGGTTCGCGCTGGTCTCGGCGGTGCCGACGGCGCTGATCACGATCGGCTCCGTGACCGGGAGCCACGGCTGGATCAGCGTGGCGAACGGCCTGCTGGCCAAGCACGATTTCCTCGGCATCCACATGCAGTGGTACGTGTTCCTGTTCGGCACGGTGCTGAATGGCCTGTTCGCGCTGCTGCTGATCTTCGGCGGGCGGGTCTACTGGCGGGTGCAGAAGTGGCTGTTCCTGATCGCCGGGCTCGCCATCCTGGCCGTGGTGGCGCTGCTGCTGCTGCGCGGCAGCAGCTTCGCCTCGTCCTGGGACAGCTTCGCCGCCAAGAACGGGACGCTCAAGTACGGCCAGGTCATCGGGGCCGCGCGGGCGGCCGGATTCCACAGCGCGGCGGCGCCGTTCAGCTTCAGCGCGACCCTGCTGATGCTCCCGTGGGTGTTCTTCGTCGTCGGCTACGCCCAGGGTTCGGCCCAGATCGGCGGCGAGGTCAAGCGCGCCTCCCGGTCGCAGTACTACGCCATGGTCGGCGGCGTCCTGATCAACGGGCTGGTCCTCGCCATCATCGTGCTGCTGGCCACCCACGCCATCGGTACCGGCTGGCTGCGCAGCGTCGACTTCCTCGCCGCCAACGACCCGGCCAAGCTCGGGCTGCCCGGCGGCCTGCCGCCGGGGGTCAACTTCCTGACCGCGCTGATGACCCACAACGTCGTGCTGCTCGCGCTGCTCGGCATCGGGTTCGTGATCTGGGCGCTAATGGGAACGCCGCTGTCGGAGCTGCAGGCCACCCGGTACATGCTCGCCTGGGGCCTGGACCGTAGCGCACCGCAGCGGCTTGGGCGGGTCAACGACCGGCTGCACACTCCAGTCACGGCCATCATCTTCTGCACGGTCACCGGTGAGCTGGCCCTGCTGGCGCTGATCAACATTGCGCAGGCCAGCCTGCTCGGCGCGCTGCTGGCCCAGATCGCCGCGTTCATCCTGGTCTCCGCGGCTGGCATCGTGTTCCCGTACCGGCTCAAGACTGTCTGGGAGTCGGCGGGCGGTAAGCGGATCCTCGGTATACCGGCGGTGGCGCTGGCCGGCGCCGGCGGAGTGATCTCGCTCGGCGCCCTGCTGGTGCTGTTCATCGTCAACAAGTCGGTCAGCACCACGTTCGCCGTGACCGCGCACCTGTCGGTGGAGTTCATGCTCGGCGTGGTGGCCGCGGGCGTGCTCTGGTACATCGGGGCCTACCTGGTCAACAAGCGGCGCGGGATTAACCTGAACCTGGCGTTCAAAGAGATCCCCCCGGAGTAGTCGCGTGGCCCCACCCCCCACCCACCTCCCCGTCCCTCTCCATGCCCCGTTCACTGCGCGGCGGCCGGTCATCATCGTGGGCAACCTCACCATCGACGACGTGATCCAGCCGGACGGCACCAGCCAGATGGGCACGCTCGGCGGCAACTCGGTGCATGCGGCGGCCGCGGCCCTGGCCTGGACCCGCGAGGTAGCGATCGTCGCCCGGAGCGGAACCGACTTTCCCGTCGCGGCGCTCGGCCGCCTCCGTGACGCCGGCGCGGACATCTCCGGCATCCGCCAGGTCGACGGGCCCACGGTCAGGAACTGGGTGATCTACGAGGCGGACGGGCGGCGGAGCTGGGTGTACCGGACGCCGCGCGGCCGGAGCGCGGAGGTCGCTCCGCAGCCCGGTGACATCCCGGATGCGTGGCTGGCCCGGCGGCCGCCGCCGGTCGTGCACATCGCGGCGAACACCGAATCGCCGCAGCCGGTCAGGAACACGTGCCGGATCTGACGCTCGCCGAGCCACTGCGCCAGACGCGTGACGTGCCCACCGGGGGGTACGACGATCCGGCCCGTGCGGCCCGCGAGCTGACCGCCAGCGGGGTTCCCTGCGTGGTGGTCAAGCTCGGCGGCGACGGGGCCCTGGTGGCCCGGCCGGGCACCGAGCCCGTCAGCGTTCCAGCCTTCCCGGCCAAGGTCGCGGACGCCACCGGCGCCGGCGACAGCTTCTGCGGCGCGTTCGCCGCCGGGCTCGCCCTGGGCGACGACCCGGCCGCCGCGGCGCGCCGGGGTTGCGCGACGGCCGCCGTGGCGATCGGCGACTCGGGATCCCTGCGGCTGCTTGACCGGGCTTCGCTCGCCCGCGATCTGCTTGCGGGCGGCGCGGGCCGCCCCGCGGTCCCGGGCCTCGCCAGCCGGGCCGCACGGGAGACCGATGGCTATGACATCGGCGTCATGCGCCAGGAGATGGCGACCATCCCAGGGGTCATCGCCAGCCACCTGGCCGACCCCGGTGGGCACGTCACGCGTCTGGCGCAGTGGCTCGGCGAGCGTCAGATCCGGCACGTGTTCCTGACCGGCTGCGGCGATTCGGTGTTCGCCGCGATGCCTGCCGCCCGCCAGCGCGATCGTCGCGATCTCGGTGTCAGGGAAGGCCGGCCGCACCACCGAGGCCGCGGTCCAGGCCGCAGCGTTCGGGCACCCGGTCGTCGCGCTGACCAACAGCCCCGGCGGGCCGCTGGCCTCGGCCGCGGACCGTATCCTGCCCATCGACGTCCCCATGCTCGGCTCGTCGCCGGGCACCAGCACCTACATCGGGATGCTCTGCACGCTCGTCGACCTGGCCCTGCGCACATCCCCGCCGGGAGGTGACCGCGCCGTGCGCGCCGCCTGCGGCGACCTGCCCGGTCTGGCGTCAAGCACGCTCTCGGGATGCGACGCCCCGGCGGCCGAGGTGGCCGCCCGGATGGCGTCCTCCCGGTTCGTTTCCTATCTCGGCGCCGGACCGAACGAGGCGACGGCCTACTTCGGCGCGGCGAAGCTGTTCGAGGCGCCGCAGCGCATCGCGCTCGCGGTCAACCTGGAAGAATGGGCGCACGAGCAGTACTTCATCACCCGGCCCGGTGACGCCGTCGTCGTCATCGCGCCGTCGGGCGCAGCCCACGACCGCGCCGGGGAGATCCTGTCCGAGCTGCATTTCCTGCACGCGGACCCGATCGTCGTCTCCGACGTCAAGGCGCCCGGGCCGGCTTCGCAGCTGCGGCTGGCGGGGAGCGTGCCGGAAGAGCTCAGCCCGGTCCTGGCGGCCCTGCCGCTGGCTCAGGTCGGGTTCCATCTGGCCCGGCAGACCGGGAAGCGGAGCTACAACTTCCCCAGCGACCAGGCCAGGGACGAGCACTACGCCACGATTCACCGGGCCACGATCGGGGAGCCCGCGTGATGGCCACGACGCCGGCCCCGGACATCGTCACCGAGGCCGGCCACGTCCTGGCCGGATGCGCCGCGCAGCAGGTCAGCGCGCGGCTGCTGGGCGGGCTGGCGGTGGCGCGGCATCGGCACAGCCCGACCCCGCCGCCGCTGCAGCGCTCCTACGCGGACATCGACATCGTGATCGGCCGCAAGCAGGGCCGGCAGGCGAAGACGGCCCTGCTGGCCCTCGGGTACACCGCGAACGAGCGCTTCAACGGCCTGCACGGGGACCGGCGGCTGCTGTTCTACGACGAGCCTAACGGGCGCCAGCTCGACGTGTTCGTCGGCTCGTTCGCGATGTGTCACACCCTGGACTTGTCCGGCCGCCTGGACCTGCTGCCGGAAACGCTATCGATCGCCGACCTGGTGCTGACCAAGCTGCAGATCGTCCAGGTGAACGCCAAGGACCTCATCGACGTGGCCGAACTGCTGCGCAATCACGAGCTGGACCGCGCCGACACCCCCGGCGCCGACCACCTGTCGCTGGACCGGGTCTGCGCGGTGACCGGCGCCGACTGGGGCTGGCACACGACGCTCAGCGACAACCTCGCCACGCTGGCGACGTTCGCGCATGACGTGCTGGCCGAGCCCGACCGCGACCGCGTGACGAGCGCCGCCTCGGCGGTCAAGGCGGCGATGGACGAGGCGCAGAAGTCACTGCGCTGGAACGCAGGATCTACTTCGCCACCGACATCCACGGCTCCGAGGTCTGCGTCCGCAAGTTCCTGAACGCCGGCAAGTTCTACGGCTGCGACACGCTCATCATGGGCGGCGACATCACCGGCAAGATGATCGTGCCGATCGTCGACCGCGGCGACGGGCGGCGCACGGCCACGCTCTACGGCCGCTCGCTGGAGGTGACCGGCGACGAGATCGCAAAGCTCCGCAAGACGATCGCCGACGCCGGCTTCTACGCGTACGACACCACGCCGGAAGAGATGGAGCACTTCCGGGCCAGCCCCGCGGCCGTGGAGGAGCTGTTCCGGACGCTGATGCGCCGGACCCTCAGCGGCTGGCTCGAGCTCGCCGAGACCCGGCTGGCCGGCACCGGGATCCAGTGCTACTTCGCCCCCGGCAACGACGACCCGGTGTTCGTCGACGACATCCTGCGCTCGTCGGCCACCGTGATCAACCCGGAGGAGTCGCAGGTGGATCTCGGCGACGGGTTCACGATGGTCAGCGTCGGGTACTCGAACAAGACGCCCTGGGACTCCCCGCGCGAGCTGCCCGAGGACGATCTCGCGGCCTACATCGGCCAGCAGGCGGAAGGGCTGGGAAACACCGACCGGGTGATCTTCAACTTCCATGTGCCGCCGCAGGAGACGCCGATCGACCAGGCCGCGCTCCTGGACGCACAATTCCGCCCGGTCATGAAGGGGGGCATGCCGGTGATCGCCGGCGTGGGATCCTCCGCTGTACGGGCCGCACTGGAGAAATACCAGCCCATGCTCAGCCTGCACGGGCACATCCACGAGTCACGCGGCGAGGCCAGGATCGGCCGGACGCTCGCGCTCAACCCGGGCAGCGAGTACTCCGAAGGGGTTCTGCGCGGCGCCGTGATCACGCTGTCCCGGAAGAAGGGGGTGCGTGGCTATCAGCTTGTCGCCGGATGACCCAGCCATAGCGGTCGGCGTGGTTGGATCCGCCCGCCTCGAGCCGCCCGATCCCCGCTGCGTACTCGCCGAGGGTGTCGGTGCCGCCATCGCGGGGGCGTGGCTGGACCATGGTCACCGGCGGTTACGGCGGCCTGATGGCGGTGGCGTCGCGCGCCGCCGCCGAGGCAGGTGGCCGCGTTGTCGGCCTGCCCATGCGCGGCTGGGCGGGCCTGCAGCCCAATCCCTGGAGTCACGAGCTGCGCTGGTCGGAAAGCTACCCCGAGCGGCTGGCCCACTTCCTGGCCGCCGACGCCGTCGTGGTGCTCGACGGCGGGATCGGCACGCTCTCGGAGGCCGCGACCGTGTGGGCCGCCCGGCAAACCGAGCCCGAGGCCGCGGAGCTTGTCTTCGTCGGCCCCGGGTGGGGCCCGGTGCTGCAGGCGATGGCGGCCCATCTCGTCATCGACGACCGGGACCTCGCCTGCGTCACGATCTGTGCCGACCCCGAGCAGGCGGTCGCGCACATCGCCGGCGGCCGCCCGAGCGACCGGCGCCCGGGCCGCCCGCGCGGATAGCGAACTAGCGTTCGCCAAAGCCAGAGCGGGCCCGGCTCTCCGGGTCCGGGATCATGGAATCAGCCTGGTCGCTGCGGCCTTCGAGCATGGCGGCCAGCGTACGGAGGCAAACTGCCTCGTCGGTGCCCGCTGCGGCGGGCACCCGGCGGCGGAAGCTGTCGAGCCAGGGCGCGGACAGCGGCCGCTGGGCGGCGACCTCCGCGGCGAGAGATGGCGGCACGCCGGAGTCGGCCAGGCACTGGGTCGCCTGGTTCGCCGGCAGCGCGTTGAACCACAGGTATCCGGCCAGAACGCGGGCCGCGGGGTGAATGCGGCCGATCACCCGTACCCGGGACAGGCCACCGTCGGGAAAGGCGTCCAGCCGAACGCAGGCCACGGCCGGGCCCGGGCTCACCGCGAGCACGTGCCGGGTATCGGGCTGCAGCCGGGTGCGGGGCAGCAGCGGCCGCCACGCCGGGGAGCCCACGTCGGGCGCGGGCTCCTCGGCGCAGCCGTAGGCCGCGACCTCGGCGGAGGCGTTGTACCTGAAGTGCGCCGTGTCGACGACGAGCTGGCGGATGTCCCCGGCGAAGGCCAGCCGGAGGACGACGTAGTCGGGTCCGGCGTCGCGCCGCCGCCGGGTCTCCCACCCCTCGCCCATGGACCTGGCCGAGTCCGGGCGGTTGAGCATGCTCGCCGAGGCGTAGAAGTCATCGCTGGTCGCGACCACCGCCCCGCCGTGCCGCTGACTGGCCAGGTCGACGGTGAGGCGGTCGAGCGCGCGGGGATCGGGAATCACGCGGCCACGCACGCGCAGCCGTGCGACCCCGCCGTCGGGGAAGATCGACAGCCGCACGTGAGTGAAGCGCCGCGGGTCCCCCACCCGGAGCTCGTTGTGCGCGTCGCCGCTCAGCACCGACCGCGGCACGATCTCGGCCCAGCCCGCGGCGGGACCGGCCAGCTCGGCCGGGCTCGGGTACCCCTCGCGGCCGCAGGCCTCCACCGCGGCGGACTCGGGGTAGTTCCCGGTGAAGAAGCTCGTGTCGACATCCACGGCGCTGATGACACCCGGCGCGCCGAGGCGGACCACGGCCCAGTCGTGGCCGACCTCGCGGCGGCGCCTGGTCTCCCAGCTGTCGACGACCTCGCCGCGCGGGCCGTAGTGACCGGGCTCGAACGCCGCGGGTTCCGGCGACAGCATGTGCTCCTTCTCGCCGAACGACTCGTCGCTGGCCGCCATCACGCTGCCGCCCAGCCAGCGCGACGCCAGGTCCGTTGCGGACGTCAAGAGCTTGCCGGGCACCACGGCATCGTAGCCGTCATTCCCCAGCCGCCACTGCGGCCTGCGGCGGGCTCAGGAGACACTCGTCAGCAGTTGCCCGCGCGGGCGCGCCGGGTCGGCCGGCTCACCGCGGAGCAGGGTGTCACGGACCACGCCGCGCAGCCGCCAGCCCGCGTACGGGGTGACAGCGTGGCGGTGGTGCAGGCAGGCCGGATCGACGGTGAAGGACTCGTCCGGGGCGAACACGCAGAAGTCCGCGTCATACCCGACCGCGATCCGCCCCTTGCGGGGCAGGCCGGCCAGGGCCGCGGGCTGCCGCGACATCCAGGAGACGACATCGTGCAGGGAGAACCCTCGCCGGTAAGCCTCGGTCCAGACCAGCGGCAAGCCGAGCTGGAGAGAGGAGATGCCGCCCCAGGCGCGGCCGAAGTCGCCGCTGTCGAGCGCCTTCATGGCCGGAGGGCACGGCGAGTGGTCGGAGACCACCATGCCCACCACCCGGGCCCGCAGCGCGTCCCAGAGCAACTCGCGGTTGGCCGCCTCGCGCACCGGCGGCGAGCACTTGGCCGCGGTCGCGCCGTCGGCGATCTCCTCCGCGGCCAGCGTCAGGTAGTGCGGACACGACTCCGCGGTCACGCGGACGCCGTCCCGCCGGGCCGTGGCGAGCATCGCCACCGCGTCGGAGCTCGAGAGGTGCACGACGTGGGCGTGACCGCCGGTCGCCCTGGCAGCCTCGATAACCTGGGCGATCGCGAGATTCTCCAGCCCTCGCGGGCGCGACGCCAGGTAGCGGGAGTATGTCGGGCCGGCAGCCGGGCCGATGGCCGCCCCGGCCTCAGCACTCTCCGCGTGCACAAGCAAGGGCTGGCCGACACTGCGCAGAACGCCGAGCGCCGCCGCCATCTCCCGCCTGTCCACCGGCGGGAAGTCCCCGGATCCCGAGGCGAGGAAGCACTTGAAGCCGAGGACTCCGGCGTCGCGCAGCGGCCCGAGCTCGGCCAGGTTCCCGGGGATCACGCCGCCCCAGAAGCCCACGTCGACGTGGCACTGTCCCTCGGCCGCGCGCCTCTTGGCCTCCAGCGCCGCGACGCTGACGGTCACCGGGACGCTGTCGAGCGGCATGTCCACGAGCGTCGTGATCCCGCCGGCCGCAGCGGCCCGGGTCGCCGTCGCGAAGCCCTCCCAGTCGGCATGGCCCGGCTCGCACACGTGCACGTGGGAGTCGACCAGGCCGGGCAGGAGTACCGTGTCATCCTCAAGCTCGATCACCCGCGGGGCGGCGGCGCTGTCGCCGAGGGGCCGGATCGCGGCGATGCGCCCCGCCGTCACGCCGATCGCGCAGGCCGCTTCCGCCGCACCGGTGATGACCCGGGCGGCCCGGATGACCAGGTCAAACTTCTCTGCCACATCGGCACGCTGTCGGAAGCCGCGCGAGCGTTATCGGCGCTCGGGATCGAACAGCACGCGCATGTCCGCTGGCGAACGGAACACCAGGCCGTGGATGTGCGGATCCTCGGCGGCGGGATCAAGGCGCAGCCCTGGCAGGCGGTCGAGCACGGCGTTCAGGAGCACGCGCGTCTCCAGCCGGGCCAGGTGCATGCCCAGGCACGTGTGGGGTCCGTCCCCGAACGAGATGTGCTGCCTGGGGTCGCGGAAGATGTCAAAGGCGTCCGGGTCCGGATACCGCCGCGGATCACGGTTCGCCGCTCCCAGCGAGAGCGCGATGAAGGCGCCCTTGGGAACGTGGACGCCGCCAAGTTCCAGATCCTCGGCGGCCATCCGGCTGATGTTCAGCAGTGGTGGCTCCCACCGCAGTGCCTCCTCGATCGCCTGCGGCACCAGTGCGCGGTCGGCGCGGACGGCGTCAAGCTGATCCGGATGGGTGAGGAGGCCGAACAGCAGGTTGCTGGACGACCGGTAGGTGGTTTCCGCGCCCGCCGGGAGCAGCAGCAGAAGGAACGGGTAGATCTGCTCGTCGGTGAGGCGGTGCCCGTCTACCTCGGCCAGAACAAGCTGGCTGACCAGGTCATCGTGCGGGCTGCGCCGCCGGTCGGCGATGATCTGGGCGAAGTAGCCGCGCAGTTCCTGGCCGGCGGCAACAGCCCGGTCCCAGTTCCGCATGATCGCGATCAGGTCGGTCGACAGGCGCAGGAAACGGGGCCAGTCGGCTTCCGGCAGGCCAAGGATCCGGGAGATCACCCGGACCGGGAACGGGAACGTCAGCTGCTCGATGAGGTCGGCCTGCCCGTCTGGCGCCAAAGCGCTGATCAGCTCGTTGACCGTGGCGCCGATGACCTTGTCACTCCACTGGTCCAGCACGCGGGCGCGGAATGCCTTGGCGACCAGGGCGCGGTGGCGCTGATGTTCAGGCGAATCCATCTGCAAGATGGTCCGGCCCATGACCTGCCCCATGCTGCTCTCATAGACGGTCGAGGAGAACCGCAGGTTGTCGGTGAGCACCCGCTGCACGTACTCATGGCTGAAGACGGTGAACAGCAGAGGCAGCTGCGGCGCCTTCGCGTCGTTCAGCAGCTGGCCCGTCTGTTGCTCGAGGCTGACTTGCAGGACCGGGGTGGTCTCCCGGAGGTCCGCCAGCATCGGATACGGGTCGCGAACGTCGCCGGCCAGCTCGGAGAACTGCCGCATCGGATCATAGGCGGGGACGGGGGAATCTTCGCGCTCGGATACAGCGGCCATCGCTGCGCCTCCAGGGTCGTGACATACCGATATCCGTCATAAACGGCATGCCGTCACGGTACGTCGGCCCGCATCGGATGTGAACCGGCGCGCGCGCCGGATGCGGGTTCTGGCTGGCGCAGCAGGCCTAGGCCGGTACCTCGGAACGGTCCGCGGCCCAGAGCGTGTGGTAGGAGCCGTCCCGGTCCACGCGACGGTATGTGTGGGCGCCGAAGTTGTCGCGCAGGCCCTGGATCAGCGCGGCGGGCAGCCGGTCGCGGCGCAGGCCGTCGTAATAGGCCAGCGACGAGGAGAACGCCGGGCTGGGCACGCCCACGCGGGCCGCGTCCGCTACCACCCGGCGCCAGCTGTCGACACCCTCCGACACGGCGCGGGCGAAGTACGGCGCGACCAGCAGGCTTGGCAGGCCCGGGTCATCGTCGTACGCCTCGCGGATGCGGTCGAGGAACCGGGCCCGGATGATGCACCCGCCCCTCCAGATGGTGGCCATCGCGCCGCGGTCGATGTTCCAGCCGTACTCGTCGCTGCCGGCCTGGATATGGTCGAAGCCCTGCGCGTACGCGACGACCTTGGACGCGTACAGGGCCTTGCGCACGTCCTCGATGAAGCCTGCCCGGTCATCGACCCGCCACGAATTGAGGTCGCTGGTGAACGTGCGGCGCGCCGCGGCGCGCTGGTCGGCGTGCCCGGACAGCGAGCGGGCGAAGGTCGCCTCGGCGATCCCGGTGATCGGGATGCCGAGATCGAGCGCGCTCTGCACGGTCCAGCGCCCGGTGCCCTTCTGCTCGGCCTCATCGAGGACGATGTCGACGAACGGCCGGCCCGTTTCGGCGTCGACGTGGGCTAGCACGTCGGCCGTTATCTCGATCAGGAACGACTCGAGGTCACCCTCGTTCCAGGTGCGGAAGACGTCGGCCAGCTCGGCCGGGCTGGCCCCGGTGCCCGCCCGGAGCAGGTCGTACGCCTCGGCGATCAGCTGCATGTCGGCGTACTCGATGCCGTTGTGCACCATCTTGACGAAGTGCCCGGCGCCGTCCGGGCCGACGTGCACGCAGCACGGAGTGCCGTCGACCTGCGCCGCGATGGACTCGAAGATGGGGCCGAGCGTCTGGTAGGACTCGGCGGAGCCGCCGGGCATGATGCTCGGCCCGTACAGCGCGCCTTCCTCGCCCCCGGACACGCCGGAGCCGACGAAGTGCAGCCCGCGCGCG
>WNFN01216633.1_pt1 | contig 11009 bp, 8 predicted proteins | sample 5400161 | NCBI WGS metagenome assembly WNFN01 (sample SAMN13153353, study PRJNA577476) | soil metagenome | isolation source: 80 cm saprolite on Douglas fir-dominated hillslope | place: USA:California | collected 2013-09-17
GGTCGAAGCCGCCGGCGTCGCCCGCAAGTTCGGCCACGAGCCGCGCCTGGCGCTGCTCGCCTTCTCGACTTTCGGACACCCGCCGGGCGAGCGCGCCCAACGCGTGCAGGAGGCGGTGCGCATCCTCGACCAGCGCCGCGTCGATTTCGAGTATGACGGCGAGATGGCGGCCGACATCGCGCTCAATCCCGATCTGATGGCCGCCTATCCGTTCTGCCGCCTGTCGGGACCCGCCAATGTGCTGATCATGCCGGCGTTCCATTCCGCCGCGATCTCGACCAAGATGCTGCAGGAGCTCGGCGGCGCGACCGTGATCGGACCGCTGCTGGTCGGCCTCGACCGGCCGGTGCAGATCGTCGGCCTCTCGGCAACCGATAGCGAATTGGTCAATATGGCGGGCCTCGCCGCATTCAATGTCGGCGGCTGACCGCCGGCGAAGCCCGCAAGACAAGGAGAACCGAATGCCAGAGTCCGCGCTGCGCGGCGTGATCGCCGCCATTGCCACCCCGATCGATCAGAGCGGCGAGCCCGATTGCGCACGCGCCACCAAGCTCGCACGCCACCTTGTCGACAACGGCTGCGACGGCCTCAACGTTCTCGGCACCACGGGCGAAGCGACCTCCTTCTCGTTCGCGCAACGGCAAAAGGTGATGAACGCGTACCGGCAAGCCGGTCTGCCGTTGGGGCGCATGATGGTCGGCACCGGCGCGGCCGCGGTCGCCGACGCGGTCGCCCTGACGCGCCTGGCGGCCGAGCTCGGCTTCGCCGGCGCGCTGGTGCTGCCGCCATTCTATTACAAAGGTGTGCCGGACGACGGGCTCGCCGCCTATATCGAGACGATCGTCACCGCGACCGCGGCTCATCCAATTCCGATCTACCTCTATCACTACCCCGCGCTGTCGGGCCTGCCTTGGCACCCGAAGCTGATCCGACGGCTCGTCGACGCCTTCGGCGGCCGCATGGCGGGCCTCAAGGACTCCTCCGGCGACATGACCTTCGCGCGCGAGGCCGCCGCGATCTCGCCGAGCTTCAAGGTGTTTCCGTCAACCGAAGCGGTGCTGCTCGATGCCCGCGCGGGCGCCTTCGCGGGCTGCATTTCGGCGACCGCGAATCTCAACGCCGATCTGTGCCAGCGCGCCTGGGGTCTCGGCGACGCCGCGGCGCTCGCGACAGCCGTGACGATCCGCAAGCTGTTCGATGGCCGGCCGCTCGTCCCCGGCGTGAAGGCGCTGCTCGCGCATATTCATGGCGATCCGGCGCTCGCGCGCGTGATGCCGCCGCTCGCGGGTTTCTCGTCCGCCGACACGGCCGCAGTCACCGGCGGATATGACCAGGCGCGGGCGAAACGCGTCGCCTGACCGGCCGGCAGCCCGCCGCCAGCCGGCGGGACCTGCCCGGTTCCGGGCGTTGACGCCCCCGGCCGGCCTAACTATAAGCCTGCCCATAGGCGGCGAGCGCCGGCTCGCCGCCGTTGTTTTTTCGCGCTGCCGCGGCCGCCCGCATGGAGGCCCCAGGCGCGCTTCACCATAACGGAACTCTGATGGCCAACACGAAGTCCGCCAAGAAGGCGACCCGCAAGATCGCTCGCCGCACCGAGGTCAACAAGGCGCGCCGCTCCCGCATGCGCGGCACGGTGCGCACGGTCGAGGAAGCGATCGCGGGCGGTGACCCGACGAAAGCTCTGGCCGCCCTCAAGGCCGCCGAACCGGAGCTCATGCGCGCTGCTCAGCGCGGCGTGATTCATAAGAAGACTGCGAGCCGCAAGGTCTCGCGTCTGACGGCGCAGATCGGCAAGCTCGGCAAATAAGCCAGCAACGCGCGTGCGCGGCGGCCGGGCAGAGCCCGGCCGTTTTGGTTTTGCCACGAGCGCGCGAAGACTTTGATTTTCATTGAAATTACGCCTGCGCCGCCGATCATGTTTTCGGCTTGGCCGGCTGTTGTTTAAAAGTCACATTATGAAGGATTCTGGCCACAAGGCCCTTTTGGCTATTGCCACGGATTAGCCGCAAAAAGGCCTACTGCGTCCCGCCGGGGCGGGTTACCCCTAGTTTTTGGTCATAAAACCGCATTCAAAAACAAGAGCTTGAAAGGAAAGCAACAGGCGGGACTTGGAATCTCTGCAATTCTGCCATGAACCGCCCGGGTCCGGAATTTGGCCCGCCAAGCAATCGCAAATACCTCCCGTTTCGTCTGGGAAGGCCAGAATTAACACGATGATTCAATAGTTCAGCCGGCAAGCGGCGTGTATTTTGAAAACGACCGCGGGGCCACCGGCGGTTCTTCAGTAAAGGGTCTGAATTCGAGCTCATCTTGGATGAGAGTGGGAAGATTTTGTCTTGTTCCGCGAAGTCCTCGATATTTCTCAGTCAGTCCGTCAGCGTAAAGGCGTTGGGGTGTTCTTTGCGTATTCGGTTGTTCCGACAACCGAACCCGTGAGGCCGCCCGTAAGTACTTGAAGTCGGTATCCAATTCACCTGACCAGGAAGCGCGTCAGCTAGTCGGAGGGGGCATTCATGACAGGATCGCGTTTGAGCGCGGCAACGGTATTCAGCGAAACGTGTGGGTTGCGGCCCGTTGGCTTGGCAATCGCGCGTGCCTGCGTATCGGCCCGCTCGCCCTCATCGATCAGTGCATCTGCAGGGGTTGCGATTACACGGCTTCTGGTCGCGGGCCGGAGGTCCCGCTGTCGACCAGGCACGTAAGGCCGCGGACGTCCGCCGGCGCCGGCCTTCCCCGGCCTCACCGTCCCCCATCGCGGGACCGAGGTTGGTGAAGCGCTTGTTCGCGCGAGCGGCTGTCGACGGCTGTGTATGTGTGTGACGAGCGGCCGCGTGCTCCTGGCCGCCCCCGTTCCCACCAAGCCCCTCAAGAACGCATTACGAAGAGAAGACCGGACATGACACATTCTGACCAGGAGCGTTGGCAGCGCGTACGCGGGCGATTGCGCGCGGAGGTCGGCGAGGACATCTTCACGAGCTGGTTCGCGCGGATGGACCTCGAAGCGATCGACACCGAAACGGTGCGCCAGTCGGTGCCCACCCGCTTCCTCAAAAGCTGGATCCAAGCGCATTACGGCGAGCGCGTGCTGACGTGCTGGCAGGCCGAAGAGCCGTCGCTGCGCAAGATCGACATCGCGGTGCGCTCCGCGGTCATCCGCACCACCTCGACGTGCGCGAAGGCGCCCGAGCCCGTTGCGGCCGCGCGCGAGTCACGCGACATCAGGCTCGAGGCCGCCGAGCCGCGCGGCTTCGGGGCGCCGGTCTCGTCGAACCACGAGGCGCTCGGCGGCTCGCCGCTCGACCCGCGCCTCACCTTCGAGTCCTTCGTGATCGGCCGCTCGAACACGCTGGCGCATGCCGCCGGAAAGCAGGTGGCGGTCGGCCGGCGGGGCGATGCGGTGATGTTCAACCCGCTCTACATCCATGCCGGCGTGGGCCTCGGAAAAACCCATCTGCTCCAGGCGATCGCCTGGACCGGCAACAACCAGCCCGACCGCAAGGTGCTTTATCTCACCGCGGAAAAATTCATGTACGGCTTCGTCTCGGCGCTCCGCAGCCAGACCGCGATCGCCTTCAAGGAAGCGCTGCGCGGCATCGACGTGCTGGTGATCGACGACCTCCAGTTCCTTCAGGGCAAGTCGACGCAGGCCGAATTCTCGCACACGCTCAACTCGCTGATCGACGGCGGCCGCCAGGTCGTGATCGCCGCCGACCGGCCGCCGGCCGACCTCGAAAGCTTCGACGAGCGCGTGCGTTCGCGGCTCGCCGGCGGGCTCGTGGTCGAGATGGGGGCGCTGGGCGAGGACTTGCGGCTCGAGATCCTGATTTCCCGGATCGCGGCGGCGCGTGCCCATCATCCCGGCTTCGACGTCCCGGCCCCGGTGCTCGCCTATATCGCGAAGTCCGTGACCAACAACGGCCGCGACCTCGAAGGCGCTCTCAACCGCCTGCTCGCCCACAGCAAGCTCACCGGTCAGCCGGTGACGATGGATCTGGCCGAGCGCGAAATCCGCGATCTGATCCGCCCGCAGGAACCCAAGCGGGGCAAGATCGAGGACATCCAGCGCATCGTCGCCCGCCATTACAATGTGAGCCGCGGCGACCTGTTGTCCGCGCGCCGGACCGCCAACGTGGTGCGCCCCCGCCAGGTCGCGATGTATCTCGCCAAGACGCTGACGCTGCGCTCGCTGCCGGAGATCGGCCGCCGCTTCGGAGGCCGCGACCACACCACCGTCCTGCATGCGGTGCGCAAGATCGAAAACCTGGTCGGCAACGATTCGATGCTGGCCGAAGAGATCGAGGCCTTGAAGCGCCAGTTGCAGGAATGACCGATGGGCTAAGGATAACCCCCGGCCCGGCCGTTGCCGCCCTTGAATAATCGGCCCGGCCGGGCCACCTTGGTCCTCCGGCGCCGCCTCCCCTGGGCCGGGCGTTCCGGCGCGAAGCCAAGCTCAACCTCATCCTCACGCCGGGGCTTCCATTTTCGATCGAGCGGGTTCCCGCATGAAGGTCACCGTCGAGCGTGCCGAGCTGTTGAAATCGCTGTCCCACGTCCATCGCGTGGTCGAGCGGCGCAACACCATACCGATTCTCGCCAACGTGCTGATCCGGGCCGAGCGCTCGAAGCTCGCCTTCAAGGCGACCGACCTCGACCTCGAGGTGATCGAGACGGTCAATGCGGAAGTCGCGCCCGGCGGCGTCACGACCGTGCCGGCGCATATGTTCTACGAGATCGTGCGCAAGCTCCCCGAAGGCACCCAGATCGTGCTGGAAGGCTCGGGCGACCGGGCGGTGCTGACGATCCGCGCCGGGCGCTCGCGCTTCACGTTGCAGACCCTGCCGGAAAGCGATTTCCCCGATATCGCGGCCGGCGAGATGACCCATAAGTTCACGCTCGCCGCCGCCGATCTCAAGCGCCTGATCGAGAAGACGCAGTTCGCGATCTCGACCGAGGAGACGCGCTATTACCTCAACGGCATCTATCTGCACACGGCCGGCACCGGCAACAGCATGTTGTTGCGTGCGGTGGCGACCGACGGCCATCGGCTCGCCCAGGTCGAGCTCCCCGCGCCCACGGGCGCCGAGGGAATGCCGGGCGTCATCGTGCCGCGCAAGACCGTGAACGAGGTGCAGCGGCTGATCGAGGACGTGAACGGCGAGGTCGCGGTCGAGCTCTCGCAGGCCAAGATCCGTTTCACGCTGGGAAGCGTGGTGCTGACCTCGAAGCTGATCGACGGCACCTTCCCGGACTATGGCCGGGTCATTCCGCTCGGCAACGACAAGATGCTCGAGGTCGACAAGAAGGAGTTCGAGCAGGCGGTCGACCGCGTCTCGACGATCGCGAGCGAGCGCGGCCGCGCCGTCAAGCTCTCGCTCACCAGCGGCCGCCTCGTGCTGTCGGTCACCAATCCCGACTCGGGCAGCGCCACCGAAGAGATCGAGGTCGCCTACGAGGCCGACCCGATCGATATCGGATTCAACTCGCGCTATCTGCTCGATATCGCGGCGCAGATCGAGGGCGACACCGCGGTGCTCAAGCTGGCCGACCCGGGCTCGCCCACGCTGGTTCAGGACAAGGACGCCAAGGGCGCGCTCTACGTGCTGATGCCGATGCGGGTGTGAGTCCCCTCCCGGCCCGCCGGACGAGGGTTTAACTAGGGCCGATGACGAATCCCGCCCGCATCCGCCGCCTGACCCTGACGAATTTCCGCAGCTATCACGCCGCAACGCTGGCGGTCGGCGACGGCCCGGTGGTGCTGGTCGGCCCGAACGGCGCCGGCAAGACCAACCTGCTCGAAGCGATCTCGTTTCTCGCGCCCGGGCGGGGGCTTCGCCGCGCCACCCTCGAGGAGGTCGCGTTCGGCGAGGGGGACGGCGCCTGGGCGGTGTCGGCCGAACTCGAGGGGGCGCTCGGCCTGGTCACCATCGGGACCGGCATCGAGCCGCCGACGAGCGAAGATGCCGCGCCGGCGCGCAAATGCCGTATCGACCGCGAACCGGCGGCGTCCGCCACCGCCTTCGCGGATCATCTGCGGGTGATATGGCTGGTGCCGGCGATGGACGGGCTCTTCGCCGGCCCGGGCGCCGAACGGCGGCGTTTCATCGACCGGCTGGTGCTCGCGGTCGATGCCGAGCATGGCAGCCGGGTCAACGCGCTCGAACGCTCGCTGCGATCGCGCAACCGGTTGCTGGAGACGCCCAATCCCGATCCGCACTGGCTCGACGCCGCCGAGCATGAGACCGCGGAGCTTGCGGTCGCGGTCGCCGCCGCGCGCGCCGAAACGGTGCGCCGCCTGTCCGCCGCGCTGGCGGCGAGCCGGGTGCCCAGCGCCGCATTCCCTTCCGCCGAGATCGCGCTCGAAGGCTGGATGGAGGCGCTGGTGCTCACCCATCCGGCCGTCGAGGTCGAGGACCGCTATCGCGCGGTGCTGCGGGACAACCGGGCGCGCGATGCGAGCGCCGGCCGCACCCTCGACGGGCCGCATCTCACCGATCTCGGCGTCGTGTACGAGCCCAAGGGTATTGCGGCGCGCGACGCCTCGACCGGCGAGCAGAAAGCGCTGCTGATCGGCCTCGTGCTGGCGCATGCCGGCCTGGTGGCCGAAATGACCGGCGCCGCGCCGGTGATTCTGCTCGACGAGGTGATCGCCCATCTCGATCCGGGACGCCGCACGGCGCTCTATGACGCGCTCGAGCGGCTGGGCGCGCAGATCTGGATGACGGGCGCTGACCCTGCGGCATTCGCGGAGATCGCGGGCCGCGCGCAAATCGTCGAGGTGGCCCCCGGGCGCCTCCAACGGACGGATTTGGGCCCGGTTCCGGCCTCCGCCCGCACCGCCTGACGGCCTTCCAAACAGGCGCCCGGCCGTTCCCGCTCCGGGACGTAAAAATGGCCAGAAAATCAAGTTATTTCAAATATTTATAGGCCTTCACTTTGGCTTGTGTGAACCCCATATTCGTGTCACACCCAGGCAGCTGATTCTGGGTCAAAACCCTGCTCTTTCAAAGTCATCCCCATGGTTGAAGCCGCCCGTCACCAGCCCCGCTCCGACGCGTCCGATTACGGCGCGGAATCGATCAAGGTCCTGAAGGGCCTGGATGCGGTCCGCAAGCGTCCGGGCATGTATATCGGCGACACCGACGACGGCTCGGGCCTGCACCACATGGTCTACGAGGTCGTCGACAACGCCGTCGACGAAGCGCTCGCGGGTTACGCCAAGGAGGTCATGGTCATTCTCAATCCGGACGGCTCGTGCACGGTGCGCGACGACGGACGCGGGATACCGACGGACATCCACAAGGGCGAAGGCGTATCGGCGGCGGAGGTCATCATGACCCAGCTGCACGCCGGCGGAAAATTCGACCAGAACTCCTACAAAGTGTCGGGCGGTCTGCACGGCGTCGGCGTGTCGGTCGTCAACGCGCTGTCGAGCTGGCTCAAGCTCACGATCTGGCGCGACGGCCAAGAGCACCTCATGGAGTTCCGCCACGGCGAGGCGGTGGCGCCGCTGGCGGTCACCGGCGACGCCGGCGGCAAGCGCGGCACCCAGGTGATGTTCCTGCCGTCGACCGAAACTTTCACCATGACCGAGTTCGACTGGGCGACGCTGGAGCACCGCCTGCGCGAGCTCGCCTTCCTCAATTCGGGCGTGCGCATCGTGCTTTCCGACAAGCGTCATGCGGTCGAGAAGCGCGAGGAGATGCTGTACGAGGGTGGCGTCGAGGCCTTCGTCAAATATCTCGACCGCAACAAGACCCCGCTGGTGCCGAAGCCGATCGTCATCACGTCCGAACGCGACGGGGTCGGGATCGAGGCGGCGTTGTGGTGGAACGACGGCTACCACGAGTCCGTGCTGTGCTTCACCAACAACATCCCGCAACGCGACGGCGGCACCCATCTGGCCGGCTTCCGCGGCGCCTTGACGCGCCAGGTGACCGGCTATGCCGACCAGAACGGCGTGACCAAGAAGGAAAAGGTGGCGCTGACCGGCGACGACTGCCGCGAGGGCCTCACGGCGGTGCTCTCGGTCAAGGTGGCGGATCCGAAATTCTCGTCCCAGACCAAGGACAAGCTGGTCTCCTCGGAAGTGCGCCCGGTGGTCGAGGGCATCGTCAATGACGCGCTGAAGGCCTGGTTCGAGGAGCATCCGGGCGAAGCCAAGGTCATCGTCGGCAAGGTGGTCGAGGCCGCCGCCGCGCGCGAGGCCGCCCGCAAGGCGCGCGAGCTCACCCGCCGCAAGGGCGCGCTCGACGTGTCCTCGCTGCCCGGCAAGCTGGCGGATTGCCAGGAGCGCGATCCGGCGAAGTCGGAGCTCTTCATCGTCGAGGGCGACTCCGCCGGCGGGTCGGCCAAGCAGGGCCGCAACCGCGAGTTCCAGGCGGTGCTGCCGCTGCGCGGCAAAATCCTCAATGTCGAGCGCGCGCGTTTCGACAAGATGCTGTCCAGCCAGGAGATCGGCACGCTCATCACGGCGCTCGGCACCGGCATCGGCAGCGAGGAATTCAATCCCGACAAGCTGCGCTACCACAAGATCATCATCATGACGGACGCCGACGTCGACGGCTCGCATATCCGCACGCTGTTGCTGACGTTCTTCTTCCGCCAGATGCGCGAGCTCATCGAGCGCGGCCATCTCTACATCGCGCAGCCGCCGCTCTACAAAGTCACGCGCGGGAAATCCGAGCAGTATCTCAAGGACGAGCGCGCGCTCGAGGACTACCTCATCGCCGGCGGGCTCGAGGACGCGGTGCTCCGTCCGGCGTCCGGCGACGAGCGCGCCCGCGCCGATCTGGCCAGGCTGGTCGAGGACGCCCGCGTGATCCGCGCCACCCTGCAGGGGCTCCACAGCCGCTACAATCGCAAGGTGGTCGAGCAGGCGGCGATCCTCGGCGTGCTCAATTCCAGCATCTTCGGCGATCCCCAGAAGGCGAAAGCGGCGGCTCCCTATATCGCCAGGCGCCTCGACGCGCTGTCGGAAGAAACCGAGCGCGGCTGGCAGGGCGCCTTCGTGGAGGGCGAGGGCTTTTTGTTCGAGCGCACCGTGCGCGGCGTCAAGGAGGCGGCCATCATCGACCAGGCGCTGCTCGGGTCGGCCGACGCAAGGAAGCTCGACGAGTTCGCGGTCTCGCTGCAGGAGACCTATGCGCGCCCGGGCGTGCTGCGCCGCAAGGGCGACGAGACGCCGATCTACGGGCCGCTCAGCCTGTTCGACGCCGTGACCGGCGCCGGCCGCAAGGGCATCGCGCTGCAACGCTACAAGGGCCTGGGCGAGATGAACCCGAGCCAGCTGTGGGAGACCACGCTCGACACCAACGAGCGCTCGCTCCTGCAAGTGAAGGTGAAGGTGGTCGACGACGCCGACGACATCTTCACCAAGCTGATGGGCGAATTGGTCGAGCCGCGCCGCGCCTTCATCCAGGACAACGCGCTCTCGGCCAGCGTGGACGTGTGACGCGGGCAGCCGCGCGCGGCGCGGCTGCCGTCACACTCTCCGGAAGGCCACGATCCCCAAGATCACGGCTCCCAGGAACAAGATCAGGAAGACGCTGAACAGCACCTGTGCGATGCTGGCGGACGCCGACGCGATATCGGTGAACCCGAATACCGCGGCGATCAGCGCGATAACCAGGAAAATGGCGGCCCATCGCAACATGGCCTGCTCCTGCTCTGTCAGCCTCCCAGGAAACACAATGACGCAGGGCGCGGCGGCCGATCGCTAGGCGGTCCCGGCCAGTCGCGCGGTGGCGTCCCACAGCCGCCGGGCGGCTTCGTCGTTTTCCGCGTCCGCGCTCGGCCTGGTGAGGCGGCATTTCACGAAATATCCGCCGCTGACGCCGGCAACCTCGGGCGAGGTCGCCAGATAGACCAGCGTCCGCGCCCCCTCCTCGGGCGAGATGGCGAACAGCTTGGCGAAACGTACCGCATAGGAGAGCAGCCCCCCGCTCTCGTCGCCATAGCGGGTCGCCACGAAGCCCGGATGAAAGCAGTTGACGGTCACTCCCCGGCCGGCCCAACGGCGGGCGAGCTCGCGCGTCCACATGATGTTGTAGAGCTTCGATCGCCGGTAAGCCTGCACACCGTTGTAGCGCTTCGCCATCTGCAGATCGTCCAGATCGAGGCGCGCATCGAGATGCGCGCCCGAGGCGGTGTTGACGACCCGCGCCGGCGCCGACGCGAACAGGCGGTCGCGCAGACCCTCGGTCAGCATGTGATAGGCCATGTGATTGACGGCGAAATGCTTCTCGAGGCCGTCGGCGGTGACCTGGCGGGCGGTGAACAGCGCGCCCGCGGCGGCGCGCAGGCGCGCCAGCATGGCTTCTCCGCGGCGCTCGTCGCGCGCCACCAGCACGAGGCGCACGCCCATGCGGGAGAGATTTTCCGCCGCGACCTGGCCGATGCCGGAGGTCGCGCCGGTGATGACGCAGACTTTTCCTTCGAGTGTGTCCGCCAAGGAAGAATCCCTATCTCCGGCGCTTCATCGGCCCGGCAGCACGACGACGGTCGGCGCGGCCGGCAGCTTCGTCTTGGAGACGACCAGGGAGGGCGTCTCGTTCATGTCCACCCGGTAGTCCTGTCGCATGCGCGCCAGAAATCGCTCGAGCGTATAGGCGCTGAAAGAATGCATCGGGATGACCATCTGCGCCTTCATGGCCTGCAGCACTTCGACCATGCCGTCGAGGTCGAGGGTCATGTTGCCGTCGACCGGCGCCATCACCACGTCGACGCGGCCGATGTCGTCGAGCTGCTGCTGGGTGAGGGTATGATGGAGATGGCCGAGATGGGCGATGCAGAGATTGGCGATCTCGAAAATGAAGATCGAATTGCCGTGCCGCTCCGTGCCGCCGTTCCAGTTGCGTATGTTGGTGGGGACATTGCGCACCCGCACGTCCTGGAACGAGACGTCGTGATTGGCGGGCGCGCCGTCGTCGCGCCAGCCGCGCAACACGAACCTGACGCCGGCGGCGGGGCGATCGGTGTAATGGGTCGAGTGCGCATGATTCATCGTGACG
>WNFN01230011.1_pt1 | contig 11006 bp, 11 predicted proteins | sample 5400161 | NCBI WGS metagenome assembly WNFN01 (sample SAMN13153353, study PRJNA577476) | soil metagenome | isolation source: 80 cm saprolite on Douglas fir-dominated hillslope | place: USA:California | collected 2013-09-17
TCGAACACGGCGACGTCGGCCAGCTTGCCGGGCGTGAGCGTTCCCTTCTGGTCCTCCTCGAAGGACGCCCAGGCTGGGCCCTTGGTGTACGCCTCGAGCGCCTCCTCGATGGTCAGCCGCTGGTCGGGGAACCAGCCTTCCTTCGGTTCGCCCTTCAAGGTCTGGCGGGTCACGGCCGCGTAGAGCCCGTACACCGGGCTCAAGAAGTAGCGCGCGGCGTTGGTGCCCGGGCTGTCGCTGCCGAAGATGAGGACGGCGCCGGCGTCCTTGAGCTTGCGGAAGGCGAAGGCGTCCTTCGCCCGCTCGTTGCCGATGCGCTCCTCCATCCAGCGCATGTCGTCCGAGAGGTGGTACGGGTTCACTTCGGCCACCAGCTTGAGCTGGCCGAAGCGCGCGAAGTCGTCGGGATGGACGTGCTGGGCATGGATCACCCGCCAGCGGTGGTCCGTGCCGAGCAGGCCCTCTTCGGTCAGCACGCGTTCATAGACGTCGAGCAGGATGCGGTTGCCGAGATCGCCGATGGCGTGCACGTGGGGCGGCACGCCCGAGCGCGCCGCGACCTTGATCAGCCTCTCCAGGTTCCCGGGCGGGAAACGCGTGTAGTGGTCCTTCGCGGTCATGGTCATGGCCGCGCCTTCCTGGCCCTCCGGGAACATGACCTGGCGCAGGCTGCCGCGGTTCCTCGGGTCGTGGCGGAACGGCTCGAAAAAGAGGGCGGCGCTGTTGCCCATGATGCCGTCGACCCAGGCCTTGAAGCCCACCAGCCGCAGCCAGTCGTCTCCGAAGCCGCGCGAGAAGCCGAGCGTCGCGAGGTCCTCCGCCCGGTAGAGCTGCGGCCTTATGTTGATGCGCGCGGTCAGCTCGCCCTTCCGCCGCAGCTCCTGGTAGGCCATCACCTGCTCCGCGGTCGACAGGTCCTGCATCGTGGTCACGCCGCCTTCGCGCGCCTCGCGCAGCACCGCTCGTACTTGCATGAGCCGCTGCTCGAAGCCGATCGGGGGAATCACCTTGCGCACGAGGTCTGCGGCCGCGCCCTTCAGGACTCCGGTCAGGCGGCCGTCCGCGTCCTTCACGATCTCGCCGCCCGGTGGCGCCGGGGTCTCTTCCGTGATGCCGGCCAGCTTCAGGGCCACGCTGTTGGCCAGGAACGTCGACCGGTCGAAGCGATTCACGAAGACGGGATGGTCGGGACTGACTGCGTCGATCATCCGGCGGTCGGGCGTGAAGGGCCCGGCGGACGTGCCGGGGCCGGCCGCCGCTCCCGCGGAGCCCGCGCCCCACTGCTCGTAGGCGCCCCAGTCGCCGCGGAGGATCCAGCTCCCCTTGGGCAGCCGCGACGCCGCGGCGCGGATGCGCTCTTTCAGGAGCGGCTCGCCGTGGACGTCGAGCAGGTTCACGCCCGCGAGCAGCGCGCCCGTGGCATCCATGTGCACGTGGGCGTCGTTGAAGCCGGGCGAGACGAAAGCGCCCGCGAGTTCGATGGTGCGCGTCCTTGGCCCCGTCCGCTTCCGCATCTCGGCGCTGGTGCCTACAGCGGCGATCCGGTCACCCGTGATGGCCAGGCCCTCGGCCCAGGGCCGGCCCGCGTCGAGCGTGTAGACGCGGCCGTTGACGAAGACGAGGTCGGCCGGTTGCGCGGCGGCGGCGGCCGCGGCCAGGGAGAGAGCCAGAGCCAGCGGCAGAGCGCGCATCACGACCTCCACACGGCTCGCCCAGGCATGGCGACGATGTTGGCATAGAATCCCGTTCCTCCCATGACCCAGACCATGACGCTCATGCTCGTTTGCTCCGCGCTCGCCGCCGCTGCGGCCGAGCCGGGTCCACCGGCGGCCGCGAGCCCGGGCGTGACCCTCTCGTTCAACGGCACACCCTACGTCCACCGTTGGTCCAGCCAGGGCCAGAACGAGTACACCCCCCAGGGCGAGGAGGACCTCTCGTCCTGGAAGAGCATGGTCACCCTCAACGTACACGACTGGGCCCGCAACGGTGACCAGCTCGCCGAGCTGGCCAATCGCGTGCTCGGCAACTACCAGGCGACGGGAAAGGTCATGCGGACGGATTCGAAGCCGCGCACGAAGGACCATGAGGCCGAGCATTTCGCCGCCGTCGTCCTGGGCCAGCCGAAGTTCCTCGAGGCCGCATTCGCACGGGTCCTGCTCGTCGAGGGCCATGGGGTCGTGATCGTCTACTCCAAGCGGTTCTATGGCGCCGCCGTCGGCAACGAGATGAGCGCCTGGCTCGACAAGAACGGCGCGGCGACCGAGAAGGCGCTGATGAGCTGGACGGGCATGCCGTCGCTGGCCGCGCTCAATGCCCTGCCGCAGGCGAAGCCGGCCGGACCGGCCGCAGTCCGCTAGGAGCCTGTCCCAGTAACGGGCGATAGTCGCTTAGGGGCAGGGCGGCCGGAAGGCAGACGCGATGCGATGGTCGCGAGCATCAGATCGCCTTCTTCGTAGCCGGCTGGACGCGTCGCTCTCATGCAGTCGCCCGGTACAGCTTCAGGAGGTTGTGGACAGTGCAGATGAGCCGGCGCGGCATTCTTCCGCGCGGCGGCTCCACGACCTCATCGTGCTTCATCCGCCGCGGTGGAATGTAGGGGTCGATGTCAGCTTTGCGCAGCTCCCAGACATTCGACTCCGACCAGTAGCCAGCGTCCGCCAGTACCTGCTGCGGCTTGCTGCCCAACAGGTCGCACGCCGCCTGAACCACGGGAATCAGATGCGGCATCCGGAGGTCCTCGCTGTGGACGTCGAGCAGGTTCACGCCCGCCAGCAGCGCGCCCGTCGCGTCCATGTGGACGTGGGCGTCGTTGAAGCCGGGCGAGACGAAGGCGCCCGCAAGGTCGACGATGCGCGTCCGGGGACCCGTCCGCTTCCGCATCTCGGCCGTGGTTCCTGACCGCGTCGATCCGATCGCCCGTGATGGCCAGGCCTTCCGCCCAGGGCCGGCTGGAGTCGAGCGTGTAGACGCGGCCGTTGATCAGGACGAGGTCGGCCGGTTGCGCGGCGCCCACGGCGGGGACCAGGCAGACGACCAGAGCCATTGTCAGACACGCACTACGGCGGCTCCGGGCGAGGCTGACGGTCAGGCTGGCGGCGCGATCGCGCCCATCGTGTCCTTGAGCACCATCGCAAGCCGTGCATCGGCGCGCAGCGCCTCGGTCCAGTTCAGGTGGATGTTGCCGCGGCCGTAACGAGTCGCGATTCCGGCGAGCCAGACCTTGAGAGCGGCTTCGCCCCTGAACTGCCTGGATTCCAGCAGTCGGGGATCATCTTCCTCAGCCGTCCAGGCCATCACCGAGATACTCTCGCCCAGCGTGTCGCGGTCGACGACGAGCAGGACGCTCATGACACAGGACTGAGCCGCGTCTGGCGCATGGCCGCCAAACGGATGAGCGCGTCGATCCGCTGGCGGGCCAGCATGTCGAGCCTCAGGAACTCGATGCCACACCCGGGAGGCAGGTTCGGCATGGTGATACCGCACCCTTCGACGATGGAGGGCTCGTTGAGCCATCTGACGCTACCCTCACAGGCGATGTGCGTGCGGTCGCCCGCCAGCGAGAACGTCAACATGACACGGCTATCGACCGGAGGCAGCGGCTCGGGCAATACGACGTAGACGCCCCGAATACTGACGTTCCGAACGGTGCCCGGCAGACGAAAGCCTTGAAAAAACACGGCGCACGGAGCACCGCAGACGATTCGCGGGTGGGTGGGGCCGTGCTGAATCATCCGTGCCGTCACCCCATGCAAGGCCTCCCGAGGGTAAAGAGGCGGCAAGCTGGCCGGTTGATATACGCGGCGACCACGCCAAGACCCGATCAGTGATTGACGTCACGCGATCGGGGCGTACGGACCCGCCGACGGCGGCGTCGGTGGCGCCGTTGCCTGCGGCCCGGCCGCCCACGCCATGCCGTGAACGAGCAGCCACACGACCACCGCGGCGATCGGATATGAAGCTCGCAGCCGCAACCTCCGACGCCCTACTGGTCGAAATGCAGCTCGACGAACTCGAACTTGAAGTTGCCGAGGCCGCTCGCATCGGCGAACTCGTTGATGACGACACCCTTGGCGCAACCCGGCCCCGCTCCGGTGCCGGGCGTCGCCGCGCTGGCGCCGAGGAGGTTCCATGAGCTGGCCGGCCCCGGCGCCAGGCACGGATCCTTCCGCTGGACGCTCTGCAGTCCGCTTGCGCTCATGGCGACGCCGATGCCGTCCACCACCGTTCCCCCCGCGTCGAGCAGTCGGAAACGCTCCGAGCCGTTGATCACCGGGAAGCTCCCACCGGCGTCCACGTACACGACGTTGCCCGGCAGGGGCGTGCCGCCACGCCAGAACGTCTCGAAGGCCGCCTTGCTCGCATTGCGCGCGACGATCACGTAGCCGTTGGGCGCGATCCTGGTCCCGGCGGGTAGGGAGAACGTCAGGGCGGAGGCCGCCTGAACGATCTTCCAGTCCGAGAGGTCGAGATCGCCGGAGGGGGCAGTGGCGTCGTCCACGTTGAAGGGGCGGGGCAGGCCCGCCGCCGCCAGCTCGTTCGGCCCCTGGCTGACTGCTCCGTCCGCCGACACCGTGAACTGGCCCAGGCCGTTCACGCTGATCTTGATGTTGCCCACGGCGCGGCCGGCGAAGCTGGTGTTGGCGCCGGTGGGCTTTCCTTCCTCGGTCTGCAGGACGAGCGCGGCCGCCGGGGCCGTGACACAAGGCGCGGCCTGCCCAAGCAGCACCTTCTCGACCACGTCCTTGCGGGGCAGGTTCCAGTTGGCGCTCTGTCCATCCCCCGTGCTGATCACGGCCACCGCCGGTGCGGACCGATTCCACCAGTTCGGGTTGGTGCTGCTCTCGCTCCCGTGGTGGCTCACGGCCAGGACGTCGATCCCGCCCGCCTTGATCATCGGGGACACGCCGCCGGGAGAGATGGCCTGGATCACGGAGCTCTCGACGTCCACCTGGTCCGTCGATCGGCCCGTGCACCCGTTGTCGGCGTCGCCCCCGCCGAGGTCGCTCGCCCACAGGTAGTCGAATCCGCCGTACTGGACGAGCACGGCCATGGAGCGGTCGTTCTCGTTCGTGACCGGAACCGGCGGGCCGCCGCCGATGATGCGGCCGTTGACGGCCACGAACGTGAGCTTCGCGCCGTTGCCGAGCGCGATCTGGTTTCCCACCGTCTCGGCCACGGGCGCGCCCGCCGTGGTTCCGGCCGCGGCCAGGTTCCAGCCATCGACGCAATTGGCCGAATACGCGGACCCGTTGAAGTGGTTCCGGACCCGCACCTGGTAGTGGGCGTTGATCACCTCGTCGAGACCGCCCAGGTGATCGCAGTGCTGGTGGCCGACGATCGTGTGATCGAGGCCAGCGGCGGGCGGGACCCCGATGGACGTGAGGTAGGGGACGACCCGGGCCGCTCCCTTGCCGGTGTCGCCGGCCTCGAGGAGGACGGTCGTCCCATTCGGTCCTTTGAGGAAGACCGAGCTTCCCCAACCGACGTTGATGTGGTGGATCTCGAGCGTTTGGGCGGCGACGCTCGCGGCTCCGAGGACGAGGAGGCCGAGGGAGGTGAGGACGGCGCGGCCGGTCCGCATGGCTACCGGGCGGCCTTTTTTTCGCCGCCTTCCAGGCTCCACCCGGGATCGGGCCGCAGTCGCTGCCACTCCTGGTACGTCTCGCGGAAGGCGGTGTGGAGGACGCCGGGCGGGCTTCCCGCCGCCGCGGCCTTGACCTCGAAGGGCCGCCAGGGGACCTCCCAGCCCTCGGGCTCGCGCGCGCCGTCGATCATGGCCAGGAGGTCGTAGACCGGCCCCGCGACGGCGTCGGCCACGACTCGGCGGAGCGCCCGGACTGCTTCCGGCGTGGCGGCCACCTGGCCGAGGGCCGCGGTCTCCGCCGCCGTCAGCCGGCTGCCGAGCGGGTAGGTCAGCGTCCCGACCGGCTCGCGTCCGCCGATACGGCGCACGGCCTGATCCGCCGCCGTCTCGATCAGCTTGTGCACTTCGAGGAGCAGCGTCGTCCGTTCCTCGTCGCGGAGCTTGGGGTCCCGCGTTGCGTCGCCGGCGCTGGGCTTGATCTCCTGACGGCCGCCCTCCCCGCAGCCGGCGGGAAGGAGCCCTCCGAGGGCAACCGCGAGAACCTTCCTGCGTCCCATTCGGTGTGGTGTCATGTGCGCGTCCTCCGTCCTGCGGGGCTGTGATTCTAATAGAATCCCGTTCCTCGACAGGAGACAAATGGCGATGGAGGGCAGGACCGCGTCTCTCGTCCGCGGACTCCTCGGGATCGCCTGCCTGTGGGCGGCGGCGGCTCCGCTGCTCGCGCAACCGGCGCCGGCCGATCTCCTGCTCACGGGCGGCCGCGTCTACACGTTCGCGTGGGACGAGCCCGCTCTCGACGGCACGCCCGCGGCGAACGCGCCGCGCTCGGCGGCCGGGTTCCGGCCCGATGCCGAGGCCCTCGCGATCCGCGGCGGCCGCATCGTCTTCGTCGGCAGCGCCCGCGAAGCTCAGGGCTGGCGCGGACCGAGGACGCGCGTGATCGATCTGGGCGGGGCCACGGTCCTGCCCGGCCTCGTCGACTCGCACACCCACGTCGTCGGCCTGGGCGAGGCACAGAGCCAGGTCGACCTCGTCGGCGTCGCCACGGAAGCCGAAGCCGTCGAGCGCGTGGCCGCCTTTGCGAAGCGCGTCCCCAAGGGCCAGTGGATCCTCGGGCGCGGCTGGGACGAGGGGGCGTGGGCCAACCACTACCCGACCGAGCAGCTCCTGAGCGAGCGTGTCCCGGACCATCCGGTGGTGCTGTCGGGCCTGCACACCTTCGCGGTGTGGGGGAACCGCCTCGCCCTCGAGCGCGCGGGCCTCACGCGGGCCACGACGGCGCCCGACGGCGGAACGATCGTCAAGGACGGCAGCGGCGAGCCCACGGGCGTTCTCCTCAACCGCGCGACGTCGCTGCTGATGGACGCGGTCCCCGGGCCGACCCAAGAGCAGTACGAGGCCTTCGTGCTGGCCGGTCTCACGCGGATGGCCCGCGACGGCTACGTCGCCGTCCACGAGGCGGGCGCCGACCGCAAGCTGATGAAGGCGCTGCAATCCCTCGATGCGGGAGGGCGGCTTCCCGTCCGGGTCTACGCGATGCTCGCCGCCCGCGACGTGGACCTCTGCCGGGAGTGGCAGCGCCGCGGCCCGGATCGCGAGAACGGCCGCATGCTCACCACGCGGTCGGTGAAGGCCTTCTACGACGGTGCGCTCGGCTCGCGCGGCGCGCGGCTGCTCGACGATTACTCGGACCGACCCGGCCACCGCGGAGTCAGCGGCACGCAGTACGGCTTCGACCAGTCGCTCGTGGCCGACATGATGAGGGCCGGCTTCCAGATCGCCGTCCACGCCATCGGCGATGCCGGCATCCGCGAAACGCTGGACTTCATCGAGTCCGTGATCACCGCGCAGCCGGAGTCGCGCGCGCTCCGCCATCGCATCGAGCACGCGCAGGTCCTCCATCCCGATGACGTCCCGCGCTTCGCCAGGCTCGGGGTGATCGCGTCGATGGAGCCCCCGCACTGCGTCGAGGACAAGGGGTGGGCGGAAGCGCGGCTCGGTCCCGAGCGGGTCAAGGGTGCCTACGCATGGCGCACGCTTCGCCAGGCGGGGGCGCGGCTCGCCTTCAACTCCGACCTCACCGGCTCCGACCACGACATCTTCTACGGCCTGCACTCCGCGATCACGCGGCGCGACAAGCAGCTCCAGCCACCCGGCGGCTGGTATCCCGAGCAGCGCATGACTCCGGAAGAAGCGGTGCGCGGCTACACGACCTGGAACGCCTACGCGGCGTCCTGGGAGAAGGAGTCCGGTGTGCTCGCCCCCGGCCGCTGGGCGGACATCACGGTCATGGACCTCGACCCCCTGGTCGTGGGCGCCACCGATCCGGGCCAGCTCCTGCGCGGTTCCATCCTCGCGACCATCGTGGCCGGCAAGGTTGCCTACGCGGCGGACGCTCTGGGCAAGGCGAAGAAGTGAGGAGGCCGCCCATGGACCGCAGGACTTTCCTCGCGCAGACCGCGGGCACGCTGGCCACGACCTGGACGGCGGCGGCCGCGGCGAGGGCCGAGCCGTCCACGGTCGAGATGCAGGCCGCGGCGCCCAATACATCCCGCCAGGTCCTCGTCCTCGGTGCGGGCCTCGCCGGCCTGGCCGCCGCCTACGAGCTCAAGAAGGCGGGCTATGCCGTGACCGTGATCGAGGCGCGCACGCGCCCCGGCGGCCGCGTCCTCACCTACCGCGACCCCTTCGCGGACGGGCTCTACGCCGAGATGGGCGCGGAGTACGTCGACGCCACCGACGAGTACGACCACCGCTTCTGCAAGGAGCTCGGGCTCAAGGTGATGACGGCGAAGCTGTACGACGCCATCTTCGTGCGCGGGCAGCGCTTCAAGATGGCGGCCTTCAAGCGGGACAAGGAAAAGCTTCCCTACGCGGGAACGGAAGGGGGCCGGCTGTTCGGGCAGGAGGCCGCTTACCTCAGGCGCGTGCTCGCCCTCATCAAGGATCCCGAGACGCTGCCGCCGGAGGTCCTCAAGCTCGACAACCTCTCCGTCGTCGAGCTACTGGCCCAGGAGGGAGCGCCGGAAGACATCGCCGCGCTCTTCACGTATACCCAGGCCTGCGAGTCCACCGCGCGTCCGCACGAGATGTCGGCGCTGCACCTCGTGCGCAGCCACCGCCGCAGCTTCAGCGAGGACACCGACGAGGGCCGGATCCTGGGCGGGAACGACCAGCTTCCCAAGGGATTGGCCCGCGCCCTCGCCGGCCAGATCCTCTATAACCGCCCGGTACGGAAGATCGCCCACGACCGCGAAGGCGCGACCGTCTCCTTCGAGGAAGGCGGGGCGCTGCGCACGGTGCGCGCGCCGCGGCTCGTGGTGGCCATCCCCTTCAAGGTGCTGCGCGACATCGAGGTCACGCCGTCCTTCTCCCCGGCCAAGACGAAGTGCATCGCGACCCTCGCCTACGGGCACGTGATGAAGCTCGCCATGCAGTACCAGCGGCGGTTCTGGGACGAGCCCGAGAGTCTCGGCCAGCGCGTCTTCACCGACACCCCGCTCCGCCGCGTCTGCCGCGCGGTATCCTTATGAGCTTCACCTCGGGCGCCGACGCGGAGACACTGGGCCGGATGAGCGATGGGGAGCGAGTGCGCACCGCCTTGCAGGAGACGACGAAGATCTGGCCGGAGGCGCCGCGCCACTTCGAAGGCGGCGCGGTCAAGTGCTGGAACGAGGATCCCTGGATCCGCGGCAGCTACTCCTTCGAAGGCGTGGGCCAGGCCCGCGACTTCCTGCAGATCGCGGCGGCTCCGGAAGGCCGCGTGCACTTCGCGGGCGAGCACACGTCCGTTCATCGGGCCTCGATGAACGGCGCGCTGGAGTCGGGCGTGCGGGCCGCGGCCGAGGTCCAGAAAGCGGAAGGGGCCTGACCCAGGTGCGCCGGCTGAATCGACGATCGTTCCTCAAGGTCACGGGAGCGCAGGCGGCCATGCTCGCGCTGTCACGGCGAGCCGCCGCGCAGCCGAGCAGCGACGTGGTCGTGGTCGGCGCGGGCGCGTTCGGAGGATGGACGGCCCTGTCCCTGCGCGAGATGGGCGTGCCGGTCACGCTCATCGACGCCTACGGGCCCGGGAACTCGCGCGCCAGCTCCGGAGGCGAGACCCGCCAGATCCGCGCCGGCTACGAAGACCGCGAGCTCTACACGCGGTGGGTGCTCGAGGCCTTCGGCCGCTGGAGAGCGCGCGAGGCGGAATGGGGACGCCGCCTCCTCTTCGAGACCGGACGGCTGCTCCTCGCGCCGGAATGGAACCACGGCCTCGAGACCACGAAGGCGGCGCTGGACAAGTACCGCGTGCCCAACGAACGGCTTTCGCAGGCCGAGCTGCGGCGCCGCTATCCGCAGATGAACGCCGAAGGCGTCGGTGTGGCCCTCTTCGAGCCCACCACCGGCGTGCTCAAGGCGCGCGAAGGCTGCATGGCCGTGGTGGAGGCCTTCCAGAGAAAGGGTGGGCGCTTCCGGAGCTCGCGCGCGGCCCTGGGCCATCGCGCGGGCGCGCGGCTGGCCGACATCGCGCTGTCCGACGGCGCCGCGCTGGCCGCGTCCACGTTCGTCTTCGCCTGCGGGCCCTGGCTGGGCAAGGTCTTTCCCGACGTCATGAAGGGGAAGCTCTTCACCCCGCGCCGTGACGTGTTCTTCTTCGGCACCCCCGCGGGCGACGACCGCTTCAGCTATCCCAACTTCCCGAACTCTTCCGAGGAGGATTCGCTCGGCTACTACGGCTTCCCCAGCTTCGACAACCGCGGGTTCAAGGTGTGCCCGGTCGGAGAGAAGACGGCGTTCGACCCCGACACCGACGAGCGGCTCGTCTCCGCCTACCAGGTCAAGCGCGCGCGGGACTACCTGGCCGTGCGCTTCCCCGCCCTGAAAGACCAGCCGGTGGTGGAAACGCGCGTGTGCCAGCTCGAGATGAGCGTCGACGAGCATTTCATCGTCGACCGGCACCCCGCGCTCGAGAACGTTTGGCTCGTGGGGGGAGGCTCGGGTCACGGCTACAAGCACGGGCCGGTGCTCGGAGACTACGTGGCCCGGCGCGTGATGGGTCAGGACAAGAGCCCCGAGTTGGAGACCGTCTTCCGGCTGAAGGCGCAGACGTTCGGATGACCGGCAGAGGCGTGGGACGCCGCGACATGCTCAAGACGGCTGGACTGGCCGCTCTGGGCGCGGGCGTCTCGGCGTGCGCGGGCCGGCGCGCCGGCTCCCTGGTCTGGCCGGAGCCGCCGCGCCGCTTCGCGCGCGTGCACGTGTCGGAAGACCGGATCATCCGGACGGTCGTGGGCCTCCGTCCCTACCGGCCGTCGGGGTTCGTGGTGCGCGCGGAGAAGATCGGCGACAAGACCATCGTCCACAACTACGGCCACGGCGGCGGCGGCATCACGCTCTCCTGGGGCACGTCGGAGATGGCCGTCGACGACGCGTGGGC
>WNFN01227873.1_pt1 | contig 10995 bp, 7 predicted proteins | sample 5400161 | NCBI WGS metagenome assembly WNFN01 (sample SAMN13153353, study PRJNA577476) | soil metagenome | isolation source: 80 cm saprolite on Douglas fir-dominated hillslope | place: USA:California | collected 2013-09-17
GGCTTGCGACGAAATCATCATCGTCGATCACGATTCATCTGACGCGACGTTGCGCATCGCGCACGAATACGGTGCGCGGATTTTCTCAAAAGGCGCCTCCGATTCTGGCGACTTCCTTTACGCCGCTCGTTACCACTGGATTCTCTGCCTCGAGCCTCTGGAATCAATCACCGAAGGCCTGGAGGCGACGCTCTATGGATGGATATCGGCGACGGATGTAGATAGCAACGCCGCGGCTTTTGCCGTTTCTATCCGCGAGGAAACGTCCGACGGCTGGCTGGATCTTCCCACTCCCCAGACACGTCTGGTTCCCAAGACCTGGAATCGCTGGAACGGCCGCCTTCCTGCCGACGATCACTCCGCGATCGCGTTGGAGGGAAAGATTCTTCGTTTTATTTTTCCCTGAATAGACGCGATGGGACTCCGCTTACCGGCTGCCATTTCCCGGGGAGACCACTCGTCCGTGTTCGGTCGCGCGGCTGAGGCGATCGAACATGCGCCAGGCGGCGAGCGAAATCTTGCTGATGGCGTCCTCTCCGTCGCGCTCGTTGCGCAGGAATGAAGTCATCACGCAGATCACGTAGGGACGGCCTTCGACGAAGACGATTCCGGAATCGTTGCGGACAGCTTCGAGCGCGCCGGGCTTGTCGGCGACTCTGACATCGGCGGGCAGGTCGCGGGGAATCCACGACGCTTTGTTCGTGCTCAGGACCTTGAAGAAGTCGGCGGTCAATTCCTGGTTGAGCACTTTGCCACGGTAGATGGCTTCGAGCAGGCTCATCATCTCGCGGGGGGTAGAGATATTTTCGCGGCCGTGTTTGGCGGCATCAAGATCCATCATTTTGCGACGCAAGCGAGTGTGCGAAAGTCCGAGCGAGTCGAGCATCGCATTGACGTTGTCCATGCCAACGCGATCGATGAGGACATTGGTGGCGGAATTGTCGCTGACGGCGACCATCATGGTGGCAAGGTCGCGTAATGTGATGCGGGTAACGCCGGGCGTGAGTCCGCCCATGATATCGCTGTCTGGGACGAGATCGGACGTGTGCACGGTATAGAGATCGGTGAGTTTGAGCTTCCCTTGCTCGGCCTGGCGGTAGAGTTCGGCGAGGACCGCGATCTTGATAGAACTGGCCTGGGCAAACACCTCATTCTCGTGGAGAAAAAAGTGATCGCCGGTCGTCAGGTCTTCGATGGCGATGCCCGCAACGCCGTCGAGATGCTGATCGACATCGTGAATCGCGGATCCCAGTTTTTGCCAGAGGACCTGGCGCTTTTCGGCAGAGGGCACCGGCGCCTGACTAGCAGAGGTCTGAGCAGCGGATACCGCGAGAAGTAAGGCTAGGCAGGCTAAATATTTCAAGGGGATGATCTCCTGAGCGGGTGGATTGTAGCAGGCTACGAAGAAGCTCGATCGCCCAGTGCTCGCCGCAAGATTGAAATCATTGCATCAGCGCGTTTGGGCGTACGGTGTTTCAGCCATCGATCTTCGCCTCCCGCAGGTGCTTGACGGCAGTTTCCGAACTGACGGGCGAATAGTACACCTCTTTGAAGGTGTAGGAGCGCGCCTTGGAGCCGAGGACGGGAAGGATCTCGATGTGCCAGTGATAGTCGTCGTCGATGGTCTTCCAATATCCGAGGGTGTTCGAGGGATGAAGGCTGTTCGGCGAAGTGTGCAGAACGAGATGAAATTCTTCGGTGACGGCGCGCACGCGCTGCAGCGTGCGGCGCAGAAGTGCGGCGAGATTGACGCGCAATCCTGGCTGGGCTAATCCGGTGCGCTCGAAGGCCGCTTCATGATTGCGGGGAAGAATCCAGGCCTCGTATGGCACTCGAGGCGCATAGGGACAAAGGGCCACATAGTCGCCGCGAGTTTCTATGACGCGCAGGGCCTGACGCTCCTCCTGCTGCAAAATGTCGCAGAAGACGCAACGCTCCTTGCTCACAAAATATTCGCGGCCCGCGCGCAATTCGTAGAGCACGCGCCGGGGGACGAACATGGTTGCCGTGATCTGCGAGGTGGGATGGCTGAATTCCTGGCCGGCGTGCGGACCGTAGTCCTTGAAAAGGCTGACATACTTGATGCGGGCATCGTGCTTGAGATCGAGTATGCGTTCGGCGGCCAAGCGCAGAAAGTGTCCGATCTCGTCGTCGCTGGCGTTCCAAAGATGGCGGTCGTGGCGAGGATTCTCCACCAATACTTCATGCGCACCGACGGAATGCATGCGGTCGTAAAGGCCGTCACCGCGCCGGCCGGGCTCACCTTCAATGTGATAAAGCGGTGTGGGATGGACCACGGCACGAGCGGACCAAGGAGTTCCGCCGGTGTTCGGCACGGTTGTGATGACTTGCGCGGGCGCAGGAGAATCCGCGCAAAACAGGCAAGTGGATTCAGGACGTGGCGCGCCCTCGGCGGGGTCATCTCCGGTGATGACCCAGGATCGAGTGATGGGATCCTTGCGGAGTTCCATGGGACAGGAGAACACTGCGGCAGAACGCGCGTCAACTGTGATTTCCACCGACGGGCTGTGATCGCTGCCGCAGAAGATGGGCAGCTCGCTTTGTTATAATCCGCGCTCACAGCCCGCAGATGACCGAGCCGTCCACTCCGCTGATGCGGCAATACGCCGCCGTCAAGAAAGATCATCCGACCGCGCTGCTGTTTTTTCGCCTGGGCGACTTCTACGAACTTTTCTTCGACGACGCGATCGTGGCGGCCAAAGAGCTGCAAATCACGTTGACCTCGCGCAACAAAGAAAAAGGCATTGCCGTCCCCATGTGTGGGGTGCCGCACCATGCGGCCGAAGGGTATATCGGCAAGCTCATCCGCAAAGGGTACAAGGTTGCGATCTGTGAGCAGATGGAGGATCCACGCCTGACCAAGAAGATCGTGCGCCGGGAGGTGACGCGCGTCGTCACACCGGGGACAGCGGCAGATTCGTTGCTGGGGTCGGCAGAGAACAACTTTCTGGCGGCGCTGGCGCAAGTCGGAGATCGCGTCGGGTTCGCAGCGCTGGATCTCTCAACCGGTGAATTCCGGGCAACGGAATTTTCGGGTGAAGCGGCGATGCGTCGCGTGCAGGAGGAGTTGGAGCAGCTTCGACCGAAGGAGTTGTTGTATGGGTCGTCGGCGCCGCTGTTTGAGGTGAAGAGCGGCCGAGTCTCGCTCGGCCCCACACAAGCGCTGCCCACACCAGATCGAGTGGCAGAAGCACTGCCGAGCTTCGCTCGACCGGACAGCCGGGGGCGGCTGTCCCCACATGTTTCGTCGCGTTGGGCGGAGACTCCGCTTGATGATTGGATCTTCGCGCCTGATCATGCCATTCCGCTGCTGGAGAATCACTTTGGAGTTTTGTCCTTGGAGGGATTCGGGCTCGCTGGGCACACGGCAGCCGCAGCGGCGGCGGGAGCGATTCTTTACTACGTACGATCGACGCAACGCGGCTCACTCGATCACGTCGACCGCATCGGAGTTTATGAGCGGCAGAATTGTCTGGTGCTCGATCCGGTCACGGTTCGCAATCTGGAACTGATCGAGCCGCTCTTTGCGGGCACAGATGCGGGCGTTACTTTGTTCCGGTCGATCGATTGCGCGGTTACACCCATGGGCAAGCGACTGTTGCGATCGTGGCTACTACGGCCTTCGCTCGATTTGGGCGAAATCAATGCCCGGCTGGATGCGGTGGAGGCAGGAGTCAAGGATGTGGTTGCACGCGAGGAGTTGCGGCGGGCGCTCGATGGCGTACTGGATCTGGAACGGTTATTGAGCCGAGTCACGCTGGAGACCGCGAATCCGCGAGATGTGCTTGCGCTGGCGGCGTCCCTGGCGAAAATTCCCGCCGTGAAGGCTGCGGTAGCACGGTTCGTGGCGGTCAGGCTGAAGACACTTTGTGGATCGCTCGATGAGCTGGCCGATCTGCGTGGGCGTATCGACAAGACAATTGTGCCGGAGCCCCCACTGACTTTTTCCGATGGAGGAGTCATCGCCGCGGGCGTGGACCAAGAATTGGACGAATTGCGGGAACTCTCGCGCAACAGCAAGCAAGTGCTGGCCCAGATCGAGCAACGGGAGCGTGGGCGTACAGGCATCAGCTCGCTCAAGGTCAAATTCAATTCCATCTTCGGCTACTACTTGGAAGTGTCAAAACCGAATTTGCACCTGGTCCCGCAAGACTACGAGCGCAAGCAGACGCTGGTCGGTGCGGAACGTTTCACCACTCCCGAACTGAAGGAGTACGAAGCCAAGATTCTCGACGCGCAGCAGAAGATTGTCGAGATCGAGCGGCGACTGTTTACGGAATTGCGGACAGCGATTGCAGCCGAGGCAAAGCGCATCCGGCAAACAGCGCTGGCGCTGGCCGAGGTGGATGTTCTGGCGTCGCTGGCCCACATCGCCGCGCTGAGAAATTATTCCCGGCCGCGTTTCATTGCTTCGGCGGATATGGAATCGCGGGATAACGAGTCGCGCGATGGCAACGCTGGCGATCTGGAAATCATCGAGGGCCGGCATCCGGTGATTGAACAACAGGAGATGGCAGGTGGAAGCGAACGCTTCGTCCCTAACGACCTGTATCTAAATGAAAGCACGCACACCATTCTGCTGCTGACCGGACCGAACATGGGGGGCAAGTCCACGTACCTCCGGCAAACGGCGCTGATCGTAATTCTCGCGCAGATGGGTTCATTCGTTCCGGCACGCTCGGCGCGTCTGAGCGTGGTGGACCGCGTCTTTACTCGCATCGGTGCCAGCGACAATCTCGCGCGGGGGCGCTCAACCTTCATGGTCGAGATGACGGAGACGGCGGCGATCCTGCATACCGCGACGGCGCGATCTTTAATTCTTCTGGACGAAGTTGGCCGGGGAACGTCGACTTACGATGGGTTGGCAATTGCCTGGGCTGCGATCGAATATCTCCACGCACGCGTGCGGGCAAAGACTTTATTCGCCACGCACTACTTCGAGCTAACCGAACTGGCCGAGCAGCTTTCGGGCGTGAAGAATTATCACGTTTCGGTGAAGGAGACGGGCGGCGGCATCGTCTTTCTGCGGAAGGTTGAACCGGGCGCAGCCGACCGCAGCTACGGCATCGAAGTCGCTAAGTTGGCGGGCTTGCCGAATGAAGTCATTGTGCGGGCACGTGAAGTGCTGGCTGAGCACGAATCTGCGGAACGCCAACTGACGGAGCATCTTTCGCCCGGAGCCGAACCTCCGCCGACGCAGTTGACCATCTTTACCCCTCTGTCGCAGCCGGTGCTGGAGAAGCTGCGCGAAGTTGATTTGAATCAGCTCACGCCGCTGGAGGCGCTGAATCTACTGGCGACATTGAAGAAGGAAATTGGCACCCAACATCGGCCAACTCCTGATCGTCGGCTTCGACGGCACGGAGATGACCGCGCGCCTCGGTTCCCTGCTCACCGGACTGCAGCCGTCGGGAGTGATCCTGTTCGCGCGGAACATAAAGAGCGCGGAGCAGACTTGGCAACTCCTGCGCGACTGCCAGATGTGCGTTTCGACTCCGCTGTTTACTTGCGTCGATCTCGAAGGTGGAAGCGTGGACCGCTTTCGCGATGTGCTCGGGCCAGCACCATCGGCAGCAGAGGTATTCGCTACCGGCGATCGCAAACTCTTCCGCAAGCACGGGCAGGTCATTGGAGAAAATTGCCGGGCGCTGGGATTCAATCTTGATTTTGCCCCCGCGCTCGACCTGGCATTCGAGGCTTCGCGCTGCGTGATGAGTTCGCGATCTGTCTCGGCTGACCCGAAAGAAGTCGGGGAGTATGCCCGCGAGTTTCTTGCCGGCTTGCGCGCGGCGAATGTGCTGGGGTGTGGCAAGCACTTTCCCGGCCTGGGTGAGGGCAAATTAGACAGTCATCACGAACTGCCAATCATCGACAAGCCGTTGAAGAAACTTTGGGCAGAGGATCTGGTCCCTTACCGCATGCTCCGTCACCAGATGCCGTTTGTCATGATTTCGCACGCGGCGTATCCGCAAGTCACGGATGATCGAACTCCGGCGTCGCTGTCAAAGATTTGGATCACCGATATTCTGCGCAAGCGCATTGGATACCGCAATCTGATCGTGTCCGATGATCTTGAGATGGGCGGAGTTCTGGCGGCCGCTTCGATCGGGCAGGCCGCGGTCGAGCACATTCGCGCGGGCGGCGATCTTTGCCTGATCTGCCATCGCGAGAATTACATTACCCAAGCTTCCGAAGAGCTGCTTATGACGGCGGAGCGAGACCGCAAGTTCGCCAAACGGGTCGAAGAATCGGCGCGGCGAGTGCTGGGGTTCAAGAAGAAATCGGCGAAGATGCTGCACCGGGCAAAGGCTCCCTCTCAGGCAACGCTTGCAAACCTGTCCCGGAAGCTGTGGGAGTTTGGGGAGCAGGTACGGATTGAAGCTCTCATCCACGATGCGCGGCGGCCACGGGGATGACGAACAAGGACATGATTGTGGCCGGGGTGATGAGCGGGACATCCGCCGATGGGATCAACGTGGCGGTGGTGCGGGTGGGCGACCGTACACGTGCGGGCTCACGCCGGGGATCGATTGCACCTTCGGCATTTCGCGGACAGGAGTGTCCGCGCCACATTAAGCTGCTTGGGCACGCGGAATACTCGTATTCCCGGAACGTTCGTGCGGCGGTGCTGGGTGCGATGAATGCTTCGCGGGCGAGCGTCGCGGACCTGGCGCGGCTGAATTTTCTTCTGGGAGAGCTTTACTCCGACGCGGTGGTAGCAGCGCAGAGGCAGTTCAAAGTGAAGGTCGACCTGGTCGGCTGCCATGGGCAGACGCTCTATCACCAGGGAGAGGCGGCACGATTCCTCGGCCGCAAGCTGGTCGCGACTTGGCAGACGGGCGAGGCTGCGATCATTGCGTCGCGGGTCGGCGTACCGGTGATTTCGGATTTCCGTCCCTCCGACATGGCCGCAGGAGGCAAGGGAGCGCCGCTGGTTCCCTACCTCGACTATCTGCTTTTCCGCAGTGCGAGCGCCACCAGGATCGTTCAGAACATCGGCGGCATTGCTAATCTCACCTCGATTCCCGCACGCGCCGCCGCAAGTGCCGTGGTGGCGTTTGATACGGGGCCGGGAAACATGGTGATCGACGCGGTCGCGGAAAAGCTTTTCGGACAGCCATTCGATCGAGGCGGGAAAATTGCGGCCTCCGGGAAGGTGCTCGAACCAGTCGTCGACCAATTGATGAAGCGGGGGTTCTTCCGCAGGAAACCACCGAAGACCGCAGGCCGCGAGGAGTTCGGCCGTGAGTTTGTGCGGGAGTTTTTGCGAAGCTGCGGGCGCACCAGGAAACAGGATATCGTGGCCACGGCGACCGCGTTGACTGCGACTTCGATTGCAGATGCGATCCGGCGATTTGTCTTGAACAACTCGACGGCGCGGAAGCGACCGGTTCGCGAGATGATTCTGTCTGGGGGCGGCGCGAAAAATCCTACGCTGGTGACCATGTTAGTCAACGAACTGGCGCCCTTCGATATCCGCGTACGATTCTCCGATGAATTTGGCGTTCCCGCGGACGCGAAGGAAGCAGTCGCATTTGCCGTTCTGGGTTACCAGACGTGGCACCGGAGGCCATCGAACGTTCCTTCGGCCACTGGAGCGAAGCGGCCAGCGGTGCTGGGCAAAGTTTCTTATCCCTAGCGGGCTACGGCCACCCTCTGCGGCTGAAGCCGCAGTTGATTTTCGTGGCAGTTGCGGCGCGGCTTGAAGCCGCGCCCTTTCAAAACAAAACCAAGCCGGCTCTCTCCTGCTGCTCGTGGAGAGCGCCATTTCTGCACAGGCATGTCGGAGCGCTACTCAGGCTCGGCGTTCAGGAATTCGATCTGGGTGGTAATCTTCGCGGTCTTGTCCAGCATCGCGGAGACGGAACAATATTTTTCTTTCGAGAGGCGAACCGCGTCCTCGACCGCTTTGCGAGACACTTTGCCACCGACGCGGTAGGTAAGCTTGATCTCTGTATAGACGGACGGCGGGTCCCATCGTAGCCAGTGCAACTGCACAAGCCGATGAGAACCAGTTCCATGGGACTGTTGCCAGCAGTCTTATCGCCGTCGACGACGATGGAGTGTCCGCTGCCGGCAGTGCCATCAAAGCGATGATTTTCAGTCCAGACAGTTTTGGCTTCAGTCATTTTGAGCCCGCCTGATGACTTCTGCTAGACGATTTTCGATTGAGTTACTGAGCATAGCTTTCTCCTGCGAATAAGATGCTCCTTCTGAACTTTCGGACGCGAGTCGCAAGAGGCTCCGTTCCAGTTCCGGAGGTCTGTGGGAACCGACATCACTTCGTAAGCCCCTTACTACCTCCGGTTGTCCGTGCTAGGTTCAGGGTGGATCAGGACACGAAACAACTCCGGCGCGTCCTGCTTGAAGCGGATTTCGAGTTCGGTCTGGATATCGTGCACACGCGAAAGGGGAAGATCATCGGAGAGCGTGCAGTGACAGGAGACGTAGAGACGTCCGCGAACCCGCTTGATGATGAAATCATGAACGTCGAGAATCTCGGGAAATTCCGCGGCCACGGCTCGCAGTCGGTGTTCACGCTCGGCGTCGCGGACCAACTCCTCGGGAGTCTCAATCGTGGCGGGCTCGCTCTCGATGTGGGTAAGAATGTCGGCGATCTCGGGCACGTCACGGCGAATGTCGGCTTCGAGCTCCGTGACCTGGTTGTGGGCCTCGATGAGGGTCATGCGTTCGTCCAGTTCGACGTGCTGCTCGACGTGAAGACGGCCGGCAAGGTCTTGCACGCTGATGTCATGTACGTTGAGGTTATGGCGCGTGGCTACTGCCCGGATTCGATCGAAGACATTTTCGGAGCGCTGGGCTCGGGGCAGAGGCTGCACGGTGACGTCGGCATCGGGAAGGACACGTTGGACTGCGGCGGTCACAGCCGCGACGAGTTGTCCCGAACGTTGGAAGGTAACCGTGCGCGCCAGGCCAACGGCAAGATCGGCAAAGTACCGGTTGCCAGCGCGGCGAATGCGCACACGGTCGACTTCGAGTACGCCATCCACGCGTGAGACCGCGTCAGTGATCTGAGAGCGAACTCCGGCGGGGGCAGCGTCGAGCAAGCCATCGATGGTGCGACGGGCCAGGCGCCAACTCACCGAAACAACTACGCCCGCGACAAAGAGAGCAGCGATCGGATCGGCGTCGCGCAACAGCTGAACGTCGAATTTGCGGCCCAGCAGGACGAGCACGAGACCAATGACGACCACACCCGCAGACCAGATGTCGGTGGAAAAATGCAATGCGTCGGCTTCAAGCGCCTGGCTGTCATATTTGTTGGCGATCCGGCCGAGAGCACGGGAACGCCACCAGTCGACACCCATGGAAAACAGCATGACGGCGAAAGCCGCCAGCGAAGGCTCGATTTCGACCCGCCGGAAAAACATGCGCTGAATGGCCTCGTACACAACCCAGACGCAAGTAATCAGAAGCAGACTGGTCTCGACGAAGGCAGAAAAGTTCTCTATCTTGCCATGGCCATATTGGTGGTCGGCATCGGCTGGCTTGTCGGAAACGCTTACAGAAAAGAAAGTGATCAGGGCCGCAATCAGGTCGAGGCCAGAGTGGGCGGCTTCGGAAAGAATCCCGAGGCTGCCGGTAGTGATGCCCACAGCGATCTTGAGCCCGGTAATGACGACGGCGGCGAGGACGGAATATCCCGCGGCGGAGCGCTTCTCCGTGCGCATCGATTCCGGTGAATAGACTGCGGAGTTCCCTGCCATGCAGGAATTATCGCTGCTCGGGCACGGATGCGCCAAGCGAATACACGGGATTCCTTGGTGACTGGTTTCCGCAAGGCGAATGTCGGGCCGGAGAGCCCGAGACGGGCCCGCAGCGGCTGAAGCCGGTATTAATTTTCGGCTAACGGCGCGGCTTGAAGCCGCGCCCTTTCAAAGCAAGATCAAATGCCTTTCCCAGGTCTTAAATTCGTTGTTACTGCCTCCGCTTCTTTCGGGCTTCGTGGTGCATGTTATAGCTTGGAAGTGATCACTCCCACAACGGGCGCCAGCCCTGGGCTAACCAGGGTAGCCTGCCTGTACCCGCATCAGATGTCCCTGTCCACACTCGCATGGGGTGGCTGTAGGGGCCGCGAGTTTCCTAGGACTGGCGCGGCTAACATCTTGGCCATACACTTCAGAGTTAAGCAGGTGAGTTTTATCGAAGGCGAGGTCATTGGTCACAACGGGAGACATTAGCTGTGGAAAAGTTAACCACAGGTCATGTCGGGTAAGGGCGGCGATCGGTTGGATGTTTCAGTGCCTCGTAGTTAGAAAATCCAGCGCCTGAAGGCGGATTCGTGGCGTGGCACTTACGGCACGCCTGAAGGCGTGCCCTGATACGGGTCCTCTTCGAGCAACGTTGCGGGGCCTGTTCGAACTACGTGCCTGACTTGAGTCGATGTTGGAGGGGATGCAGCTGATGCACACGAGATCCCTCACTCCGCCTGAAGAACGGCTTCGCTCGGGATGACGCCTCCGAAAGGGGGCCAGAGGGCCAAACTGCACCACCAGCCATCCTTGCTCCCGGGGCTGTTACTGGCGCGTGATGTGCTAGGATTTCATGTTTGAGACTTCTGACCGTCTGAACGAAACAATCCTGGAGGAATCTATTTATGCGTAAGAGTTGGCTGGTGTGTGTGTTGCTCGGGACCCTGGCTTGGGGACAAACTCCGCCGGCAGCGCCCCCGGCACAAGCGAGCCAAACGCCGGGCAATCCGGCTGCCGCCCAAGCACCGCCGGCGGCCCCGGTGGATAAATCCGCGTCGGTTCCGCCCGATGCGCCCGTGTTAACGATCAAGGGCGTATGCCCGGCTCCGGCCAAGACAACGACAGCGGCATCGGCCAAGACGGCTCCGGACAAAACAGGGGCCGACAAGACCGCTTCGAAAACGCCTGCAGCCGACTGCAAGACGGTCATCACGAAAGCCGAGTTCGAGCGACTGGCGAATGGCCTTGCGCCCAACGTCAC
>WNFN01118441.1_pt1 | contig 10994 bp, 10 predicted proteins | sample 5400161 | NCBI WGS metagenome assembly WNFN01 (sample SAMN13153353, study PRJNA577476) | soil metagenome | isolation source: 80 cm saprolite on Douglas fir-dominated hillslope | place: USA:California | collected 2013-09-17
CACGCTGTCCTGCTCGGACAGGATGATGATCGCGGCCGAACCGATGAAGCAGCCGTATTTTTCCAGCGTGCCGAAATCGAGCGGGATGTTGTCCATCGATGCCGGCAGAATGCCGCCCGAGGCGCCGCCCGGCAGGTAGGCGTGGAATTTATGTCCGTCCGCCATGCCGCCGCAGAACTCGTCGATCAATTCGCGCACCGTGACGCCGGCCGGCGCCAGCTTCATGCCGGGATTTTTCACTCGCCCCGACACCGAATAGCTGCGCAGGCCCTGACGGTCGTTACGGCCAAAACTGTTCCACCAGTCCGCGCCTTTTTCGACGATGTCGCGCACCCACCACAGCGTCTCGATATTGTTGATCAGCGTCGGCAATCCGAACAGCCCGACCTGGAACGGATACGGCGGCTTGTGCCGCGGCAATCCGCGTTTGCCTTCGATGCTTTCCAACAGTGAAGATTCCTCGCCGCAGATATAGGCGCCGGCGCCGCGCCGCATGTGCAGCGCAGGACCGCCGGGCGGCAGCTTTGCGATTTCGCGCTCCAGAATTTCGCGCGAGGCCGGATATTCGTCGCGGATGTAGATATAGATTTCGGGTGCTTCCACGACATGCGCGCCGATCAGCGTGCCCTCGAGAAAGCGATGCGGATCGGTCTCGAGATAGTAGCGATCCTTGAACGTTCCGGGCTCGCCCTCGTCGCCGTTGACCGCCATCAGCCGCGGGCCGGGCTCGCCGAGCACCGCGCGCCACTTGCGTCCCGTCGGAAAGCCGGCGCCGCCGAGACCGCGCAAGGACGCGTCGTCGAGCGCCTTTAAAAGATCTTCCTTGTTCAATTCGCCCGAGCGCAGGCGCTTCAAAAGCGTGTAGCCGCCGTCGGCGACATAGGCGTCGTAATCGATATAATCAGGCAGATGCGCGTGGGTATCGCCGCCCTTGGCGGCCGCAAGCACGCTTGCGACACTGGCGCGATCGACAAAGTGATGACCGACCTCGGCCGCGGGCGCGGTGTCGCAGCGGCCGACGCAGGGCGCGCGCACCGCGCGAATGCCGGGGCCGACTGTCGTCTGCAATTCATGCAGCAATTTTTCCCCGCCGAGCATCGCGCAGGTCAGCGAATCGCAGACGCGAATGGTGAGCGGCGCGATGTCCGCCTCGCCTTCCTTCACGACGTCGAAATGCGCGTAGAAGGTCGCGGTCTCGAACACCTCCGCGAAGGAAAGCTTCATCTCGTCGGCCAAGGCTGCGAGGTGGCCCGCGGAAATCTGCTTCCAGGTGTCCTGGATGAGGTGCAGGTGCTCGATCAGGAGGTCGCGGCGCCGCGGCCGGTCGCCCAGCAAAAGAGAAATCTCTTCAGCGGCTTGCGGATCGACCTGACGGCCCTTGGGGGTCGATTTGGCCCGCTTTCGTCCCTCGCCCGGATGTTCGAACGAGCGGACTTTTTGCGCGTCATGGCTCATTGAAACATCTCATTCCTAATGCCCGGCACCGGCAATCCTAATCCGTGGCATACCACATGCCAAGGAAAAAGTAGCCCCCGCCGGCTGGGGTTGCAAGATGTCGCCAAGGCAAGTTCCAGGCATCCGGACCAGCGTTGGTTATCCCAGACAAAAATCGCCCCGCACTGAGCGCAAACGTCATGCGGCTCCGTCAGCCTTTTCGATCAGAAAGACGATCCGGTGCTCGGCGCGTTCGGTGATCTCGACCTTATCGCCGGTCTCCCGGATCAGGTTCGGGATGTCGATCATCGACAGGGGATCGGTGCAGTGAACTTCCAACAAGGCGCCCGGCATCAGGCTCTTCAGCGCCTTGCGCGTCTTCAATGCAGGTAACGGACATTTGAGACCGGTGAGATCGAGTTTTGTCGTGGTCATGCGCCCATAGATGGCGGAGGCGATCGACATCGTCAACGGACATCGCCACAATCGACGCTTGCGGTGAGCCACGACTGTCATACCCGCCACCGGGTCTTCTCGCCTTTGGCGGGCCCGATGACAGGCTCCAGCGGGTACCCAGTAATCACCGACCTGTGTTGGATTCGAGACGCCGCGGAGTACTGGATCATCCGCTTCCGCGGATGATGACGACGGTGAGAGTTTCAGACCAGGCTCGCATACGACAAAAATCCAACGGTCTGGCCGGGCTCAACCTGCGTGATATCTTCACCAAGCTCGACCAGGCCGTCGGTGTCGACCAGCGATGACAATAGCCCCGCGCCCTCGCGCGGAAATTTTGCCGCTTCGAGCACCCCGTCGGCCGCCCTGCGCAAATTGACGCGGACATATTCGCGGCGGGCGATTTTCTTCTTGTAGCTGAAGGCAGCGCGGACTGGCATCGGGACGAGAGGCTGCTGCAAGGCGCCCGCCAGCGCCATAACTGTCGGCCGCACAACATGCACGAAGGTGACAAAGCTCGCCACCGGATTTCCCGGTAGTCCAATGAATGGCGTGCCGCCGATAATGCCCATGGCGACGGGACGTCCGGGCTTGATCGCCATGCGCCACAGCACCAGGGTGCCGACATCCTCGACCCCAGCCTTGACGTGATCTTCTTCGCCGGTCGAAACGCCGCCGGTGGTCAGGATCAGGTCGTGGGCGGCGGCGACCTGCTTCAGGCCGTGTGCCAGCGAGGCGCGATCGTCGCGCAAGATACCGAGGTCGCTGACCTCGCAGCCGAGCCGCGTCAGCATCGCCATCAGCATGAAGCGGTTGGAATCGAACAATTGCGCGGCTGCGCGCGGCGCGCCCGGCGATACCAGCTCGTTGCCGGTGGAGAACACCGCGACGCGGATGCGCCTGCGTACCTCGACATGGGTCAACATTGGCGCCCGGTTTCAAGCCCGCCGGCAGAACAACCCTGTTGTTCTCATCGACGCGCACATCCTCCTGCATGAACACGGTGTCGGCGCCATCGGGCATCGGCGCGCCGGTGAAAATCCGCACTGCATGACCCGGCCTGGCCGGCTGTTGCGCCGATGCGCCGGCCTGAATGCGCCCCGTCACCGGGAATGCCGCCTCCTCCTGCGGCGGAAGATCACGGCTGCGCACCGCATAGCCATCGACCGCGGAATTGGTGAAAGGCGGCAGCGGCAGGGGCGCGGGAATGTCGCTTGCGAGAATGCGTCCATCGGCCTTAGCGAGCGGAACGGTCTCAACCTCGCCCACCGCTGTCACCCGCGCGGCGATGATCCCGACGGCGTCATCGACCGACATCATCGGCCCGCCAAAGGCAAAGCAATCGTCGGACAATTGCGCCATCGTTACGTCTCAGGTTTCGGTCACGCTTCGCGCCAGCACCTCTTCGATGCTGAGCGCGGACCTCTGCATCATAGCGGCGATGGCCGGGATGTCATCGAGATGGGCGACGGGAACCGTGGTTTCCAGCTCCGCGTCGGTCGCAATGCCGACGATGCCGGGATCGTCAGGGAACAGCATCGCCTTGCCATTGGCGGCGCGATGCACCTCGATCTTGCGATGCGGCTCGGACTTGAAGCCTTCGACAATCACCAGGTCGACGGGCGACATCTTCCTAAGCAATTCCGGCAGCCGCGGCTCGGGCGCGCCGCGCAATTCATGCATCAAGGCCCATCGCTTGCCGGAGGACACCAGCACTTCGGCGGCACCGGACTGCCGATGCACCCAGGAATCCTTGCCCGGCACGTCGACATCGAAGCTATGGTGGGCGTGCTTGATGACGGAAACCCGCACGCCTTTGGCGAGAAAATGCGGGATGATACGCGTCAGCAGCGTGGTCTTGCCGGCGCCGCTCCACCCGGCGAGGCCAATCACTTTCATCCGACTATCGCCTCCGGCCATGGAACTAGGCCCATCCAGCGTCATTGCGAGGAGCGAAGCGACGAAGCAATCCACCTCTTGCCGTATGTCCTGGATTGCTTCGCGGAGCCTGTCATCGGGCGCGCGTTCGCCCCGTTGGCTCGCAATGACGGCTCTATTCGTTAATACTCCAGGATGCTTATATCGGCTAACAGGCAATGTCATGCTAGCCTGCTGATATGATGAAGATCGAGAAAGCCCCCGTGCCGCTGATTGTCCCTAATCCGGACGACCCGCGCTTGACCGAACGGGTTGCGGGCACCGACCAGACCGGGGCCGCGGTCGAGATCAATGTCCCGGTGGAGCGGCCGCTGACGCTGTATCTGAACGCGCAGGAGATCGTCACCATGATGACGATCGGCGATTATCCGGAATATCTCGCGCTCGGCTATCTGCTCAACCAGAACATGCTGAAATATGACGACGTCGTCACCGAGGTCGAATATGACGACGATCTGCAGGTCGTGGTCGTGCGCACCGAGCACCACACCAATTTCGAACAGAAATTAAAGAAACGCACGCAAACTTCGGGCTGCGCCCAGGGCACGGCGTTCGGCGATCTGCTGGAAGCCGTTGAAAGCGTCGCGCTGCCGAAGGCGGAGTTGCGCACCTCCTGGCTCTACCAGATGACGCACGCGATCAACACCATGCCCTCGCTCTATCTCGAGGCCGGCGCGATCCACGGCTGCGTGCTGTGCAAGGAGGGCCGGCCTGTCTGCTACACCGAAGACGTCGGCCGCCACAACGCCGTCGACAAGATCGCGGGCTGGATCTATCGCCACGGGGTCGATCCCGCCGACAAGATTCTCTACACCACCGGACGGCTGACCTCCGAGATGGTGATCAAGACGGTGCGGATGGGAATTCCGATCCTGGTTTCACGTTCGGGCTTTACGGCGTGGGGCGTCGATCTGGCGCGGCAGGTCGGATTGACGCTGGTCGGGCGCACGCGGGGAAAACGCTTCATCGCGCTTTCGGGCCAGGAGCGCATCGTCTACGATCAGAACCTGGCTTTCGTCGAAGAGGAATCTGCGCGTCACAAGCGCAAGGGCGCCGAGCGTGACGACTGAATTTCCGCCGACCCCCGGCGTGCTGCTCGCCGGCGGCCTGGCGCGGCGGATGGGCGGCGGCGACAAGCCGATGCGCCGGATCGGCGGCCGTACCATCCTCGAACGCGTGATCGCGCGGCTCGAGCCGCAATGCGACGGGCTCCTGCTCAACGCCAACGGCAATCCGGCGCGGTTCGCAAGCTTCGGGCTTCCGGTAATCGCCGATACGGTGGCGGATTTTCCCGGACCGCTCGCCGGCATTCTGGCGGCGCTCGACTGGCTCGCGGCCAACCGGCCGGAGATTTCCTGGGTGTTGAGTGCCGCCGCAGATTGTCCGTTCCTGCCGCGCGATCTGGTCGCGCGACTGCATCGCGCCCGCGCCGAACAGAACGCGCAGCTTGCCGTGGCGGCCTCGGATGGACAGTCGCATCCCGTGATTGGACTGTGGAGCGTCGGCCTGCGCGAAGAGCTTCGCCACGCGCTGGTGGTCGAGGACGTCAGAAAGATCGACCGCTGGACCGCGCGCTACCGGCTGGTCACGGTGACGTGGCCAGCTACGCCGCTCGATCCGTTCTTCAACGCCAACACCATGGATGACATCGCCGAGGCGGAGCGGTTGGCGGAGTTGGATGGGGGCGTCCCTATGCCCTAGACGTCGTCCCGGCCAAGCCAACGGGTCGGCGCAAAGCGCCGCCCGATGACAGGCTCCGCGCGAACCGGGACCCATAACCACCGACTTCTGTATTTGAAATGCTGGGCCGCCGACTTACGCAACAACAATGGCCGGTGGTTACGGGTCCGCGCTTTCGCGGGGAGTGCCGGCTAAGCCGGCCTGAATTCCGCCTGCTCGGAATCTACGCCGCCAACGGGGCGGTCCAGACGTCGTAGGCATAAACCCAGTCGGTGTCTGTTTTTTCCTTGAGCCAGGTATTGGTTCGCGACGTCTGCTGGACACGCGCCGTCCGGTCCTTTCTGCTCGCCTCAAAGCGACGAAACGCATTCGCGACACCGTCACGCTCGGCGCCTTCGAGGCAACGCGAAAGCACGGCGGCGTCTTCGATCGCCATGGCGGCGCCTTGTGCCATGTAGGGCGTCATCGGATGGCACGCGTCGCCGAGCAGCGTCACGTTCCGGTCCGCCCAGCGAGCAAGCGAATCGCGATCGACGATCGCCCATTTGTGCACATCCGGGCAGGCGGCCAATACATTTTCGACCTGGCGATCGAAGCCCTCGAATGCGGAACGCAATTCCCTGACGTCGCCCTTCGCCGACCAGGACTCGATCCTGAAGTCCGGCTCCGGTTGGCTGGTGACAAAGTAGATCTCGCTGCGGTCCGGCTTGACGTAGTAGATCACGATGTGCCGGTCTTCTCCCCACCACTTGGTGCAATCATCTATTTTTTGCCCGCCAAGAAGGGCGGCAGGATACGTCGTCCGGTATGCGATGCGCCCGGTAAAATTCACCGGTGAAGCGCCGAACAATATATCTCTCACAACTGAATGAACGCCGTCCGCGCCAATGACCGCATCTGCAACCGCGATTGCGCCATTGGCAAAAGCCAGTCGGACGCCATCATTGGTCTCGTCCAGTCCAACCAGCTTGTGGCCCAGCTTGATGTATTCGTCAGGAACTTTGCTGGCCAGAGCGGCGTGCAGGTCTCCACGATGGGCCAGCAAATAGGGCGCGCCAAACTTGCGTTCGGCGCTCTCACCGAAAATCATGTCGAATTTGACTTCGCCTGTCCGCCAATCCCTGTTGTTCCAGGAGCGCGGGTAGAACGACTGTTCGCGCAATCTCGATTCGAGCCCTAGCTTACGGAGAACCTTCATGGCGTTGCAGCCGATCTGAATTCCGGCGCCGAGCCTGATGAATTGCGTGGCCTGCTCATACACCGTGACATCGATACCCACCCGCCTCAAGGCCGCCGCGGCCGCGAGGCCGCCCATGCCGGCACCGATAATCGCAATTGATAGAGCTCTTGCCATCTTTTCACGTCCGCCAGCTATGTTGCGGCACATAGCCAAGCACGCGGCGCGCCTTTTCGATTGAAAGCAGCGTATCGAATTGGCCAAGCCTTGGATCGACCGGCACGCGCGGAAACGCCGATGCCATCAGTTCCCGGCTTGGCGTCTTCATCAGCGTGTCGGCTGCCGCAATCGTGAAGTCGTCGGCCGCTGCCACATCTGCCTCGAGCCCAAGCCGGCAGGCCTGGGCGACATCCCGGCTATCGACCCAGCTCCACAGATTCCATTTTCGCAAATCAGGATCGGCCCAGAACGAGGGGATCGACTGATAGTCCCTTTCTTCGAAAATATTGGAGATGCGCAGGCCGACAAATCGGGTGCCGGGATTCCAGCGGTTCATTTCCCTTGCCATGCTCTCGCACAGGGTCTTGGCAAGGGCGTACCCCGATTCCGGTGCGAGTGGGTGTTCTTCGTTCACCGGCGCAAAAGCCGGCGGTGTCCGGGTAAACGGCAGACCGTAGATGGTTTCGCTCGAGGCCCAGACGACGCGTTGAAGGCCGGCGCGAATGGCGGCGCTGAAAACGTTGTAGGTCGTCATCATATTGTTCTGGAAGATCGTCGCATCCGGCGCGAGACCGGGCGCCGGGATGCCGGCCAGATGAATCACCGCCGACGGCTCGCCGATCGAGGCCCGGCGGCGATCGATCGTGCCGGCAGCCAGCCTTAGCGCGTCGACGGCTTGGCCAAGATCGTTCAGGTCCGTCCTCATGAAATGGCATAGCTGCTCCGCAGGCGCCGCAGTATCGACGTTCATCACCTGATAGCCGTGCTTGAGCAACTCGCGGATAGCCGCCCTGCCCGCCTTGCCGCTTCCGCCCGTGACAATCACGCTTTTCATTCTGGCTCCTTTGTCCATGGCGCCGTCACCAAGTGGCCCTCATTGCAAGCTTCCGCTAGATTGACAGCCGGCGGCGAGACCAACAAGGATTTCGATCATGACTAGCAAGCTCGATCTAACCGGCCACATTGCCTTGGTGACGGGTGCATCCCGTGGCATCGGAGCGGCGATTGCCATCGCGTTCGCCGAAGCCGGCGCCGCTATCGCGGTAAATTACCGGGAACGGGCCGCCGAGGCCAATGCGGTTGTAGGGAAGATCAAGGACATGGGCGGCCGTGCGATCACTATCGCCGCCGACGTATCGCAGCCTACGGCCGTCGCAAAGATGGTCGATGACGTCGCATCGGCGCTGGGTCCGATCGACATTCTCGTCAACAATGCGGGCATCGCGATCGTCCGTGGCATCGATGACCTGACCGAAAGCGATTTCGACGCGACGATTGCGGTCAACCTGAGATCAGCTTTTCTCTGCACGCAAGCCGTGCTGCCGGGAATGCGTGCGAAGAAGTGGGGCCGCATCGTCAATATCTCTTCCGGTGCCGCACGCGGCGCCGGGGCCATCGGTGTCCACTACAACGCGTCCAAGGCCGGCATGGAGGGACTAACGCGCGGTTATGCGGCGCGGCTGGTCAAGGAGGGAATTACGGTCAATGCGGTGGCGCCGTCGCTGATCGAAACCGACATGATGCGGGGCCAGCCCGAACTGGTGCGCAGGATCCCGCTTGGCCGCCTCGGTCATCCCGAGGAAGTGGCGCAGGCAGCGCTGATGGTTCTTGGAAACGCCTACATGACCGGCCAGACAATTGTCTTGAATGGCGGCATGGCATTCATTTGAGCGGGGTGATGGCTGCGCCAGCCTGAACCCAGTCTGCTGTAGCGCAGTGCAGCCTTCCTCCGATGTTCGTCATTCCCGGATGCGCCTCTTGGCGCAGGCCCGGAATCCATACTCCCGATCGTAGTTATGGATTCCGGGCTCGCGCTCGGCGCGCCCCGGAATGACGGCGATGGAAATTTCACGCCGCCCCGCAGCTTACGCGGGCCGAAATCCCGCCTGCGCCAGCGCCGCGCGGCTTTCCTCAGACGCCAGTGCCTGCAAAAACGCCTGTACCGCCGGGCGCTGTTTGCGCGCCGTTACCAGCGCGAAATCATAATGCTCTTCGGCAAAAGGAATGAAGCCCAAGCCCGCGGCGTGCGCGACCGGCGCGATGGTCATGCCCCAGTCGGCGCGCTGCTGCGCCACGGCGGCTGCGACCGCGTTATGCGAGCGCGGCTGATTCCAGTAGCCGTCCGGGCGCGCGTCTCCAACTAGCCGGTCGATCAAGATGCGCGTCCCAGCGCCCTGGTTGCGGTTGACCATGATGCAGCTGGGGTCGGCGAGCGCGGCGACCACCGCAGCTTCGGCATTCAATCCCTCGAAGCGCGTATCGCCTGGGCGAAACACAATGCCCTGCATCCGCCGCCAGCCTGGCACCAGTTCGAGACCGGCCATGAGAAACGGCGCGTTGTAGCTTTCGGTCGCCTCATCGAACAGATGGATCGGCGCGAAATCGCATTCGCCGCGCCGCGCCGCTGCGAGGCCGCCGAGGCTGCCGACCGCGATCGAACGCACGGAAAGACCCGCGCGCGCCAGCGGCGCCGTCACCAGATCGAGCCCGGTGCAGTGGCTTCCGACGATCACGAGATCGGGCACCCGCACATGCGGCGTGAACAGCGTCACTTCGGCATCAGAGCCGGCCGGCATCTGATCGGCGAGCGCATCTATCTTCAAAAAGCCGTCGGCCTGCGCGAAGGACGTGATCGCGCCGGAGCCCTTGCCGGAGGGATAGGCAATCAAGCCTCGATCGCCCTCGACCAGCGACACCATGACGAATTCGGTGCGGCCGAGTTCGGAAGCAATCCGCACCGGAACTTTTGCCATCACCTTGGCATCGGAACGCGGCGGCAGGCCTGCCATCCGCCGCAGCACCGGCACGATCATGTCGTGAAAGGTGAACATTGCGGAAGTCGGAAATCCGGGCAGGATTACCACCGGCTTGCCATCGCAGACCGCGAGACACAGCGGTTTGCCGGGTTTGAGTGCGACGCCATGCGCGATGATTCCGGGTTTTCCGAGCCGCGCGATGATGCGGTGAGAGATATCGCCGGCGCCCTTCGAGGTGCCGCCCGATAGCACCAGCATGTCGCAGGTCTCAAGCGCCTTGCGCATCGTGGCTTCGAGCTGGTCTTCATCGTCGGCAATGGCGCCGAGAAACACCGCCTCGCCGCCGTTCTCGCTCACCGCTGCTGCGACGATCGCGCCATTGGTGTCGTAAATCTCGGCGGGGCGCAGCGGCTGGCCGGGCTGGACCAGTTCGTCGCCGGTGGAGATCACCGCCACGCGCAGCCGGCGTGCGACCGAAACCTGGGCGATCCCGCAGGCAGCACACATGCCTACCTCACGCGAACCGATCACGGCGCCGGCGCGCAACAGCGCCTCGCCACGCGCGATGTCGGAGCCGGCATAGGATACGAATTGTCCCGGCGAGGCGGCGCGACGAATTTCAATCGCGCGAGGCCCCGTATCGGCGCAGTCCCGCAGGCGATGACTTCGTCGTTGAGCATGACGCGGACCGGGGTCGCCTCGCCTGCCGACGCGAGATCGGCGGAGCGCACCGCAAAGCCGTCGACATTGGAACGATCGAATGGCGGCACGTCGATTGGCGCCACGATATCTTGAGCCAGCGCGCAGCCGAGCGCACCGGAAAGCGGCCGCTGCTCGCTTGGTATCGCGCGCGGAAACAGCGCGGCTTCGAAACGCGCCGACGCCTGTTCGCGCGAGAGTATGTTCAGGAACTGATCCTGATCCATGCTGTCGCGGCTTTTCGAGGAAGGCGCATTGCTCATGTTGGAACTCATACTAGTGCGGCGGATTTGAAGTTCCTATCAGTTCGCCGCACGTTCGTTTAGGAACTTCAAATCCTGAAACCGCGCTAGAATCAAAATTTTTGTAGTGTCCCTTTGATTCCGAAGTTCGCTTTCGAAGGTGCAGCGACAATAGGCGAACTTCGGAATCGGGACACTACTCCCGTAACATATAAGCATCTACCGGCGTGCCCACAGCAAAACCCTCGCTGCCTCCGGGCACCGCGAGCCAGGCATCGGCGCGGGCGATGGTCTCGAGCGACATGTCGCCGACAGAAAGCGGCATCCAGGCGCCTTCGATTTTCTCGAGCAGTACGATTTCGGCGATGCCGACGCTTGAGGCAATCTTGCGCC
>WNFN01013764.1_pt1 | contig 10989 bp, 9 predicted proteins | sample 5400161 | NCBI WGS metagenome assembly WNFN01 (sample SAMN13153353, study PRJNA577476) | soil metagenome | isolation source: 80 cm saprolite on Douglas fir-dominated hillslope | place: USA:California | collected 2013-09-17
GAAGGCGAAGGTGACGGGACGGTTCGTAGCCTCGGCGTTCTTGGCGACGTAGGCGGTGTAATAGACCGCGGCCGAGCGCTCGCCCGATTGATCGAAGAGCGAGAGCGTTCCCGCGGTCGCGGTATAGGTCAGCGTGCCGCCCGGAATCGCGACGGCGTGCTCGGTCACCGAGTCCGCCGGCAATAGCCGCAACACGCTCTCGCGGGCGTCGGCCTGTCGTTGTTCCCCTTGCCGCGGCTCGCTCGCTCGCTGCTCGCCGTGCTGCGCCGGCTGCGGGGATTCCTGCGCGCTGGCGATCGTGGCGGCGCCGGCGAGAACCAGCGCCAGCAGCGCGCGGGTGAGGCTGGAGGGGATCAGCGTGGGCGTGGTCATCACGGCGTCCAATCGATGTTGCAGCGCCCCCCGCTGCCGCACCATAGCGGATAGAGCCCTGCCGGCTCAAATCCCCTCCTCGGTAGACAACAGGCGGGATATCGGGGAATGTCGGGTCCCCCCGGCGCTGCGCCGGACGAGAGTAATGCAGAAGAAACAACACCTCGCAGGTGCCGAAAAATGCCGTTTCCCAAGGCCTCGCGCGCGCTCGAACGATTCACGGTCCTCGACCTGACCCGAGTGCGCGCTGGGCCAACCTGCGTGCGCCAACTCGCCGACTGGGGCGCCAACGTCATCAAGATCGAGTTACCGCCCGAACCCGGCGGCGGCGAGCCGCTCGGCGGCCCGCGCGAAGGGTCGGACTTCCAGAATCTGCACCGCAACAAGCGCAGCATGACGCTCAATCTCAAGGCGCCCGAAGCCTTGGCGACGTGAAGCGGCGGCTCGGCATCGATTATCCGCAGCTGCGCAAGATCAATCCGAAGCTCGTCTATGCCAGCATTTCCGGGTTCGGGCAGAGCGGCCCCTACGCCGACCGGCCGGGCTTCGACCAGATCGCGCAAGGCATGGGCGGGCTGATGTCGATCACCGGCCTGCCCGGGCAAGGCCCGGTGCGCGTCGGCATTCCCATCGCCGATCTCAGCGCGGGGCTGTTTTGCGCGCTCGGCATTCTGGTCGCGCTGCTCGAGCGCGAGAAGTCGAAGCAGGGCCAGTACGTCGCAACCTCGCTGCTGCAAGCGCAGATCTTCATGCTCGACTTCCAGGGCGCGCGCTGGCTGATCGGCGGCGAGGTGCCCGGGCAGGCCGGCAACAATCATCCGACCAGCATCCCGACCGGCGTCTTCAAGACCGCCGATGGACACATCAACATCGCCTCGACCGGCTCGAAGATATGGGCGCGATTTTGCAACGCCGCCAACGCGACCGAATTGATGCAACGTCCGGAATATCAGACCGCCGCCGAGCGCTCGAAGCACCGCGACGCGCTCAATGCCGACATGGAGAAATATACCATCAAGCGCACGAGCGCCGAGTGGATCGAGCTGCTCAACAAGGCGGGCGTTCCCTGCGGACCGATCTATACCATCGACCAGGTCTATGCCGACCCGCAGGTCGCGCACCTCGGTATGGCGCAGTCGGTGAAGACCAAGGATAAGTCGCTCCTGCGCATGGCCGGCCAGCCGATGTCGCTGTCGCGCACGCCGAGCCGGCTCGCGGCGCCGCCGCCTGCGCTCGGCGAGCACACCGACGCGGTGCTCAAGGAGTTCGGATTCAATGCGAAGGAAATTGCCGCATTACGCAAGGCGAATGCGGTCTGACGGGCGAAGTTGATTTGGCGCGCGAGGCGCGGAGGACAAGCGATGGACGACGTGACCAAGACCGACAAGATGCTCGCGCGCAAGGACGGGCGCGTCGGCTACGTGATCTTCAACAATCCCGAGCGTCATAACGCCGTTTCGCTCGATATGTGGGCGGCGACGAGCAGGATGCTCGAGGATTTTGCCAAGGATGACGAGGTGCGCGTGGTGGTGCTCACGGGCGCAGGCGGCAAGGCCTTCGTCTCCGGCGCCGACATCTCGAAGTTCGAAAGCGAGCGCGCCACCCTCGATGCGACCAAGCATTACAATGCAACGGTCGAGAAGGCGTATGCGGGCATACAGGAATTTACCAAGCCCACCATCGCCATGATCCGCGGCTATTGCATCGGCGGCGGCCTTGGGCTGGCGGTGTGCTGCGACCTGCGCATCTGCTCTGACAATGCGCGCTTCGCGGTGCCGGCGGCGAAGCTCGGCCTCGGCTATTCCTACGCTGGACTGCGCCGCCTCGTCGACGTCGTCGGGGGAGCCTTCGCCCGCGAGATTTTCTTCACCGCGCGCCAGTTCGACACCGAGGAGGCGCGCCTGATGGGCCTCGTCAATCGCGTCGTGCCGGACGCCGAGCTCGAGGCGTACGTGAAGAATTATGCCGAGACGATCGCCGCCAACGCGCCGCTCACGGTCAAGGCGGTCAAATACATCGTCGGCGAGGTCTTGAAGGATGAATCCAAGCGCAACGTGGCGCGCTGCGCCGAAATGGTGGAGCAATGCTTCACCAGCAACGACTTCATCGAAGGCCGCCGGGCCTTCATGGAGAAACGCAAACCGGCGTTCACCGGCACCTGACGATCCGCTCCGGCCATATGCTGCGAAGGAGCGACCGCTGTCGGCGTGAGGACGCAGGAGCGTCGCAATGGCGGCAAGCTGTCGCGGATACCGATTAGCTGTTTGGTGTTTCAATAGCCGAAGACGGCTGCGGCGGAACAGCCCGCCGGGCGTCGAGGAGGACGGGCGTGGCGTCGGTTGAACTGCGGGGCCTGACCAAGCGTTATGGAGAGGTTGCGGTCGTCGACGACGTGTCGCTCACCATCGAGCACGGCCGGTTGGTCTGCCTGCTCGGGCCTTCCGGTTGCGGCAAGACGACGACGCTGCGGTTGATCGCGGGCTTCGTCGAGCCGTCGGCCGGCGAAATTCGGGTCGGCGACCAGCTGATATCTTCGCCCGCGCGGACGCTGCCGCCGGAGCGGCGCAACATGTCGATGATTTTTCAAAGTTATGCGCTGTGGCCGCACATGACGGTTGCCCAAAACGTCTCCTATGGACTCAAGCTGCGCAAGCTCGATCGCGCCACCATCGACCGCAAACTCGCCGCGATTCTGGATACCACCCACCTCAGCGGGCTCGCCGATCGCTACCCGGGCGAACTCTCGGGCGGCCAGCAGCAGCGCGTGGCGCTCGCGCGCGCCCTCATCGTCGAGCCCGAGACACTCCTTCTGGACGAACCGCTCTCGAATCTCGACGCCAATCTGCGCGAAGAGATGCGCTTCGAGGTGCGCCGCCTGCACGATGAATACCGCTACACCACGGTCTACGTCACCCATGACCAATCGGAAGCGATGACCACCGCCGACGTTATCGCCGTGATGAACGCGGGCAAGATCGAACAGGCGGGCTCGCCCGAGGACATCTACGAGCGGCCACGCTCGGAATTTGTCGCCCGTTTCATCGGCTCGAGCAATGTCATCAAGGGCCGCGCGCTCGATGATTGCCATCTCTCGTGCGCCGGCTCGCTATTGCGCTGCAGCGGCGACAAGTTTGTCGCCGGCCGCGAGTGCGCGGCTGCCATCCGCCAACACGTCGTGCGTTTGTGGGCGGAGAAGCCCGCGGTGACGGAAAACGTCGTGCCGGGAACCGTGGTGCGGCAGGTTTTTCTCGGCGCGAGCCGCGACTATCTCGTGGAGATGGCCGATGGCACCCAGTTGCGCGTGCAGGCGCCGGCGGCCGAAAACATCCCGCCGGGCGCGTCGGTGTGGCTCCATCTGCCGCCCGAGCGCTGCCGCGCGCTCAGCGGATGAGCTTGTGGGGCAACGACATTGGAGGAGAAAACGACAATGAAGCGGCATACCTTTTCCCGCCGCGACGTCCTCAGGGGCTCGACGGCCATTGCGGCATCGGGCGCGTTCGCGTCGGTTACGTCAGCGGCCCCGCCCGCGAGCGCGGTCACGCCGCAGCTGATCGCGGCGGCGAAGAAAGAGGGCAGGGTCGTCTATTATACTTCGATCGACCTGCCGGTTGCGGAGCGCATTGCCAAGGCGTTCGAGGCGAAATATCCCGGCATCGACGTGCGCGTGGAGCGCAGCGGCGCCGAGCGGGTGTTCCAGCGCATTGGCCAGGAATATGCGAGCCGGATTCACAGCGTCGACGTCGTCAATTCCTCCGATGCCGCCCATTTCATCGTATGGAAACGCGAAGGAATACTCGAACCCTATCTGCCCGACGACGTGGCCCAACATTATCCGGTCGAGCACAAGGACCCCGACGGCACTTTCGCGAGCTTCCGCGCTTGGGTCTGCGTCATCGGCTATAACACCAACATGGTGAAGGCCGAGGAGGCGCCGAAGAGCTACGCCGACCTGCTCGAACCAAAATGGACGGGCAAGATCGTCAAGGCGCATCCGAGCTACAGCGGCACCATCATGACCGCGACCTATCAAATGGCGCGCGATCTCGGCTGGGACTATTTCGAGAAGCTTTCCAAGCAGAAGGTGATGCAGGTGCAGTCGTCGGCCGATCCGCCCAAGAAACTTGCGCTGGGCGAGCGCGCCGTGATGGCGGACGGCAACGAGTACAACATGTTCATCGAGAAGGAGAAGGGGACCCCGGTCGAGATCGTTTATGCGACCGAAGGCTCGCCGCTCATCGTCGGCCCCAACGCGCTGTTCAAGAACGCGCCCAATCCGAATGCCGCCCGCCTGTTCCAGAGCTTCTGCTTCTCGCCGGAGGCGCAGCAACTCTGCATCGATGTCGGAGGATTGCGTTCGTTGCATCCGCAGACCAAGGACAAGCCTGGTCGAAAGCCGTTTGGCGAGATCAAGAAGATGAAGGACGATCCGGTGGCGGTGGAAAGGTTGAGCGAAGAGATCAAGGCGCGTTACAGCAAACTGTTCGGGGTGTAGGGCTCAATCGTCGCGGGCCTCGCGAGGCGGATGCGCCATCGCCCATGAGGATCGAAAGCATTTTGCGCCGCACAGCCCGATAGGCCCGCCCGCGCGGAGCATCACGGCCGGCAAAATGGCCCGCGCCGAACCAGGAGGAAACAATGACGCAGCGTCGATTCTCCCGGCGCCACGTGCTCAAGGCTTCGACGATCGCCGCCGCCGGCTTGTTTGCCTCTCCTTCGCGCAGCGCAGCACCCGAAGCGACCGCGATCACGCCGGAGCTGGTCGAGGCGGCGAGGAAGGAAGGAAAGGTCCACTACTACACCTCGATCGATCTGCCGCTGGCCGAGAAGATCGCGAGATCTTTCGAGGCGGCGTTTCCCGGTGTCTCCGTGCGCGTCGAGCGCAGCGGCGCCGAGCGCGTGTTCCAGCGCATCGGCCAGGAATATGCGAGCCGCATCTACGGGGTCGACGTGGTCAATTCGTCGGACGCCGCCCATTTCATCGTGTGGAAGCGCGACGGCCTTCTGGCTCCCTTCGTGCCGGCGGACGTCGCCAAGCACTATCCCGCCGAGCACAAGGATCCCGACGGAATGTTCGCAAGCTTCCGCGTGAGCTTGAGCGCGGTCGCCTACAACACCGACCTCGTCAAGCGCGAGGAGTCGCCGAGGAGCTTCGCCGACCTGCTCGATCCGAAATGGACGGGCAAGATCGTCAAGGCGCATCCGGGCTACAGCGGGACCATCCTGACGGCAACCTTCCAGATCGTGCGCGAGCTCGGCTGGGAGTATCTGGAGAAGCTCGCCAAGCAGAAGGTCATGCAGGTGCAGTCGGCAACCGACCCGCCCAAGAAGCTCGCGCTCGGCGAACGCGCCATCATGGCGGACGGCGGCGAATACAACGTGCTCCAGATCAAGGAAAGCGGCGGGCCGGTTGAAATCGTCTATCCAACCGAGGGCATTCCGCTCGTCGTCGGTCCGAATGGACTTTTCAAGAACGCGCCCAACCCGAACGCGGCGCGACTGTTCCAATGCTACTGCTTTACGCCCGAATGCCAGCAACTGATCGTCGATTTCGGCGCGTTGCGGTCGATGCATCCCCTGGTCAAGGATAAGCCCGGGCGCAAGCCGTTCCGCGACATCAAGACCATGAAGGAGGATCCGGCCGGCGTCGAAAGGACGAGCGAGGAGATCAAGGCGCGCTACAGCAAACTGTTCGGGGTGTGAAGCCGCCACGTCTAAACTTGAGAGGAACAATGAGCGGGATTCGATTGTCCCGGCGCGAGCTGCTCACGGCGTCGACGGCGGCGGCCGCCGGCGCCCTCGCCTCCCATGCGGGCGAGCTGATGCGGCCGGCGCGCGCGCAAGCGCGTGCGACGGCTGCCGAGCCGATTACGCCGGCGCTGGTGGAGGCCGCCAAGAAGGAGGGCAAGCTTGCCTTCTACACCGCGATGGATCTGCCGGTCGCGGAGAAATTCGCCAAGACGTTCGAGGCGAAATTCCCCGGCGTCACCGTGCGCGTGGAACGTTCCGGCGCCGAGCGCGTGTTCCAGCGCATCGGCCAGGAGATGGAGAGCGGCATCCACGCGGTCGATGTGGTCAACAGCGCGGACGGCGCGCACTTCATCGTGTGGAAGCGCAACGATTGGCTTGCACCCTATCTGCCCGAGGAGGTCGCGCGTCACTACCCGGCGCAATACTACGACCCCGACGGGCTGTGGGTGACGACGCGGGTCTGGCTCTCTTCGCTCGGTTACAACACCAACCTGGTGAAGCCGCAGGAGGCGCCGAAAAGTTTTGCCGACCTGCTCGATCCGAAATGGATGGGCAAGATGGTGAAGGGACATCCCGCCTATAGCGGCACGATCATGACCGCGACGTTCCAGATCGTGCGCGAATTCGGCTGGCAGTACCTCGAAAAATTGGCCAAGCAGAGGGTGATGCAGGTGCAGTCATCGACCGATCCGCCGAAGAAGCTCGCACTCGGCGAGCGTGCGGTGATGGCCGACGGCAACGATTACAATCTCATCCAGCTCAAGGAGGCGGGTCAACCGGTCGAGGTCGTGTATCCGGCCGAAGGCACGCCGCTCGTGACCGGCCCGAGCGCAGTGTTCAAGTCGGCGCCCAACCCGAACGCTGCGCGGCTGTTCCAGAACTGGCTGCATTCGCTCGAGGCGCAGCAACTCCTGGTCGATTTTGCCCGTCAGCATTCGGTCCACCCGCTCACCAAGGAGAAGCCGGGGGTGCGCCGGCTCGACGAGATCAAGGTGTGGAAGGACGATCCCGCCGGCGTCGAGCGCGCGAGCGAGGAGATCAAGACGCGCTACGCGCAGATTTTCAGGGTGTGATGCGCTTGGCAAGCTTGCATCGTAGGGTGGGCAAAGGCGCGCAATCCGGCGCCCGCGGAAGTGTCCTATCGTGCGCCTTTGCCCACGCGCATGCACCTGCGCTTTCTTCTTCAACGTGGGCATGGCGCTCTACCAAATGCTTGGGGACCGCTATATCTCTGCCCGCGCCTTTGCCCACCCTACGCGTCGCGCGCTTTCGCGGATGATGGACTTGTCATGACCATTGCATTGCCCGCGCTAAGCATCCCCCGAAAGCACAAGATCGACCTGTCGTGGCCGATCCTGATCCTGTTCGCCTTGCTCTTGTGCGTGCTGATCATCCTGCCGATGTCGTGGCTCATCTATTACAGCCTCGTCGACCGCAGCGGCGCCTTCACCCTCGATAACTTCAAGACGCTGGTCACGGATCCCGTTTTCATCGATCCGCTGACGACGACGCTGATTCTGGCGACGAGTTCGAGCGTCATCTGCTGCCTTTTCGCCGCGCCCATGGGCTGGCTGGTCGCGCGCACGGATATGCCGTTGCGCCGCACCGTGCGCGCGCTGGTCACGGCGTCTTTCGTCACGCCGCCCTTCCTCGGCGCGATCGCCTGGGAGCTGCTGGCCGCGCCCAATAGCGGCCTCCTCAACAAGATCTACCGGGCGGTGACCGGCGCGCCGCAGGACGAGCACCTCTTCAACATCTATTCGCTCGCGGGCCTGATCTTCGTCATCTCCTGTTATACGTTTCCCTATGTCTTCGTCCTGCTCGCGAACGCGCTCGACCGCATTCCCGGCGACCTCGAGGACGCCTCCTCGATCCTCGGCGGCCGCACCTGGACGACGGCGCGGCGCATCACGATACCGTTGGCGTTGCCGGCGCTGCTCGCCGGCGCGCTCGTCGCCTTCCTGCAGGCGATGACGCTGTTCGGCTCGCCGGCGATCCTGGCGATCCCCGCCGGCTTCCACACCATGACCACCAAAATCTGGAGCCTGTTCAACTATCCCCCCAAGGCCGAACTCGCGGCGGCGGCTTCGGTGCCGCTGCTCGTGCTCACCGTGGCGTTGCTGCGCGCCGAAAACCTCATCCTCGGCCGCCGCGGCTATTCGGTCGTCGGCGGCAAGCAGGGCGATCCGAGAGTGATCAGGCTCGGCGCGCTCAAATGGGCGGCGCTCGCCATCGTCTTCCTCGTTCTCATGTGCCCGGTGTTTCTGCCCTATGGTGCGCTGCTCAATGCCACATTCTCGCGGGTCGCCACCTCGTTCGTGACGTTCGATAATTTCACCCTGCACAACATCCACTTCGTGTTCTTCGAATTGTCGGCAACCCAGCTCGCCGTGAAAAACACCTTCCTGCTCGGCGTTGCCTCGGCCACCATCGGTACGATCCTGGCGCTGGTGATCGCCTACGTCACGACGCGCCGCGCCATTAGAGGCTACCGCGCGCTCGGCTTTCTTGCGACCGCGCCGGTCGCCATCCCAGGCATCGTACTCGGCGTCGGCTTGTTCCTGAGCTACGCGCGACCGCCGCTCGTGCTTTACGGCACGCTGTGGATCCTGCTGCTCGCCTTCGTGACCATCGCACTGCCCGCCGCCTACCAGCAGCTGCAATCGGCGTTCCGCTCGGTGCACACCGATCTCGAGGACGCCAGCCGCGTCCTCGGCTCGACCCGCCTGCGCACGTTGCGCGACATCACCGCACCGCTGTTGCGAACAAGCGTGATCGCGACCTGGTGCTTCATCTTCGTCGGGGTGATCCGCGAATTGTCGGCCGCCATCATGCTGTTCACCTCGGAGACCAAGGTGATCTCGGTGCTCATCTTCGACCTCAACGAGTCGGGCGACCTCGGCGCCATCTCGGTGCTCGGACTGATCATGCTCGCCATCACCTTCGCCGTCGTCATCGCGGTCAATCGCATCCCCGGTTTCGGCGACGCTCGCCTGCGCAACGCCTGATCCATGGAGGGCTCTCTTCCCAAAACCTCCGTCGCCGAGATCTTGGCGCACAAGATCGCGGCGCTCGCGCCAGCGCGGCTGCCCGCGCCGGTCCGGCGCAAATGCGAGGATCTGCTCATCGACGTCGTCGGCCTCTGCCTCACCGCGCGCAACGAGGATTATGTCCGGGCGGCGCTGGCGGGCTGGGACGAGGAGGGGCCGTGCAGCGCCATCGGCCACGCGCGCGGCATGAGCGCGGCCGGCGCCGCCTTTGTCAACGGAACCGCCGCGCATGGCGAGGATTTCGACGATACCTTCGAGGGCGGTCCGGTGCATGCCGGCGCCGTCATCGTCCCGGCGGTGCTCGCAGCCTGCGAGCGCTACCACGCCGATGGACCCTCGGCGCTGCTCGGCATCGCGGTGGGCGTGGAGGTGATCTGCCGGCTCAGCCTCGTTGCGCCCAAGGCGGTGCACAAGGCCGGCTTTCATCCCACCGCCGTGTTCGGCGCCATGGCGGCGGCCGCCGCCGTCGGCGCCGCGCTCAAGCTTGGTCCGCGCCAGCTTGTCGACGCGCTCGGGATCGTCGGCTCCATGGCCGGGACTCGCGCGCGCAGGTTTCTTTGGGCCGCGCACCGTGTTCGAAGGCTCACACGGCCTGTTCCACGGCTTCGCCCACACGACCACCGGCGACTACGATGCGCTGACCGGCGATTTTGGCGCACGCTGGGTGACGCCCACGCTGGCGTTCAAACCTTATCCCTGCGGGACGATGACGCACCCTTACATCGACTGCGCGCGGCGGCTCGCCGCCAGCGGCGTCAAATTGGAGGAGATCAAAGAGCTCGTCTGCGAGGTCGGCGAGGGCACGGTGCATCGCCTGTGGGAGCCGCTCGCCGCCAAGCAGCGCCCGGTCAACGGCTATGCCGGAAAATTTTCCACCCCCTATTGCATCGCCGCCGCCTTCGTGCGCGGCAATGTCGGGCTTGACGCCTTCACCGACGACGCGGTGAAGGATGCACGCGTTACCGCGCTCGCCTCGAAAGTGCGCTACCGGATCGACCCGAACAATCCGTATCCCAACAATTTCACCGGCCACATCCGCGCGCTGCTCGCCGATGGCCGCGTCATCGAGGAGCGCCAGCCGCATATGCGCGGCGGCGCGCACGAGCCGCTCACGCGCGGCGACATCGAGGAGAAGTTCGTGCTCAACGCGCACCACGGCGGATGGGATGCGGCGCGGACGCAGTCCGCGCTCGCGCTGATGCGCACGCTGTTTGACGGGAAAATCGATCTTTCATCCTTGCGCGCCTAAGCGCTTTGCGTATTCAACTCTCCCCGCGCTTGCACCAAATTGAGGATCGCAATGACCCAGGAGCTATCAGGCCGCGTCGCCATCGTTACCGGCGCCGGACGCAATATCGGGCGCGGCATTGCGCTCGCGCTCGCGGATGCCGGCGCAGCGGTCGTCGTCAATGCGCGCTCGAACTTGAAGGAAGCCGAGGCCGTCGCGGGCGAGATCGAACGCGGCGGTGGGGAGGCGCTCGCCGTCACCGCCGATGTCGCCGACGCCGACGCGGTTGCGGCCATGGTCGCCGCCGCGGCCTCTCGCTTCGGCCGTATCGACATTCTGGTCAATAACGCCGCGGTGCGCGTGGAGCAGGCGCTCGAGACGATGACGCTTGCGGACTGGCGCGCGGTCACCGGCGTGATCCTCGATGGCGCGTTCAATTGCGTCAAAGCCTGCCTGCCGCATCTCAAGCAAAGCGGTGCGGGCGTGATCGTCAACATCGGCGGCCTCTCAGCGCACACCGGCGCCGCGCGCCGCCCGCACGTGGTGGCCGCCAAGGCCGGGCTCGTCGGCTTCACCCGCGCGCTGGCGCAC
>WNFN01089957.1_pt1 | contig 10986 bp, 15 predicted proteins | sample 5400161 | NCBI WGS metagenome assembly WNFN01 (sample SAMN13153353, study PRJNA577476) | soil metagenome | isolation source: 80 cm saprolite on Douglas fir-dominated hillslope | place: USA:California | collected 2013-09-17
CGTCCTGAAGCGGCCCCGGCTTTGCCAGCGCGCTCAGGTAATTCTCGCGCATGAACGTGTCGAGCTGGGTCTGCTTGGCCGTCAAATCCCGCATCGTCGTCGAGAAGCTGTCGGGAGAGAGGCCCCGCGCCGGCACGCTGCCGCCCCGCGCCGTCATGCGGTCGGAGTATAGGCGAAGATCCTTCGCGAACCCCGGCCCATATGTGATCTCCAGGAGCCCGTTGCGGTCCCGCTTCGCCAGCTCGCGAGCAAGCGTCGAGGCGCCGATCTCGCCCGTAGCCTTGTCCGTCGCCGCGGCCTTGAGGTTCTCGAAATCGACCGCCGCGACCCGCCGCCAGAGACGCTCGGGAACCATGCCCTTGATCTCTCTCGCCCGCGAGCTGAAGTCGGGGTCGATGACCTGCTTGGCGATGACGTTGGGGTCGGGGGGAGTGCCCGCGCGTACCTGCTTGACGATCTGGTTGATCGTCGCGTCCTGGTATTTTTTGATGCCGTCCGCATAGAGGCCGTCCACCCTTCGCAGCAGGTTGACTGCGGGCGCCGCCGCTGGGTCGCTCCCGGCTTGGCCGATCGCCAGATCGGCGGCACGGCGAAGCTCGTCGAATTGATGCTTGGCGACGCCGGGGGTCAGGTTCGTGATGTCGCCGAAATCGGCCAGCGTAGACCGGATCTTCTGAGCGTCAGACAGCGTGATCTTTGGTCCAAGCTGGCTGATCTGCTGCAGGCTGCGCAGCACGGCAGGATCGCCGAATATCGGATTGCCCTGCCGGTCCTTGGGGAGATCCCCGAGGATCCTGGTAGCCACGCGCCGGACCAGCCCCGATGGGACGACCGGCGTTATGGGCTCGACGGCGCTTATGCTCGGATATCCTGGTACGGGCGTCTTCGTAACCCCAGATTGCGGAGGGAGCAGCCGATCGACGGCGGAGTAAGCCTTCTGCATCGCGGTAGAGAAGCTCTTGCGAGCGGTCCCGATCGCCGACGCAAGATCCTCTCCGAGCTGTCCGGCCGGCGCTTGGCGCGAGATCGCCGATAGGCGCCCAAGCTGAGCGGTGAGCTGTGCGTCCGCCTGCGCCGTGAGATGGGAGATTTCGGAGGCGGCCTGGTTGACGCGCGACTGCACGCCGCCGCGCACCACCTCTCCGGTCTCCGCTGTCGAGATGGCCCGCGTGGGATCGGTGACTTCCTTGAGCGCCCGGCTCCGTTCCGGCATGGACATGCCGCTCGCCGCCAGGATGTCGTGCAGCCTGCCTTCGAGCGCCGCCTGGTTCTTCTGCTCGGCGAACGAGCCCACGGTGCGCTGGGTCAGGTCTTGCCACCAGATCGGACGCTTCAGGCCGGGGGCTGCAGAGCTGATCGGCGGCGTGAATCCCGACCGGGCGGTCTGCCGAACCATCTCCTGCGTCTGCGGCGTCACCTCGCCGAGCTTTTCGCGGTAGAAACGCCCGGCGAGCGCCGGCAGGCCGCTGGTCAGGGCTTCGCCGACCTTTTGCCCGGCGCCTTGCGCAAGCCCCTCCATGCCGATCGCCTGGGCTTTCTCCGGCAGCGTCGTCGTCGAGCGACCGCCGAGCGTCTTCCCCATCTCCGAGAGCGTCTTCCCGAGACTGGCGCCGATCATCGCGCCGGGAGCCCCGGCGAGCGCCGCGCCCCCCGCGCCACCCACGATCTCGGGCGCGTTGGCGGCGAGGCCGGAGACCATGCGAGCGCCCAGGTTGCCGCCGCCAGGAGCGACATACTTTCCCTCCTTGTTGCGGACGTAGAAGGTGCCGCCGCGGTCCTGATAGACGTTGGGCTCGCCGTAGGTCTGCGTCAGGTAGGAGCGCCGTTCGGCATCGTTGTCTGCCTGCCCCAGCGCCATGCGATCGAGAAAATTGGTGCCGCCACGGTAATCGACGGCAGGATCTTGTCCGCCCGGCAGGTTCTCGGTGCGCGGATGCGTCATCTGCTCTCGGCGGCGAGCGAGCCCGCCCTCGGGCGACAGCGGAGATGGAGCGGCGGGCCCCCGGTTGCAGCGAGTCCGCGGCGCTTGATCTCCGCGTCGAGGGCGGGGTCGACCGGCATCACTGCCCCTGCTGTTGCCGGTAGGCGCGCAGCAGATCCTCGTCGCTCATGCTTTGGTACTCGGTCTCGATGCCGCTCGTCGCCCCCTTCGTCGTGCGCTGGATCATCTCCGACTGATCGCGCAGCGTCCGAGAGATGTCCTGCAGCGCAGACTTCGCCCTGCTCGGGTTCTGCAGGGATTTGAGGCCAGGGACGATCTCGTTCAATTTCTGCTGCGCCATCCCGCTGTAGTAGCGCGATCCCAAGAGCGGCTTCTGCAGGCGCGCCTGCAGCAGGTTGAGGCGATTGGCGAACGCCGCAACGTCGGGATCTTCCTGGAACGGCTGCCCCGGCAGGTACGAGCCCACGGTCTCGCCGACCGCCCCAACGGTCCTGCCGATCATGCCGGCCGTGCCGACCAGCTTGGGGTTCTGCTCGATCATCTCGCGCAGCTCGTCGGCTTCGTCGGCAAGCTGAAGATCTTCCTCGGCGCGCTGGCGCTGTGGCAGCGACGCCTTGTCTGCGGCGGCCCGAACGCGAGCCGGGCCGGCCTTCTCCATGATGTCGGTACGGCGTTTGCGATCGGTCCCTTCGTCGACGCGATAGCGCGCAAGGTCTGCCGCTGACTTTTCTTCGCGCGCCTCGCGCTGCCTTCCCAGGCCGATCTCGGTCTCGCGATAGTCGGCCATCAGATCATGCTCGCGCCGGGTCTCGCCGCGCGTCATCTGCTTGTCTTTTTCTTCCGCGCCGAACTTGAACGCTTCCCACTGGCGCGCGAACATCTCCTTGGCTTCCGGTGCCAGAAGGTTGTGCATCATCATCAGCGCACCGCCCTTCACATCATCCGACGTTCCCGGAGGGGCGACTCGCTCTATCGCATCAGCGAGGCTGCTGGCGTCCAGCGTTCCTCTTGCCCCCATAGGAACTTGGCCTCCGATCATCGTCGCGAGCTGCGTCGCCTGCTGTTGCTGCTGGGGCGGAAGGCCGAGAGAGGCGGCGCCTCCGGTCTGACCCATCGCTGCGCCGCCCGGCGAGGGGCCGGCGGGCGGCTGGGACACGTTGGCTATCGGGGGGGCGCCGGCAACCGGCCCCCGCACGGGCAATTGAGGGTTGCCGGTCGAGGGAAACGGCAGCCCGCCGCCGCCCATCTGTGGGGGCGGGCGCTGCATCCCCGAGCCTGCCCCTGCGAAAGCGGGAGAGCCTGCCCCCGGGCTTGACCCGGGGGACCCAAGAGGCTGCTGCTGAATTTGTCCGGGAGCCATGCCGGGGGCACCCATCTGAGGCATGCCGCCGGGGGAGCCTGCCCCTGCGAAAGCGGGGGGAGCGCCGCCCCCCATGCCGCCGAGGCCGCGCAACCCCTGATACGCCAACCCCTGCATCTGCTGCTCGCGTTGCCGCGCCTGCAGCATCTGTTGCGCTTGTTGTAGCTGGAGCGCGCGGAGCTGTCGCTGCTGCGGGTCGTTCTCCGGCCCGGACTGGCTGGCGAGGAAGGGACCGAAAGCCATCAGAGACCCAGAAACCCTAGCCCGCCCAGCGCGCTCAGATCACCGAGTCCGCTGAACAATCCCGCGTCCGCCGCCGCACCTCCTCCTCCGAAGAGGCTCGAAAGCCCGCCCCCGAGCAAGCCGCCCGAGCCCAGCCCGAGCGCGCCGCTGAGGCCCCCCGAGCCGAAGAGCAGGCTGCCCAACCCGCCGCCGCCGCCGAGGATGTTGGTGAGGCCGCCGTAGATGCTCGACTGGTTGCCGAACGCTTGCTGGTTCTGCGCGAGCTGCGAGCGCCCGATCTGGTTCTGGACGTTCCCCGCGCTCTGCCCGAGCCCGAGATAGGATTCGAGGTTCTGCAGCCCCTGCTGCGGCTGCGCGTAGTTCTGGTTGCCGAGCCCGATCAGGCTGTTGAGCGTGTCGAGGTAGCTGCCGGTTTGCCCCATCTGCGTCTGGAACGGCAGCCCGCTGAGCTGGGAGGCCCAATTCGCGCCCTGGTCCTGCAGGCCGACCCCCTGGGTGATGCCCTGACCGGCGCCGCCGAGCAGGGCCGACATGCCCGCCGCGCCCTGATTGCCGGCCTGCCCCCGCGCTTGGAGCGCCTTCAGGACTTGGTCGTTGTAGTTGTTCCAGGCGTTGCTCGGTCCGGCAGCCGACGATGTGGCGAGCCCCGACGCGCCTTGCCCGAGCCCGAGCGCGGTGTTGGCGAGACCACCAGCGGCGCTATCGATGCCCGCCGTCGCGCTGCCCAGGTTGGCGATGCCCTGAGTGAGATTGCCCGCCGTGCTGAGCCCCTGGTTGAGCGCCTGCAACCCCGTATTGTAGATCGAGGTTCCTTCGCCCGCGAGGTTCCCCGCCGTGGCGTAGGCCGACCCTGCGCCAGACAAGCCTTGGGCTTGCCGCTGAAGCTGCTGGTTCTGCCAATCGATGTTGAGATTCTTGAGCGCGTCGCTCTCTAGCCCTGTCGCGTATGGAGTGCCGCTGAGCCCGCCCGCCGCCTCCGAGGCGCGGGTTTGGTCGGTTGCCTGCTGTTGTAGGCGGTTAAAAAGCTGCCCCTGCGGGTCGAAGCCGCTCTCGAGAAGCTGATTGCCGCCCGCCTGAAGCCTGCCGATCGGCGCGACGGTAGCCTCTGCCTGCTGCCGCGCGAACGGGAGGAGGTCGCCCGCGTGACCCGCTGCCTGTCCCGCCCAAGACCGAAGATTCCCGGCTTCGCCCCAGACGCCCCGCCCGACGTTGTACAGCTCCGGGATCAGTTGCTCGGTTATGTTCCGCGAATTATCCCACGCCTGGTTTGCGGCCCCCCGGCCGATGCCCTCTCCGAGGTTGGCGCCCTGTAGTTGCTCCGTGAGGAAGGGGTTGTTCTCGATGTTGCTGACAGACGCGCCGTAGCCGGGGTCGAAGGCGTTTTGCGCAAGAGGGGAGAGGTAGTCGAGAAGGCTACGCCCTGCCCCGCTGAGCGCGCCGCCGGCGCTTAGCGCTTGATCGAAGATGCCTGGCGCGGCGCCTGCCGCGAGGCCAGAGCCCTCCTGCGCTTGCCCCGCCGGCCCCAGGTTCTGGAACGGCTGGTTGCCGTAGGACTGCGCGAGCCCCCAATACTCTTGCGCCGGGGTCCAGTTCAGCGCGCCGATGGCGTTCTGGCCCTGGCCCAAGATCAGGTTGTTGATGTTCTGGTATTGCGTGTCGGCCTGCGGTTGCGCCTGCGGCTGGTAAACGTTGGGCAGGTTTACGTTGGTTGTGGTGGTTCCGCGACCGCCTCCGCCGGATGGCATCTCACTCTCCGGTCTTCATCCGACAGTCGGCGCGGACTTGCCAGGCCTCGTCATTGTCTCCGTAGTCGCAATCTCCGCACGCCTCGCACTCGTAGACCGGGACGGAGCAAGAGCCGCCCAGGACGGACGCTTCAGCGATCAGGCGACCGAGGTCCATCAAAGCTCCTTCGTCCAGCTCTCGGCGTCCGGCTCGTAGCCGCAGCGCAACGGCAGGGGCGCGATCGGGTGCGCGCGGCTGCCCCAGATGCGCACGATCCGCACGCCAATCTCTTTGAGGAGAGGCTCGGACTGGCGCAGCATCTTGACGCTCAGCCACTCTCCGCGGCGATGCGGCGCAACGTAGAGGGGCGAGCCTGTCGCGATCATGATCGAGTAGATCGGATCCAGCTCGACGATCCAGAAGAGATAGCCTGTTATGAACCCTGTCGCGGCGTTGCGGGCCACCATGATCTTCAGATGTCCGGCGTCTTCGAGCGCCCGCAGGTGAGCCCAGCGCACGAACGGCGGGCGCCCGCCGCCATCCTCCGGCACCTCCCTGCGATGCGACTCCATCAAGAGCGAAGATCCGCCGCGGTTGAACTGCCGGATCGTCTCGAACCCGCAGGCGATCTCGTCCCGCTCTTCGATTTCGCGGAGAGCCGTCATCGTTGCGGCTTGTCGTACCGCGGCAACATCAGGAATGCGATCAAGGGCAAGATGAAGCCGGTCAGCCCCACAACGAGGAACCCCCCAAGGAAGCCAAAGGCTACGGCCTCAGCTAGATCAGCCAATCGCCCGCCCCGAGAGCGTGCGCGGCGTCTTCGCGGGTCCGCTGCGCGTCGTGTTGTCCGGCCCTGCTCCCTTGGGCTTGCCGCTCGGCGGCGGCGGATTTCCGACGTTTCCGGGGCCGCCCCCGCCGGAGAGCTTCTGCGGCTTGCCGTGCGGCGGCGAGGGGTTCGATTCCTTCATCTGTCGAATCCTTTCATGGCGAATAGTAGTATGGGGACGGCGGAGGAGGATAGTATCCTGGCGGCGGCGTGGTAGCGAGGCCCGTCCCAGCGCCCGCGGCCCCCCCGACGATGGCACCCAGTGCTGCCCCAGGCGCGCACCCGACCGCGATCGTCACGACGCACCCGATGGCCGCCCCCGCCGCCGCGCCGCCAACGCCCCCGGAGACGGTGTTGTAGGCAGGATCGGCCGTGCAGGCACCGAGAGCAAGCGCGCCAGCCAGCGCAACGATACGTAGAGCCGTCATGTGTTTCTCCTTTTACCATACGATCTGGGACATCACCACACGCATAGCGCGGCCCTCGTGCCGGCAGGCGCCGAGAACGTTATTTGTCCCCGCGACGTGGGCTCTGGCGCGACAACGAGCGGGTTCGGCGCGTCGAGCTGCCCGCCGAAGCACTTGCCGCGCGGGACATGGCTGGGATCGCTTTCGCGCCGCTGGCAGGGATCGCGGTCACACGCCCCATGCCACACACGATATGGGCAGTAACGACACCACGGCCCCTCGCTCGGATGGGGGCTATCACCGTAGTCGTCTGCTCGCCGTCTTTCGGCGACAGCTAGTCGGCGCAAGGCTGCGATAAGCTCATTCATGGGAACGGATTCGCACCGCCGAGCGCAAAGGCTCTGGGACCGCCTTTGCTGACGATGAACGCCGCGAGCCTTGCGTCGTAGGGAGCCCACGGATGAAACCCTTCGTGGCGAAAGACCATCGTGTTGACGGCATCCTGAGATGCCACGCTGAAGTCCCTTATGTCCAGCATGGCGGCGTAGTAGTGCCAAAGCGATGGCTGGTCCTGGTACGCGCCAGCCGCGTGCGTGAGCCCCCATTTCGTCCAGACGCCCGGCCATATCGGAAACCCGTGCTGGTCGAGCGGGAACGGCTTCAGGCTTACGTCGCCATACCCGATCGTGTATCGGTCGCCGCTCTCGAAATGCCGGATCGCGGCGAGGGGGTCGAGAAGGATCATGAGGCCTCAGGAGGCAGGGGTTGCCCAGCTACGCCGAGGGCGTGAGCGACAACCTCGGCCGACCGACGCGATTGGTCCATCAGAGAATTGGTGGCCTTCTCGACCACCAGAACCGCATCGTGCGTCGCCGCGGCCTTCTCGCGTGCCTGGCGCGCGGCGCGGTAGCTCAATACCTGCAGGATCGTGAAAATGATCAAGCAGGCCGGATTCGCAAATGCGGCGAACAGTATGGCGACGCCGGCGGCCTCGCTCATCTCTCATCCGCCGACTACGCGGCGACCTTCCTCTGGGGCTCGGTTTCGTGCGGATCTAACGATGAGATGGCCCGATCGAAGACGGCCAGCACCTCTTCCTTTGTATGGCTGTCGTTGAACTCGACCATGCCGCCGCAGGCAAACCCGGTATCCTTGACGGCAGCCAACAGCGCCAGCTGCGCTTTGAGGTAGACATCGTAATCGTGCTTCCGAGCCGCAGCATCGGAGAGCGCTACGGTCATGCACACGCCCACGGGAGAGCGCGGGCCGGTGCCGCACCAGCCACGTTCGATCAGGCTTCGCGCCTCGACCAAGGAATCATGAATCAGCAGCGGTTCGTAAGTCGTTCCGTCGAAAGGCATTTTCGGTCTCCTTCATCTTATCAGTGCCCCCCAGCTCCAACCGGGTTGGCCGTGCAGCCTACGTGTGTGCATCCGGCCTTCGCGCCGCTGCCGATGTTCACCGAACCGGAGCCGGCGTCCTGCCCGGTGAAGCTGCGGTAAGCCGCGTAGGATTGCGGCGAATGCCCCTGGTTCCATACGTAGTGCAGGTTGCTCGCGCTCGTATCCCAGAAAGTGTTGGTGTTGGACAGATCGCCAGTGCATTGGACGTAAGAGCCGCCCGAGGGGCCGCAGTTGTTGTGGATGTCGCCGCCGTCGTTCTCAAATCCATAAAGCTCGGCTCCGCTCAGGAAGGTCACCGTGTTGTTCTTGAAATTCAGGCTGAGCCCATCCAGCACCGGGACATCCGAGCGGCTGTTGAGCAGCCCCTGGATCGAGGCGATGAAGGCGACGCTGGGGGATGAGCCGCTGGTCGTTACGTTGTTGTCGTGGACGATCGTGGACGCAGAGTTGAACACTCCTAGGAGCCATTCCCCGAGCCGTAGCATGGGCCGATCCCGTTGTTGGCAACGACGTTGAACCCGATGTCGCCCAGGTCCGACACCTCATGAAAGATCCCTATTTGGGCGTTGTTGACGACGGTGTTCCCGGTGTACTGACAGGAGAACGGGAAGCCGCCCTCGCCGTTCCTGACGGTATCGCACCACAGCCCGGCGCCCAGATTGTCGTGAACGTAGTTGTAGGTCATGACGAACGGATTGCCGGCGATCAGCAGCTTGACCCCGGCGGCGTTGTCATACACGTCATGATGACCCGTATTGTTGAAGCTGATCTCGTTGCCGGTGATCGTGTCCGAGCCGTGATTGGCGCTAAGCCCTCCGATGCCGGTGATGCCGTCCTGATCGTTGCTCGTTATCAGATTGTTGGCAACCAACACATTGCCGCCCTCGACGCTGATCCCGCCGCCGCCGCAATTGGGTTCGTTGGCGGTCGAGATGCAGCTGTTCGATCCCGCCGCGACCGCGTTGCGGATCGTGTTGCCGCAAATGGTCCAGTTGTCGCTCGTGACGATCATGGCGTTTCCGCCGTAGTTTCGGATCGTCAACCCCTGAAGCCTCACGCCGCCGGGAGCGCCGGCAGGGTAGAAGCCGATGAGGCTGTGGTTGACCCCGCCGCCATCGATGATCGTGGTGCTATTGGCGAACGCTCCGCCGTTCTCGAATCCGGCCCCTACGAACGCTTGGTTTAGCTTGACGTTCACGAAGTTTGTTTGATTGAAGATGGTGCCGGCCGCGAGGCGGAACACGGTTCCCGCCGGATTGGCCTGGGCGACCGCATTCAGGTCGGCGCCCACGCCCACGTCAACATACGGTCCCGAGATCGCCGCGCAGACCATCTGCGTCGTCGCCGGCACCACGGTAACCGAGATCGTGTTGCAGATCGTCACGCCGTTCTGCGTAGCCGTGACCGTCGCCACACGAATGCCGTCGTCTGACATGCCACCGTTCTTGTTCGTCAAGAGCAGCGGCGGAACGGTCTGTTGCTCGGAGAAGAGCGCGGCATTTCCATTTTGGGCGCACGACGAGGTCGTCGGGGGAGAGAACCCGACGAGGCCGGCAAACGTCGAGCCATCCGACATGGCTACATTGATGTTTGCCACCTGGGCGTTGACGAGAAAATTATCCGAGATCGTCGGCGCGGGAGGATTGAAGGAAATTTGGACTGGCGTCGGCGGCGCCACGGTGAAGCGGCCGCCCCCTATCGGGATGAATCCGCACAGCAACACCAATCCCAGGAACCCCAGCCTTTTCATAGCGCGCTGCTGGCGGTGGCCGCCGGCCACGTAGGTGCCGTCTTATTTGCGAGGGCCGTCTCGGCCGCATCCGAAACGGCAGAAGCATAATCCTGCAGCGCCCCATAGAGAGCCTTAGCCTGCGCGACCGTCAGCGTGTGCTGCACCGGGGGCGTCCCCGTATCTCTAGCCTGGAGAGTGACGCCGCCCCCAGGAAAGCTCCCGGCGATCGAGAAACGGTTCAATTTCTCCCCCAGGGAGGTGACGCTACCCTGGTCAGCCGAATAAGTGCCTGACGCAGAGGGGGTCAAGGCGAACGTGATGGTCACCCCGGCCCGCAAGCGGGCTCCAAACCCGGGCTGGCCCACCGCCGCAAAGGCCGCCTGCGCCGTAGCGTGCTGAGCGGGCGTTATGACGACGCATCCCGGACAACTGCCATCGGTAGGAACCGGAGCGCCGGTCGCATTGGTCTCGTAAAGATTCGTGAAGCTGGCCCCGCCAGGCCCCGCCCCGGGAACGCCGAAGTAGGTTTGTGCCTGCACTGGCACGGCAAACAGGAGAACGAGCATAATAACGAAAGCCATCACCCGGTCTTTCCGTACGCAGTGCATGAACCGGAGTTTATAAATCCGGAAGGAGACGTGCCCGCAGAGCTGGTTGATATTCGGACTGACGTGATCGCAACGCCGTCGTTATAGTCTGCGCCGCCCCCGGTCGCCACCGTAGCAATGCCAACCGCGTCGTAGTGGTTTGGGCCAAACACGATTTTCTTCGTGTTCCCTGTCGATGCGACATTGTAGATCTTGATAGACGAATCGAAGTTGTAATTGGAATTGGCGTTATTAATATCCGCCCCCGCGTTTAACTGTATTCCGTTTATGCCGGCGTTGTAAACTTTAGAGGGCCCAGAAGTGTTAGTTGAGTAACTAACTATACCGTAGTAACCCGTAGTCTGCCAAACTGCTGCGCCTTCTCCTATCTGAAATACAAGATCGATATTGTTATTCGCGAGGACGATGTTGCTGCACTCAAGCTCGATCACCGGGTAATTCGGGAGAGAGGTAAATTCGAGGGTGGCGGCGGTGTTGTTTGCCGTCTGGGTTGATATCTTCGTCACTGCGCCCGCTGCGGTCACGGCGCAGGAGCTACCGTTTACGGCAAAATTGACCGTGGGGCTGCCCTGATCCGCCTGTATATAGGCGTTGCCGTATTGCGGGATCGTGATGCTAGCGCCGGGCACTCCACAGCCGTAGAAGGTTGAGCTGCCAGAGTTGATCGTAAGTGTAGTAGTGCCCGCACCTATGCTCATGATGTTGAATGGTGTCTGTGAAGGGAAGAACCCAGCCGACGC
>WNFN01224743.1_pt1 | contig 10986 bp, 16 predicted proteins | sample 5400161 | NCBI WGS metagenome assembly WNFN01 (sample SAMN13153353, study PRJNA577476) | soil metagenome | isolation source: 80 cm saprolite on Douglas fir-dominated hillslope | place: USA:California | collected 2013-09-17
CACCGTTAATTGTGGCAGGGCAAAAGATCGTGCCTTGGGCCTGCGCGGAGAAGCCAATGAGGGTTAAGAACGCGGCAATACAAACGGATTTTGATATCCTCAAGTGAGCCAGATTTTCCAACATTTTGATCCCGAAAGTTTTGGCGGCAAAGCGAATGAAGAGATCCGAGACATCAACCAAACAGTTGATCTCCATCTGGATGCAGACATGCACGACTCCTGCGCGCCGGGGCATCGGCCAATCGGTGGATGTCAGGCGGTTTTCTCGATTCGGATCGCACTTGAATAGCGAATGTGGCGCGCCGGACACACCTGCGTCACAGCCGGGCTTTGCCGATCAGTAAGGTATTCAAGCTTTGCGCTCCAGTTGGAGGAAAGCATCCACTCGCCGCCGGCACCCACGGCATATCCACCACGGGTTTTCGAAAACGACCCCGATGTCATCAGGGTGGAGAGAGGAGGATCATCGATGGATTGAACGATCGTCGTGTCGGACCTGGCTCCGCCATAGGCCAAGCCACCTGTTGCATACAGCAAAAAGCTCGGAACGATCAAAACACCCATACGAGCGCGCAACGTTCCAAGGTAGGACAGACCGTGCGAGGTCGTTGAGCGGCGGCCCAAGGTCTGTCATATTTTTACCGCTACCATTGTAAATTTGCCGGAATGTCCCCTCGAGCAACGAGTTTTGAGCAGCTGGCCGGTGCATTCAAAGGCAATGTCTAAAATGCGTCCATTCGATTTGGTCTTCTGCATTCTCGCTTTCATTGCTTATTCGGACCAAGGGATGGCTGCAAGCCGCATGCGACCGGCGCCCGTGGGGGCGCCGAGCGGCGCGCCACGGGAGTATACTGCGTTCGACGAATCCGACCTTACATCAGGATTCCTGAGGCTCGCATTTGGATCGGACATGCAGCGTCTGGGCGGGAGCGATGACCGTATCCACAAATTCGATCACAGAATTGCTTTCCGCATTTCCAGCAGCGGGCACGTCGACCGTTCGGAAATGTACAAGCGCGTTTTGGATGATTTTATTGTTCGCGTGCCTCGAATCGACGCTGCCGTGGTCGACACCTCGACTGCACCGGACGTTATTGTACGTCTCGTCGACGCCAAAGATTTTGTTTCGGCGCTCGCGGCCGCTTTAGGGGATAGCACGGCGAGTGCATTCATCAATCAGACCAATCCGCGATGCACAACCAGGTCTCGCGCGGACGAACTTGGTCATCTCTTAAGAGCGGATATCTTCATTGTCGTCGATCGGGGTACCGACATCTTCCTCGACTGCGCGTACCATGAAACATTGCACGCACTTGGTCTGATGAACCACGCAGACGATATACCTTGGACAACACTCAACCAACGCCGCAGCGTCGGTTACTTGTCCGTTTACGACCGCGCCATGTTACAAATGCTCTATGACCCAAAAATTCGCGTGGGAATGAGCCGCTTTGACGTCCAAATGCTGTTGCCGCAAATAATAGAGGGCTTAGATTAGAGTAGAAGAGGAAGTAGAGCGATGGGCACGCTATAAATTAATAGCCGCGCAATGGGGCTGATGTTCCCCGAGGAGGTTGAGAGGTACGCATTGCTGACGTCTCGCAAGGCCATTGCCGCACCCTAAGGCGCTGGAACGTTATATTTTTATGCGCAACTGAACTGGCGCGGCTTTCCTTACCTAATTGTTTGCCCCAAGTTTAACCTGTAGTATAGTACCCACTCCGCAATAGTTTACTCGTATTTGAGCCAAAATGACCCAAGCGAGGTTATCCAAGCTGCTCACCCTGGGAGGCGTTCTTTGCGGCGTTGCGTTTTGCGTCCCCGCCAGCGCGGCAACTGATTGCAAAAAGACAATCGACCGGTTCAACCTGGCCGTTGATGCGGGGCTTGAGAATGATGCCCAGGTCGAAATCGACAAAATCGCCGTAAGCGCTGAATGTGGACAGTTTCAGCTGGCTGCCCAGCGCCGGCTGGCAGCCCTGCGGCTGTCCGCCGCCCAGATACTGATGGCGCGCGGACGTCCGGTCGCCGACTACGATCGCCTGCTCGTTACCGCAGAAATGCCCGAAGTCATCTGGCAGGCCTCCGCGACCCTCGGCGAGGTGCGTTTTGGTGAGCGCCGTTTCGTTGACGCCGCACAAGCCTATGACCGAGCCATTGAAATCGTAAAGAACGAGACGCTGACGCCGACTTCGCCCGAAAAGTTCGAAATCGAAGGTTTGATGGCGCGATCCGCGCAGGCACGATTGCTGGCTGCCAACGTCATGCGCGCTGATGGGCAAACCCGATTTGTCCAAACTGCGCACGATCACCGTGACGGCACACTCGGTGGTGTCTTCTCGCGCTCGGTGCGAGGAATCACGCCACAGGCGGTTCCGATTCCGATCACTTTAACACGCAGCAGAAGAACTGGCGACTGCGCTAAAAGAACAGCGTCCGGATCGCATCAAGCTGGTGGGCCACACGGATGTGCGTGGTTCCGCCGAAACCAACCTGAAGCTTTCGGCCGCTCGCTCTGAAGCTGTTGCCGCATATTTGAAAGAAGCCGGTGTAAGCACCACGATCGAGACGTCGGGTGTTGGCTCGAACGAGCCCCTGGCAATCCCTGATTCATCCGGTCTCAGCCAAGAAGATATCTACGCTTTAAATCGTCGGGTTGAATTCATTCGTCGATAGTCACGAGATGTGCGCCCATGCCGGCTTTGATCCCGAGACTTTGCCTTCTCGCTGCCATTCTAGCAACGACGCCGCTTGCTGCGAGCACGTTGGACAGCCTGCGCCTTCAAAATCCGGACGGTGGCGCAGTCAGAAGCCTCATAATCGGCATAGATGCTTATCAGCACGTGCGTCAGCTTAAAGGAGCAGTCGCCGATGCACTGGATATCGAAAAATCGCTGCGTTCAATGGGAATCGGCGATGTGACAACGCTCATCAATGCGGGCGCGAGTCGCGAGAACATTATGCAAGCGATCAAAGATCTGGTCCAGCGTACCGGACCGAATGATCTGATTGTCTTGTCGATCGCGGGACACGGTGCCCAAGAGCCGGAAACTGTCAAAGGTTCGGAGCCGGATGGTATCGAAAACGTTTTTTTGCTCCCGGGGTTCGAGCTCACCGCTCGAGGATCAAAGCAACGCATACTCGGGAGCGAGTTCAATCATTTTATTCGACAGTTCGAGTCGCGTGGTGCCAAGGTTCTTTTTGTCGCGGATACCTGCCACGGCGGCGGGCTTGCTCGCGAGATAGATCCGCGTGCCGAGGAAATGAGTTTCAGGCAGGTGCCGACATACACTTTGTTGGTCGATATGCTGAAACCCGTCACGGATGACCAGGAATCGGTAACGGATCTTGACCTCGATAAGACCACCTTTCTTGCAGCCGTCGATCGAAATACCAAAGCCCCGGAAATTCGAATCCCCGGTATTGACGGTTTTCGTGGTGCGTTAAGCTATGCAGTTGCCCGCGCCTTTGAGGGCAGCGCCGATGACAATCACGACGGCAAAGTGACGCTGAAGGAATTGTTCGCCAATGTTCGCCAGGTGGTTTACCAACTATCCGATCAGCGTCAGAATATCGTAACGAAGACATCGCCCGGCCGCCCGATCGATCGTGATGTTGTGTATCAGCTGACACGCGGAATAACTTCACCTGGCGATATCAAGATTTTGCCCAAGCCTGGTTTGCAGGCCCCCTCCGACGTGCAGGACAGTCCAGCGGTCCTGCGCGCGCAAGCGCCGATTCGACTTGCTGCCCTGGATGGGAGGACCGGTTATTTTGCAAACCTAAAGCCGCGCGACGTCATGATTGAAATTGTTCGACCGGTCGACAATCCCGATTTGATTTGGGACCCGAATTCTCACGATGTGATCGCTTGGGGCGATGTCGTTGCCTATAACGTCGATTCAACCGATCTTGCGAGCGTGATCGATCGAACGGCGGCCGTCCGAGAACTCAAAAAAATATCGGCTAAAGCTCCTCAGCTGCTTCGCCTTACTGCGGGCGATGAACAACACCACAACGATGACATGGTGCAAGTCGAATTGTCAGATGTCGCGCAGCGCTCAATCGTTCTGGTGAATGTATCTGGCGATGGGACGATTCAATTGCTGTACCCACTTGGAACAGACCAAAATACTGCCTCAAGTTTCCAGATTTCGCTACGCGTTCGCGAACCATTTGGGGCCGATCAGGTTATCGCGGTAACTTCTACGGATCGGCTTCCTGAGCTCGAACAAGTGGTATCCGAGCTCAATCGTCGGCGGGCCCCCGGCGCGCTGATCAAGAGCATGATGCGTTACATGCCGGCGGATGTTCGAGTTGGCTCGATCGGGATCTTCACGGCCCCTTGAGACATGGTCATGTTCAAAATTCAAAAGTTATTGCAGCCGTTTATTTTGAGCGGCGTGCTGTGTATCGGACAGTATGCGCGAGCAGAAGAAGACGTCTCGCGCTTCGTTACCATTATCGATGGCGCTTCCAATCCTGCCGCAGCCCCTGCTGCCCCCACTGCCTCGCCTCCAACAGACGCCCCAACCTCAACTGCGAAGTCTTCCAACTCATCGATCGAGTCGGGTCAAAACCCTCCTGTGTCTTCAACAGAACGACTTCAATCGGAGCCGATTATATCTCCCTCGACGCCCCCGAAATCGGTTAACTCTGCAAATCTTGATACGCAATCACCGATCATTGCGAACACCGCAGAGCTTTCCGTAGAAATGCTGCCCGGCAAGTCTGTCAGTATCGGCTCGCAAGTTTCATTTCGGATCAAGAGCAAGAAAGCCGGGTATGTGGTCCTGATAGATATCGACGCTAATGGAAAACTCACTCAGATTTTTCCCACTGTCGCCTCGCTGACCCGCAACTCCAGACCGAACGCTAATTATATCAAACCAGGGGTGCCGTTACTGGTGCCAAATCTCGCCAACGCCGAGGGTATAGCTTATGTTGTTTCGCCCCCCGCCGGTAACGCAATGGTCGTCGCGATGTGGAGCGAGCAAGCCGTACAAATACTCGATCTACCCGACATTCCGCCTGAGATGGCCGGCCAGGATGAAGCGCTTAACTATTTGACCAAGTGGGCGAGTCAACTCCGTATCCCAGAGAGCACGACCAACCGATTACACGAAGCCAAATGGTCATTCGACGCAAAGACCTACTCCATCCAATAATTACCAACGGCTTTTGTTGAGTATTCGCGGCGCCCCCAATCTGTTGAGCCGCCAGCCGACTTCGGTGTAGCGATCAACCGCATCGGCTCGTCATTTTCGCCCCGAAAAGTCCGACAACGCCTTTGGTTTACAAGGCATGTGCGCCTGGCCTCGCGAGCTTCCCCCGCCTGCGTAGAGGGTCCTGCCGTCCTTCGCCAAGCGCTTTTGTGTCGGGACCATTCATTTCCTCTTCGCCTTCAGCTGTTCGGGGCCCACGAATGCTTTGGCAGCTTGCTCGGCCTGCTTCCTGGTCATTCGACCCGTGGAATTGCGACTTGCAGGCTCATCCTCGAAATAGAAATACGTAGACGCGCCGCGCTGGCGAACTTCATAGGATTCGGGATGCTCAATGATGGTGAGCTGTTTCCCGTTCTTCGGTGTATTTCGCCACCCGCGGACCATATCCTACCGCCAACCGTTGCGCCCGCTGCGACTACCTGCCTTTTTGTCGAGGATGGAAGGCATCCTTTCCGGTATAATCTCAGCATCACAATGGGTAGGCTCGATATTGCGCCGCGATCTTTGCAACCCGGTGAAGCCGCGTTGAAACGCTGATCATGCCGCCCACGCCGCGATATTCACCGCCGGTGTATGTGATCCGGCTCACGGAAGAGCGCCAGACCGTATTCTACGTTTGCATCCGGACGAGGAGCGGAGAAGTGCACGCTGGCGGCTGCTTCGCGTGCACTGCAGCCAAACGGGTGCTGCAGCGGTTCAACGGGGGCCGGAAACCCAAGGTGCGTCATGACGACCTTACAAGCTATCTGTTTTGGAGCGATGCTCGCGTGGACGCCGTCGCTTGTTGTGTTGGTATTACTGCTTCGCGAGGCTCCGCTAGATGAGCTTCAGCACGACCCATCCTAAGGCACAGACCCATCCCGTCGTTGCCAACACGTACCGCGCGTTTTTCGAGGAGCTCAGTCGCCTGGGCTACGTCGAGCGCCAAAACCTCGGCGTGGAACGGTACACCGGGGAAGGGCGACCCGAACGCTATGGCGGACTGGTCCGCGATGTCGTCAGCACGCATCCCGACTTGATTTTGACGTTGGGGGCGCTCGTCTATCGTTAGACTTCAAAATGGCGACGACGACGATCCCGATCGTGACGATATTGTTCGATCCGATTGCCCTAGGGCTTGTGGCAAGCATCGCGCGGCCGGGCGGCAACATCACAGGCGTTACTATCGCTGCGGCGAAAGGTCGGATTCCCACAGTTTAGCGCGAATTCGTCGAAGTTGGCGGACTGATGGCTTATGGGAGCGACCTAGCGGACATCTATCGCGGCCTCGCCAACGTCATCGGTACGATTCTTAGGGGCGCCAATCCGGGAGATATCCCATTTTACCAACCCACCAAATTCGAGCTGAGCATCAATCTCAAGACTGCGAAAGCGCTCGGTCTCAGCGATGCTGCTCGCCCGCGTATGCGCATGCAGGTTCACCGCCAGCGCGGCGAGATCAGGCGACTCCAAAGAGCAGGCATTTCCACGACATCTGCCGAAGCGTTGCTAGATCGGATGCTGAACAACATCGATGGGAGCGATTTTGACTGCCGGCAGCTTCCAGCAAGGCCACGCCTCTGTGCCATGTGACGGATGATAAATGTGCCGGTCAAACGTGATGCTCACGCGGCGACCTCTGTGCTGCGGTCGCGAAACCAGTCCGGAACGGTTTTCCAAAACACGTTCTGTTCCATCGGTTTCTACCGTGACTGGAGGGCGCGTTTTCCAAAAAGGGTGAGGACTTTCAAAGAGCGCAGAGAATTTTAAGTCCCTTGCGTCTACCAGTTCCGCCACGTCCGCTTTGGTCGTCAGATCAGATACTTAGCGCGTTTCCTGGCGAAGTGGAATGAGCTTGGCCGGGAGGGCGCGCTCCTTCCATAGTGGAGCGCGTCAGTTAAGGCAAAGCCTCAATGCCGACACCTGCCGGTGGTTTACGCAACCTCAATGTTGTCCGCTTACGAAGGTCGCATGATCGCTCGCATTTCCTTTTCCCGGCCGTTGCGGCGCGCAGCCACGGCGCTGGCGCTGCTCGGGCTCGCCATCGGGCTGAACGGCTGCGCCAATATGAGCGACAGCGTGACCTCGGCTTTCGCCGATCCTGCCAAATACGATCTGTACGAGTGCAAGCAACTGGAGACCGAGCGCAAGACGCTTGCCACGCGGGCGGCGGAACTGCAGGGCCTGATGGCGAAGGCCGAAACCGGCGTCGGCGGTTCTGTGATCTCGGAGCTCGCCTATCGCAACGACTACATCGCGGTCCGCGGGCAAACCAAATTGGCCGAAGAAGTCTGGCAGCGTAACAAATGCCAGGCGTCTGCCTCGGCCGCTGCGGGCGCCCCGGCGGCACCCGGCGCGGCACCTGCAACTGCCAAACGTGCGAAGCCGCCGATGCGGTCGGGCAGCGCGGTCCACTAGAGCAAGATCCGGAAAAGTGGGCACCGGTTTTCCCTCGGGACAAACGCGAAGCGTTTGCCCGGAGATCATGCTCAAACAAAAAGATAGAGCGGAATGACGATTCGAAGAAAAGTCATCCCGCTCGAGGCCCAAACAGACGACGATCGCGCATTCTCGCGAGCCCCCGCGCGGCGCGCTGCACCCGAGCGACGCGCGCGCGGCGCAGCCGCGCATAGTGTTTGAGCGCGGCCGGGATGCCGGCGGCGGTTTCTCCAACACCCTGGTTGAGACATTTTGCCAGCACTGCCGCGTCCTCGATCGCCATTCCCGCGCCTTGCGCCGCAAACGGAAGCATGGCGTGCGCGGCATCTCCCAACAGTGCGATGGCACCATCGGCCCATTCGCCGCCATCGGGCATCGTGAACAGCGCCCATTTCCGCCAGTCATCGACCGCGCCGATCATCATCCGGGCGGTTCCCGGCCACCTCGATGAGGCGAACGCGTTCTTGATCTCGCAGGTCTCGCCGGGTGCGCTCCAGCCCGGCCTGTTCCAGGTTCCCGGCACCACCGCGACGACGTTGATCTGTCGCGCGCCGGATATCGGATAAGCCACAAGATGCGCCTCCGGTCCCATCCAGAGCTGGACCCGGCACGAAGCATATTCGCGCGGTAGCTGCGAGGCGTCGATCGTTCCGCGCCAGGCGATCAGGCCGGAGAATTGCGGTTGTACCTGCGGAAACAGGTGATGCCGGACCGCGGACCAGATTCCATCGGCGCCGACCAGCGCCACAATTCGATGTCGGGATGGTCGTTGACCTGGGCTTGCAGCGCCGCTTGCAGGTCGGCGCGATGCATCACCCAATAGGGCGCGCCGGCGCGCAACGTGGCGGCCTCGCCGAGCGGCAGGCGGGCGATCTCGCCGCCGCCTTGCGCGCTCATGATGCTGATGGCGTGGGGCGTGACGGCGCGTGCGGCGAGCCGGGGTTGCAAGCCGAGGTCGATCAGCACGCGGCTGGCGTTGGGTGAGAGCTGCAGGCCGGCGCCAGCTTCCTCGAGGCGCTCGGCTTTTTCGAGAACGACGACGCGAAAGCCTTGTCCCGCCAACGCAAGCGACGCCGTCAATCCCCCGATTCCGGCACCCGCGACGACGATCGTGCGTGAAGCGGCCACCCGGCCGGTCAGGCGACCTTGTCTTTCAGCACGCATTCGGGCGGCCGGGCTTCGCCGGCCTTGAGGTCGGCGGCGTACCGATACAGGGTCGAGCAATAGGGGCAGATGATCTCGTTGTCGTTGCCGAGATCGAGGAAAACATGCGGATGATCGAACGGCGGATTGGCGCCCACACACATGAATTCCTGCGAGCCGATCTCGATGACGGAAACGCCGGCATCGTTGTGGAAGTGCGGAACGACATGATCGGACATTGTATTCACCTTGGGTAGCAATGGAGGCGGACGCAATCAGATACGTGCCGCAGGGTCGAAGTGCGGTGAACCATAGTGGCGGGTGTTGGTGATTCCCAGAGCCCCCGAGCGCTCATTTGCTCATGCAAATTCGACACAATATTGTCGTCGAGAGAAAGCCCTTCTTTCGTCGGGGCGGTTGTGTCTTAAAAGCGGCACACCATCTTGAGGGAAGCGAAAACATCAGGGTTCCCGGCATGAATCGATGGCGGCTCGGATCGGCAGTGGCTGGCGTGGCGGTGTGCGCGATCGCGTGCGCATTGCTGTGGCCGCGTGCGCGCGACGCTGGTGCCATTCTGGCGGCACAAGACGACCCGGCCGCACTTTCCGACGTTCAGCTTAATGCTGCCCTGCGGAATAATCAGGCCGTGATCGAGCAGAATATCGAGACGGCACTTGCCGCTGAAGACGCCGACCTCGCCAACGGCTTTGTCGATCTTGCCAGGGAAAAGAACATTCCTGTCAACGACGAGTTGTCGCGGCGGGTGGCTGCGGCCATCGTCGAGGAAAATTCGTCATCGCATTTTGCAAAACGCTTTGCCACCGGGCTCGTCACCGGAAACGCCGACGATGTCGCGAGCCTGTCGGGCACGGTCGCCGGCGATCTGTTCGTGTTCGGCGACATCAGGGACGTGGTGCGCGGAGGCAAGCATATGGCGATGGGCGAGGACACCGATCGGCTGGTGCTGGGTCTCGCCGCTGTGGGCCTTGTGGTGACGGCGGCGGCAAGGGGCTCACGCGATGGGCCGGCCGCTCCGCGCGCGAGATGGTCGACGCGCCGATGCTGCAACATGCGGTCGCGTCCGGCTCGGTGATGCGGCCGGCGCAGACCATGTCAGCGATAAGAGCGGCGTTTCGCGCCGAGAAGGCCGGCGCGCTGGTCCGCCTCGCCAAGGACGTCGGACGCGTCAGTGAGAAGGCGGGGATTCGCGCCGCGCAGGAAACGTTGAAAATCGCGGAGGGCCCGAAGGATGTCGCACGGGCGGCGCGGCTCGCGGAGTCCAAGGGCAGCCAGACCCGCGCGATCCTGAAGGTGCTCGGCCGCGGCGCATTGCTGCTGGCGGCCGGTGCGTTCGATCTCACGCTGTGGGTGTTCAGCGCGCTGCTGGCCCTGTTCGGCCTGCTGTCATCGATCAAAGCCACCACCGAACGCCTGACCATGTCTTGGCTGCTTCGCAAGAAGGCACGGCGGCTAAGAAAGCAAATGGCGGCTGCGGCTTTGCCGTCTGAGCCGTCCCTGGCGGGCGCGGTCGCGCACGGCTAAGCTTGCGACCTTCCATCGCCGATCCCTCTCCCAAAAATACGGATTAACCGATGCCGAGTTTTCATAACGGCGCAGTTGAGATTGCCTACCTCGACGAAGGCGAGGGCGATCCTATCCTGCTGGTGCACGGCTTTGCGTCGAGCAAGAATGTGAACTGGGTGTATCCGACCTGGGTTTCAGAACTGAAGAAACACGGCCGCCGCGTCATCGCGCTCGACAATCGCGGCCATGGCGATTCCGCCAAGCTCTACGATGCCGAACAGTATCACATCGGCACGATGGCCGGCGACGTCAGTGCGCTGATGGATCATCTGAACATCGAGCGCGCCGACATCATGGGCTATTCGCTTGGCGGGCGGATGACGGCCTGGCTGGCGCGAAGCCAGCCGCAGCGGCTTCGTTCGGCGATTTTCGGCGGCATCGGGATGGGCTTGATCGAGGGCGGCGGCCCAGGTGAAAGCGTCGCGGTCGCCCTGGAGGCGTCCTCGCTCGATGAAGTGACCGATCCGGTGGGGCGGACGTTCCGCGCCTTCGCGGACCAGACCCGCTCCGACCGCCGGGCGCTGGCGGCGTGCCTGCGCGGCTCGCGGCGACTGATGACCAGGGACGAGGCCGCCGGGATCACCGTGCCGGTGCTGATCGCCGTCGGCACGTCAGA
>WNFN01004777.1_pt1 | contig 10984 bp, 10 predicted proteins | sample 5400161 | NCBI WGS metagenome assembly WNFN01 (sample SAMN13153353, study PRJNA577476) | soil metagenome | isolation source: 80 cm saprolite on Douglas fir-dominated hillslope | place: USA:California | collected 2013-09-17
CGCACTCTCAGGAACATTTTACGGCGGCGGCTGTCTAAGATTACGGAGGACAACCGCCATGACTCACCCCAAAGCCGCGCGTCTAGAGGTCGCGGCGCAATCAAACGGTTCTGAAGCAGCTCCGAGAATCAACGTCACCCCGTTAATCGATGTGCTATTGGTGGTCCTGATCATTTTTCTGGTCCTCACGCCGCTGAAACCGGCACGGTTTATGGCTGCGGTGCCATCGAAGCCGGATCTAACGGTGAAGCTACCGCCGAACCCAAGGACCCTCGTCGTAACAATCAAATCGGATCGCACCCTGATGCTCAATGGCCTTACCGACATGGGCTCAGTCAACGATACTAGCAGGCTGACGGCGAAGCTCACCGATGTCTTTCAGCAGCGGCTAGAGAACCATTCCTTTAGCGCGGCGATGCGCGATCGAATCGACCTGCCTGAGGCAATGCGAATCGAGAAAACAGTCTTCATCAAAGCTCCGCGCTCAATTCCCTACGGCGAAGTCGTGCGCGTCCTTGACGGCATTCGAGGCGCCGGCGCCAGTCCGATGGGTCTTCAGATCGACGATCTGAATTAGAAGATACAGAAATCGAGTTCTCCAGTGGCCGGCTTGATTGGTTTTCACGCTGAAGGCGTGAAATGTAATAGCCAGGGGCAGAGCGCAGCGACGCCCCTGGAATCGACGCAAGGAAATATTCCAGCCCTGAAGGGGCGGCATAACTATTCCGCATCGATCGCGACGCGAACGGATTTCGCGCCTTCAGCGCTTATTGGTTTATTGATGCGTTATCCTGGGGCGTTGCCCCCGGCTTTTTGCATTGCGCGCCTTTGGCGCTGATCACAGCGCTCCCCTCGCCAAAACCGCCCGCGTCTGTTATGCTCTGTTGCATCGATAGGACACGATTGCACAGATGCGCTACGTCGACAATCCGCCGAATCCCTGGCTGACGCATTCCGTTGAATGGATCGGCGAACCACCCGCCGCGAAGATCGAGGTCTTTGAAGAGACCGAAACGCGCACAATAATCAGCACGAACGACAGTCCGGATGTGGCTTTCGATCACTCGGTGAACTGCTATCGCGGCTGTCCGCACGGATGCACTTATTGTTTCAGCCGGCCGACTCATGAATACCTCGGTTACGGCGCGGGCACTGACTTCGAAAGAAAGATTATCGCAAAAGTGCGCGCGCCTGAGTTGCTGCGCAAAGAATTGATGAAGCGTTCATGGCAGGGCGACGAGATCGTTTTCTCGTTCACCTCTGATCCATACATCCCGCTCGAAGCGAATTACAAATTGACGCGTGGCTGTCTGGAGGTCTGCGCTGAGTTTCGCAATCCGGTCGGCATCGTTACCAAATCAGCGCTGATTCGCCGCGACGTTGACGTGCTGCAACGGCTAAAGGAGGACGCAAGCATTGGGGTCTTTTTCTCGATTCCGTTTGCCGACTACGACATCGCGCGCGCAGTCGAGCCGTTTGCGCCTTCACCTAACGCGCGCTTTGAAGCGATGAAGACCCTCGCAGACGCCGGCATCGAGGTGGGCATCGGCATCGCGCCGACCATTCCCGGTTTGTCTACCGACATACCCGGACTCTTGCAACGCGCGAAGGACTGTGGCGCGACGAAAGCTTTTATCAACATGCTGCGGCTTCCCGGCAGCGTCGCTCCTTATTTCGAACAGCGTCTGCGCGAAAAACTTCCCACTAAAGCCGACCGGGTCTTAAATCGCATTCGCGACGCGCGCGGCGGCAAACTGAACTCGAGCGTTTTTGGCGAGCGCATGCGGGGCAAAGGCCAGTACTGGTCGGCGCAGGAAAAGCTCTTTGACGTTTACTGCCGGCGACTCGGCTTTAACGAGCATCGCGTCGGGAGCGAACGCCACATCCGGCAAAACACATTTCGCCGGCCTTCGCCGCAGGGGTCGCTGTTTGGGTAGCGCCGGTTTGTTTGCGATTGTCTTCTCCTTTCCTCATTGACCGACTTTGTTCAATTCGCTGTGGAAACTAAACCCTATTGGTTACTATCTAAGTTCCAGAGTTGACTCAGCCGAGCGATTGGGCGTAAAAGATTGAGTCAGCCCCTTAAATGGCAATTCCAATTCATGATCTCTGGTGGTTAGCTGCCGGCGGCGGCGCCAGCGCGGGCGCGCGTTTCATGAAAGTGCGCATCGATGCCGCCCTGACCGCGCGCCGGCGAAGCCGTCTGCCCGATCCCACCGGCGAGTTGCTGCGCCTGCAAAGTCTTTACGGCTACAACCCCCATTCACTCGTGAGCATTGCGCCCGGCGCTTTACTCTGGTCAACGCCGGAGATTGATGGCGCGATCATCTATGGCGAGTTTGGGCGCGTGTGGCTGGCCGCCGGCGATCCGCTGGCGCCCTTGGAAGACATGGCAGAACTAGCGCGACAGTTCGCGGCGTTCGCGAAGCGAAAGAACCGCGTCGTCGCCTTCGTGCCGACGAGTGCGGAATTTGCTCGTCGCATCACTCTCGATGGTTTTATGGCCGTGAAAGTTGGCGCGTCGCCTTACTTTGATCTCAAAACGTGGAATCCGCGGGGTGACTGTGCCAAGAAGCTGCGCGCCGGCGTGAACCAGGCGCGGCGGGCCGGCGTCGAAGTCGAAACGATTTCCGAGAGTGTAGATGAATCGCTGAAGAAAGAGACGGCGGAGCTTTGCCTGAACTGGCTCGGCTCGCGACGCTCGGCGACGACCTTTGGCTGGCTGGTCGCGCTCGATCCGTTCTTGCATTCCGAGTACAAGAAGTATTTCGCGGCTCGCGTCAACGGCAAGCTCGTGGGCTTTCTTGCCGCCAGTCCAATCCCGGCACGCAAAGCCTGGTATCTGGAAGACGTCCTGCGCCAGCCCGACGCGCCGCACGGAACTTCCACCTTGCTGGTTACGGAAGCGCTCGCGAAGTTAAGAGCGGAAGGCGCCTCGCTGGCCACGTTGGGAACCTCGCCGCTGGCCACCTGTGGTCCTGACGATGTCGCGACGGACCATCGGATGATCGCGCGGGCTCTGGATGTGGCTGCACGCCGGCTGGCTGGCTTTTATAACTTCGAAGGGCTGCATCGCTTCAAAGCAAAATTTGTCCCGAGCTGGTGGGAGAGCGAATACGCCCTGAGTCAGCACGGCGTCGCCATGCCTCCACGCGTGGGCCATGCGATCGTGCGGGCGCTGGTGCCCGGCGGCCTCACGCAAATACTCACGCGCCAGGCGCTGCGGGTCATTCGCTTGGAAAATGTAACCAAAGTCCTCGCTTCGCCGTCTAAAATTACGAGCAGGAAGTAGCCCCCTCGGATTTCAGTAGCTTGGCGCCCTTGCCTCCGGGTGCCTTTGCGTGAATTGCTTTGTCTTATTTGTGTTCATCCGCGAAAATCCACGGCTCGCTTTTCTCGGCGCCACTCCTGCGTTCTGTGTGTCGGTGCGGTGAGTCTTCGCGAAGGATCCACCAGGCGTGAACGTTACCGGCCGACTCAAGCAGGCATACATCGCGTCCCGCGTCGCGCACGATCATCCTCAGGCGCAATCCAAATTCGTTAAGGTCGAAGGCGCGAATCTGCACTTTGTGATCAAAGGCGCCGGGCGTCCCGTCGTCTTGCTACACGGCAATCCCGGGTCATGTCATGACTGGGGCAGGTTGTATAGCCCGCTCGCCGCTTCGCGTTATCAGGCCTTCGCCTTCGATCGGCCCGGTCACGGACACAGCGACCGGCCAAATCACAATGGCAACGTTACCGTCGAAGTCCAGGCGCGTCTGTTGTGCGCGGCCCTGGACCAATTGCGTGTGGACCGGCCGATTCTGGTGGGGCATTCGTGGGGCGGCGCGCTCGCGCTCGCTTACGCCCTCGCCTATCCGCGCGACGTCTCGGGGTTGGTGTTGCTGGCGCCGGCGATCTATGAAAGCGACGACGGCGTTTCGTTCCTAAGTAAGCTGCCGGCGTGGCCCGTGATCGGCGATGTCGTGAACTTTCTCTTTACGCCTTTGGTGGGCGCGTGGCTGGTGCGCACAGATCTAGAGAAGGCCTTCTCGCCCGACGCCGTGCCAAAGAACTATCTGCGCCACACCCTCGCCGAATGGACTGTGCCGAAGAAGGTCAAGTGGTATTCGGTTGACGATGCTCTGCTGAACGAGAGTTTGCCGAAACTCAGTCCCCGTTATTCCGAGCTCAAAGTTCCGACCGCGATCGTGACCGGCGACTCTGACTTGATCGTTCCGGCGCAAGAGAACTCGCACCGGTTGTCCGAGGTCTTGCCTAACTCACACTTGACCGTTCTGCCACGGACAGGGCATCAGGTTCCTTTTACCCGGCCCGGCGCGGTCATTGAAGCTCTCGATCGCGTCGCGTCGCTTGCCGCTGACTTCTGACGTCTGTTTTCCGCCTACTGCCTGTCTGCTCTATTTGTTATGCTGGGGAACTGATCCGGGCCGGGAGTTTTCCCAATGAAGTTCCGCGTTCAACTATTACTTTGTACTGCGCTGCTCCTGTGGGGCTTTCCAGCGCAGAGCGCGCACAATCTTTCGGCAGACGTTTCGGATGCTGCCGGCAAGAGCCTCAACCGTGAAGTTAACGCGCAGGTTAGTGGCACAAGTATCAGGCATTCAAACTCCGGCCCTGAGACTCAATCGGAGCGCCCAAAGTCCATTTCAAAGTTCGTGACCGTTGACGGCACGCGCCTGCATTTTGTTTTCCGGGGTGCCGGCCAGCCGGTGATTCTGATTCACGGCAATCCCGGTTCGACTCAGGATTGGACGCGGGTGTTTGGTCCGGCTGGGGCGAATTACAGGGTCATCGCTTTCGATCGTCCGGGCCATGGTCGGAGCGAGCGGCCGAAGCACGGGGACACCACCGTCGAAGTTCAGGCGCGTCTGCTTCACGACGCGCTCAACCAACTCCATATCGAGCGCCCGATCGTCGTCGGACATTCATGGGGCGGCGCGCTGGCGCTGATCTATGCGATCACTTATCCGAAGGAAGTAGCGGGGGTCGTGCTGGTCGCGCCGGCAGTTTATGAAAGCCAGGACGGAGTTTCGCTTCTGACCAGTCTGCCCGCAGTGCCAGTGATCGGCGACGCGGTAAACCTTGTGTTGACGCCTTTGTTTGCGGCTACGTTCGTGCGCAGCGAGCTGAAAAAGGCGTTCTCGCCGGATCCAGTGCCGAAAAATTATCTGCGGCACGTGCTTTCTGAATGGACCCGTTCCAAGAAGGTGAAGGCGTACTCACTCGATGAAGCATCGCTGAACGACTCTTTGAAGAAATTCAGTCCCCGGTATCCTGAGATTGACGTGCCCTTGTCGATTCTGGCCGGCGATTCTGATTTGGTCGTTTCGGAAAAACAGCAAGCCGAGCGCCTTCATAAAGCCCTGCCAAAATCAAACTTGACCGTCTTGCCCAGGACCGGTCACCAAATTCCTTTCACCCATCCGCAGGCCGTCGTTGACGAGATCGAAAGAGTGCAGAGACTTTCGCGGGTTAGAAGTTGATCGGTCGTTTACTCCACGATCGTGGTTGACTTTCCTCTGGTTGACTTTCCTCTTGCCACCAAGGGGCCTTTTGTATTATCGTCCGCTGCACGTAGTTCGTTGCATCTTTTCCTAGCTTCACGACCGCAGGAAACTTCGTTTTAACCGATCGCAGTAATGGGTGAAGGGGCGTCTTGGTTGGAGCTTTTATTATAGGGCTGGTGTCTAGCCTTCTTGCGGCGCTGATAATAGCGGTGTATCCATATCGCTCCTGCCTTGTCGGTTCACTGCGATGCATTTTGTTTTATCGCCGTGTGCAGGTGAGAGTATCCATGGCGGCCTTGCTAAGCGTAACGCAAGATGATCGATTTCTCTTAATTAGGAGTCACTATCGGCAAGAGGTCTTTGGGCCCATCGGGGGAGTATTCAAATACTATCCCACCGCAAGAAATGCCTTGGATCTTTATGGCTTCTCGCCTCAACGACGGCCTGGGGATTTCGGTGAAGACTTGAGATCAGACCTGCGAGGTTTTATTCCGGGCAGGAGCATGCCGAATTTCCTCCGGTGGTTTGTCTCTGGGAAGCAGCGTGAAGTCGAGCCCCTCACTCGAGAGATTAGAGAAGAGTTGGACGAGATAGGACTTCGCCACTACGAGTCTAGGGAGCCATACAAGTTTGATCTCATTCGAACAATCTACGAGGGACCGACAGGAGTTCCAGGTGAGGCCTATTTGCAGTTTCGGTTCCTTCAAATCTATCGCCTAGACTACAGTTGCGAAACGGGAAGAAGCTTAACCGAACATCTGTTTAGCCAAGCTTCTCAGAATCCCAATCTGATCGCGGTCACCAGCGCCGAAATACGAAGAAGACGTGCTAATTCAGGGGAATTCATCGGCGAACATTCTGCGTATCTTATCGGCGACAGAAGGACAGGGATTGAACCCGCGCCGTTCACCTGATCATAGGGAATCCCCGGATATTAGAACTGATTTGTTTTAGGAACAGTCGAGTACCTTAGCCGCGCCGACGAGTCGAATGATCAAGAACGTGTCTAATAAGCTAATAACCAGACAACGTGCTACCAGCCTGACAGCAAAATGGAAAGGCAGCGCCCTAAGTCAGGAGTCAACATTGCAGCAAATCGGGCCCTACATCGGAAAGATGAAATCCTCCATGGCACGAACCCTCATCTCCGAGTTCACTAGTAAAGGAGACACGGTATATGACCCGTTCTGCGGTTCGGGAACAGTAGCATTTGAAGCATGGGCGGCAAATCGAAATGTTATAGCGAACGATCTCAACCCTTATGCGGTTCTTCTCACTCGAGCAAAGCTTTTTCCGATCCTGTCGCTTGAACAAGCAACCAAGGACCTAACCCGCGCCGCCAAGGAGGTCGATAGGTTTGCTTCCAGAGTAGATCTTAGAACGGTTCCATCGTGGGTGCGTGCTTTCTTCCACAAGGAAACGCTTCGTGAAACAATCGGTTGGTGCGCTGTCCTAAAACAACGAAGGTCAACGTTTCTGCTATCCTGCCTTTTAGCCATTCTGCATCACCAGCGGCCAGGCTTTCTTTCTTTTCCGAGCAGTCACGCAGTACCATATCTTAGACTCAATTCATTTCCGCGCGAGCTCTACCCGGAGCTTTATGATTATCGGACAGTTCCGGGTCGGCTAGAGCGAAAGATTCAGCGCGCGTTGAAAAGGGTTCCAAACCTCGACCAATCCATCTCGCGTTCTGTCACTCAAAGGAACGCGGGAATATTCAGTCCTAAACAAAAGATCGATGCGATAATAACCAGTCCGCCCTATATGAGACAGCTTGACTACGGTCGTGATAACAGACTGCGACTATGGTTTCTGGGCTCCGGCGATTGGAAGGCGCTCGACGAGGACATCTCCCCGTCAGAAGCTAATTTTGCAAGACTCTTAACTTCGTGCTTTAGGCGATGGAGAACCATACTTTCGTCGGACGGAGTCTGCATCTTGGTGCTGGGAGATACTCATAGTCGATTATTTGGGATGCCGCTCCATGAGCTGGTTGCTCGAATTGCACGTAATGTTAGCGGTTTCTCAGTTCTTTGGAAATACACCGAGAAGATACCGAACGTTCGGCGAGTACGTCGCGGTTATTCCGGTAGCGAGACGGAAACCATTCTAGTTCTGCGAAATGACCGACCAAACTGATGAGTTCATCAAAACATAGACGCGATCACCTTATCGGCCTGAGTCCTTTGCCAAACTATGTCCTAAAGCGGCGAGTGGGCGCTGGACGAATCGGAACTATCTATGCGGCTGAGCGCGCTCATCCGAAGGATACGTTGGCCTGCAAGGTAATAAAGGAAGGCCGATTAAAAAAGGGCTGGCAAAGAGAGCTTGAAAAGGTGGCAAGCCTTAGAGGTGTCCCTGGAGTGGTTCAGTATCATTCGCATGACAGTATGTTCGATCGCTTTCATCGACCGTTTACATACATTCTTTTTCAGTTTATCGATGGCAAGAACTTGCGGGACTACATCCAACACCCGGATACTCCGCTGGATATGGCCTTTATTGAACTTCTAGCTATTACCATCCTTCAAGTTTTGCACGCCTGCCGGGCGGTCGGGATTGTCCATGGCGATTTGCACGAAGGAAACATTTTGATCCAAAAGCCCGATCCGAGATTGCCAGGGAGTCCGCTGACAGTTTGGATTTCTGACTTTGGCTATGGTGGTTCGCACAATCAACTTGATCCTAAAGACGATTACAAGCAATTCTTTTCAGTCGTCTCCTCCCTATTGCACAAACTCGACGAGGCAAGTCTTAACCCGCCCGATAAAGTGATGTATAGCAAACTCGAAGAATTCTTGAGCAAGAAGGTGCTTGAAATCGATCCGACGCAGGGCAGGTTTGTCGGGAATCCCGAACACCTTCTGTCGGATCTACAAAAGCTTCGACCTGATGCCGAGCGGGAGTCCGCTTCAGCCCAAAAGGGAGAAGATATAAAAGAAGCCGGGGATTATTTGTTTGCTGAAGCGTTAGGATTCAAAAAAGATGAATGGAAGGATCTGTTTGTTGCAGAATTTCTTGCCGCGCAGGACCTGCTGAATAAGAATATTACTGTTTTGACCGGGGCAAGAGGTTGCGGAAAGACAATGACTTTTCGGCGACTTACCGTTCTCATGGATAAGGTGATCGGACAAGAATCTGGGGTTATTGGAGCGAATCAATTCATCGGATTTTATCTTAACTGCAGAGATTTGGCAGAGGCTTTTCCTTGGATTCCGCACAAGCTTTCAGAAGGAATGAGCCAGCAAATAATCCACTACTTTCACTTGTGCTACTTGAGTGAGATTTTTAAAGCATTAGCTATCTCTGGCTTGGAGCTTCAAGAGAGGTTTGAATGGCTTAATCTTTTTCTAACAAACATTTTTGGGTCTAGGTACCGTCCACTTCCACGCGGCTCAAACGTGTTAGCTCATGGCCGTGCGTTAGTTGAAGAGGAAAAGGAGAAGTGTCGAACAACTAGGCTCGGCGAGTTGGAGGGCTTGGCAAAATGGCCCCTCGCAAGACTTGATTTCTTAGTAAAGACCCAGAGTGCGTTGGAGGAGCACGTGTCGTGGGTGGGGAACAAGCCAGTATATTTTTTCCTTGATGACTACACCATACCCACATTGCCGCGAAATGTTCAGCAGGCACTTAATCCGATTATTTTCAAGCGGAGCGATAAGCTTTTCTTCAAGGTCTCCACAGAGGCAGCTAATAGTTTTGACAGACGAGGTTTGCGCGGGAAAGCTTTAGAACTTGATCATGATTTTCGTTTGTTGGACTTGGCTACTGAGAGTCTACATCAGGATGATAAGGACAAATTCATTCTCCTGAATAAAATTTTCAAGCCGCGCATTGCCAGACACCGGGCTTTTGGAAAGCTGGATTTAGATTTGAGCGGATTGTTAGGGAGGACTCCAGTTTCCAACAATGAGCTGGCGCATCAAATGCGCAACCTTGCACGGAATCGCTCGAAGAAGCGGATCGCCTACCATGGAGCAGGGGCTTTTGTTGGGATGTGGACAAGTGATGTGCGAACTATGATTCAGATGTTGACCGACATTCTGCGTGAGGTTAATGGGCATACGAGTCTCCCGATATCCAAGAAGATTCAGGACAAAGCATATCGAACAAAAGGTGGGGAGTTCTTAGTATTTACGGAATCGATAAATGATCCCACTTCTTGGGAGAGGTCACCTACTACTACGAAACCGGGCGCCTTTTATGGGACCCGTCTCAGAAACATTGCTGAAGCATTCATAAATGTTTCTCGGTACGAGCTAACACAAGCGCCTCTGGTATCTAACCATCCGCATTTTAATCCTAAACAGGCTTTTCGACTGGAAATCATTGACAAGTTCAACGTTCCAAAAGAAGCAATGTGGTATTACGATGGGCTCGTTCGTTGGCATATTTTCCTGCAGGACTGGCGGGGCAAAAGCGTACGAGGCATGATTACCCCTAGGTTGTATTTGAACCGAGTACTAATTCCGTTTGCAAATTTGACATTCTCAAGTCATGACAACATTCCTATCACGAATGAGGAATTTGTGAGTCTCCTTCTTAACCCAAAGGCGTTCCTCCGTTATTGGAAAGATAAGAGAATGAACCAAAGGAGAAGAGGCCGGCGACAAAACAAGCCGACCTTGTGGGATGCCTCTGAAAAAAAGGGAACCAGGCAATGAACCTTCCATCTGTCAGATCGGCCAGAAAGTTGTCAGCCACCGGGCGACGATTGTTTGTGGGCGCTTATGGCTTCGAAAAGCGTTCATTGGGATGGGTCTACCACCAGAATGGGCAAGGTTCAATTCTCGAAAGAGCTCTGCTTTTCCGGTATGAGAACCCTAAGGGCCGCAATAAAACCTTGCAATTGCGGGACGCATTGAACCGACTAGGCGCCAATAAAATAGATGAACTCCCTTATGACACCCTAGATCCAGGCATGATGGAGGACTCGGTCGAAGACGTATTTTGTGAGTTGTCGCAGGAAGTTGATGAGGTTGTTCTCGATATAACGGCGCAAACCAAATTCTTGTTGCTGCTTTCCCTATGTATGCTCAGCGGGTTCGATGGCACTCTACGAATTGCTTATTCGGAAGCGGAAGAATATCCGCCGACTGCAACTGAATACAAGGAATCGAAAAAGTCAATGAAGCTAATTGCCAAGATTCCAAGTAGAGGGTTTCAATCTATTGCAAGGGCAAAATGTCTTAGCAGTATTCGAATGCAGGGGCAGCCGGTGACCCTAATTGCTTTTACATCGTTTAATGAACAACTCGTAAGACACATGTTAGGAACCATAAGCCCTCATCGATTATTGTTCATCAATGGTAGGCCACCGCGCGCTGACTACAAGTGGAGAGAAATCGCGACTCAGGAAATTCATCAAAAGCTCATTCAAGAGTATTCGGCTGACAATCCAATCTCTCGATCTGGTCGATTAATACGAACGGCCAGCACACTGAATTACAAGGAGACAATTCACGCCATAGAGA
>WNFN01227617.1_pt1 | contig 10984 bp, 10 predicted proteins | sample 5400161 | NCBI WGS metagenome assembly WNFN01 (sample SAMN13153353, study PRJNA577476) | soil metagenome | isolation source: 80 cm saprolite on Douglas fir-dominated hillslope | place: USA:California | collected 2013-09-17
CGGGGGCCGAGGACGGCACCTTGTCGTTCCGGGTGTACCGGGACCCGGCCCAGGCGGACTACCTGCTGTTCGTCGAGCACTTCGCCGATCAGGCCGCCTACGACGCGCACACCAGCTCGCCGGCCTACCGCGACCTGATCGCCGGCCAGTTCGCGGACAAGATCGTCGAGTTCACTGAGATCGACCACAAGCTGGTCGTTGCGGTCTGAGCCGCTCAGCCAGGCTGTCCCCGCCCCGAACCCCCCGCACGGGGGCTGTGGCCCGCAACCCCTGATCTATCGGGGGCAGCAGGCCGCAGCCCCCGTTGGTTCGCGTCCGGATGTGGCCAGCTAACCGGCGCGGATCTGGTTAGCGTGATCGGCATGACGACACAGTTCACGACGGGACAAGCGCGCCAGGCCGAGCTCTTCGCTAGCCAGCACCGGGTCGGCGACCCGCTGCTGCTGGCGAACGCGTGGGATGTTGCCTCTGCGGTCGCGATCGCCGCCGCCGGCGCGAAGGCGATCGCTACGACCAGCGCCGGCGTCGCTTGGTCACTTGGCGTGCCGGACGGGGCCGGCCTGGGCGCGGAACGTGCCGCGGCGGTGATCAGCCGCATCGCGGCGGCGGTCTCGCTACCGGTGTCCGCGGACATCGAAGCCGGGTACGGCGATTCCCCCGACGCCGTCGCGGCAACTGTGGCGGCGGTCGTCGAGGCGGGCGCGGTCGGGGTGAACCTGGAGGATCGGCGCGACGGGTCATCCTCCCTCTTCGAGCGGTCCGAGCAAGCCGACCGGATCGCCGCCGCCCGCGCGGGCGCGGCGATCCGCACTCCCGTCCCCGGCGCCGCAGCGGTCTGGATTAACGCGCGGACCGACGTGTTCCTGACCGGCGCGTACTCCTCAACCTCCGCGGGAGTCGCGGCCGCGCTGGACCGGGCCGCTGCCTACCAGGCAGCCGGCGCCGACAGCCTGTTCGTTCCCGGCCTGGTCGACCTGGCGGCGATCGCCGAACTGGCCGCCGGGCCGCTGCCGGTCGCGGTGATGGTCTGGCCCGGCGCGCCGGCCGTGGCCGAGCTCACCGCGGCCGGAGCGGTCCGCATTAGCCTCGGCTCCGCCATCGCCCAGGCGGCCTACGGGGTCGCCACCCGCGCGGCAGCCGAGTTGTTCACCACCGGAACCTACAACTCCAGCGCCGCCGGATTCGAGTACGGCACGATGAACGACGCCCTGACACGCTAGGGCGCGCCTCCTCGTCGCGCCGCCCCGTGGCTTACTCAACCGGCGCGGGCGAAAGCGATGATCAAGAAGCCGTGCACCGGACACGGGCCCGGGATTACGCGCTGACCGCCGACGGACCTGATGGTGCTGCGGATGCTCGGCGACCGCCGGGACGAGATCTCCCGGCCCCGGGCGCAGGCGCTGAACCGGATGTACCGGCTGTTCCTGGAAGTGCTCCCCCGGCGGGGCGCCGGTGAAGAAGTCCACCGAGCAGTCCAAGGTCCTGCTGGCCAGGGTGCGCCCGCGGGACCCGGTCGGCAAGATGCGCCGCCGGATGGCGGCCGAAGGGTGAGCCAGAGCTCCTGTTCGTCATACGGCGACGGCGGCGGCCCGTCGAGTTCGTGCTCGAGGTGCCAGCCGTCGCGGCATTGCTCAGCGCGCAGGCCCTGTGCCCTCCTCGCGCACGGTGGGCAGGCGGCCTCGGGGGTTGCGCCGAACGGAATCAGGATCTGGGTGACCTCGCCGGTGTCCAGGTCGGTGCGGCGGAGCTGCACGGGGCGGATGCAGCCTACGAGGAAGGATGGCAGGGAAGTAGGACGGCACGGGCAGGCGCCAGGACTGGGAGGCGGGCGCTGGGGTCCAGGGGAACGAGCGGGCAGGCGTCGTGCGCGGGAGCGTAGCTCAGCATGGCCCCCGTCGTGGGACGGGGCTAGGATCGCGGCCGACACGCGGCGACAGGAGGATCCCATGAAGACGTACGCGATCGCGCGCCTGGACGAGATCGACGCACTGCCCGACGGGCGCTACCGCTATCGACCGGTGCGGCACTACTTCGGCATCAGGGGTTTCGGCGTGACCGCATGGGTGGGCGCTGCGGCCGGTGACCCGATCATCAACGAGTATGACGAGGACTCCGAGCCGGCCGAGGAGTTGTTCGTCGTCGTGAGCGGGCGCGCGATCTTCGAGCTCGAGGGCGAGCAGGTGGAAGCGACCCCCGGCACGCTCGTCTTCACCCGGCAGGGCGCGCGGCGAACGGCCGTCGCGGCCGAGCCGGCGACCACGATCCTCGTCTTCGACGGCACGCCGGGCAAGGCGTACGACGCGACCGGCTGGGAGCTGTGGGCACCACTCAGGCCGCTCTACGACAACGGCGAGCACGCCGAGCTAAGAGCGCGGCTCGAAGACGCCATCGCCGCCAATCCCCAGTATCCGATGCTCGTCTACAACCTGGCCTGCAGCGAGAGCCTGAGCGGCCGCTCGGCCGAGGCGATCGATCACCTGCGACGCGCGGTCGGCGCGTCGGAGAAGCTCCGCGGAGATGCACGCGAGGACCCCGACTTCGACCCGATCCGCGACGAGCCGTCGTTCAAGGCGATGATCGGCGAGTAGCGGGCCGAACCCCCTCCTCCTTCCCCAGGGGGAGGAGGAGGCCTGGAGCTGACGACAGTACTGACGACAAGACGACAGCTTCTGGCGGTCGCTGGTGACGGCCAACCGTGATCTGTGCTTGGCGTGAAGTGCGACGCACTGGCACGTGCCAGGACTGAAAAGCGAACGGTCAGGCCAGCACCGTGCAGTCATGGGACATCCGTGGGATGACGCCCGCTGCGCAAGGCACGAGGGCCATTGTGTTGCCAGGTGGCATGCGGTCGGCCGCTGTGAACCGCGAGCGTCTGTAAAACCGTCGGCTCAGCCCACGTTGGTTCGAACCCAACACCTGCCACCAGCCAAACTCCAGGTCAACGCGCTAGCGCCTAGTCCCGGCTCGCCAGGCATATGCAGCCAGATGTCGCGAACGCGGTCGTGAGCCGCTGCGCGTGGGTATGCGCGGGATGATCTGCTTCGCCGCACGACTGTCATCGGCCCAGTTGGAGCGCGGCTTGACACAAATCGTACGGTCGCCCCGCCTGAGGCGAGGCGACCTGCTCAGCGTGAACGCCAGGATGCGAGCCGGCCTGAACAGCGCTGGACCTGCAAGGAGCGCCCGGGGTTAATTACACCCGGTGGTACCGCACTGTCGTACTACACCTCTGGTACCATGATTACGTACCACACGTGAAAGGGGTTCAATGGCCATCACGGCAACCGAAGCGCGCAAGAGGCTCTTCCCGCTCATCAAGCAGGTGAACGACGACCGGGCTCCCGTCGAGATCATCTCGAACCATGGCCGGGCTTACCTCGTTGCCGCCGACGACTACGAGTCCATGGAGGAAACCGACTACCTGCTACGCTCGCCCGCGAACGCAGCCCGTCTCATGGCCGCCGCCGAGGAAGCGCGCCGCGGCCGGACCCTGCTTACCAAGACCATGGAAGAACTCCAAGCCATGGCCGACGAGGGCTAACCGCTGTGCGGAACATCGTCTTCCACGCCCAGGGCTGGGAAGACTTCACATACTGGGCCACCGCCGACAAGAAAATGTTGCGCCGCCTCCTGCGGCTAATCGAGGAAGCCCGGCGGACCCCATTCGAAGGTGCCGGCAAGCCGGAGCCACTGCGCCTTAATCTCTCCGGCTTCTGGTCCCGGCGGATTGACGACGAGCACCGTCTCGTCTATGGCGCGACAGATGATGAGCTGATCATCATTCAGGCCCGGTACCACTATGACGGCTGATGAACAGATCGATCGCTTCCGTGGGAGTGCCACAATGCTGGGCGTGGAGCTGATGATCGGGGTTGACGATGGTGAGGTCTGGGCACGGGACAGCGGCGGCCGGGGCTTGCCACTGCTCCTGCTGCATCCGGGCTGGGGCGACTCCAGCATCTGGGACCCGATGGTGGACCTGCTCGATCAGCTTCCCGGCCGCTACCGGTGCATCAGGTACGATACTCGCGGATTCGGCCGATCCCCGGCACCGACTGCCCCGTTTAACCAGCTCGGTGACCTAACTGCAGTACTGGATTTCCTCGAGATCGGGCAGGCTACCCTGGTGGGCCACAGCGGTGGCGGCGGAACCGCGATCGGCTTCGCCTTGGCCCAGCCGCAGCGGCTCGACGCGTTGATTCTCGCCGCCCCTGGACTCCAGGACTACCCGTGGCCGGGAGACGATCCCTACGGGGCAGAGTTCGAGAAGCTCTTCGCCGCGGGTGACCAGGAGGGCCTGGTGGCGCTCGGGCTCAGGACATGGGCTACCGCGGGCGCAGACCCGGCAGCGGAGGCACAGATCCGCGCTGCTGTTACGGCATTCTGCCGTTTGGGTGAGCACGAGCGACCCGACCCGCCCGCGTATCCCCGGCTTGGCGAATTGACAGTACCCGCGGTCGTCGCGATCGGCGACCTCGACTACCCGATGGTTAGCGAATGCGCCCAGGCGATCGCTGACCGCATCCCCAACTGCAACACTGTGGTGGTTCCCGGAGCCGATCACATGCTGCCGCTGCGGGTGCCTCACTTGCTAGTGGACCTCATCAACGAGTATCGGCCTCAGTAGCCCACGCCGTGCCGCGCGGGATATACGCGGGATGGCTCTTGATCCTCTCGATGAGTAAATGGCGTTATAGCGGCTCGCAGAAGACAGCAGCGACAGAGGGGTAACGGCCTGTAAACCGTCGGCTCAGCCTAGTTTGGTTCGAACCCAACACCTGCCACCACCACACGAAGCCGCCGGGTGGGTGACATCGCGTCTTGGTCAGCAGGAGCGACCCGTTCCCAGCGGTACCGGGCGGGATCGGTTGCCGGAAGATCGAGCATCGCGACTAGCCAGGCTTTGCGGTCGCCTGGCAGGTTCGAGATTACGGCAACCGGCGTGCAGGTCACCGGCGCCGACCTGGCGATCGGCGGCAGTATCGTGCAGGGGATCGTCGCGGTCGTGCTCTCGTCAGTGCCGCTCATGATTCTTGGCATCCTCGGCGGCGTTGTCGTGTTCATCGTTCGCCTGATCGGCAAGCGGTCCGCTGGGCCGGCGTTCGTCCAGCGGGGCGTGGGGCCACATCGAGGCCAGAGGGCGTCCTGACGTGCGCCGACTCTTAATCTCGCTGTTACTGACTCGGTCCCGGCTCCGCTGGTACGTTTCACTTATTTACTGCTTTTGTGGAGTAGCCATGAGGCCGTGGAAGCAAGCCGTCAGCGCGGTCGCGATGATCACGACCGCAGCCTTTCTCTTGGCCCCGACCGCTCTCTCGGTGCCTGCAACGGCGGCGACGGCCGCGATGGCCGCGGGTCCGGCCGCGATCCTCTACGTCAACGGTGCCGCCTCTAACTGCACCGACACCGGTCCTGGCACCCAGGCGGTGCCGTTCTGCTCGATCCAGGCAGCCGCGAACGTCGTGGTTGCCGGCCAGACGGTCCAGGTCCAGGCCTCACCGGGGTTCGCTTACGGCGCCGTGACGATCTCACATTCCGGTATGCCAACCGCGCCCATCACATTCACCGGCGCCGGCCCCAACGGTACGATGGCCTTGATCCAGCCGACCGCGAGCTTTCCGTCGGTCACTATCTTGGGCGCTTCGAACGTTGCCCTGTCGTCGTTCGACATCCAGCATGCCGGTTCGCTGGACGGCGTCGATGTCACCAATTCGCAGGACGTCACGCTGAACGGGCTGTTCATTAACGAAGACGGCACGACGACGGCCGCGCCGAACGGCATCAGGATCGACGGGACGTCCGCGTCGGTCACGGTGTCGAGGAGCCAGATATTCGGCTCGAATGGTGACGGCATCGCCGTCAAGTCAGGCGCCGGGAATATCATCATCAGCACGAACTACGTGGGTTCGTCGAGCCCGCTCGCCGGCATCTCCGTGGACAGCGCGACGGCCGACGTGACGTCCAACTCGGTCTATGCTACGTGCGGCGACGCGGTGAGCGTGACCGGTACCGCGGTCGTTACCGCGGAGAACAACTTCCTCGGCATCACTCCATCGTCGACTTGCTCGGGACCGGCCGCAGCCTTGTCTGTCTCCACGAAAGCGGCGCCCGGGACGCACAGTGCCTACAACGCCCTGTACGCCAAGGCCCCCCAGGGCACGGAATACCTATGGGCGGGCACGGCCTACATGAATGCGGCGGCCTTCAAGGCCGCCACCGGGCAGGGCACAAATGACCAGGACTCCGCGGTCGCGCCCTCGAGGTCTGCTCCCCTCGCGGGCTCCCCGCTGATCGATTCCGCCGACTGCGGCGCCCATGGCGAGCTCGCTGCGGATCTGCACGGCCTACCTCACGTGGACGATCCGCTGGTTGCTGACACCGGCACCGGCACCTGCCACGCGGACCGTGGAGCGTTCGAGCTGCAGGACCAGATCGCGCTGACGTTCGGCGACGGCGGCACGAGCCAGGGGATCGTGCCGTTTGCGTTGACGATCACGATCAACTCGGGAGCCACGAGCCCGTGGAACGAGCCGGTCAGCTACTCGGTGGATTTCGGTGACGGAAGTGGGCCGCAGTCCGTCCCTGCGGGTGGTTCTGTCGCGCATACCTATACGGTTCCCGGTCTCTACGAACTGACTGTCACCGCCGCCGACACCGGGGGTTCCTCGGTAACCAGGGGCCTGCGAGTTGTGGCAGGCACGGTCAGCCCGCCGTCAGAAGGCCTTTCCGCAGGACCTGACGTCTTCAGCGCCCTGACGCCGTCGGGCATCAGCGGCGATGTGGGAAAGTTCATCATCACGCCGGGGCCGGATTCGTGGGAGGTCGCCAGCACCGCGCTCGACTTCGGTGATGGCAGCAGTGCGAGTCTCGGGTCGCTGCTTTCGTGGACTCACCTGTACCCGCGGCCGGGCACTTACACAGCGACGCTGACCGTGACGGATCTCTTCGGCCGCACCTCGACGACCAAGGCGACTATCACTGTCGGCGATGAGTTCATATCGATCGGGCCCTATGTTGATCGGGGCAACACCGCGAGCGGCGATTTCAAAATCGGCCCGAACAAGGCGCTCGCAATTTCGATGGCGCAACTCAACGCGGCATCTTCCACTACCGGCGCGGCCCAGCTTGTCGTTTCGGTCACGAAGCCCGGCGCCACAGGATCGCTGATCATCTACCCGGACGGCTCAATCCGCCCGGCGCAGCCCGACCTTGCCTTCGCGCCGGGTCAAGCCGCGTCCAGTGCGGTCCTCGCCGTTCCCGGATCTGATGGCAAGACCGCGTTCTATAACAACAGCTCAACCGCCGTCACGGTGGGCATACGGACGACCGGCATCGAGGTCACAAGCAACGGATCAAGCGGCCAGGATGGCGACACCTATGTACCTGTTGGCCCCGTCCGGGTGCTCGACACCCGCCAGCCCCACCATCCTGTGAAGCCCGGGCAGAAGATCACGTTCTCGGTTGGTTCGGCTGGCGTGCCGTCATCAGCTGATCAGGTTGTGCTCGAGGTGACTGCCACAAATACCGGTGCCTCAGGCTCAGCGACCGTGGCTGGCGTGAACCGGAGCATGGTGGGACCGCCTTCTCCCGGCCCATACTGGGCAGCGCGTCAGACTGCTACCAGCCTTCTGGTCATTCCGGTGGCGGGCACCAGCCTTACCTTGCTGAATTCGAGCAAGGCCAACACTGACTTCATGGTCGACGTCGTGGGCTACTACAACTTCTTCGGGTCTGCGGCCGTCTATCTGCCGTCCCGCAAGCTGCTGACCATGGGCCCGGGCACGCGAACCGTGACGATCGGAGCAGGCCATACGGCGCAAGTTCCTGTGAGCGGATGCCTGGGAGCCCAGATATCAAACATCACCGCGATAGCCGCGAGCATCGAGGTCACCGGCACCAAGGCCAACGGGTTCCTCACAGCCTTCCGTGCCGGAACGACACAGCCCGGCACTCGCACGGTGAGTTACGCAGCCGGCAAGGCTTCGGCCGGGATGGCCATCGTGCCTGTGGCCGCTGGAGCAATCGAGCTGTACAACGGCGGCTCGCGTTCGACCGCGGCCGGCGTTCGGATGATTGGTTGCTATTACCACTATCCGTAACGTCCATCGCTTGCCTGCCGAAGCCGGCCGATCACTCCCAATGGTTGTGCCCCTATCGGCGCTGTAGTTCGTCGCCGTAGCGGCGAGGAAGACTTCCACTGCCGAGTCGGCGATGTGATCGAGCTTGTCGGCGGGCGGGGGCGCGTCGGTCCCGGCAAACATGACCTGGTTCATTGGCCAACCCAACACCTGCCACCCACGTTTTCCCAGGTCAAGTCCGCTGTCTCGCGATCTTGAGAGGTGCATGCGGGAGCGGCCACACCCGCCAGCAACTTCCTGGATTCCGTTCAGGGGCGGGCGGCGGACTGGCAGGCCCCCGCGGACGAACTTGGCGCGGACTGGGCGGCCGAGTTCCGCACTTGCGCGGAGCGCCTGCTCGAGGTGTGGCGCCTCGCCGACCTGGACGAGCCCGTCGCCATGCCCGGCGGCGCTCGGACGCCGCTGCGCGGCCGGGCCGACATGCAGATCGCGGAGCTGGCGACGCACTGCTGGGACCTGGCGAAGGCTACCGGTCAGCGGGCGGCCCTAGATCCGGTGCTTGCCGACATGCGCTCGGCTGGTCCGGGCAGATGCTGCGGCCGGAGTTCCGCGGGCCGGACAAGGCCTTCGGCATGGAGGTCACGTTGCCGCCCGGCGCTCCCGCCTATGACCGGCTGGCCGGGTGGTTCGGCCGGGATCCGGGCTGATCGCCGCCCGCGTGATAGAGATGGCCGCATGCTCGATCATGTTCCGGGTCAGTGCACCGGCGTGCGCTCCAGCGCAGTCTTCTACGACGCGGTCCTGGCCCTGCTCGGCGGGCGGGCGGGCTATGGCCCGAGTGCCACGACGGCTACGGCGCGTTCGGGCGCGACCCGGGACGGCAACAACGTCGAGGACGTCCGCCACGCGCCCGAGCCGGGGGACGTGATCACGGACGGCTTTGAGTCGAGGCACTGAGGATCGTCGGTGATCATGCGCGAGCGGCGGGCACTGGTCGAGGACGTGCACGAGCTGGCGTCGCGCATGCCGCAGGTCGCGGTGGAGCATGGGCCGCAGGGCAACCCGGTCTACCAGGTCGGCGGCAAGTCCTTCGTGTTCTTCCGCACCCCGCGGCCGGACGCCGTCGACCCGGGAACCGGTGAGCGGTACCCGGATGTCATCGTGTTCTGGGTGCCGTCGGAGGCCGACAAGCAGGCGCTGGTCCAAGACCCGGACTCGCCGTTCTTCACCACGTCGCACTTCGACGGGCACCCGTCGGTGCTGGTGCGGGCGAGCCGGGTCGGCGAGCTCACGCTGACCGAGCTCACCGAGGTCATCCAGGACGCCTGGCTTTCCCGAGCATCACCGAGCCGGGCCAAGGCTTGGCTCACGGCCCAGCCAGGGCATCCGCGAGCGTTATCCGGAGGACTACGACAAGCTTACGAGGAAGCCCGGCTTCTTGGTCAGCTTGCGAGTTCGGGGATCACCTTTTCGGCGAACAGGTCAATGCTGGAACGGTCATAGGCCGCGTCAGCGAAGTAGCAGATGGCGTAACCGAGACCGCGGTCGCGGGTCGGCGCAAGCCGCTCGGTGATCTGCGCGGGCGTGCCGATCAACCCCTCCGACTCGAACTCCGCCAGCTCCGGCTCAAGGGCCCTCGCGGGGACTAGCGGCTCGTAGTGCGCCCGGAGCCAGGCCACCTTGCCGGCGACCTCCCGCTCGGTCTCGCCGATGATCACGTTGAATCGACTCGAACGGCGAATTATCGGCGGCTTGGGCGAGGTCCCGCATCGTGGCCCAGTGGCCGGCCACCGGGATGCCGGCGAGATCGAGGCGCCAGCCCTGAGGGATGAACAGCCCGAATCGCATGGCCGTATCCGATTGTTGGGTATTGCTGGCCTGGCCCGACTGCCGCGCCTGCGGCAGGTCGCGATCGTGGCACGCGACTGCGACCAGTGGCTGGTGAGCTCCGACGGGCCATCAGCATGTCGCCCGGCATCGGCCAACTCAGGTTCCCACCGCCGATCGCGGGCGAATCCCTGAAGGGAGCGGCGGTCGCTGTGTAGTGGAAATACGGAAGACAGAGTCTGGAAACACGGAAAATGTCCGTTGGAATCGCGGAACTCAAGCGCTAGAATTCGGGTTGTGCGCGGAGCCTTGACCGGCCTGGCGAAGAGGCGGCTGGTGGACGTGGTGGAAGCCAGGCTGACCGAAGAGCCCGTCGTCGTTCTCAACGGGCCAAGGACCGTGGGCAAGAGCACCCTGCTCAGCCAGCTGGGCGAGCGGCTGGGGCGATCCGTGATCGACTGCGATGACCCCGCCACCAGGTCGGCGGTGCGAGACGATCCGGCCAGGTTCGTTGAATCGAACCAGCTCGTCCTGATCGATGAATACCAGCACGTGCCGGAGTTGCTGGATGCCATCAAGGCTCAGCTGACCCGGGATCTGCGGCCCGGCCGGTACGTCCTCGCCGGGTCGACCCGGTACGCGACCCTGCCGGACGCGGGGCGAGCGCTGACCGGGCGGGTGGACATCATCCCGGTGCTTCCGCTGTCGCAAGGCGAGATTGACGGCGTCCGCGAGACCTTCGTCGCCAGGCTTCTGGACGGCGCCAGGGTGGATATGGCCTCGCCGAAGGTGCCAGCCACCCGCGACGAGTACGCCGAACGCTCGACGTCCGGGGGGATGCCCGTGGCGCTTCGCCGCCCGCCGGGCCGATCCCGGTCCCGCTGGTTCTCCAACTACGTCAGCCTGGTAATCGACAAGGATGTCCTGGACATCTCCCGAGTACGGCAGCGCGAGATGCTGCCCCGTCTTCTCGGCCAACTCGCCGCCCGATCCGGCCAAGTCCTGAACATGGCGGCGATCAGCGGAACCATCGGCCTCGAGAAGTCCACGACCGAGAACTACATCAAGCTGCTGGAAGC
>WNFN01014207.1_pt1 | contig 10981 bp, 11 predicted proteins | sample 5400161 | NCBI WGS metagenome assembly WNFN01 (sample SAMN13153353, study PRJNA577476) | soil metagenome | isolation source: 80 cm saprolite on Douglas fir-dominated hillslope | place: USA:California | collected 2013-09-17
CCTAGCCTGAATTATTCGCGAAATCAGTAGCCAAAAAAGAAAGGATGCTCTAAAAGGAATGATGAACACTGGGTTTCGAGGACCCAGCATTCCCTTTCGGAGCATCCATCACTTGATACAAAGTGTTTTACCACAACTGACCTTCTCCTTCTACCGTCATCAACCCATCCGCGCCGATTTTTCCGGCGGCCAGATTACCAGTGACGCCGGTCTGTTGCCGTTGCGAGCCTTCGATCAGCGCCATCATCTGACCCGTGACTGGGCCGCTGACCTAAGCGATCCGCGACAGCACGACCGCCTGCGCCATGATTCGCTGGCTTTGCTGCGGCAACGCATCTACCAGATCGTGGCCGGATATGAAGACGCCAACGATGCCGATCGTTTGCGCCACGATCCCATGTTGCAGATCGTCGCCGATCACAAGTTAGGCGACGCGCTCGGTTCGCAGCCCACGCTCAGTCGCTGGGAGAACGCCCCTTCCGCTCGCGATCTGGTGCACGCCAACGACCGGTTGTGCCAGCAGTTCATCCGCGTGTGTGGCGACCAGGTCCGCCAGCGTGGCGAGATTCTCCTCGACATCGACTCCACCGACGATCCCACTCATGGCCAGCAACAACTTAGCTTCTTCAACGGTGGTTATGGCCAGCACATGTATCACCCTATGCTGATCTTCGAGCGTCACACCGGATGTCTTCTGGCCGCGCGCTTGCGACCGGGAAATGCCTCCAGTCATGCTCGCATCGTGCCCATGCTGCTGCGCTTGGTACCGCGCTTGCAGGCGGCCTTCCCCGGCGTAACCGTCCAACTACGCGGCGACGCCGGCTTTGCTCTGCCCCTGCTCTACCAGTTCTGCGAGTTCTTCGCCATCGAGTACGCCCTCGGCATCCCCGCCAACTGCGTCTTCAAGCGTCGCGTCCAACCACGACAGAAGCAGTTGCAACGGCGCTATCGCCGCACCCAATTACCCCAGCGCAGCTTTTCCAGCTTCCGCCATCGCGCCCGCAGTTGGCCGCGCCAGCGCCGTATCTGTTACAAGGCCGAGCATACCGTCGCCGGAACCAACCTGCGCTTTCTGATCACCAATTACGACGGACCTGCCTCTGAGATCTTCGCTTTCTACAACGATCGCGGAGAGTGCGAGAATCGCATCGAGGAGTTCAAAAACGGCTTTCGCGCCGACCGCTTGAGCTGTCACCGCTTTCTGGCCAACTCCTTCCGCCTGTTCCTGCACGCCGCCGCTTACAACCTAGTTAACTTCTTTCGTCTGCAGTTGCCGCTCCCTTGGCGTTCCGCCCAGATCGAAACCTTGCGCGCAAAGCTCTTCAAAATCGGCGCTCGCGTTCGCCAGACTGCCCGCTGTGTTCGCTTTCACCTCGCCACCGGCTGGCCCTTCCAAAACTTCTTTCGTGATGTCGCCTTCGCTGTCAACAGTAGTTGATCCCTTTCCTTGCCTCCCAACTCAACTCCCACTCGCTGATCCCGCGGAGCCTTGTTCAAAATCCTCTCCCTCAGGTTGCGCCGTCGAACTGTCCCTCCCAAACCTCATGAACTCGCCGATTCTGCCTTTCATTAACGCCTGATCTCACATCCTCGCAAACAAATCTCAGTTCTGGTGAATTAAGCAGGCTAAAGGTTGGAAGATTATGTTTCTGATCTAATCCACTGTCAAGTTCTTTGAGAAGTATGCGGTTATTCTCACAACCTAGTCCGCGTGCCCTGGCAGAGTGCTTCGTGGGGCATAAGAAATCGAGGCCCGATAATGGTCGCCACTACGACATCGATCCGGATAGACGCTCGTTTGGCAGACGAAGCCGTTAAGATTCTTGAAGTGAAATCCCGAACCGAGGCGGCTCGGGTAGCACTCCAGAGATTCTCTCGCTAAAGCGACCCAAAACAAAGAAGAGGCTGGCCCTTACCGATCGTCCTTAGCATGTTTCGCGACGGGTACGTGCAGCGAGAAGGCGAAAACACTAGCGGCGGGAGTGGCAACGCCCCACAGATGTCCGAACGGGTCTTGAATGAAGCCGGAGCGGTCTCCGTAGAACTGGTCTTGAACTGGCTTCAGGATTTTCGCGCCCTCGGCCGCCGCGCGCTTAACCACGCTATCGACGTCGGGAAGGTACACATAGAGGCTCACCGGGCTTGCGCCAATGGTGGCCGCACTGGTGTGTCCCTGACCCATGCTGGGATTTTCGTCGGCCAGCATGATGTGCGAGTTACCGATCTTCAACTCGGCGTGACCGACCTTGCCGTCCGGGCCATTCATGCGAACGGTTTCAGTCGCTCCGAAAACTTTCTTGTAATACTCAATGGCTTGGGCAGCGCCCTTGACGATCAGGTACGGTGTGACGGAGTTGTAATCCTTGGGAATATACGAGACTTTGCTCATGATTTTTTCTCCTCAAAATGTGGGCTAGAGGTGGAGGTTTGCGGCGCGCATGCGGACCGGCGATGCGTCGGCGGCACTCCTGTTATGAAAACACAATTTGTAACCGATCTCAAGGCCGGGCAGCCCCAGTTTGCTATCCCCTCATGTTCACCACTGCCGAGTGCTCTATCCTTCGCGTTTCTTCGCGAAGGGGCTAGCGTGAGTTTTGGTTCTGCCTAACCTCTCCGAATCTTGACGTGTATATACGAATCGTGTATGTTGTATATACATATCAGAGGGGGACGAATATGGCGGTGACGATGACATCGATCCGGCTAGATACCCAATTGGCGGACGAGGCCGTGAAAGTGCTCGGCGCAAAATCCCGCACGGACGCCGTTCACATCGCCCTCCGCGAGATTGTCGCGCTCAAGCGGTTCAAGGCCCTGATGAAAAAGAACTCCGGCAAACTCAAGTTCGCCGGACTTGATGAGTGACCTCATCATCTTCGATACGTCGATCCTTGTCGACGACCTCCGTACCGGGCGTCATCAATCGCGAATTCAATCGATCACTGGTCTGATCAGGATATCCTCCGTAGTTCTGGCGGAGTTGTGGCGTGGCGTCACCAAGCCCGCAGAACGGGAATTCTTGAAGGTGCTGGGCAGAAACCATCCGGTCCTCAGTCCTACGGAAAAGAATTGGCTGGAATCGGGCCAGATTCTTGCTGAGATTCGCGCAGATCGGGGGTTCACGCCCGACAAAGTGCGCGACTTGCACTTCGACGTCCTGATCGCACTTACCGCGCGATCCAACGGCGCCCGCCTCATCACCTCGAACCGGACGGATTTCGAGATCATCAACGGTTACCGCAAGCTCCAGCTTGAGGTATGGTAGTTTCGGTTCCTACTCCGTGACGCGTGTGACATACAACCTTGTCTTCAACAGCAGTTACGTCCGCGGATGCGCCAGTCACGGCACGCGCTAGATTCCGGAATCCCCCAATTCCCAACGCACCGATCGGGGGATTAAACTAGACGGCGCGGAATGAGTTCGACGGACGCTCGCACCGACAGGAGGATCCCGTTTATGTATCGCAGAGATTTCCTGGTACGCACTGGACAAACCATCGGAGCGGTTGCCCTGGCGTCAGCTCTTCGCACCGCCGAAGCCCTGGCCAGCAAACAGTCCCCTTCCGATTCTCCGAGCTGGGAAGAAGTCCGCGGCAGCTTCAACCTGGCGCCCGGGCTCGTCCACATGGCGGGATTCTTTCTTGCCTCCCATCCCAAGCCCGTTCGCGATGCCATCGAAGCCTACCGGCGCGCCCTTGACGCCAATCCCATCGAGTATTGGTTCGCCAATATCGCGAAGTCGGAGGCGGCCGTGGCGGCCGCGGCAGCGCATTATTTAGGCGTTGACCCCGGCGACATTGCCCTCACCGACAGCACTACCATGGGTCTGGGCTTGCTTTACAGCGGCCTGAAGCTGCGCGCCAATCAGGAAATCCTCACCACCACTCACGATCACTATTCCACCGAGACCTCGCTGCGACTTCGCGCGGAACGTACCGGAGCCTCAGTGCGCCGAATTCCGCTCTATAGCGACGCGTCGGCCAAGTCCGCCGATGAGATCGTCAACAATGTCGTCAAGTCCATCACTCCGCAAACTCGCGTGCTAGCCGTGACCTGGGTTCACTCCTGCACCGGCGTAAAGCTGCCGATCCGCGCTATCGCGGATGCGCTCAAGCCCATCAACTCCAGTCGCGACGACCAAGACCGCGTGCTCCTCTGCGTCGACGGAGTCCACGGCCTTGGAGTCGACGGCACCGAGTTGCCGGAACTGGGCTGCGACTTCTTTATTGCCGGATGTCACAAATGGATGTTCGGCCCGCGCGGCACCGGGCTTGTATGGGGTAAACCGTCGGCATGGTCCGCAGCCACCGCAACGATTCCCACCTTCGACGATGCCAACTACGAAATGTGGATGGGACTTCGTCCCCAGGCGGCTATTCCTGTCGGCTCTTGGATGTCGCCCGGCGGCTTCCATTCCTTCGAACATCGCTGGGCGCTCGACCGCGCGTTCCAGTTCCACCAAACCATCGGCAAGCCGCGCATCGCGGAGAGAATTCACTCCCTCAATCGGCAGCTCAAAGAGGGCCTGGCCAAAATGCCGAACGTCAAGCTTTACACTCCCATGGAGGACGAACTCTCCGCGGGGATCGTTTGCTTTGACGTTCAGGGAAGACCTGCCCAGCAAGTTGTCGACGAGTTCCGAAAGAAAAAAATCGTCGCCAGCGTTACTCCGTACAAAACGCTGTATGCTCGCCTTTCGCCGGGCCTGCTGAATTCGCCGGCCGAAGTCGAAACGGCGCTGGCAGCGGTACGCGAACTCCGGGGGTAGGGTTTACTGGGAAGAGATTTTCTTAGCGACCTTCGCGGCTTTTCTTTGCGATCTTTGCGGTTAAGAGCTTCTGGCAAATGTCCACTGCGGCTATCTCGATCCGTCGCACCGCGAGTCACAATCCGCTGGCGGCCACAGGCGTCGTGCTGGTCATTATCTTCGTAATCTTCGCTCTCTTCGCTCCCTGGATCGCACCGCAGGACCCTGCCTCGATCGATCTGCCGGCGCGTCTCGCCTTGCCATCGCACGCGCACTGGTTCGGCACCGACGAACTCGGACGCGATATTCTCTCCCGCATCATCTACGGCGCTCGCATCTCGATGCTGGTGGGAAGCTGCGTCGTGCTCACGTCGCTCGCGCTTGGCCTCATCATCGGATCGATCGCCGGGTACTACGGCGGGGGCATCGACCGCTTCGTCAACGTCGTCCTGATGAATGCATTCCTCTCATTTCCCGGAATCCTGCTGGCTATCGCCTTCGTCGCCTTCCGCGGCCCCGGCATTTTTAATCTCGTCCTCGCTCTGTCACTCGGAGGATGGGTTGGTTACGCGCGTCTCGTCCGCGGACAAGTCCTCGCCGCCCGAGAACGCGAATTCGTCGAAGCCGCCCGTGCCCTTGGTGCCAGCGACCTGCGCATCATCGTCCGCCACATTCTGCCCAACATCATTCAGCCTGTGATCGTGCAGGCCGCCATCGGGATGGCGGGTGCCATCCTAGCGGAAGCCACCATGAGCTTCCTCGGTCTCGGCGTTCCACCGCCCACGGCCAGTTGGGGAGCTATGCTGAACGATGGCCGTTCGCACTTGTTTGACGCACCTCACCTCGTACTCTTTCCCGCTCTCGCCGTGATGCTGGCGGTGCTCTCGTTTAATTTCATCGGGGATGCCCTGCGCGACTATCTTGATCCGCGCTCGCGCATTGAGGCGGGCCTCTGAACCTCACAACAGCGGCCGGAAAGACTAGTCGGAAGTCATAAACGACTGAAAACAAATAAGATACGATCGTCGCAACATTCTTCGCGAGACTGTGTTTCGTACTCTAGCGGCGACAGGCCGCAAACGATCCAGAAAACAGCGCAAAGGGAGAGAATCTTTATGAAAAATGGAATCAAGGTTAGCTTACTGAGCGCGGCTTTGGCGGTGTTTGCGCTGCCAGTCGTCGCACAGAATACTTCCGCTCAGGGGTCGGCAACCGCTTCGACTCCGGCCACGCAAAGTTCGGCCACTGCCGGTGCCAACACCCAAGCGCCGGGCAGGACCATTCGGCAACGCCAGGAGAACCAGCAAGACCGCATTGCCAACGGCGTCAAGAGTGGTCAGTTGACTGCCGGAGAAGCGGCCCACCTGGAGAAAAACCAGGCGAGAATCAATCATCAAATCCGCGCTGACCGTCAAGCCAACGGCGGCAAGTTGACGCCGCAGGAGCGCGCCCAGGTCAACCGCGAGCAGAACCGGCAGTCCCGCCAGATCTACCGCGCCAAACACAACGACAAACATCAGTAAGCGTCGAGTGAAGAGGGACAAGGATTGAGTGGCCCCCGGAGCCAGCAGCCGGGGGCATTTTTTTTGCGGCGAAAGCGTGGTGTGCTTGCACTCGTAGAACCTCCCGGCACATGCGGTACATGCGTGCCCCGCGAAGCATTAGGCAGCCGGCGGTTACTTGACGGTTACGCTTGCGCTCGCCTGTAAACTTATCGGACTGATCAGGGTCAACTTTCCCGTACCCGCTGCTGCTCCCCGTACCAGGCTGACGGTCAGGTTGGTATCGCTCACGAAGGTTACATTTGCCGGTTGAGCGATTCCGGCAGGATTTCTCCACTCGGCGGTGATTCCGGTCACGAAGTTCTTCCCAGTGATGGGAACATTCACGGCCGCATTCCCGGCTGTTAGATCCGGGATGGGGTCGATGGTCATTGGGTCTGCGGGGAAGCTGATCGTCGCCGACTGGCCATCAGTATTCACCAGCATGAGGTCGTGGATTCCCTCTATGTATTTGGTAGCATCGTTGAGGCTGATGTTCAGATCGCTGCAGAAGCCCGTTTGCGGGTCGGGCAGGCCGTTGATCCAAAACATATCTCCCCTCAGAGGCTGACCGTCGACCTTCACCTTTCCTGTCGGATCCAGATTCTCCCCTTTCAGATTCAGGGTCAGGACCGGCAACGTTACCCCAATAGCGCCGTCTTGAGGCCTGTACTTCGCATCGAGCAAGTCACGCGCTGCGGCTGCATTGGCTGGAGGATTGGCTGTGGGGAGGGGCGTTACTTTCGCCACCGACAGAACTTTGATGACCGGTCCCGGCTTGCGCACGAGCTTGCCTCCGAGGTATCCGGCGGAACTGACACCCATCAAATAAAGGAAATTCTGAGGGATGTCGGGGAGGCTGATATTGGGCGTTTCCGGGTTCTGGCCGACTACAAGATAGACATATCCTGCACATCCGACCAACGTCCAAATAAAGAATTGGAAGCGATCACCCGCTACTAACCCACCTGTGCTGATGAAGTCCGCAATCGATGGCCGAGGCGGCCCGGCACCCTTGCTGCCCCAGTTCGCCGTAATGGCGGTGGCTGCTACGGTAGTCCCAGCGCTCACGAAAAAAAGCTGTGGCAGGTTCTGCGAAACATCGGGAAACCTGAAGTCACCCTGAATCAGTGTCCGGCACAGAAACAAGTAGATCGAGGAATAGACGGTAACCCCGGTCCAGGCCAGAACTTGAAACTTGGAAAGGCTATAACTGTTGGTTTCGCGGTCCAGAAAAAGTGAGGTCAACGGGCTGGGTTTTACTCCGTTGACGCTATCCGAGCTCAGTCCTCTACGGACCAAAGTGTAGAGCACGAATGCTAATGCCAGGAAGATGAACGCGGCTCTAAGTGCGGCTCCCTGCGGGGTAGCAGCAGCAAACGTCACCGGCAGAGGCTTGGAGACACTGCTGCCGGCACGTACTTTAATCTGGATGGGCCCATAGTAGCGTCCTGGGTAAAAGCCAACCACTTTCAGCCTGCTTGGGTCGACAAACTGAAGACCTTTCCTGCAGAGTACCCCGCTGGAGGCAGTTGTATCGGGGGCACAGGGCGGGACCGGGCCCTGGTTTTCCACTTCGATTTGGCTGAGCTTGGTAAAATTCCGGCCGGCGAGCTCAAAAACGAATCCTTTGCCAATCGGATAATTGGTCAGTGGATAAACCGCGTCGAGAACAACCGGACCGAGAACGTCCAATTGACCGGAAACTGAGATAGGCTCCTTCGTGTCTGCGTTGACCGAGACAACGTATAGTCCAGCCTGCGTTGTGTCCGGTACGCGGAACCTTAGGTTCTTGCCGTCCACCCCCGGCAGCACCTGTGTTCCTTTGCCACCGGTTTGATCGCTTATGCCTTTGATGAAAACATGCGCACCTTGCGGCAAGTTATCGCAGGGGACGTCCACATCTTCTCCCGGAGCCACTTGCGGCAGACCTGACGCGCATGTAATTGGAGGCAGGCTCGACGCTGTGGCCGTCTTGCTTGGCTGATCTTGGGCCATCAGATGTGCGCTGTACATGCTAAGAACAACAGCTAACCGCCCCAGATTTCGTCTCATTGACAATTCCTCCAGCGCATTACAAGACATTGGCGATCCGCTTCAAAGCCAACTGCGTAAATCGCAACCATCCCCAACTGAAATAGTGCGCATACCAGGTTGCAACAGCGACATCGGTAATCGGTATCAGATCAAGAAAAACAAAACGGAAGCAGCCCGTCTGACGGGAGAACTTTATTGAGATCAAAGTTGGTCCATGAATTGACAAGCTTCCAGCAGAGCACTAGGAGTGCTACAAGTGCCGCCAGTCCCAGCAAGATCGCAAACCGTAAGTATTCGCATCCTAGCTCGCAGATGAAGTCGAAGAGGTACCAGAAAAAGAGATACACCAAGGCAATCCGCAGCAGAACAGAAATGACGTTTGGCAATGCGGCGGCAAGCTCCCTGACGAAAAAATTGGAGGTGCCGATGATATTTCCGCGCCACTCTCTTCCGCGCCACTCTCTATTGGGCATAGATATCGTCCAACTTTGGTGCCCGTCTCTGAGGCTCAAATGGAAACCACCAGCGAACGGCACAGTGAACTCCGCCATCGGGTGCATGCGGAGTCTGTACCATATATTCAAGATTTCTATTCAGGGTTCGGCCCAAGGGAAGTAGGCGCATTTTGCTCCGAAATTCAGCCTGCGGTCAAGAAAAAAGAGCCTTTATGACAGTTGCGAATTATCGCGTGAGGTCCAAGGACTCCACAGACGTCAATCTCGGCGCAGGCGCGTCAGGGGCATTCTCCCTTCGCGGATCGTCTTCCCGGGACACGGGAAAACGCCTCGAGACTTCTGTGACGATCCCCACAGGGCAGGGACCCTTCGACTTCGCAGTTCCCGCGCTTCGCGCAGCATCTACTTCGATCAGCATGACAAGGTGCGAAAGGCTGGGGAAGATTTTGTTAGGCTTTAGAACCAGTCGCTGCGGTACGCCACCCACCAGGAAAAGAAAAGAATGGGGACGGTCGCGGCGAGGCCCCACCAAAGCGGAAGCAGAAAATCCGCAAGCAGGCCGAGGACGGTAAAGACCATCCAAAAGATTTTTCGTTCCACGGACTGATTGTAGGCCAATGGGCTTCGTCCCTGGAGTGACCACAGTCACCACGGCCAGGTACGGCGCACGCCGGCGAACTCGGGCTATGTTATGCATTCCGCAGCGCGCTGAATCGGTCCGCCCGCTCCCCTGCAAGCCGTAAATAGCATATGTGGTTGATCTCCAAAGGACCGGAAAAGGTGCTTAAGAACCTGGCCCGCGCCCTAGGCGTTTCACCTTACGGCCCCTGATTGGAAAATCGGCATCCCTTCATATGCCACTTCCTCTGGTGACTGATGATGATGGACGCCAATTCTGAGAGGAATCCAAAGGAAGTCCTAGCCATGAAGAAGCTTGCAGTTGCAATGTTGCTGGTCGCGGGGTTAACGCTTGCGGGCTGTGGGTCCAGCCATCCGACCAACATCAACGGAAACTGGACCGCCACGCTCACAGACAGCACGAGTGGAGCTCAGGCTTTCAGCTTCACGACCTCACTCGTGGAAAATAGCGACGGGACGCTGAGCATCAGCAAATTCAGTTTCTCGACGAACTCATCGTGCTTTGTTTCGGGAGAGACGGAGACCGGCACGTTCGCGCTCAGCGGGAATTTCAACGGTAACATAACCGGCAAGTTCGGAATGACTGTGCAGTCGGGAACGCCCAGCGGCAACGTCCTGACCCTGACGGGAAACGCAAATGGGAATACGATCACGGGCACCTGGACACTAACCGGAGGCACGGGCTGCACTGGGTCGGGCAATTTTACGATGACCAAGTCATAGCGCAGGTTGTCATAGCGCAGGTTGATGCCCCGCCTAGAGCCAATCGCTCTGGTAGGCGACCCACCATGCGACCAACACGATGGGAATGGTCGCCACCAGCACCCATCCCAGAGGCAACAGGACATTTGCCAGCAGTCCCAGGACCGCAACCACGATCCAGAAGATCTTGCGCTGCTTCGGTTTGTCGTGGGGAAGGGTGTTGTCCATGCAGATTAGTGAGGGTGAATCGTGTGCTGGTTGCTCGGAGAGAAGACTAACGCATCGGCCCTCCGTCCGGTCTGCTCTTCCGTCACATCCGTCTGCTGGGATAGAGTTGAACCATGAAGCGTTCTCTGCAACAGATCGCGGAAGCGATAGCAGCACGCTTGTCCGGGGACGGCAGCATCCAGGTCAGTGGCGTGGCGAGTATTGCGTCAGCCTGTGGTGAGGATGTGGTCTTTGTGGAAGACAGGAAACATCTACCGTCCGCACTGGAGTCCCGCGCCGGTGCGGTGATTGCAGGGGAGTTCGCACTCGATGGCTCCTCGACCAAGCCTTTGCTGATCAGCGATCACCCTAAACTCAGTTTCGCGCGAGCCGCGAGATTCCTGAGCGATCAGGCTCGCGATCCGCAGAAGGGAAGCGTTCACCCCACGGCCGTAGTCCATGCCTCCGGTCGGTTGGCGCTCGGAGTGACGGTGGGAGAGCATGCGATCGTAGCGGAGAACGTCGAGATTGGGGAGTACACGAGTATCGGCGCTGGTTGCGCGATCGCAGCCGGGGTGAAGATCGGGGGCGGGTGCCATATTTATCCCAATGTCACGATTTACCGCGGGACTGTCTTAGGCGACCGCGTGATC
>WNFN01122774.1_pt1 | contig 10974 bp, 10 predicted proteins | sample 5400161 | NCBI WGS metagenome assembly WNFN01 (sample SAMN13153353, study PRJNA577476) | soil metagenome | isolation source: 80 cm saprolite on Douglas fir-dominated hillslope | place: USA:California | collected 2013-09-17
CTACAGCAACCCGTTCTTCGTCCCCACGCAGTACGGGTTCGCGGACGCCGCGGCGCTGCTCGGCCTTCCCACCCCGAAATGGGGCGGCTCGGCGTCGACATCGAGCACCTCAGAGATGGTGAGCTTCCTCAACTCCGCCATCGCGGCGAGGGCCAACGGCATCGCGACCACGGTGATCGACGCTACCGCGTTCACGGCGCCGGTGAAGAGCGCCATGGACGGGGGCATCCCCGTGGTGTCCTACAACGCGGACGGGATCGTCAAGCCGGGCGGCCTTGCCGATATCGGCACCAACCGGCTGTGCTACGTGGGGCAGGCGCTGTACCTGTCCGGGCAGCAGCTCGGAACGCGCGCAGCCTCCCTCATGAGCGGCACCGGGGATGTTGCCATCTTCATCGCCACCCCGGGCACCGGGAACATCCAGCCAAGGTACGACGGCGCGGCGTCGGTCCTGACCCCGGCTGGCTTCAAGGTACATGAGGTGGCGACCGGCGCGGCGACCTCGGTCGAGGAAGGTGCGGAGAACGCCTACATCCTCGGGCACAAGTCGCTCAAGGGCGCGTTTGCTGTGGATGCGGGCTCGACCCAGTTCCTCGGCCCTGTCCTGGCGAAGAACGGCCTGGCGGGCAAGATCCCGGCCGGGGGGTTCGACCTCACCCCCGGCACTCTTGCCGCGATCAAGGCCGGCCAGCTGGACTTCACCATCGACCAGAATCCCTACCTGCAAGGATTCATACCGGTGCTCTACCTCTACCTCTACAACCTGTCCGGCGGCCTGGTGGCCCCGCCGGACACCGACACCGGCCTCACGTTCGTGACGAAGACCACCGTGGACGCCTACTCGGTCCCCAGCAGGTTCGAAGGATCCACGACCGCGCAGAAGCTTCTGTCGCGATCTGGCCCGATCAACAACCCGACGGCGACGACGAGCACCTGACGGGACGCCGGGCCCTGGCGCGGGCCTGGAGCGGGCGCGCTGGCGCTGGATCGGCAGGCCAGATCCGGCGTCGGCGCGTCTGCCTGCGAGGAAGGGAAGATCGAGGTGAGCGAGACCGTCAAGCGGGCCGAAGAAGTTGGATTCGGCGCACCACCGGGGCAGGTACAAGAGAAGGGGCTGTGGGCCGGCCTGCTGCGGTTGGGTAGAGCGTTCGCTCAGCAGCGCGAGGCTACCGTCTTCGTGGTCGCCCTCCTGCTGCTGATCTACTTCGGGTTCATCTCATCCGCATCGTCGAACTTCTTCACCCGGTCGGACTTTGTCAACATCACCCAGATCATGGCCCAGATCGCCATTATCGCCTGCGGTGAGGTGCTGCTGCTGATCTGCGGCGAGATCGACTTGTCCCCCGGCTTCGTGTTCCTGTTCGCGCCCTACCTCATGCACTACCTGATCGACTTCTACGGGGTCCCGGCCATCCCGGCCATCCTCATCTGCCTGCTCATGGGCCTCGTAGTGGGGATGATCAACGGATTCTTCACGGTTACGGTGGGAGTTCCGTCGTTCATCACGACGTTCGCCACCGCGTTCATCCTGTCCGGGCTCACGCTCTACACATCCCACGCCCAGCCGTCGGTCCCGTCGGCCAGTGTGCAGGGGTGGATCCAGCACTGGTTCGGTGAACTCGCGTGGTCTGAGCTGATCATGGCTGTCGTCATCGTGGCCATCTTCCACGTCGTGCTCACCCGGACCCGCTAGGGCCTGCACACCATCGCGACCGGTGGCAACCAGCTCGGGGCCAGCGAGGCAGGCGTCAACGTGGCCAGGATCAAGTACGGCAATTTCATGATCACGAGCCTGCTCGGGGCGATCACGAGCCTGATGGTGGCGTTCCAGCGCGGCTCCGGCACCATCCTCGGCGCCTTCCTCGGGTCGATCGTGCTGGCCCTGCTGCTCGACGGATTCAACCTCATAGGGATCAGCGCCAACATCATCCTCTTCATCTTCGGGGCCGCGGTGCTGCTCGCGATGGTCGTCAACGTTCAGCTCGCGCGAGTGCGCGCCGCAGGGAGGGCCTGATGACTACCCAGGTACCAGAAGACCAGGCGGCCCGGCCCGGCGGTGGGGGCGAGGTCCTAAGGGTCGAGCACGTGGCGAAGCGCTTCGGCCCGGTGACCGCGCTGGTCGACCTGAACCTGCGGCTGGCCTGCGGTGAGGTCCTGGGCCTGATCGGCGACAACGGCGCCGGGAAGTCGACCTTGCTCAAGATCTTGTGCGGTTTCCAGCCGCCGGATTCCGGCCGGATCCTGCTCGACGGGCAGGAGGTCAAACTCAGGTCGGTGGACCACGCCCGCTCGCTGGGGATTGATGTCGTCTACCAGGATCTCGCGCTGATCGACCAGCTCAGCGTGTACCACAACATGTTCCTCAACCGGGAGCAGCTCCGCGGCGGCCTGCTCAGCAACCGGGCCATGCGCCGGGTCGCCCGGCAGCGCCTTGACGACTTGGGAATCGGCCTGAAGTCGGTCGATGCCCCGGTCGCCAGGCTCTCCGGCGGTCAGCGGCAGGCCATCGCGGTGGCGGCTCATCCTGGAGCTGGTCCGGGACCTCAAGCGCAAGGGCGACGTGTCGATGATCATCATCGCGCACAACTACGGGCAGGTGCTGGAGATCTGCGACCGCGTAAACCTGCTGCAGCACGGCCAGATCACGCTGGACAAGCCCGCCAGCCAGACGTCGGTTCAGGAGCTGAACGACATCGTCGTCGCCGAGTACCGCCGGGCCCTGGAGGAGCGCCAGCGCAGCGCCTAGGCCCGAGCGGGCCACCCGCCGCTCAGACCTGGATGTACTCGATGCCGGCGAGCTGGCAGAACACCCGCCAGGCCGCGGCGTGGTGGCCGAGGTTCATGACCTCGTGGTGCGGGCCGCCCGCGGCCAGCCATCCGTTCAGGCACGCGCGCACGCCGGTGGCCGGGCGGAACTGGCCGTAGGGCATCTCCAGCGCGGGCAGCTCCTGGCTATCCAGGTTCTCGCCCTCGGCGACGACCAGCCGGAACCGCTCCCCGCCCAGCGACACCAGCGTGGCCAGCGTGGCCGGGCCCGGCTGGTACTGAAACAGGAACGTGGGCGGGTCGTCCAGCCTGCCGATCCCCAGCGGCCGCTTGATCAGCCGCACCGGCCGGTCGGCGCGGGCCACCTTCCAGTTGCCCTCGCCCATGTGGCTCATCAGCACCGAGTCGGAGGGGAAGTCCATCGCGTACATCTCGGTGAAGTGCGCGTCGCCGATCAGCGCGTGCCCCGCGGACACCAGGCACGCGGTCAGCACGTCCCCCTCGGCGGCGTAGCCGTACCCGCGGGCCATGAGCGTCGAGGCGGCGGCCAGCGGCAGCCGGGCGAACCGGCCGTCCTCGCCGATCGCGTCGAAGTGCGCGGTGTACGCGCCGAAGCTGCCCTGGTCCAGGATGCGCTGGATCGCGACCTGCATCCGCGCGTGGTCGGCGCGCTCCTCGGCCGACAGCCTTGGGTCGATCTCGAACCGCTCGTCCTCGAACGCGATGACCTCGGCCACCGCGTCGTCGGTCACAGCCCGCATGCCGCGGTACAGGTCTCCCGGCGCCACCGCGAGGATCTCCGGGCCCAGGCTGCGGATCAGCGCGCTCTCGTCCACCCGGATGTCGCCCATGTCGTTCATCGCGTACCCGAACAGCGCCACCGACATCGGCCCGGAACTCCTCGCTGCGCCAGTCGTCGGTCAGCACGGTGAACCGCCGGCCAGCGCGGACCATGGCGTTGGCGGTGTCCTGCGCCCCGTGCACGCCCTGGTTGTACGTCATGTCGGCCATGTCCCAGGCAGGGGTGACCGCAGGCTCAGGCTGGATGTTGGCCAGGCAGAGGGGCAGCCGCGACTCGGCCAGCAGGCGCGCGACCCGCATCGCCGGCCCGTAGGTGAGCATCACCACCAGCACGCCGTCGAGATCGGAGTCCTCGAACTCCCGCATGACCTGCTCGGCGTCTTCCCGGTACTTCACCGCCTTGCCGGGGATGAACTCGCCGACCGCAGCCAGGCTGTCGGCCAGTTCGGCGGCGTACCCCTCCTGACGCCGGGCGATGCCCGGGATCATGTCGTCGTACAAATCCTGCATGATGCCCAGGATCCCGATCCGGGGCTTTCGCTCGGTCATTCACAGCCTCCCTGAGGGTTCGGCGCCGCCGACACCGGCGGCAGCCGTCAGCGCTGGCCGTACTCGTTCTGGTATCGCCGGTGCAGGGCGTCGATCTGGTCGGCCGGCAGCGGAGCAACCTGGCCCGCGAGGCTGGCCAGGTGGACGGTGCAGGCTGCGTCCTCGCACATCACAGCGGCTTTCACGGCATCCCGCGGGGTGGCGCCCACGGTGAACACCCCGTGGCTGCGCAGCAGGACGGCCGGCGAGCGGTGACCAGTCAGGGTCGCGACCACCGCGCGGCCGATCTCCTCGCCGCCGATCGGCGCGAACGGCCCGACCGGTATCTCGCCGCCGAACTCATCGGCCATGGCGGTGATCACGCAGGGGATCGGCTCGCCGCGAGCCGCCCACGCGGTCGCGTACCGGGAATGGGTGTGCACGACGCCGCCGACCCCAGGCATGTGCCGGTAAATGTAGGCGTGCGAAGCGGTATCGCTGGACGGGCTGAGATCATCGCTCACCTTGGCGCCGGCCAGGTCGCACACCACCATGGTCTCGGCCGTCAGGTCGTCGTAGGCGACACCGCTTGGCTTGATCACGAGCAGATCCGTGCCTGGCACCCGGGCCGAGATGTTGCCGGATGTCCAGGCGACCAGGCCGTTGCGCACGAGTTCATGGTGCAGGTCCGCGACGACGTGACGGGTCGGGCGCACCGCGTCGTCATCGGCGGGACCGGAGCTTGCGATTGCCGCGGTTCCCAGGCCTGCGGCCGAGCCGGCGCCCACCGCCGGATGGGGACTCGTGACATCCGGGCTCATCCCTGGCCGCCTGCGGCGCCTGGGCCGACGGGCTCGCTCGCTCGAACCCGGTCGCGCAGCGCCCGGAGCCGGTGCATGACCTCATTGGCGCCGCGCCCGAAATAGTCGTGCAGCAGGACATACTCGGCGTAGAGCTGATCGTAGACGTCCGCACTCACCGGGTTCGGCTTGAAGGTGTCCGTGCGCGTCTTCCCCATCGCGGCCGCGGCGGACCGCACGGCCGGGTAGGCGCCCGCCGCGACGGCCGCGTGAATGGCTGAGCCGAGGGCCGGGGCCTGCTCGGAAGCGACCAGGCTGAGCGGGCGGCGGGTCACGTCGGCGTACATCTGCATGAGGAGCTGGTTGCGCGTCAGGCCGCCGGCGATGATCAGCTCCATGACCGCAACGCCTGCAGCTTCGAACGCTTCGATGATGACCCTGGTGCCGAACGCGGTCGCCTCGAGCAGCGCCCGGTAAATCTCCGGCGCCCGGCTGGCCAGCGTGAGGCCGACGATGGCGCCGGAGAGGTGATGATCGACCAGCACGCTGCGGTTGCCGTTCATCCAGTCAAGGGCGATCAGCCCGGTTGTCCCGGCAGGCTGCGCGGCCGCCTCGGCGCTCAGCAGCTCATGGACGGTGAGCCCGCGGCGGCGGGCAGCTTCGTGGTATTCCGGCGGGGCGTGGTGTTCGGCGAACCAGGTGAAGATGTCCCCAACCCCGCTCTGGCCGGCCTCATATCCCCACAATCCGGCCACGATCCCGCCCCTGACGACGCCGCACATGCCCGGCACCTCAGCCAGCGTGTCGCAATTCATCACGTGGCACGTCGAGGTGCCCATGATCGCAACCATCTGGCCGGGCGCGATCGCGTTCGCGGCTGGCGGGGTCACGTGCGCGTCCACATTGCCGACCGCAACGGCAATCCCGGGGGGGAGATGGGTCCAGCTCGTCGCGTCCGGGGTGAGCGACCCTGCCCGGCTGCCTAGCGCGGAGATGGGGTGTGCCAGCTTGTCAGCGGCGAACCCAGCGAAACCGGGATGCAGGGCGGCCAGGAACTCGCGCGAGGGATAGCGTCCGTCCTGCCAGATGCCCTTGTACCCGGCTGTGCAGGCGTTCCTGCTCTCGGCGCCGGTCAGCTGCCAGATGATCCAGTCGGCTGCCTCAATCCACCGGTCCGTGAGCCGGTAGATGTCCGGATCCTCCTCCAGCAACTGAAGTGCCTTCGCAAACTGCCACTCGGCCGAGATCTTCCCGCCGTAGCGGGCGAGCCACGGCTCGCCGCGGGCCTGCGCCAGCTCAGTGATCCTGTCCGCCTGGGGCTGGCTGGCGTGGTGCTTCCAGAGCTTCGGGTAGGCATGCGGACGGTCCCGAAGTTCCAGGAACTCGCAGAGCGGGGTTCCGTCTGCGAGAACCGGCAGTACCGTGCAGGCTGTGAAGTCGGTGCCAATGCCGATCACCTGCGCTGGGTCGATGCCAGCGTCAGCGACGGCGGCCGGCACGGCATGACGCAACACGTCCAGGTAATCCTCGGGGTCTTGCAGTGCCCAGTCGGGCGGCAGCGGCCGGCCCGAGGACGCCAGCACGGTGTCCATCACTGCGTGCCTGTACTCGTGCACGGCTGTGCCGAGTTCCGCGCCGTCAGCCACCCGGACCACCAGCGCCCGCCCGGACAAAGTCCCGAAGTCAACGCCGACGACGTAACCGCCTGGCGTGTTGTTAGCGCTCACAACCTCATTGTTGCTTAAACCATGCTGCCAGCGATACCTGATCGCAGGCCTGTCAGCGCGGCAGCCCGCGGCGGCCGGCCGGCGCCGCGCTCGCCCGCACGACAAGCTCGGGCTCTATCGGCAGCGCCGGCTGGCGTCCGCCCTCGCCAGAGATGCGATCGAGCAGCAGGTGCAAGGCGCGCCTGCCGAGCTCACCGAAGTTCTGGCGGACCGTCGTCAGCGGCGGCAGGAAGAACGCGGCTTCAGGGACGTCGTCGAATCCCACCACGCTGACGTCGCCGGGCACGCGGCGCCCGCGCTCGGCAAGGGCGCGGAGCACGCCGAGCGCCATCTGGTCATTCCCGCACAGCACCGCGGTCACCTCGGGCATGGCGGCCAGACGGTGGCCGAGCTCGTAGCCCGATCGCGCCGACCAGTCACCGAGGAGCAGGCCGGGCTCAGGGGCGCCTGCCGAGCGCAGGGCCTGCCGCCAGCCTTCCACCCGTTCCTGCGCATCTAGCCAGCTGTCTGGGCCGGCGATATGGTGCACCGTCTCGTGCCCTAGGTCGAGCAGGTGGCGTGTCGCTTGCGCCGCCCCGGAGAGATTGTCGATGGCCACTGACGGGAGTGGAGCGCGGCTCCCGCATCCCACGGCGACGAGCGGGATGTCGATGGCCAGGGCGGTGAGAGCCTCGACGGCGCTCGTCTCCGGCGCGATCACGATAATGCCGTCGACGGCCTGGCCGAGGAACCGCTCCACCGCCTCGGACAGCGAACTGCGGCTAAAGCGGGCCAGGCTGGCGATCGCCACCGAGTAGCCGGGATGGGCAGCCCGCTCAAACCCGTACAGCATCGACGCCGGGCCGTAGAGCGTGGTGTCAAAGCTGATCACGCCCAGCACGTTGGTCCGGCCGGTGACAAGCGTCCGGGCGGCGACGTTGGGACGGTAGCCCAGATCCCGGATGGCGGCGAGAACGCTTGCCCTGGTCTTCGGCCTGACGTTCGGGTGGCCGTTGAGCACGCGCGAGACCGTCTGATGGGACACCCCCGCCTGCTGGGCGACGTCGGCCATCACCGGCCTCGCCGACGGGCGGCTCGGGGTAGACATCACGCTGCCATCCATTGAGTCCTGGCCACCCGTCCAGTTGCGTCTCCGCCATGGTTGGTAGCGCTCACATACATGAAGGTCAAGCAGACTATAATCTAGATCTCTGACTCCCTGGTCAGCCAACAGGCTCTGACTGCCGCCTGGAGGTCTGATGCCCGCTCAGCCGTCGCCGGCCGACCATTTCACGTTCGGGCTCTGGACCGTCGGATGGCAAGCCCGCGACCCCTTCGGCGAGCCTACGCGAGCCCCGCTCGACCCAGTGGAGGCGGTGCACGAACTGGCCGCCCTTGGCGCCTACGGCGTCGCCTTCCACGACGACGACCTGATCCCGTTCGGCAGCGACGACGCTGCCCGCAGCCGCCACGTTGATCGGTTCACCGCCGCGCTGAAAGAGACAGGCCTGGTCGTGCCGATGATGACGACCAACCTGTTCACCCACCCGGTATTCAAGGACGGCGGGCTCACCAGCAACGACCGCTCGGTGCGCCGGTTCGCCCTGCGCAAGGTCATGCGCAACATCGACCTGGCAGCGCAACTCGGCGCGCGCACGTACGTGATGTGGGGCGGGCGTGAGGGCAGCGAATATGACAGCGCGAAAGACGTCCGGGCCGCGCTCGACCGGTACCGGGAGGCCGTCGACATGCTCGCAGGCTACGTGCAGGACCATGCTCATGGCATCCGGTTCGCGCTCGAGCCGAAGCCGAACGAGCCCCGCGGGGACATCCTGCTGCCGACGGTCGGGCACGCCCTGGCCTTCATCGCGAGCCTGGAGCACCACGAGATGGTCGGGCTCAATCCCGAGGTCGGCCACGAGCAGATGGCCGGGCTCAATTTCGCTCATGGCATCGCGCAGGCCCTGTGGCACGGCAAGCTGTTCCACATCGACCTGAACGGCCAGCGCGGCATCAAGTTCGATCAGGATCTGGTGTTCGGCCACGGCGACCTGATGAACGCCTTCGCATTGGTCGACCTGCTGGAGTTCGGCGGGATCCGCGGCGGACCTGCCTACGACGGGCCGCGGCACTTCGACTACAAGCCGTCGCGGACCGAGGACAAGGCAGGCGTGTGGGCTTCGGCTGCGGCGAACATGCGCATGTACCTCCTGCTCAAGGAGCGAGCGGCCGCATTCCGCGCGGACCCGGAAGTGATCGAGGCACAGGCCGCCTGCCGCATACCGGAACTGCGCACGCCGACCCTCGCGCCTGACGAGACCTATGCCGACCTGCTTGCCGACCGCAGCGCCTACGAGGACTTCGACCCGGACGCGGCCGGAACTCCCGGCTATGGGTTCGTGCGGCTCAACCAGCTTGCGATCGAGCATCTGCTGCGCGCTCGATGAGCACGCTGGTCGCGGGGATCGATTCGTCCACCCAATCGTGCAAGGTGGTGATCCGCGAGGCGGGCAGCGGGGCGCTGGCCCGCGAGGACGCCAAAGGAACTTTCGGCGCCCGGATCGCGGCGCGGCGGCCCGATGTCGTGATCGACTTGATCTGCTTCACTGCAGCATCGGCGCGGCAGCTCGTCGATGCCCGCCGTGGCGAACTCAAAAGTCCACCAGCATGCTCTTATCCTGCTACACCGGGCCCTTCGGGCAGGCTCGGTAATGTGAACGCGTAACCGCTGAGGTGGGATATGAAGGTTGCCCGGCTTCACGCAGCTGCCGACCTGCGTCTATCCGATGAGCCGTTGCCCGCGCCGGGCATCGGGATGAGCTTGATCGCAGTGACTGCTGTCGGCATTTGCGGTTCTGATCTGCATTGGTGGGCGGAGGCTGGAATCGGGGACGCTCTGCTGGAGCGTCCGCTAATTCCTGGGCATGAGGCAGCGGGGGTCGTTGAGAGCGGGCAGCGGCGCGGCGAACGAGTGGCCATCGACCCGGCGATCCCCTGCGGGAACTGCCCGCCTTGCAAAAAGGGCTACCGGAATCTGTGCACTCGCATACGTTTTGCCGGGCACGGCGCCCAGGACGGAGCTATGCGTGAGCACCTCGCCTGGCCATCTGAGCTCCTGCATCCTCTGCCGGATAACCTCACCGACGTCGACGGGGCAATGCTGGAACCCCTGGGAGTGGCTATCCATGCCGCAGACCTGGGCCACCTGCGCCTGGGAGGGTCTGGCACCGTCGTGGGTTGCGGACCGATCGGATTGCTGCTCATCCAGGTGTTGCGGGCTGCGGGGGCGGCCTCGGTCACCGCTTTCGAGACGCTCCCGCACCGGCGAGAAGCAGCGCGCCGATTGGGCGCAGACTTCGTCGTCGATCCTAGTGACGTCAGCAGTGCGGCCGATCTACAAGAGCTTATCGGTGACGGCGTCGATACAGCCTTCGAGGTCACGGGCACGGACAGCGGAGTGCACCTTGCCATGGCAACTGCGCGGCCTGGCGGCCGTGTGGTCCTTGGCGGGATACCTAATGATGACTGGACTCGTTTTAGGGCCTCCCTGGCACGCCGGAAAGGCCTCACCATCGCGATGGTTCGCCGGATGAATGACACCTATCCGCGAGCGATCGGGCTCGCCGTCGCCGGCAAGGTCGACCTTGCTTCCGTGGTGAGCCATCGTTTCCCGCTAACAAGGGTACGGGATGCTTTCGAGTCAGCTGCGATGCGAAAAGGCCTCAAGATTATCGTTGAGCCGGGCGCGCTTATTTAGTGTTCACGCGTCGCCGGGTTCTTGCAGGGCTCCAAGTTCAAGTTCAAGATCTCGTCACTGCGGATCACGGCAGCAAGGCCGGCCGGGACGGGCAAGGCGACGGTCTGGTTCTCGGTGAACGCGACGGTGCAGATCGGGGCAAACCGTCCCGATGGCCCCGTCGGGAGCAGTGGGCACGAACTGGCTCCAGGTGACCGAGATCGGCAGCGTCTGGTACGCCGATCTCAGCAACAGCGGCTCCGGTGTCCTGCCCCTTGCTTATCTGTGAGGCATTAACCCCGGTCAAGACCGAGCGCTTGCCGGGTTGTGGCCTGGCAGCATGGCGGCGCTCCCGTGCCTGAGTAGCCGGGCAACTGCGCCGGTGATCAGTCGGGCGCGGGGACCTACCGCTCGCCCAGTGACCACGGCCACGCGCTCATCGGCCGGGAAACGGCCAGCCCTGTTGGCGCACGGCTCGCACGCACATCACCCTATTCGACGCGAGGTTGGCAGAGTCCCAGCAGGTCGAGGCTGGCGCGCAGATCGGCGGATATCGCGGCTGCTGCTCAGCTGCGCAGCGTAGTTCAGAGTGCGGCCGATGCCACGAGGCCGCCGGTTGTAGCTGAGCAGAACCGGA
>WNFN01227728.1_pt1 | contig 10973 bp, 10 predicted proteins | sample 5400161 | NCBI WGS metagenome assembly WNFN01 (sample SAMN13153353, study PRJNA577476) | soil metagenome | isolation source: 80 cm saprolite on Douglas fir-dominated hillslope | place: USA:California | collected 2013-09-17
GCGGGCGCGCTCGGCGTCTGCTGCGCGACGCTGGGCGAGGCGGAGGTCATGGTCGCCGCCGGCATCCCCGGCGTGCACATCACCTCGCCGCAGGTGACCGAGCCCAAGATCGCGCGCCTCATCGCGCTGCACGCCCGGCCGCATGACGGGTTGAGCATCGTCGTCGATCATCCCGGCAACCTCGCGGCGCTGGCGCGCGCGGCGCGCCAGGCCGGCAAGCCGCTCGACGTGCTCGTCGATTTCTCCGCCGGGCATGGCCGCACCGGCTGCGCCGACGAGGCGTCGCTGGCGTCGCTGGCGCGCGAGGCGGTCAATACGGACGGGATCACCCTCCGCGGCATCCAGTCCTATTCCGGCAACCTGCAGCACATTCCCATGCGCGACGAGCGCCGCAGCCGCGCCCTGGCGCAGCTCGAGCGGCTGCGCGGCATGGTTACGCGGCTGCGCGACGCCGGCATCGACGTGCCGATCGTCAGCGGCGCCGGCACCGGCACCTTCGACCTCGATCCCGCGGCGCACGTCTTCACCGAGCTGCAGGTCGGCTCCTACGTGTTCATGGATGTCGACTACCTGCGCGCGATGAAGGACGGGCGCAACGCGCCGCCCTTCGAGACCGCGCTCTTCGTCGCCACGGCGGTGGTGAGCGCCAATGCGCCGGGTTATGTCACCACCGATGGCGGCCTCAAATGCTTCGCCACCGACGGTCCGGCACCGGATGTGGCGCGCGGCGCGCCGCCCGGCAGCCGCTACGAGTTCTTCGGCGACGAGCACGGCAAGCTGATCCTGGCGCCGGGCGCGCCGCGCCCGCCGCTCGGCGCGATGATCGAATGCGTGACGCCGCACTGCGACCCGACCGTCAACCTGCACGATGTCTATCACGTGGTCAGCGGCGACACGCTGGTCGAGATCTGGCCGGTCGACGCCCGCGGCAGGAGATGACCGCCTTCGACCCGGCCTTCCGCGACGCGCTGCGCGACCTCATCGTGTGGCGGCGCGACGTGCGCCGCTTCCGTCGCGATGCCCCACCGCCGGGCACCATCGAGCGCCTGCTGCGGCTCGCCTCGCTCGCCCCGTCGGTGGGATTGAGCCAGCCCTGGCGCTTTGTCGTCGTGGAAGATGCGGCGCGGCGCGCGGCCGTGCGCGAGAATTTCCATCGCTGCAACGAGGCGGCGCTCGCCGCTTACGCCGGCGAGCGCGCCCAGCGTTACGCCACGCTCAAGCTGGCCGGCCTCGACGAGGCTCCGATGCACCTCGCCGCCTTCACCGATCGCGGCACGTCGCAAGGCCACGGTCTCGGCCGCCGCACCATGCCGGAGATGGCCGAATATTCGACGGTGATGGCGATCCACACGATATGGCTCGTCGCCCGCGCCGAGGGCCTCGGGCTTGGCTGGGTGTCGATCCTCGATCCCGCCGAGGTCGCGCGCATCCTCGAGGTGCCGCCCGAGTGGATCTTCCTGGGATATTTCTGCCTTGGCTATCCGCAGCGCGAGGAAACGACGCCCGAGCTCGAGCGCGAAGCTTGGGAGCAGCGGCGCGCCTGGGAGAGCTTCGTGGTGAGGCGCTGAGGCTAGGACCGGCCGCGGCTATGCCGGGCGCTCCGCAGCGCGTTCTCCGCCAGCACGACCGCCAGCCCGAGAGGGAACACGATCGCGGTCAATCCCGCCGGCATGAGGCGCACGAGGACCGCGAGCGCGACGACGCCGATCCAGACGAGCACCGCGAGCACCAGGCTGCCGTCGTCGACGAAGAGCCCGACCAGCTCGCGCAGCAGGGCGGCGATGGTGCGCATCTCAGTCTCCCTGCTCGGGCAGCGCGGCATGACGCCCGCGACAGAGCGGCACCGTCGACAGCGCGACGAGCGCGAAACCGGCGATGAGGCCGAGAACCGCCCAATCCTCGCCGGGCCAGGCAATGCCGATGCCTTCGCCGGTCCAGAACGTGCCGAAGGCCGCGAGCAGCACGCCGACGGCGAATTTGAGCGCGTTCTCCGGGATGCGCGCGAGCGGCCGATGCAGCGCCGCGCCGAGGGCGACGACCACGAGCAGCGCCGCCGCCGCGCCCAGGCTCGCCGGCAGCAGCAGCCCGCCCGCCGCGCCGATGGCGACGACGATGAAGACGACCTCGATGCCCTCGAGCATGACGATCTTGAACGCGGTGGCGATGCCGACGGCATCGACGCCCCGCCGCAGGATCGCCGTCTCCGCGGCGAAGGCGGCATCCTCGTCGTGCAGCGGAAGGACGCCGGCGGCACGCAGGATCGCCTTGCGCAGCCAGCGCAGCCCGAACAGCAACAGCAGCACGCCGACCGCGAGCCGCACCAGGTCGAGCGGGATGCGCGCCAGCGCCGGGCCGAGCACGATGACGAGCAGCGCCAGCGCGCCGAGGCCGAGGCCGGTGCCGGTCAGCGCCGGGCGCCAGCCGCGCACCGCGGCAACGGCGAGCACGACGGTCAGCGCCTCGACGAATTCCACCAGCGACGCCAGAAACGCCGCCGCGATCGACGGGCCGGCATGGGCCCAGGCTGTCATTGCGTTCGTCTCCGTGAGTTCGTCACACAGTTATGCGCGGCGGCGCCGCGTCATCCCCGCGCGAGATCGCATGGAAGCAAGACGCCGCGACGGATCGACAAGATGGGGCCTAATGCCGCACGAGTCGAGCCATGCGACCGTCATCAGGGCTTCCGTTCGGCTTGCATCCGCTGCCGCCGCAGCGCGCGGCCGGGCCGCGCCCCGGTCGCGGCGCCGTCGCACCACACGGCTTCGCCGTTCACCAGCACGAGATGGATGCCGGCGGCCGGCGTGGTCGGCGCGGCGAAGGTGGCGCGGTCGATGATCGCGTCGGCATCGAACACGGTGATGTCGGCGTAGGCGCCGGGCGCGAGACGGCCGCGGCCGGCGAGCGCGAAGCGCGCGGCGGGCAGGCCGGTCATGCGCCGCACCGCTTCTTCGAGCGGGAAGAGCCGCTCCTCGCGGCAGTAATGGCCGAGCACGCGGGCGAAGGTGCCCCACAGGCGGGGATGCGGATGGACGTCGTGCGGCAGCCCGTCCGAGCCGATCATGGTGTGCTCGAAGGCGAGCACGCGGCGCACGTCGTCCTCGTCCATCATGAAATAGATGGCGCCGGCCGGCTGGAGGCGCGCGCAGGCCTCGGCCTCGCTCACGCCCCATTCTTGCGCAATCGCCGCGAGCTCGCGCCCGGCCGCCTCGGGCCGGCTTTTCGACCAGGTGATGAGCACCTTGAGCGCGAGCGGCACGTTCTGCGCCCGCAGCACGGTCGAGGAGGCGATATAGGGATAGGCGTCGAGGCCGAGCGGTTGCGCCGCGATCGCCGCGGCGATCTTCGGCAGCGTCTGCCGGGTGCGGCCGAAATTCTGGCGACCGAGCACCTTGTGATGCGAGATCACCACCGGCACCGACGCCTCGCGGCCGAGGGCGAAGGTCTCGTCGAGGCTGTCGAGCACGTGGTCGGCCTCGTCGCGCATATGCGTAGTGTAGATCGCGCCGGCGGCGCCGACATCCGTGGCGAGCGCCAGCAGCTCCGAGTGCGGTGCGGCGTTGGCCGGCGCGTACCACAACCCGCTCGAGAGGCCGATGGCGCCGGCCGCGAGCGCCTCGCCCAGCGCGCGACGCATCGCCGCGATCTCGCTATCGCTCGCGGGGCGGTCGAGCGCGTCCATCGCGCCGACGCGCAAGGTCGAATGCCCGACGAGGCAGGCGGCGTTGGTCGCCGGCGGGGCCGCGTCGAGCGCGTCGAGATAGGCGGCAAAGCGGGGGAAGCGGTAGCTCCCCTCGTCGCCGATGAGGTCGAGCGGCGGCGGCAATGCGCCGCGCGGCAGCAGCGGCGCCAGGCTGATGCCGCAATTGCCTGATATCACCGTGGTCACGCCCTGGCTGACTTTGGCGTCCATGCTCGTCGCCAGCAGCGCGCGGTCGTCATGGGTGTGCACATCGATGAAGCCGGGCGCGACGGCGAGCCCGGCGACGTCGATCTCCTGCCGCCCGCTGCCGCGCGGCACGCGGCCGATGGCGGCGATGCGGTCGCCGGCGAGCGCGACATCGGCGCTGACGGCGGGCGGGCCGGTGCCGTCGAGCACGCTTCCGCCGCGCAGGACGAGGTCGTAGGCGGGCACCGCGCCGCTCACGCCTTGGCCGCGACGGCCTCGACCTCGACCAGCAGCCCGGGCCGCGCCAGCGCGCTGACAACGAGCAGGGTCGAGGCGGGGCGCGCCTCGCCGAGCTGGCGCGCGCGCACCTTGCCATAGGTCGCCACATCCTCGGCGCGGGTGAGGAAATGCGTGCACTTGACCAGGTTCTCGACGCCCATGCCGGCGGCGGCGAGCACCGCCTTGACGTTGCGCCAGCACTGCTCCGCCTGCGCCTCGAACTCGGCCGGCACCTTGCCGTCGGGTGCCACGCCGATCTGCCCGGAGATATGCAGCCAGCGCGCATTGGCTTGCGTCTCGACGCCGTGGCTGAACGGCCCGGTCGGCGCGAAAACGGTGCCGGGGTTGTGGGTCTTCATGCGTTTCCTCCCATGTCAAAGCTCGTAGCCGGAGCCCCCTCACCCCAACCCTCTCCCGCAAGGGGAGAGGGAGAAGAACGGCGCCCCTTCCCCTCTCCCCTCGCGGGAGAGGGAGGGGCCCGTCGCGTAGCGACGGGAGGTGAGGGGGCTGCCTGTGCGCGCGTGTTTCATCCCTTCAGGGGCGCCTGGCGCAGGAAATCGAAATCGCAGCCGTGATCGGCTTGCAGGATCTGCTCGCGATAGAGCCGGGCATAGCCGCGCGGCGGCGCGGCGGCGACGGGCGCCTCCCGGCGCGCCAGCTCGGCCGGGTCGACCAGCAGGTCGAGCCGGCGCTCCTTCACGCTCATGCGGATGCGGTCGCCGCTGCGCGCTTTCGCCAGCGGGCCGCCGCTCGCCGCGTCCGGCGTCACATGCAGCACCACCGTGCCGTAAGCGGTCCCGCTCATGCGCGCGTCGGAGATGCGCACCATGTCCTTGATGCCGGCGCGGGCGAGCTTGCCGGGGATCGGCAGGTAGCCCGCTTCCGGCATGGCCGAGGCGCTGGTCGGGCCGGCATTCTGCAGCACCAGGAAATCCTCTGGTGTCACGTCGAGCGCGGGATCGTCGATGCGCTTTGCCAGATCCTCGAGGGACGAGAACACGACGGCGCGGCCTTCGCGCTCGAACAGCTTGGCGTCGGCGGCGGAGCGCTTGAGCAGGGCGCCGCGCGGCGCCAGCGAGCCGAACAGCGCGACGAGCCCGCCTTGCGGCTGCAGCGGCGCGTCGAGCGGCCGCACCACCTTGCGGTCGACATAGTCGCCGTCGCTCTCGGCGAGGCGCTGGGCGAGCGTCTCGCCGGTGATGGTGACGCAGTCGAGATGGAGCATGGGCTTCAGCTCGCGCAGCACCGCGCCTATGCCGCCGGCGGCGAACAGATCCTCCATGTAATGCGGCCCGGTCGGCTTCAGATCGACCAGCACCGGCGTCGCGTCGCTGAGCGCATTGAGCTGCTTCAGGGGGATGTCGACGCCGACGCGGCCGGCGATCGCCGTCAGGTGCAGGAGGGCGTTGGTCGAGCCGCCGATCGCCAGCAGCACGCGCAGCGCGTTCTCGACCGATTTCTGCGTGATGATGCGGTCGGGCGTGAGCTTCGCCTGCGCCAGCTTGACCGCCGCGGCCCCGCTCGCCTCGGCGGCGCGCAGCCGGTCGGCATGGACAGCAGGGATCGCCGCCGTGCCCGGCAGCATCATGCCGAGCGCCTCGGCGAGCGACGCCATCGTGCTGGCCGTGCCCATGACGGCGCAGGTGCCGGCGGTGGTGGCGAGCCGGCCCTCGACTTCGTCGATCTCCTGCCGGCTGATCTCGCCGGCGCGGAAACGCGCCCAGAAGCGGCGGCAATCGGTGCAGGCGCCGAGCCGCTCGCCGCGATGCGGGCCCGTCATCATCGGCCCGGTGACGAGCTGGATCGCCGGGACATTGGCGGAGGCCGCGCCCATCAGCTGCGCCGGCACCGTCTTGTCGCAGCCGCCGACCAGCACGACCGCGTCCATCGGCTGGGCGCGGATCATCTCCTCGGTGTCCAGAGCCATGAGATTGCGGAACATCAGGCTGGTCGGGTTGAGATAGACCTCGCCCAGCGAGATGGTCGGGAAATCGATCGGCAGCGCGCCCGCCGCCAGCACGCCGCGTTTCACCGCGTCGACCAGCTCAGGCACCAGGCGGTGGCAGTTGTTGAAGCCGCTCGCGGTGTTGGCGATGCCGATGACCGGCTTCGCCAGCATCGCGGCCGAATAGCCCATCGACTTGGCGAAGGAGCGGCGCAGGTAGAGCGCAAAGTCGCGGTCGCCGTAATTGGTGAGGCCGCGGGCAAGGCCGATTGGGTCGGTCATCGAGGGGCTCCGAGGAGGGGACGCCCGCCAGCTAACCCGCCCGGCGGCGGCGCTGTCAATGCATGGCGCGCCGAGCGGGCCGGGTACCGATGGCGCCGCGGTTGCTTTGGTAGTGTCTCAGTTTGAATTGTAGCAGGACGCGTTGATCTTGATCCGAGCGCGGTGGGTGCACACCTATAAGAATACAGCTGCTTCATTCTGGAACCGCTCGGCGGCTTTCTGGAACCGCCTGCCGGTTCGAGGAGGCACCATGGCAACGATCGCATTCTCTCCTCCCAAGCACTGGGAAGATTGGGTTGGCGCGGTCCTCGGCCTCTGGCTCCTAGCGTCGCCCTGGGTGCTTGAATACGGCGAGATGACAGCAAGTCAGAATGCTGTTTTTGTTGGGTTTCTGCTCATCGCGACCGAGTTCGTGGCGTTGTCCGCCTTTAGTGTCTGGGAGGAATGGATCAACGTCATTCTCGGAGCGTGGCTTGTCGTCTCGCCCTGGGTCTTGGGCGTCGCCTCGGTGCCGACGGTGAATTTCGTGATTGTCGGCTTGCTAGTGCTGGCGTTGGCTCTCTATGAAATCTGGGACGAGCGCCGGCATACGGCCCATCCGGCATAGGTAGGAGGGGAGTCCTGCCACGGGCGACCCCGAGAAGGCCGCTGACCAGTATAGGCACCGGGCCAAGGAGTACCGGTTGGCGGCTGAAATCGCCAAAGATCCTAACGCGCGCGACAACTATACGTCACGTCGCCAAAGTTTACGACGTTCCAGCTGAGCGAGCGGAAGCGCCGCGCCAAGGCAAGGATTCCCGCTTGAGCTGACTCACCCGCCCGTGCTGTCACAATTCAAACTGAGACACCACCGCTGCTTTCCACCGCTTCGGGCTGGGTTCGCGGCGTGGTATGATCGGTGCGGAACATGCACTTGACGGGCAGGCGAGGATCGCCATGAAGACCCTGTTGGCAGTCGTCAGCGACGGCACCGCGGCGCCGCTGCTCGAGACGGCGTTGCTGGTCGCGCGCCGCTTCGGCGCCCGCATCACCGGCTTGAACGCCCTCACCAGCGAGTATGCCGTCGTGTTCGGCGGCGAGATGGGTTTCTCCATCTCCTCCGAGGTCGACCGCACGCTCGAGCGCGAGGGCCAGGACCGGCGCGAGCAGGCGCGGGCGCTGTTTTCCTCCTTCATGCGCCAGCACGGCGTGTCCGTGGGCGGCGCAGCCGGCGAGGGTCCGAGCGCCGAATGGCGCGAGGAATCCGGGCGCCAGAACGCCCTCACCGGCACGCTCGGCCGCGTCTTCGATCTGATCGCGGTGGAGCGCCCGGCCAAGCTCGCGTCGCTGGCCGAGGCGACGCTCGAGGACGCGCTGTTCGAGAGCGGCCGACCGGTGCTGATGACGCCGCCCGCCGCGCTTTCGACCATCGGCGAGCAGGTTCTCGTCGCCTGGAACGGCAGCACCGAGACGGCGCGCACGGTGGCCTTCGCCATGCCTTTCTTGAAACGCGCCAAGAGCGTCCAGGTGGTCAGCGTCGAGGGCGGCATGACGCCGGGTCCCTCGGCCGAGGATCTGGCAGCGACCCTGTCGCGCCACGGCGTCGCCGCGCTCGGCCGCCACGTCGCGGCGCGCGACCGCCGCACGCCCGGCGAGCTCTATCTCGACGAGGCCAAGGCGATCGGCGCCGACCTCATGGTGAAGGGCGCCTACACCCAGAGCCGGCTGCGGCAGATGATCTTCGGCGGCGCCACCCGGCACATCATCATGGAAGCGACCATGCCGGTCATTCTCGCGCATTAGGCGTGATAGACCGTCGCCTGGATCATCCGGGACGCGAGGGAAGAAAACCGGAACCCGCCTAGGCGCCTCCTGTTTGCAGGTTAACAGGCACCCTGGAGGCATTGATGGCCGAGAAAAACGACACAACCCAGCAGAACGAAGGCGAAGGCAACCGCACCGCGGCGCGCGAGTACAACAAGGCCCAGCATGATTTCGCCCGCTCGGGCAAGGTCGAGGAAAAGGCCCGGGAGGCGCGCAGGGCGGTCGAGGGGGCCGAGGGCAAGGAACTCCGCGACGCCGAGCTGGTGGGCAAGCGCCACGCCGCTCAGGGGAATCCCGAGGTCAAGCAGTAGGATCGCCGCGAAAGCACCCCGCCGAAACGTACCCCTCGCCCTGCCCGTCGTGGTCGGGCGGGGGCCAATCATGTCCGGGGCGTGGCCGCCGCCCGCGATCTTGTCGCGCTGCGCCAAGGGCTTGCGCCGACCCGCCGGATTTTGGCGAAATTGGCTGCAAAATCCGGGCGATTTAACCGGGCATTATCCCCGCCGAATCTACCATGACGCCGAGTGCCTCCACTGTGTTGCACAAGGGCAGGGACATGGCAATGGATGCGTCATCATCGCTTCGTCGAAGCGTCGAGCGCCCGGTTTGCGGGCTGGTGGCGTTGGTGGAAGGGTTCCTCGCCTACCGCTCGTCGCGGACCGCCTGGGTGTTCGACACGCCCGAGGCGCAGAATCGGCGCGGAATTCCTGGACGGGCGGGTGCTCGTTCAGCAGATGAGCGCGCCGCATTGGCCTTGGCGCAGCCGCGCCGCTAACATCGAACACAGAGCCGCAAGGGGCATCCGGGTGCGTGGCATGGAAACGGTCGAGGCGAGTTGGCCCTGGCTCAAGGCCTATCCGCCGGGGATCGACTGGCGCGCCCGCTTCCCCGAGCAGCCGCTCTACCAGTTCCTCGAGGACAGCGTCGCCCGTTTCGGCCACCGTCCCTGCCTGGATTTCCTCGGCAGATCCTACAGCTATGCCGAGATCGGCCGGCTGGTGCGGCGCGCCGCCAAGGGCTTCGCCGCGCTCGGCGTGCGCCGCGGCGTGCGCGTCGGGCTCATGCTGCCCAACACGCCGTACTACGTCATCGCCTATTACGCGGTGCTCGAGGCGGGCGGCATCGTCGTCAATTTCAACCCGCTCTACGCGCCGCCTGAGATTCGCCACCTCGTCGACGACGCCGAGGTCGCCATCATGGTGACGCTCGACCTGAAACAGCTCTACGCGCCGCTGGCGCCGCTCCTGGGCGAGGCGGGGTTGCGCAAGATCGTGCTGTGCGCGATGGCGGACATCCTGCCCTTCGGCAAGGGCGCGCTCTACCGACTGTTGAAGCGCGGCGACACGGTGCAGGTGCCGCGCGACGGCGCCCATATCGGCTTTACCGAGCTCGTCGCCAATGACGGCGTCTACACCCCGGTCGCGATCGAGCCGGCGCGCGACTTGGCGGTGCTGCAATACACCGGCGGGACGACGGGAACGCCCAAGGGGGCGATGCTGACGCATCAGAACCTCACCGCCAACACGCTGCAATGCCTGCGCTGGTTTCCCGACATGGAGCCCGGCGGCGAGCGCGCGCTCGCCGTGCTGCCGTTCTTCCATGTCTTCGCCATGACGGTGGCGATGAACCTGTCGATCGCGTCGGCCGCCGAGATCGTGATGCTGCCGCGCTTCGAGATCAAATCGCTGCTCGCGGCGATCCGGCGCAAGCGGCCGACCACCCTGCCCGGCGTGCCGACGCTGTTCACCGCCGTCTGTGCCCAGGCCGCGGCGCGGCATGTCGACCTCACCTCGATCAAATCGTGCATCTCCGGCGGCGCCCCCCTGCCGCTCGAGGTCAAGAGCAGGTTCGAGGCGGCGACGCAATGCACGCTGGTCGAGGGCTACGGCCTCAGCGAGACCTCGCCGGTGGTGACCTGCAACCCGCTCCATGGCGTCAACAAATCGGGCTCGGTCGGCCTGCCGCTGCCCGACACCATCGTCGAGATCGTCTCGCTCGACGACCCGTCGCGGCTGGCGGCGTCCGGCGAGCGCGGCGAGGTGACGGTGCGCGGCCCGCAGGTCATGGCGGGTTATTGGCGCAAGCCCGAGGCCACCGCCGCGGTTTTCAGCGGCGGCAGGCTGCGCACCGGCGATGTCGGCTACGTCGATGCCGACGGCTATCTGTTCCTCGTCGACCGCATCAAGGACATCATCATCGCCGGCGGCTACAAGATCTACCCGCGCAACATCGAGGAGGCGATCTACAAGCATCCCAAGGTCGCCGAATGCATCGTGATCGGGGTCAGCGACGCCTATCGCGGGCAGACGGTGAAGGCCTATGTGGCCTGCGCGGCCGGCGCCGTGCTCGACGAGAGGGAGCTGCTGGCCTTCCTCAAGGGCAGGCTGTCGCCGATGGAGATGCCGAAGATCATCGAATTCCGCGCGGCGCTGCCCAAGACGCTGATCGGCAAGCCGTCGAAAAAAGCGCTGCTCGACGAAGAGGCGGCGCGGCAGGCGGGCGGCTGAGCCGCGCCACCCCGACCCGTTCGGGCGCGCTTCCACCCCTTTCTGTGCGGCCCGGAAATTCGCGCTAGCCGAAAAGAATCCGCTCGACTTCGCAACCGCGGATAGGGCCAAATCGTTCATTGGGGGCAGGCTCGAAACGGAGAGCTGCCATGTCGCACCGGGTTCTCCCTGTGGTCTTTCTTCTGGCGCTGGTGGGCTGCCAGACCTATTACCCCTATCCCCAATATTCGGCTTACGGCTACTACCCCGGCCGTCCCGCCGTCCCCGTGGC
>WNFN01194477.1_pt1 | contig 10970 bp, 13 predicted proteins | sample 5400161 | NCBI WGS metagenome assembly WNFN01 (sample SAMN13153353, study PRJNA577476) | soil metagenome | isolation source: 80 cm saprolite on Douglas fir-dominated hillslope | place: USA:California | collected 2013-09-17
TTACCTTGCCGGCAAGCCCTTAAGCTTTAACCCGGCCGAACACGGCAGGTGGGCGAGTTCGGCATCAATAAATTTTGGGGAAGGATCAATATGTCCACAATGACTGCAACTTCGGCCAGGGCCCCAGGCATGACGAAGGACGAACGTTTCGTCATTCTCGCCTCTTCGCTCGGCACCGTCTTCGAATGGTATGATTTTTATTTGTACGGATCGCTCGCCAGCATCATCGGCGCGCAATTCTTCTCGGCCTATCCGCCTGCGACCCGCGATATCTTCGCGCTGCTGGCCTTTGCCGCCGGCTTCCTGGTTCGTCCGTTCGGCGCCATCGTGTTCGGGCGCATCGGCGACATCGTCGGCCGCAAATACACCTTCCTCGTCACCATCCTGATCATGGGCCTGTCGACGTTCATCGTCGGCCTGCTGCCCAACGCCGCCACCATCGGCATCGCGGCACCGATCATCCTGATCGCGCTGCGCCTGTTGCAGGGTCTCGCGCTCGGTGGCGAGTACGGCGGAGCGGCAACCTATGTCGCCGAGCATTCGCCGCAAGGCAAACGCGGCTACTACACCTCGTTCATCCAGACCACCGCGACGCTGGGCCTGTTCCTGTCGCTGCTGGTGATCCTGTTCACCCGCACCGCACTCGGCGAAGCCGACTTCGCCGCGTGGGGCTGGCGCATTCCGTTCCTGGTGTCGGTGTTCCTGCTGGGAATCTCGGTCTGGATCCGGCTGCGCCTCAACGAATCGCCGGTGTTCCAGAAGATGAAGGACGAGGGCAAGGGCTCGAAGGCCCCGCTGACCGAAGCCTTCGCCAACTGGAGCAACGCCAAGATCGTCATCTTGGCGCTGATCGGCGGCACCATGGGTCAGGGCGTGGTCTGGTATACCGGCCAGTTCTACGCGCTGTTCTTCCTGCAATCGATCCTCAAGGTCGATGGCTATACCGCCAACCTGCTGATCGCATGGTCGCTGTTGTTCGGCACCGGCTTCTTCATCGTGTTCGGGGCGTTGTCGGACAAGATCGGCCGCAAGCCGATCATTCTTGCCGGCTGCCTGATCGCGGCGCTGACCTTCTTCCCGATCTTCCGGATGATCACCACCAACGCCAACCCGGCGCTGGAAAAGGCCATCGAAGCGACCAAGGTCGAAGTCGTCGCCGATCCCGCAGGCTGCGGCGATCTGTTCAACCCGGTCGGTACCCGTGTGTTCACCGCGCCATGCGATACCGCCCGCGCCTTCCTGGCTCAGTCTTCGGTCAAGTACACGACCGTGCCCGGCCCGGCGGGATCTGGCGTGAAGGTCGCCGTCAACGGCAAGGACGTGCCCTATGCTGACGCGAAAGCCGGCAATCCGGCGGTCGCCACGGCCGTTGCCGCGGCCGGCTATCCGAAGGCCGGCGATGCAGGCATCGTGAAGATGTCGAACCCGTTCGATATCTTCCGTCCGCAGGTTGCGGCGCTGATCGGACTGCTGTTCATCCTGGTGATCTTCGTCACCATGGTGTACGGGCCGATCGCGGCGATGCTGGTCGAACTGTTCCCGACCAAGATCCGCTACACCCGATCGTGGCCTCGACCGGCGATATCTACGCCGGCCTGTGGTATCCGATCATCTTCGCATCGATCACCGCGGTGGTCGGCTTCTTCTTCCTGCCGGAAACCAAGGACGTCGATATCAAGACCAACTAACGGCGCTGCCGGCGGTGACAGCCGCGCCGGCGAAACTCGCTCAAGGAACCGGCCGCGGAGCAATCCGCGGCCGGTTTTCTTTTCAAGCACCCGCGCCGATAAACTGCAGCACGATCTCCCTGCGATGCGAGCGGCTGCGATGCTCGATCAGGTAGATCGCTTGCCACGTTCCGAGCGCGAGTTCACCGTTCAGAACCGGGATCTGCAGCGAACTCGCCGTCAGCATGGTCTTGATATGCGCCGGCATGTCGTCGGGGCCTTCGGTGTCGTGGGTCCATCCGCCGTTCTCGGGCGCAAGCCGGCCGAGCGCCGTGATCAAATCGTTGAGCACCGACGGATCGGCATTTTCCTGGATTGTCAGCGACGCCGAGGTATGGCGGATGAACAGCGCCACCGCGCCCTCTCGCGCGCGCGCCTCCTTCACAAACTTGGCGACCTCGGCGGTGAGATCGACGAAGCCGCGTCCCGGCGTTTGAATCGTGAGCAGCGACGACACGATGGTATTTGCGCCGACGGTCGATGACGGAGAGCGGGATATCGATTTGGATGAAGTCATGAGGCCTCAGTAAGAGTTGCAAGAATCACCCTCATCCTGAGAAGCGCGCTTTTGCGCGCGTCTCGAAGGATGAGGACGAGGTACCGGAGACCTCGGAGCCTCATGGTTCGAGACGCGCAAGGTGCGCTCCTCACCATGAGGGGCCGCATCAAATCTTGCCGGTGACGCCTGCTCGAGGAATGACATCATGCGGTCCATGTCGCGGTCGCTCGGCAGCGGAATTTCGATCTTGCGCTCGCCTTCGGCCACCTTCGGCTCCGGCTTTTTCAGCGAGTCCGTCTTTGGCAGCGGCTCGTCGATCTTGCCGGTGACGGTCGGTTCGCGTTCCGCCAGCTGCGCCTTGAGCTTTTCATTCTCGGCCTGCAGCCGGCCGATTTCCACATCAAGCGCCGCGCGTTCGTCGGGCGCGGCATAGCAGGCCCAGCCCATGCCGGTATTGCTGCAGGTCGACACCGCGCCGGTTCTTGTATCGAGCCTGATCACCCCGTCAGGGACCGGCGATAACGAATAGTGGCCGTTCTCGGTGTTGGGCATCGGCTGCGCGGCGGCAGCGCCGACGCCGCCGATGCAGAAGATTACCGCCGCAGCCACGAGAGGGGTGGAGAACTTCGAAGGCGACATCGTTGTCATCATGGGATTTGCTCCGCCTCAAATGCGATAGGGTTTCCTTATCCTACGCTTGCGAACGATAGGGCGCGCGGCCGGACTTCAACGCGTCCGCGAGCAATTCGATCCGATCCTGTCCCCAGAATACCTCGCCGTCGAGCACATGGGACGGCGAACCGAACACATCGGCCGCCAGCGCATCCTGGCGGTTTTGCTCATAGGCCGCGCCGATCTCGTCGGATCCCGAACGCTCGACCAGTTGCTTGCCGGGAAGCCCCGAATCGTCGGCCATTTTAACCAGTGTCGCGGCATCGGCCAGATTTAGCTGGTCTTCCCACACCCCCGGAAACGCTCGCCGCAGAAATGGGTCGGGATCATGGCCGGCCTTGATCGCCGCGATCACGACGCCATCGGCGAGCCTCGGGTTGAAAGGAAAATACGCCGGCTGCGGATGAAAATTCAGGCCGCGCTTGTCACGCCAGCGCTGCAGCTCGACCATCCGATAACGCTGCCGCACCGGATGGCGTTTCGGCAGCGGCAAGCCGCCGGTCTCCGAGAACAGTTCGACCAGCAGCACCGGCTTATGATTCACTTTGAGACCGTGCGTGCTTGCGACCTCCCGGAACGGTTTGTAGCCGATATAGGCCCAGGGGGATTGCAGCGAAAAATAGTAATCGACCTGACGCGGCATGCGGGCTCCGGGCCGCATTTCGCGGTATTGGTCAGCTATTTTGACGGAACCGAAGAGTTGGCCCGCGCTGGCCGAACAACATCCGCGCCGGCGGGATTGCGCGACTTCACGTTTGCCAATGACGCGCCAAGCTATTGCACTGCGGCGACCAGTTCGCCGCCGGTTCGGCTTGCTCGAATAAGTTGAAATGAATCAACGGACTAAGTGGTTATGACGCAATCTTGACTTGGTTAGATGCGCTCAGTATGGTCCGCGCGGCTTTTGAGGGTGACGGGCGTAATTTCCATCAACTGCAGCATTAGTTTCGGGTCTCCACAGCATGGCGGATGGCACGAACGAAAGCGGGAATGGAAGTCGCGATCGATCGTCGCCGGACGAAGCCGCGCTTTCCGCAAGGCTCGGAAGTCTGGATCAGCGGTTGTCCGAAATTCGGGACAGCCGCAAAGTCGGAACTGACCAATCCGGAGCTGGAAGCGGAGATGGCGCGGCCAGAGCTTCGGCGATGGCGCGCGGTTTCCGGCTTTCTTCCGAGTTGATCGCGGGCGTTGTCGTCGGAGCGGTGATCGGCTGGGGTTTCGACCGTTTGCTGTCGACATCGCCTTGGGGGCTTATCGTGTTCTTCCTGCTCGGCTTCGCAGCCGGCGTGGTCAACGTGATAAGATCGGCGGGCGTGTCTCCGGAAAGAACCGGCCGTTGAGAGACGGCAAGCCGCACGAATTGAAATGCAGAGCGCCGGCGTGGCCGGCGGTACTTTAGAGATGCCGCGCGGATGATCGATCCGATCCACCAGTTCAACATCGACAAGATCTTCACGATCGGCCACATCGGCAATCAGGAGATCGCCTTCACCAATTCGTCGGCCTACATGTTCGTCTCAGTGGCGCTGATTTCGCTGCTGATGATCGGCGGCGTCGCCGGACGGCAGCTGGTGCCCGGACGCTTCCAGTCGATGGCCGAACTGAGCTACGAGTTCGTGGCCAACACCATCCGAAGCAACGCCGGCTCGGAAGGCATGAAGTTCTTCCCGCTGGTGTTCTCGCTGTTCATGTTCGTCATGGTCTCGAACATGATCGGGATTATTCCCTACACGTTCACGGTTTCGAGCCACATCATCGTCACGGTGTCGCTGGCGCTGTTGGTGTTCTTCACCGTGCTGGTTTACGGCTTTTACAAGAACGGCCTGAAATTCTTCAAGCTGTTCGTGCCCTCGGGCGTTCCGATCTACATTCTGCCGCTGGTGGTGCTGATCGAGATCATCTCGTTCCTGTCGCGCCCGGTCTCGCACAGCGTGCGTCTGTTCGCCAACATGCTGGCCGGCCACATCACGCTGAAGGTATTCGCAAGCTTCGTCACCATGCTGGGAGCATTTGGCTTCGTCGGCTGGGTCGGCGCCATCCTGCCGCTGGGACTGACCGTGGCGCTGACCGCGCTTGAATTGCTGGTCGCGTTCCTGCAGGCCTACGTCTTCACCATCCTCACCTGCATCTACATCAACGATGCTATCCATCCGGGCCACTGAATTGGCCTGTTAAGAAGATCTGCCTCTCTAGCAAACCTCAAGAAGGAGTTCGTTTCATGGATCCGATTGCCGCGAAGTACATTGGCGCTGGTATTGCCTGCATTGGCATGGGTGGCGCCGGCGCAGGCGTGGGCATCATCTGGCATCATCTTCGGCAACTATCTCGCCGCTGCGGTGCGCAATCCTTCGGCAGCCCAGGGCCAGTTCGGCAACCTGATTTTCGGCTTCGCGGTGACCGAAGCGCTCGGCATCTTCTCGCTGCTGATCGCGCTGCTGCTGCTGTTCGCGCTCTGATTCATCACCGATCTGGCCGATGAGGTCCGTGACCCGGACCGCAATCGGCCGAACAGGAGAAGCCCGTGGCTGAGAGTCATGGCAACGCAAAGGGCTCGACGGCCCATACCGAGGCGGACGGCGGCCACAAGGCCCCGTTTCCGCCGTTCCAGAAGGACACCTTTGCTTCGCAACTGGTGTCGCTGCTGGTGGCCTTTGTCGCGCTTTATCTGATCGTCTCGCGAATTGCGCTGCCGCGCGTCGGCAGCCTGCTCGACGAACGCCAGAACAAGATCGAGGGCGATCTGGCCACGGCGCAAAAGCTGAGGGACGAGTCCGACGCCGCGCTGAAAGCCTATGAGAGCGAACTCGCCTCCGCGCGCTCGCGTGCGCAGGCGATCGGCGCCGAGACCCGTGAGAAACTCAACGCGGCCTCCGAAGCCGAACGCAAGACGCTGGAAGAGCGGCTGTCGGTCAAGCTCGCCGAGGCCGAGAAAACCATCGCCGCCACGCGCGAGGCGGCGATGAGCAACGTCCGCAGCATTGCCTCGGACGCAGCTATCGCGATCGTGCAGCGGCTTACCGGCGTGGCGCCCGACCGCCGCGCCGCGAACAAGGCCGTTGACGCGACGTTGAAGGGATAACGAGAGATGTTCTCCGAGCCGGAATTCTGGGTCGCCGTCGCCTTCGTCATCCTGATGGGCGTGTTCGCTTACTTCGGCATCCACCGCACCGTGCTGACGACGCTGGATCATCGCAGCGACCGCATCAAGGCCGAACTCGACGACGCGCGCCGCCTCAAGGAAGAGGCTGCCAAATTGCTCGCGGAATACAAATCGCGCCACGCCAGCGCCGAACGCGAGGCCCAGGACATTATCGCATCGGCGAAGGCCGAAGCCGAGCGCATCGCGTCCGAGGCCAAGGCCAAGATGGAAGATTTTGTCGTGCGGCGTACCAAGACCGCCGAGGGCAAGATCGCTCTCGCCGAAGCGCAGGCGCTGGCCGATGTCCGCGCCGCGGCGGCCAATGCCGCGGTCACCGCGGCCTCCACCATCCTGACCAAATCGGTCAAGGGCGAGGTCGCCGACGATCTCCTGGCCAAGGGCATTGCTGAAGTTCGCGAAAAGCTGAACTGACGGTTTCGATCGCAAAAACAAAAGCCGGTGGGGGGATATCGCGCCGGCTTTTTTGCTGAGGTCATCGCCCGGCTTGCCGGGCGACCCAGTATTCCAGAACCTCAGCGGTAAAACCCGAAGAGCTGCGGCATACTGGATACCCGCGTTCGCGGGTATGACGGCTTTGCATGTGTCAGACGACATGCGCCAACAGATGGCACCGCTTACCTCTTCTTCGTCGCCCGCGCCTTCGGCTCCGGCTTCAGCGCCTGCGGATCGAAGCCGATATAGAACACGTAGGAATCGGCGGCCGCTCCCGGTGGCACCGGATACACCAGATCCTCGGCCACCAGGCTGAACGGCACGCTGCTGCCCTCCGCCATCGACACGGTCGTGCGGTAGACCTTGGTGGCGATCGTCTTCTCCTGCACGCCGGCCTGCACCACCGCGACGCGAATCGGAACCTCGACCGCCGGCGGATTTCCGGCCGGACCGGCAATGACGCGGCCCTGAATGCCGATTCGCGCGGTGATCTGGCCGCCGTTCAGCGTACAATCCCGCGCGGTGCGCGTGATCGTCGCCTGATACCGCAGATCATTGCCGATCGGCTGCTTGCCCGGCGCCGCCACCGCATAGGTGGACGCTCCGGCGCGAATGCTCACCGAGGGGCAGCTCAATTCATTGTCCACCGCCGGTGGCGGCGCCTCACCGACGGCTTGCGATTTCGAGCCGAACAGCTGGCCGAACCTGTCGCTGATCGATGGGCTGGAGTCGGACGAGGCGCCGAACATGCTACCACCGCCGCAGCCGGACAGGACGCCCGCAACGACAAGCGCCAGCGCAACGCGCGGACGGCCCGCCCGACCGGCGCCCATCGTCCGCATCATCAGCGTGTTACGCATCATCCGGATGTCCTCGATCTACCCACGCGTTCAGCACCCTCGAAGGGCACACGCGTTCGCGCGTTATAACAGCGCAATGCCGCCGAACCCAAGGCTCGAAAAAAAGCGCGGATCACTATCTCGAAACAAGGTTAGCCGCGAAAATCCTCGTGCAGCAGGCCGAACAGCAGGTGGTCCTGCCAGACGCCATTGATGCATGAGTTCGCCGAACAGCGACGGCAGCAGCACGCGCAGCGCCGACGTCATGTGGCCCTGATGTGCATGGGGTTGCCCGACCCAGTACCCGATCGTTCCGGCCTGCACGATGCCGCGGCGGACATTCGCCAGCGTGATGCCGCCGATCATCGCACCATCGGATTCGCGGAACACGATGAATGGATAGGATCTGTCGGCGGCGATGTCTTCGGCATAGCGGCGCAGCCGCCGCCGGAAGCCCGAACGCGTAAGATCATCGGACGGCCAGATCGGCTCCCAGGGCGTCAGGTATTCCCGGCTATATTCGCGCAAATGCGCCCATTGCAGAAAATCGGACATCTGCGGCGCACGCAGCAGCAGGCCATGCCCGCGCGGCGCAAGCGCCGCCGGTCCGCTGGATGGCAAACGGAACAGAGCCATGTGTGATACTCCCCTGCGCCCAGACCCCGGCGCCGCAATGCGTACCCTATTGTCTGAGCATGATCTTCTCGGAAAACCGGTACCCACTTTTCCGGATCATGCTCTATTGTCTGAGCATGATCTCCGGGCAAACGCTTCGCGTTTGTCCCGAGGGAAAACCGGTACCCACCCTCGGGTCAAGCCCGAGGGCATGCTTTTCCGGATCATGCTCTAATGAAGCAGCGTCTTCGCCTTCGACCTGGTCAATCCTTCCGCAAAAGCCACCGCCGTGTCCAGACCCCTTCCGCTGCCAAGTGCGACCACCGCCGGACGGCTGCGCGACAATAAGCCCCGCGCGGCGTTCCGCGTCGATTCAACGCTCACAGCATCAATCCTGGTCACCAGCTCTTCCACCGTCAAAGGGCGCCCATAGGCCAGAACGTGGCGCGCCAGCTGTTCGGCGCGCGAACTGCAGCTTTCCAGCGCCATCAGCAGCCCCGCCTTCATCTGCGCCTTGGCGCGCGCGACCTCGGCTTCCGTCAATGTTTCGACGGCGTCGTTGATGACATCGACGATCACTTCCATCATTTCCGGCGCATCGCCGGGGTCAGTGCCGGTATAGAGCCCGAAAAACCCGGTGTCGCTGTAGGGCGCATGGAAGGTGTAGATCGAGTAGCACAGCCCGCGCTTCTCGCGCACCTCCTGGAACAGCCGCGACGACATCCCGCCGCCGAGCGTGTTGGTGAAGACCTGCAACGAGAACAGCGACACATCGGTCTGCGGCACCCCTTCCAGCGCCAGCGTCAGATGGGCCTGCTCGAGCTCGCGGTGCACCACGCGGGAGCCGCCCTTGCCGAACATCGCTGCTTGCGGCTTTGGTGCGGCCACGCCGCCGAAGCTCGCGAACCGCTCCGCCACTTCCTCGACCACCCGCTTGTGATCGATCGCGCCGGCAGCCGCCACCACCATGTCCGGACCGCGATAATGCGTCGAGAGGTAGCCGCGCAGCGTATCGCGGCTAAAACCCTTCAAGGTCTTGGCCGTGCCCAGCAACGATCGTCCCATCGGCTGATCCGGGTAACACAGTTCGTTGAGATGCTCGAACACCACGTCGTCGGGCGTATCCTGCGCCGCGCCGATCTCCTGCACGATCACGCTCTTCTCGCGCTCCAGCTCGTCCGGCACGAAAGACGGATTAGCGAGAATGTCGGCGAGCACGTCGAGCGCCAGCGGCACGTCGGCCTTCATCACCCGGGCATAATAGGCCGTGGTTTCGGTTGACGTGCCGGCGTTGAGATCGCCGCCGACCGCCTCGATTTCCTCGACGATCTCGCGCGATGAGCGCCGCGTGGTGCCCTTGAACGCCATGTGTTCGAGCAGATGCGAGATGCCATGCTCGTTCGGCTTTTCGTCGCGGCCACCGACTCCGGCCCACACCCCGAGCGCCGCGGTTTCGAGATGCGGCATGCTATCGGTGATCACGGTGAGGCCGGAGGGAAGTTTGGTGACATCGACGCTCATCCGGCAACTCCTTGCTTCGCGGCGCGGCTGACCGACAGCACGAACCGTTCGACTTCAACCTGATCGTTCTTCATGACCTTGATGTGCTCGGGCTTGGTCATCAGGCCCTCGAGCCACGGCGGCAGCTCCGGACGCACGCCGCAGGCCGCCTCCACCGCATCGGGAAATTTCGCGGCATGGGCGGTCGACAGCACGATATTCGGGATTTTCGAATCCGAGGTGTCGCGATCGGCCACCGCCAGCGCCACCGCGGTATGCGGGTCAACGAGATCGCCGGCCTCGCGCCAGGCGGCACGGATCGCCGCACTGGTTTCGGTCTCGTCGGCACGCCCGGCATCGAATTCCTCGCGGATCGCCGCCAATGTCGCATCGGGCAGCACGAAGCGTCCGGACTGCTTCAGCGACGCCATCAATCGGCGCACGCTGGCGGCATCACGGCCGCTCGCCTCGAACAGCAGCCGCTCGAAATTCGACGAGATCTGAATGTCCATCGACGGCGACGCGGTCGCGTGAACCTCGCGCACTTCGTAAATGCCGGTCTTGAGCGTATTCGCTTGGCGACATAGCCCGCGAAGATGTCGCCGAAATTTCCCGTCGGCACGGTGAAATCCACCGTCCGCGCCGGCGAGCCGAGTGCAACCGCGGACGTGAAGTAATACACCACCTGGGCGACGATCCGCGCCCAGTTGATGGAATTGACACCCGACAGCGCGACCGCATCGCGAAAATTGTGGTGATTGAACAACCCCTTCACGATCGCCTGGCAATCGTCGAAGGTGCCTTCGATCGCGAGCGCGTGAACGTTGCTGGCGCCCGTCGTCGTCATCATCCGCCGCTGCACGTCCGAGATTCGGCCGTGCGGGAACAGCACGATGAGATCGACATTGTCGGCACGCGCGAACGCATCGACCGCGGCGCCGCCGGTATCGCCCGAGGTCGCGACCACGATGGTGGTGCGCTGCGCGCGCTTGGCCAGCACATGATCCATCAGCCGCGAGATCAGCTGCATCGCCACGTCCTTGAACGCCAGCGTCGGGCCGTGAAACAGTTCCAGCGCGAATTGATTGGGGCTCATCTGATTGAGCGGCACCACCGCCGGATGGCGGAAGGTGGCATAGGCCTCGTTGGCCATGCGGCCGAGATCGGCGTCGGAAATCTCGGCCCCGACAAACGGGCGGATCACATCGACCGCGACTTCCCAATAGGGCCGGCCGAAGAATCCGGCGATGACCTCGGGCGAGAGCTGCGGCCACGCTTCGGGCACATAGAGACCGCCGTCGCGGGCAAGCCCGGTCAGCATCACGTCGCAGAAACCTAAGGCCGGGGCCTCCCCCCGCGTCGAGATATACCGCGTCAAACCGCCCTCCAAAGGCATGGGCGCCCGCCAAGCCTTTGATATTGAAAGATTATCCAACTTTGCCGATGACAAAGCCGCGCGGCACCATAAAGCGTTTTGGGGTGAAGTGGAAATCGGTTCTTTTTCCCCCTGGGTGTCCCCATGAGCG
>WNFN01193394.1_pt1 | contig 10969 bp, 7 predicted proteins | sample 5400161 | NCBI WGS metagenome assembly WNFN01 (sample SAMN13153353, study PRJNA577476) | soil metagenome | isolation source: 80 cm saprolite on Douglas fir-dominated hillslope | place: USA:California | collected 2013-09-17
CATCTCGGTGGCTGCGCTCATTAACGCGGCGGTTTTGCGCCCGATCATATCCAGGTACATGACTACGGAGATATCCTCGCGCTGTTCAAAGCTCAGATCGAGATATTGGCCTTCGGCGATGGTAAGAGTCGCACGGTCCAGCACAGCAGCCAGGCGGGTCGCGATTTCGCCGTCCACGCCAGCCGGCAGACTATCCCACAGGGCCAGGCGAGCCAGGGCGAACATGCCATCGCCAGTATTGATGCCCTGCGACATGCCCCAGACGGTCCAGAGCGCCGGGCGGTGGCGGCGTTCGGAGTCGCCATCCACAATATCGTCGTGGATCAGGCTAAAGTTGTGGATCAGCTCAATGGAGGCCGTCGCGGGCAGGGCGCGGCCCAGATGGCTTTTGTCGTCCGTACTCAGTCCCCAGGCTCCAGCGGCCTCGTAGGCCAGCAGGAGCAGCGTCGGGCGCAGTAGCTTGCCCAAATTATTCTTCACGGGCGCGAAATCACGGTCCACCCAGCCGAGATGATACTGCATTTGCCCGTAAAAAGGGGCCAGGTCGGTAGCCTGGGTGGGCAGAACATTGGCGCTGCCACGCTGTAAGGCCCCGTGCATGGCTTTTAAAATGTCAGATTGATAGCGCAGAAGCGCTGCCTGAATACTTGATGTTGTTGTCATGCTCAATCCGTGAGCGACCACCTGGTTTCTCGCTCACTGGTATCCTTTCTTCATGTGCCGCTTGTGGCCGTGTAGAAATATCCTGTCAGCGGAGGCCAGGGTGGTCTTGACGCTGATTAGGGGTGAAAATAGAATAAGACCGCCAGGCCGATCGTACCCGCCAATACCAGCAGGCGTACAATCCCTTTGACGCCGCCGATGCGGTAGAGAGGTGAGCAGGCGTCGCAGTAACGCGTGATATGCTGGTAGCGGTGCCCGCGCATGCCGTCGCGCACAACATTGACATGTTCGGTCTTGCGCTGCGTATGCTGCTCGTCGCAGATATAGCGGCCACAGCCGTGGCACGTGTAATTGTCGATGTAGTGAGAGGTGCGTGAGAGCGACCACTGGTCGGGGTAGACCTGAGTGCCACAGACATAGCAGACCTGCGTCAAGGCCAGGTGCATCTGCCGTTCGGCGCAGGGCGAATGCTGTTGTTTGGGAAAGTGATCCTGGCAGAAGCCCTTGTGACAATCAGGGCAGCGCCCCAGAGCCTCCTGGTCGCATTCATGGCAGCGCCGCGCAGCTTCCATGACTTTATTATGCTTTCTGAGCTTGTCAATAGTGTCCATGCAAAAGGTGTCCTCTATCTTTTTGGGAGCCGCCGGATGCGCCCTTATCTATAATTTGAAGCATTGAAAGGAACTCTCTAAGGCTATTATAGCAGAACTGCGCTAACCTGAGACGAAAAGCCGTGCATAGTCTTTGCGAGCCAGTCTTGTTTGTCTTGTCTGCTGTTTTCAACCGCGTCTTCTGGGAACGCACCTTCAGGGAGGTTTCCTGTGACCCAACTTAAAGAAGATTGAGAGAACAAGAGCCTTCCTACAACATGGCCTGTACAAAGGCACGAATCAGTGGATGGATGATGTTGGTGAAGGCGGAGCGTTCGGGTTGGAACAGAGTGAGCATATAGAACGGATGCGTTGTGAGTTCAAAGGTGCGTGCCTGCCCATCATTGTCCAGCCCGCTGATACGCATGTGGCCATCGTCGAAGAGGTGTTGATACTGGAGAGAAGGGCCGAAGCTACAGTTGTATTGCTCTCGTATTTCGTCTTTCCCATAAAGTTGTGCGATACGAGTGCCTGGGATCAGTTTGATGGTTTCGGATATCCCGACGAGCGGGCAGGAGAGCGGTGCGATCAGGGGCAGTTCAGCTGCGGGATTCGATTCGATATGATCCGCTTCGGCCAGCCCAAGTACGTTGCGGGCATATTCAAGCAGGGCATGCTGGCAACCGCCGCAGGTTCCCAGGAAGGGGATGTTGTGTTGGCGGGCGAAAGTAATAGCGTGCAGAGCGCCGTGCATGCTGGCATATGGGCTGCCGGGAACGCACCAGATGCCGTCATAAGAGTTGAGCGCGTGCGGGGGCTGAATGCTTAGCTCTGGTGAATCAGTCAGCATCCACGTCATCTCGAATGCGCAACCTGAGTCGTTGGTGGCCATTTCAAGAGCGTGTGGGATGGCGACGTGTGCAAGAATGTCGGGATGGTAGTCTCCGATAAGTGCAATGCGAATGGGGTTGCTCATAAAATCCTCCCTTTAGAGGTGCAGTTCATAATTAGACTTTGCCGGAGCGCTGCCATTTGCCCACTTTACCATTCGCCAGCAAAGTTTAGTTATGAACTGCACCCAAGAAAACCCGATGGATTGACTCCACCGGGATTTTATCCAACCGCGCCGAAAGACCCCGGCATTGATTTATCAAAAGGTGATAGGAGTGGTGTCGTCAAAGTCTTCTACGAGAGAGTATAGCACCTTTTTAACAGGCGCGTTCCTGTGAGGGGGCAAGGGCAGGAAGGAACACGCTCTGGTTGAGTGGGAGCAGGATCTTCCTCTTGACATCAGCGAGGGTGGTACTGTATACTGCGAGGCAGAACGGAGGTGCCAGATGGCGGAGAAGCTCTTGAAACGTGCATTTAAATATCGGTTGTATCCCACCAAGAAACAGCGTGCCACCCTGCAATGGACGCTGGATCGAGCACGGGAACTGTATAATGCCGCCTTGCAAGAGCGACGGGACGCTTATACCTGCAAAGTCAAACGCCATCCTGGCTTTTATGACGAAGAAACGCGCCAGCACCTCACCAAAGAATATGCCCTGACCTACACCCGGCAGGCCGCAGAGCTTCCTGAGATTAAGCAGGTGCGACCAGAGTACGAGGAGATCTATTCCCAGGTCTTACAAGACGTGCTCCGGCGCGTGGACAAAGCCTTCAAAGCCTTTTTCCGTCGCGTCAAAAAGGGCCAGAAGCCCGGCTATCCGCGCTACAAAGGCGAGGGTTCCTACCACAGCTTCACCTATCCGCAATCCGGCTTTTCCCTCACCTCTGACAACCGGGTCTGTCTCTCCAAGATCGGCAGCATCAAGGTCAAGTTCCCTATTGGCAAGAAAGCTCATCCGCCGCAGGGAGCGATGAAAACCTGTACCATCAAGCGGGAAGGGGAACACTGGTTTGTGGTCTTCACCTGCGAGGTGGAGCAGGAACTGGTCTACCATCCCTCGCTAGAAGCCGTGGGCCTGGATCTGGGACTGCTGCATTTTGCCACCCTCTCCACCGGTGAGCAGATCGCCAATCCCCGCCATCTGCGCCGCGCAGAAGAGCGGCTCAAGAAGCAGCAACAGGGATTGGCACGCAAGAAGCGAGGCTCAAAGCGGCGGCGCAAAGCAGGCCAACAGATCGGCAAAATCCATCACCACATTCGCAACCAGCGCCGCGATTTCCACCATAAAGAAGCACGCAAGCTGGTGATGCGCTATGGCATCCTCTGCTTTGAGGACCTCAAGCCTGCCAATATGAGCCGGCGGCCCAAACCGAAACAAGATGAAACGACCGGGCAGTATCTGCCCAATGGGGCTAGTCGCAAAGCTGGCCTGAATAAAAGCATTCGAGACGCGGGATGGGGACAATTTGTGAGGATCTGCGAGGGCAAGGCTGAGAGTGCCGGTGCTCGTGTCCTCAAAGTGAACCCCAAGAATACCAGCCAGAGATGTAGCCAGTGTGGGGTGATGGTTCCCAAAGACCTGGAGGAGCGCTGGCATAGCTGCCCCTCTTGCGGGGCCGAACTCGATCGGGACCACAATTCAGCCCTGGATATCCTGCGCTTAGGGTTCCAAGCTCTGGCCTCACCACCTCCCGCACCCCGCAAACGAACCAGAAGATCCAGGGCTCGGACGGAGCCCTCAGAAGACGCGCTTCTGAGAAGCCCCCGGCTTTCGCCGTGGGGAGTCGTCACCTAATTTCATTATCCTCAAGCGGATCGACATTCTGTCTCAGCTAGATCGCTCACGTTCGGAGGGATTGTACACTGGGAAAGCCGAAAAGGTCAAGTGTTTTTGCACCAGGGCACAGTCGTGAGAAACCTTTCGTCATAAGTCAGAAGGTGAATTACCGTCCTTTCGGCTCGTTTGCATCTTGCCAAAAAGGAGTTTACGATGTCGGCACTTGCCCGTCTCTATTCAGTCCAGAAGCTGCCAGCAGGAAAATTGAGCATTCTGTCACATCCCCGTGGTGGTGATTGGTTGGAGGATGAAATGAAAGCGTTTTCCTATGAGAGCGTAGATGTGATGGTTTCTCTCCTTACACCGGGCGAAGTGGCAGAGTTAGCTTTGCAAGACGAGGCAGAGGTTTGCCAGGGCCATGGGATAATCTATCGTTCTTATCCCATTCCCGATCGCCACGTTCCCCCCCGGTCCCCGCAGACCTTCGCGCTGTTTGAAGAACTTAAAACCTATCTCGAACAGGGCAAGCATGTCGCGGTCCATTGCTGGATGGGCCTGGGGCGTTCGGCCCTGGTTGCGACCAGTGTGCTGGTGCTCAGTGGCTTCACACCTGAGCAAGCGTGTAAGATGCTTTCCGACGCGCGTGGCTACGAGGTGCCAGAGACAGAAGAGCAGCGCGCCTGGGTCAAGGCTTTTCCTCAATGTTATCAGGAGTACCTATGACTTTCGGGGCGTTCTGTTGGTGAAATCCGGGCTACTATGGTATGCTAACAGGCGAATCTGTGCCATCTGGATTGTAAAATCAGGCGCAGTATGGCGTCACGTCAACTTCTCTCTGTCTGGTGCCTGTCCCCACCCGTTGGTGAGTGTGCGGCAAAAGTCTGAGCAAATTGCATAGAACGCGTTAGAAAAACGTTTTTGGGTAATTATTGTGGGAAACGAAGGACAATATCCGCCTCTGCCTCAGCAGGGAAGTGCTCCAGAGCACCAGCAGCAATCTTATTATGGCTGGCAATATGATGAGCCGGATCAGCTTGATCTGCCTGCTCCTGTGCCGCCGCCCACGCCTGCCGCACCACCGCAGCCTTTACTGCCCGGGCCAGGAATGGCGCCGGCCCCGTCCACGCCCGCCCAGTCGCAATTTCGTCCTCTGCGTACCTATGGTTTGCCTTCCGGTCCACTGCCAGTGCCGCCCACGCAGCCGCCAACCTATGGTCTGCCCTCCGGTCCACTGCCAGCGCCGCCTGGATCGCTAGCTCAGCCGCAGCAGCAGGTCCCTGGTCTGCCCTCCGGCCCACTGCCAGTGCCGCCCGCTTACGGCTTGCCCTCCGGCCCACTGTCAGTGCCGCCTGCGCAGCCGCCAACCTATGGCCTGTCATCGGGTCCGCTGCCAGTGCCGCCTGCGCAGTTGCAAATGCCGCAGCAGTATCAGGAGCCGCTGCTGGATATGGGGTCGAGTCTTGGCTATGGCCAGGGGATGGAGTACCAGTATTTTAATGCTCCTCAGCCTTCGCAGCCCTTGCCTGTGCTGCGCCAGACGCGCCTGCAACAGTTGCGCTCGGAGCGTATGCGCCGCCAGCAGGGTGGGCAGCGCGACCAGACCAATACCATGCAGGGTGGACAGAGCGCAAAGCCGGCATCTCTTTTCGCTCAGCTTTTTAGCGCGCCCGCGACGCCTTCACCGCCTGCTGCTCCCGTTCCGCCTGTTTCCCAGTCGCTTTGGGGAGCGCAGCCGCCGGAGCTGCCACCGCTGATGAGCAGAAGCATTGAGGATATGCCCACCACGCCCATCGCGCCGCGCGGTCCTTCGGGGCGGCTCTCACTGCCCAGCAAGCGTTTGCCGGCTATCGCGCCGGGCACCAACGGAGCCGCCACATCTATGCCTGGCCAGAGACAGGACACAGGTAAGATACAGAAGGCGACTATGGCACGCGCGACCATGATTCTGACGGGCTCTTTTGTCGTTGGGCGTATTTTAGGATTGTTGCGCACATCGTTGTTTGCTTACATATTTGGGACCAGCCTGACCTCTGACGCCTATTTACAGGCTTTTCTGATCCCTGACCTGATTTTTAACGTGGTTGCGGGCGGCGCGCTCAGTTCCGCCTTTATCCCGGTTTTTAGCCAGTACATGACTGGCGAGAACGATCCAAAAACAGCCTGGCGCGTGGCCAGTTCCGCGCTTAATCTGGCTCTAGCCATCATGTGCCTGCTGGCGCTGCTCGCGATTCTCCTGGCACCCTGGGTGGTGCCGCTCTACAATCCCGGCGTGTCTGCCAGCGAAATGAGCCTGATTGTCTCGTTGACACGGATTATGCTTCTGCAATCAATTATTATGGGCGGAGGCGTGATTATTAATTCCGTGCTCTATGCACGCCAGAATTTCCTTTTGCCGGCTATCGGTACAGTGATGTATAACGTGGGCCTGATTGTGGGCCTGTTGCCCGGCTTCGTACTGACTTTCTTTGGGCGCACTGACGCCTTTCTCTCGTTCTCCGTCTATGCCGCGACCGCTGGCGTGATCCTGGGCGCGATTTTCCAGGTCGGCGTACAGATTCCCGGTGTGATCCTCGAAAAGATGCGCTACACGCCTGCATTCGACTGGAGGCATCCTGGCGTGATCCAGATCGGGCGGCAGATGCTCCCGCGCGTTTTGAACGCGGCGATGCTCTATTTCTCTACATTTGTCGATCGCGGCCTGATCTTGCTGCTGGTCGTTGGAGCGCTGGCAGATCAGCAGCAGGGCCTGATTACCCAGTATTACCAGGCATTTCAAATGGTGCTTCTGCCGCTGGGTATTTTTGGCATGGCCATCTCAACTGCCGCTTTCCCAACCATGGTCGAGAATGTCACGCTGGGCCGCCTGGACCGTGTGCGCGCGATTATCGAGGATACCCTGCGCAGCATTCTCTTTATGTCGATCCCCTCCAGCATTGGCCTGATCGTGCTGGGTCTGCCGATTATTCAGGTTCTGCTTGAACATGGCGCCTTTGGCCTGGACAGTGCTACCGCTACCTCGGTGCCGCTGGCCTTCTTCGCTCTTGGCCTGGCGGGCCTGGCCTGCGTGGAGATTCTGACGCGCTCGTTCTATGCCTTCCGCGACAGCAAGACGCCGGTAATTGTGAGTGTAGCGCAGTTTGTGCTCAAGATCCTGCTTAGTCTGATCCTGCTCCAGGTCGTGCGCGCCCTCCAGTGGGGATTGTCCTGGGGATTGGGCGCGCTGGCTTTCTCTACCTCGGTGGCTGTGTTGTTGGAGGCTGCGGTTCTACTTTATCTTCTACAGAAAAAGATCGGTATGCTGGGCCTGCGCAAACTGGCCGATTTTGCCGGGCGCGTACTCCTGGCCTCGCTGGCCATGGGCCTGGCCCTGCTGGCCCTGCGCTTCCTGCTCGATGCAGTGCTGCTGACAACTGCCGCGCAAAGCCTGGGCGTGTTGGGCACGATCTTAGCCATCCTCAAACTGGCCTTTGAACTGGTCATTGGCATGCTCGTTTACATCTGGGCCACGCGCCAGTTCGGCATCGAAGACTTCTGGAAACAGGGGCCAGTGCGCCGTGTTCTCCAGCGCTTTAAGCTCTCATGGATTTGATGTTTGCCCCTTACACTCTGCACCGGCGCGCGAAATACTTCCCAGACCCGGAGGTGTTTGATCCTGAGCGCTTCACACCGGAACGCGAGAAGCGATTGCCGCGCCCCGCGTATCTGCCCTTCGGAGCTGGTCCGCGTGTTTGCATTGGCAATCACTTTTCTCTCATGGAAGGCCACATTCTCTCGGCAAATCCTGTTCTGTAGGAAGACCCCCACATTATTAATCAGCGGCAAGTTCCGCCAACACATCATTCACGAGAGTCCTGTCCAATAATGCATGCATACGCTGATTCCAGTAATCTTTGAGACATGAGTAACACGCTGTCTCACACTGCTCCTTTTTCAGGTGGTTTCGTACCTGCTCGGCAATGCGAGGAAGATGCTCGTAAAATCGTTTGAGATAACCCGTTCCCCCGGGCATCGTATCATAGAGCACCAGGATCTTCTTTTCCATTCCTTGTTCCTCGTGCACTGCCACAAAGGATTCAATTTCGCCCGGTCTGGTAAAGAGTTCTAATTGGAGCCCTAACTTAAAAGATTGCTGCAATGTTTCTATCCATTTGGTGAATGTCTCTTCATCCATCCCCCTTGTCAGCTCATCAGGGATCGCTATTTCAACCACATCACCCTCTAACTGCCCCTTCAGATCTACTACTTGAACCATTGGCGATTCACTGTCCATGCGAGCGCTACAGGAGTAAAGATGATCAGTCCCCTGCGGTCGAAAACCGAGACGTTCTGCATTCTCATCATCCATCGTCTGTGGGCGAATCCAGGCCCCGCATTCTAAGCAAACGGTGAAACGAACGGTCTGGCCGGTTTTGGGATCGAGTTTTCCTCTGTTCAATAATGTGATAGTACGCATGCGGCTATAGGTCACCTGCCATTGTTGAGTAGCTCCGAGTTTTTTTATTTTTGGCTCCTCAATTTGCGATGACGGTTCTTCCAGAGGAGAGAGATATTTTTCAACGTTATAGACCTCGTGATCTCGATCCTCATCATCCTGCGTAATCGTCTCGTTGGACCAGCCATGTGCTGCTTCATACTCAATATGCTGCCGATGCACTAACAATTGATGGCAGTAGGGACATTCTTGAGCAGTGGGTTGTTCAGTCATATAGGTGCAGGTAAGACAGCACTTATATGACACGGCATGTTGCATAGGGTTAGCTCTCGCACGCCCTTTAAAATGCACTCGATTAACTTTGAGCTTGTTGCCTGCTACATACACGGTATTCCCAAGAGCATATTCGGTGATGCCAACCGAGGCCACTTGCGAGACAAAGCGTTCGTTATCATCCTGTACGGTGACAAGACCGCCTGCAAAGCCATAGCGCGGGAGAAAACCTGTTCTTGTCATATAACTGAGTGGACGATTCTCCCGGTTTGCCAACAAACCAGTCAACCCTCTCATTAAGAGGTCGCGACGGTGTCCTTCCGTGCGGGAGAGTAAGACTTTCTTGTTGATGCGTACCAGTTCGTTATAGACATCTTCATAGCGATCACACCAATGATCCAGGGCTTTACGCAATTCTGCCGGGAATTCTGTACAACAGCGTTCGATGTAGGAATCATCCAGCCACGAGAGCGGCTTCTCTTCGTCTTCTATTGGAATGGTTTGCTTGAATGCCCGCTTGACCGATGCGACAATCTCCTTACGCTTTTCCTCTATTTCCTCCTGAAAAGTTTTCATCAATGCGTCGATGCGTTCGATGCGTAGTTCTCCGTCAAGAGTGACTATCCATTGTGGAATAGTTTCACCATTTCCCTGAGCTCCATTAACGAACTCACCCGGCTGATTGTTTTCTTGCCAGCGGGATGGTAAGGCTACCCGTTGCAATTTTTCCATGATCAGGCTATTGACGTGGCGCCTGATTACGACTGGATTATCCAGTAAAAAGACTGGCGGGCGAATTTCACCAGAGATCATCTCATCCATATGCTCGAAATAATAACGGTCGTGCGGAGCCTGCCTGGCATGAGAAAGAATGAGCGCGATATGCTTTCTGCGTCCGGCTCGTCCAGCTCGTTGTGCATAGCTAGATGGAGTTGGTGTAATATTGCGCAGGATAATTGCGGGCAAATCGCCAATATCAACTCCCAATTCGAGCGTTTGAGTACAGACGAGGACATTTATTCTATTATCTCGAAAGCTGTTTTCAATAGCGACGCGCTCATCTCCGCTAAGCTGACCACTATGCTCGACTGCATATAAGCGTTCCGGGTTATCATGGTATGATTGGACGTAAAAATTATCGGCTGGAACAGGATATTCTCTTGTGTGACCCTCACATTGATGGGTGACACAGATGGTTGGCGCAGATTGATTCGCCCGATTTTCCCAGCTCCACACCTGATAATTGCGTATATCATTGCAGGTATCACAGCGATAGCGTTTTCCTGTAGCAGTGAGTTGGATGTAGTTTGGACCAACCTGGTAGCCTTTTCTCTTGTAACTTGCGCTGCCCCCTGTTTTTTGACCGATCTCGACCAGCCGCAGATGCCCTTTCGTTTCCAGCAGCTTTACGGCCTGATTGATAATCTCTACCAATACTTCAGTGGGCATGGTTCCACCAAACATGCGGTTAATGGTCGTGTAAACGTAGGTGCGAGAGCGTGCTGGATTCGTTTTGTTATACCACCCACGAATTTCATAAGCGCCGCGCTTTTTCTCTTGACTAGAGTCAAAGGCGACTGGTGTTCGGTTGTGTTTACCTGGGCGGGCAGTGCCATTTAAGACAGGTGTGGCTCCCGCGCTGAGATAATCCTGAAAAGGAAGATAATCGACGGCACGGCGGCGGCGCATATAGTCCATGATGACGCGTAAGAGCGTGACCAGGAACTGCACGTCTGCCTCAGCACGTGTGAAGCCAAAACGGGCGAACTGATCGATCTCGGCTCTCGCGATTTCCTCCAGACCCGCGTACTGTACCGCGATCAATCCTTCACGTTCTAGCGAGTTACGGGACCCGGCACGTTCTGAGATCTCCTGGTAGAGATCCCATTCAAGTCGATTAATAGCATCTTTGCGCTCTTTTGGGGTGATATACTCACCCGGAAGTTTCAGCCCAATGATGGCCATTCCAGGCCGGTATTTCACAGGAGCCAGCAGGTTGAGTGCATCAACTTCGTTTTTCCACGCAACTCTGCTGTAGTCATAGACAGAAAGCGCCAGGTTCTCTAATGCTTGAAGTTGATCTTCTTGTCGTTCATAATTCTGGATCGTTTTGTTGGTAAGCTGCCTTTGCGCAAAGGTCTGATGGCGATCCCGCAGATAGCCTGCCTGATGGGCGGTATCCTGGCGACTATCTGCGAAAATGAGCAATTTCTTTTCGTCTTCTTTTAATTCTGGGAGCAGGCTCTCGGTCAAAATAGAGACTGCGGTGGCCGCGCCGGTGCGCATCAATGTGATAATATCACGTTGGCTATATCCACGCGCATTGCAGACGGGACATTAAT
>WNFN01227839.1_pt2 | contig 10967 bp, 10 predicted proteins | sample 5400161 | NCBI WGS metagenome assembly WNFN01 (sample SAMN13153353, study PRJNA577476) | soil metagenome | isolation source: 80 cm saprolite on Douglas fir-dominated hillslope | place: USA:California | collected 2013-09-17
ATTTTCACGAAATCATTGCGCCCAAATCCCAGCAACTTATAAGCTTCGCGATAAGGCGTGAATGCTCCTTGAACCCCCTCCGGGAACACGCCCAGCAGTTCTCCGCTTTCAAGAACGCGGTCGGCGCTCTCCTGGCAGGCCACGATCCCGCCGAGTTTAGTTACAAAACTGGAAATGAATGGGAACTTCAGCAATCCGGGATGAGTCAGGAAGCGGGGCGCCCTTCCGATTTTTTGGACCAGCAGATGCAGGGTCATGACCGCGTCCCAGGGCATAAAACCACGGTGCATGCCCACCAGGATTCCTGGTCCCTGACCGGGGACGTGTTCTAGTCCTTTCACTTCAATGCGCCAGTAGGTATCGCACAAAAACTTGAATATGGTCTTTCCGCAGAACTCTATGCAGTCTCTGTCCATTCCAAATTCATCGAATGTGGGCTCGGGGAAAACGCTGGCATGGCCTCGGTTCCGGCACTGCAAGACTGTGGCAACACTCGATTGATGAGGAGCAAACCCAAGCTCTTCTTTTATTTTTCTATTGGATACTGTCCACGAATAGCGCAGGTAGTCCAGAGTTTCCGAACGTCTGGCCAGTCGCTGTAATGTACGCGGGATGGGAACGCGATAATTTCCCGTAATCCGCACCGCAGCATGCAGCGGAACCACTCCATCCGGAGCCACATTGAATACGCCGGAACGGTCCCGCTCGATGGCGCAGAGTATGGCGCCTGCCAAGTCTTTAAGGCTGAGAAACTGCAGCGTAGGATCATGCCCGGGCAAAGTGAAGGTCAGGCGGCACATCAGCCGCCGGCTGAGCAAAGCAGGCGAGGGCAACACTGTAGTGAGACGCAGGATGGTGAGCGGTACATCCCCTTGCAGGCGGCCCGCCATCGCCTCAAGCGATTTCCATCGATTGCAGACTTGATTCCCGCCATGGCCGGGAGCAACGTACTCTTCCGTGACCAGATTCTTTCGCGCAGTCCCTGCTCCATAGATCAGAGCACTGGAAAGCAGCACCAATTTTCTGGGTCGAAGCTTGGCGACTTGCTGAAATACCCACTCGGCTTCGGATAAGTCAGGCATCATCCCGTCCCGATCGGTCAACGAGGGAATGTAGACATAACTTGTTTCTGACTCGCTCGCATCTGCACGACCGCAAAGGCCGGTGGCCTCGGCAAAGTCGCACTCATGGGTTGTTTTTATCTGGAGGAGCGCGCTCAATAAATTTTTCGCCCAGGAGTTACTGCTTCTGGCGATGAGCGCTATTCTGGCCATGTCACAAACTGTTAACTTCAACGGAGGTATGCTATCGAGCAGCAGCAATGTGAAGAAAAAGGACGGCCGCCAACTCATCACCGGCGCGTGATGATCGGGAGCTTGAGACTTCAGTATTGTTGGCTGAAGAAGATTCGATTCATGGCCAGCACGAAATCCTGGGTCATGTCATAGAGGTAACCCAATTTTGGATTCACGCCGATCTGCCGGAAAAGATCGTCGCGGTTGTACTCGTTCCACACCTCGGCAATCTTTCCATTGACCATGCGAAACCTGCTACTGCCACGCACCAAGATGCGCTTTCCGGAAGGTTGGAGTCCGTTACCGCGGCCAGTGTGTGTTCCTCGCGCGATCCAGTCGACCGTTACCACATCTCCCATGACAGACATTCTCTCATCCGTCATCTGGAGGTCGGGAGCTGCCATCCGCCATCCCTTGCCTTCGGCCACAGATTCGTCCAGCCTTGAAATCTTGTTGCGGAAATGGACCACGCAGCCCGGAGCGTATATCTGCGGTATGGCTTCGTAGCGACCCTGGCTGAAGAGTTCAACGAATACCCGGCCCACAACGGCTTTGTGCTGTTCGTCCTGTGCCTGTTGGATTTGAAGCGCGCGAGATTTTTCCAGGGGCTGTGTACCTGGCCTGGTCTGCGGCGCAGGCACAATTTGCGTCTGGGGCTTGACCGCCGGTTTCGTCTGTTCTCCGGGAGCAAAAGCAAGCGCCAGTGCGCTTAAAAAAACAACCGTCAGGACTGAAATCTTGTCATGCCGCATGGGCTGCCTCCGTATCTGGCAAGTTGTTGCAAGTATACTCGTTTTGCAGACCGAACTGGAGCAATTCCCTGTTGACAAGCGGCTGAGTAGGCCGCCGTACTTCCGTTTTGAGCTCGCTCAAACAGACCTCTTTCCAGCTTTTTCTTTACAATCCTGGTGCCTTCTCCATACACTGGAGTCACCCCCTCCCCCAGGAATCCCTAAAATCCCTGTAAACTCGGAACTGTATCTCCGGCCTTGTCGAAATGGAGATGCCATTGGGAGCGGCGACGCAGCGTGGCAGTCAAGACAAAAACCCAGAGCAAGAACTACGTGAACGCATTCGCGGGCGCTGTGGCCGCGCTCAGCCGCGCTGGGGAAGACCTGACCGCACGCGCGCTGGAGATGCTGGTCAGCGACTTTGACGCCAGCCGGGCTGAGCTTTGGCTGTGGGACGGCTCATCCGGCTCCTGTTACCTGACCCATGCCGCGGGGCAGGAAGCCCACCATCGGCGAGATTATGCGGAAGCCGGCGCCGGGGCCGTGGGCAAGCTGGCGCGCAACAAGACCAGCATTGAAAACATCTTGCTCTCCACCTTCGGAGGAGACGATCAGGAGTTCGCGCGGAAAACCGGCTTGACCCATATCTCCGGGTATCCTCTGCTTTCCGGTGAACATCTCAGCGGCGTGCTCGCCCTGTACAACCGCAGCGAGGTGCCGGAAGACCTGCTTCTGTGGTGGCGGCTCTATTCGGAGATGAGCGCTGCCAAGCTGAACAACGTTCTGACCTCACAGGAAAAAGACAAGCGGATCAACCAGCTTTCCCTGCTGTTTGAGGCCACGCGCGTGCTCAACTCCACACTTGACCTTTCGGAGCTGCTGGAGCTGATCCTGAAGATCGCCCAGACCGAGGTCAAGGCCGACCGCGGCACGGTTTTCTTGGTGGACCGAAAACGGAATGAGCTGTGGTCCATCGCCGCCTCAGGGCTCGACCACCAGGAATTACGCATACCCTTCGGAAAAGGCGTGGCGGGAAGGGTGGCCGTGTCGGGCGAGGTGATCAACAGCGAAGACGCTTACGCGTTGGATTGCTTCGATCCCAGCTTCGACCAGAGATTAAATTTCAGGACGAAGTCGCTGCTCAGTCTTCCCATCCGCCAGCACTCCGGCGAGGTTGTGGGCGTGTTGCAACTGCTGAACGCGCAGAGCGGGCACTTCTCCGCCGACGATGTTGAGTTTCTCACCAAGCTCTCCGGCCACATGGCCATGGCCCTGGAAAACGCCCAGCTGCACCGCGACACCATGGAACAGCAGCGCATGGAGAGAGAACTGTCCCTGGCCCGCAGTATCCGGCACCGGTTGCTGCCGGAGTCACCGCCCATCGTGCCCGGATATGACATCGCCGTGCTCAGCGATTTCTGCTTTGACGTAGCCGGCGATTATTACGACTTTCTCAACCTGGGACCGCAGTCGCTGTTGATCGTGATCGCCGAGGTGGAAGGCAAGGGAGTCTCCTCTGCCCTGATCATGGCCAATCTCCAGGCCACGCTGCGCGCGCTGGTGATGCACCTGCACTCGCTGGAAGTCCTGGCCTGTTCCCTGAATGAAATGCTCTATAAGGACACCCACGTCGGCAGACAGCTCAGTCTCTTTCTCGGCCTGGTGGACACGCGACGGAACGTGCTGCACTACGTCAACGCCGGGCATGTGCCTCCCATGCTGGTCCGCGGCAAGAGCGGCGAAATCAAGCTGCTGGAAGAGGGCGGCACCGTGATCGGTCTATTCCCCCAGGCAGACTACACTCGCGGCTCCGTCAAATTAGAGAAAGACGATTTGCTGGTCTGCTGCACCGACGGCATCGTCAAAGTCTCCGACGAGAGCAAGGAAGAATATGGCGCCAAGCGGCTGGCGAAGCTTGCCCGCCGCCATCGCGAACGCAACGCGCAGGGAGTTGTGGACGCCATCCTCTCGGAAGTCTCGGCCTACTCAACCGCCAGCATGAATGACGACGACAAAGTGTTGATTGTGATGAAGGTCACGGCGGAAGACGGGAAGGCTGAGGTAGTTGGGTAATTGGGAAATTTAGTAATTTGGTAATTTGAGAAATCAACCATACGGTTTTTAATTACCAAATTCTGGATAAGCCACCCGGGCAAGCTAACTGCCTTCCTCCACTACCAACTTCGCATCCTTGGAAATATAGAACTTCCTTTTGAACCAGTCTTCCATGGCTTGGCGAAGGCGTTCTAACGGCACGCGCGTGCCCACTTGCATCAGCCCATCAGCAACCGGGAGCGTGTCATCAAAAACCGGGTCGTTGGTGAAATTGCGCATGGAAAAATTGTCGAGCCACTTCATGGGACAGGGCAACAACTGCCCTTCCACCTGATACTGGACGCTGATCCTTCGCGTATACATGACCGCCACCATCCGCAATTAAAGCCAACCTTGCATTCTACCTTGCGGTGGTTTCCTGACCGCTTTCTGGCGGTTCACCATCAACATCGAATCGGCCCGCTTCCGCGGCTGTTTGCGCACCATTTCGCGACGGCAAATGCGGCCGATTGATGCCCGTCTGGAGATAGGATACGACCTTATTTTCAGGACATGTCCTTGAGTAACCGGCGGGATTGTAACAAAGGGAGCATCCTAGTCACTATGACCATGTACGAGGTTCTCCCCCATGACGACGTTACGCCATTCATATACGGATGTGAACGAGTTACTTAGCCATCTTAAGGCCATCACTGAAGAACTCACAGCCCTCCACGGCGACCTGTACTGGCTGGCCATGCAAGCCCAGGATGCTTCGGGAAAGCAATCGGCGGCCGCCGAGCTGAGCGTTGAATCCCTGGCCGCGCTGAAAGGTGCGGTCGACAATATGAGGCTGTTACTGTGGAACTACATCGAGACAGCTTCAAAAGTCGACCCGCAAAAAGTGCAGGAGGGTCTGGAGACACAACGCGTGCAGCGCATGGCGCAGTTTCTGCAGCTCTTGCGCGCCCGCCTGGGGCGCAGCCCTGACCAGCAGCCGCTCTCTTTCATCGAGCGGATCAGCGCAGCGATGAAAGAACGGCTGGGCGGCAAAGTGGCTTGAGTTGCCGCATTTCAGCGGATGTTCACGCTGACATCCGTCATCAGATTCATCCACAAAGCTCTGGGACCGAAACCTGCCACTCTAATGCGTCAACTTGTGCCCGCAATCCCAAGCTCCAGACGCGCTGCCATCGGGCAGGCGGAATGTTCCGCTCTGTTCGTCGGTGTTGACGGTGACAATGCCGAATCCGACGAAGGGCTTTTGCCCGGCTGATTTCACGGCGATGCCCACATTCGTGTAGTCGCCGAGGCCGTTGTACGCCTTGTTATTCTCCTGGCCCGGCGAAAGGCCGTCGCGCAATGGGCCAAGGGTGAATCTCAGCGCCGCATCGGGACTGCGGCTGGGAAAGCCAAAGGCCACGTTGCCGGCATTTTTTCCGCTACCACTGTAGCAATCCGCTCCGCTGACTTGCAGAGTGAATGGCTTGTCGATGCGCGCGCCTGCACCGCTCGCGGAAGTTCCGGTGGAGATGGCGACCCGGCTGGGGACAGGAACTTCCTGGTTGCAGGAAATGATGCTGCAGAAAATGACAGAACTACAGGCGCCAATAATCAATAGCGCGGTCTTCTGCATTTATCCCTTTCGCGGTCCCGGCCCGGCGGCGCGGACGTTTGCCGGAACATCAAACTTCTCGATGTTCTTGGCGAAGCGGGCTGACAGATCGGCCGCCGATTTGTCATAAGCCGCTTTGTCTTTCCATGCGTCGCGCGCGTGCAGGAACTCCGGCGGAACACCAGGACAAGACTTGGGCACGCTGAGGCCGAAGGCCGGATCAATTTCAAATTCAACTTGATTGAGCTTGCCTTCAATCGCCGCGCGCACCATAGCGCGGGTATAGGGCAGTTTCATGCGCTCCGCCGCGCCGGCAGGCCCGCCAAACCAGCCGGTGTTCACCAGCCAGCATTGCGCGTTGTGTTCCTTCATGCGGCGTCCCAGCATTTCCGCGTACACCTTGGGAGGCAAGGGCAGGAAGGGCGATCCAAAGCAAGTGGAAAAGTTCGGCGTCGGCTCTTTCAAGCCCGCCTCGGTGCCGGCTACTTTGGCAGTATAGCCGGAGAGAAAATGATACATGGCTTGCTCGGCGGTCAGCCGGGAGATGGGAGGCAGTACGCCAAACGCGTCCGCAGTCAAGAACATGATGTTCTTGGGATGCCCGCCGGCTCCGGGGATAACTGCGTTGTCAATGTACTCCAGCGGATAGGCGCACCGCGTGTTTTCGGTGAGGCTCACATCGTTGTAGTCAGGAACGCGGGTCTCCGGGTCGAGCACAACGTTTTCCAGCACCGAGCCGAAGCGGATGGCGTTCCATATCTGCGGCTCATTTTCCTTGGACAGCTTGATGCACTTGGCGTAGCAGCCACCTTCAAAATTAAAGATGCCGGTGGGGCTCCAACCATGTTCGTCGTCGCCGATGAGCCGGCGCTCGGGGTCGGCGGAGAGCGTGGTCTTGCCCGTACCGGAAAGGCCGAAGTACAGGGCGGTCACGCCGTCGCTCCCGACATTGGCAGAACAGTGCATGGGAAAAACGTTGCGCTGCGGCAAAAGAAAGTTCATCACCGAGAAGATGGACTTCTTCATCTCCCCGGCATACCCGCTCCCGCAGACCAACACCAGCTTGCGGCTGAAATTCACGGCGATGAACGCCTCGGAACGGGTCCCGTCGCGCTGCGGGTCAGTCAGGAATCCTGGAACTCCGACGACTGTAAACTCAGCGCGGTGGCTTTTGAGTTCTTCGGCCGTCGGGCGCACGAAAAGCGCGCGCACAAAAAGATCTTGCCAAGCGAACTCGTTGATCACGCGCACCGGCAGGCGGTACTTGGGATCGGCGCCGGCAAACAGGTCCTGGACGAAGAGCTCTTTGCCACGCAGATATGCCAGCGCGCGTTCAAAGATCGCGTCAAACTTTTCCGAATCAAAGGGCTGGTTCACCTCGCCCCAGTTGACCAGTTCGCTGGTGATGGAGTCTTTGACGGTGAACCGGTCCTTGGGCGTGCGACCGCTGAATTTGCCGGTGTAGGCGGCAAAAGCGCCATTATCGGCCAAGTGCCCTTCGCCCCGGCGGACGGCATGCTCCACCAGCGGGCCCGAATGCAAATTGCGATGGACTTTGTTGGTTTTAAGAAGTGTTTCCAGAGCAGAAGCAGTATCAATGGCTGGCAATACTTGTGACATCGTATGATCTCCTGTTCCCAAAACCTGAAGCGCCCTAAAGCAGGGCCGGCGCCAATAGCGGGTTTGGGGTGAGTGACGGCTCAGGCCGTTGTAACCAGCGCGTCTTGCGGTGCGCCGGCTTCGTTCAGAACCGCGTACAAATGTGCGAGGGCTTCTTCGACCGTAAGCGCATACATCTCCCGCCCGTGTTCATAGCTGCCGCTCTCGATGGCCGTCTTCAGAAAATGCCCAGCAATCTGAATGGCAAGCGGGTCGGTGATGACGCGGCCGGTGCGCCGGTTGTACTCCACCCAGGTTGGATGCGGCAACGCAATCCAAACCGGGCGCCCGCTGGCCAGAAACTTGATATCGACAGCATCGGCGTGCCGGGTAGCAACGGCCACGATTAGAGCTTGAAAGACGCAATGGAGCCTTTGCCCACTCCAGCGATCGGTAACGTGAAAGTCCTCATACATGCTGTTAAAAATATATCGGACGGCGGCCAGACAGGCAATGATAACCGCCGGGCCTGGTTAGGCGCGTGATCCCGGTCACATTACAATCAAAATGCTTGACCAAAGAGCGCGGGCAGGCGTAAAGAGCGTTGGCGCAAGGTCTCCGGGGCAGAACGGGCAGGGCTTTATTTTTCCACGGTTTATTTTTCCAGGGTTATTTTCGATGACAGCAAGATTGGCAGGCCGGCGATGTCCATGAACACCATGCAAGCCGTATGGATTCCCCGTTTTGGCGGACCGGAAGTCCTGGAAATTCGCCAGGTGGGCAGGCCGCTGATCACGCCTGAGCAAGTGCTGGTACGCGTGCGCGCCTCGGCCTTGAATCGTGCTGACCTCTTGCAGCGCCAGGGCAAGTATCCACCGCCGCCCGGGTTCCCGGCGGAGATCCCGGGAATGGAATTTGCCGGCGAGGTGGCTGAAGTTGGCGCTTCCATACAAGCGTGGCACCCGGGCCAGCGCGTCTTTGGCCTGCTGGGTGGCGGCGCCCACGCCGAATACGTGGTCACGCAAGAGCGGCTGCTGGCTGAGGTCCCGGCCAACCTGGACTGGGCTGAAGCCGCGGCGGTCCCAGAAGTCTTCATCACCGCGCACGATGCGCTCTGGACCCAGGCCCAGCTGCGCCCGGCCGAGACCGTACTCATCAATGCCGTGGGCAGCGGCGTTGGCCTGGCGGCCGTGCAAATGGCCCGCGCCATCAACGCCGTTCCCTATGGCGCCTCGCGCACGCCGGACAAGATCGAGCAAGCAAAGCAATTTGGGCTGGAAGCCGGTCTGGCGGTGCGGGAAAACTTTGATGAACTGGTAGCGGCGGCGGAAAAATGGACTGGCGGAAAAGGCATCAACGTGGTGCTCGACTTGGTGGGTGGCCCGTACGTTAAGGCCTGCCAGAAACTGCTCGCCCTCAAGGGCCGTATGGTCTTGGTGGGCACCGTGGCTGGAGGAAACTACGAGTTGGAGTCCCGCTACGTGATGGGCAAACGCCTGGAAATCCGCGGCACGGTGCTGCGCGCGCGCAGCCTGGAAGAAAAAATCCAGGTCACCCAAGCCTTCGCAAAAGAAGTGGTGCCATTACTGGCCAGCGGCGTGCTGCGCCCGGCTATCGACAGCAAGTTTCCTCTGGCCGAGATCGCCAAAGCTCATGCGCGGCTGGAGTCGAACGTGACGTTTGGGAAAGTTGTGGTGGAGTTTTGACTCAAAATCTTGAGATCGTCCGGAACCACGCTAAACAAGGAGGCGCAAAAACCGGGGCTAATTGTCTACTCTCCTCACGCCTGGGTGCAGTGGAATAGCATCGCGAACGGGAAGTTGCGCGCCTCAAATTCCTGGTCGACCTGGTCAAAGTGCGTGCGCAGGTAAGGCAGGACCGTCCGCGTAAACTGATAGATCAGCACCGTGCCCCCCGGGTTCAGCGCCGCGCGCGCTTCCCGCGTGATGGTTTCCCGCAGCGCGTCCGGCATGGGAGTAAAAGGGATGCCGGAAATGATGTAGTCGGCGCCATCCAGGTTGAGCCTGCCCAATTCTTTTTGCACGTCCGCGGCCGACCCGTGCACCACGTGCAGCCGGGAATCGTGGAGCGTCCGGCCCAAATGGCGTACAAAATCTTCATTCATTTCAAACACCACCAGCCGCGCCGTGGGCAACATCCGGGCAAGGATGTGCGCGGTGATCGTGCCCACGCCGGGGCCGTATTCCACGATGGTCTGGGCCCGCGCCCAGTCAACCTTGCTCATGAGGCGGCCAATCAGGAAGCGTGAACTGGGGATCAGAGAACCCAGCATCTTGGGGTGCTGCAGAAAGTTTTTCGCGAACAGCAGCGTTTCTTCACTACGGGAGGGTTTACGTAGCATGCTTGTGATCAATTCCTTATGACACGGTGCCTAGCGAGATAACCATACTCGCCTGATCTCTGCCATGTAAAGCAAAAGAGAAGGGATCGCCCAAACCTGGGTAATCTTTCGCCGAAAGACATCCGCTTTCAGGGACTTGCATCCGAACTGCGGCGGCGGTGATCTGCGGGACAAATCCGCATTGCCGCACGCCCTAATCCAGCATAAAATCAAAATTCAGCCAGCGCTCGAAGCAGGAACTCCGATTGAACTTGGTACGCGCCATCTATCCGGGTTCGTTTGACCCGCTCACTAACGGCCATCTCGATCTGATCGAGCGGGGCAGCAAGATCTTTGATGAGCTGATTGTCTCCGTGCTGCACAATGTGGAGAAGGACCCATTGTTTACGCTGCCGGAACGTTTGGACATGATGGAGCAGATGGTGAAAGGTTACGACAATGTGCGGGTTGAGACTTTTGAAGGCCTGCTGGTGGATTACGCCATGCAGAAGAAGGCCAAGGCAGTGCTGCGCGGCATACGCGCCATCAGCGACTATGAATACGAGCTGCAAATGGCCTGGATGAACCGCAAGCTGCAGCCACAGCTTGAAACCGTCTTTATGATGCCCGCGGAGGCTTATTCGTACCTGAGTTCACGGCTGGTCAAGGAAATCTTCCGGCTCGGCGGCTCGGTGCGCGGACTGGTGCCGGAACTGGTGGAACAAAGGTTGCGGGAAAAATTTCAAGGCAGCACAATCAAAAGCACCGCAGCTAAAATCTGAGTGAGGTTTAAATGGCGACCCTACCTGCAGTAAAGCAGTTCAGCGACCGCGTCAACCGCATCGAGATCTCGGCTACCATGGCCGTAGTGGCCGAAGCTGCAAAACTGAAAGCTTCCGGGGCCGACCTGGTGGAGTTCGGCGCCGGTGAGCCGCATTTCCCCACGCCTCAGCACATCAAGGACGCCGCCATCACCGCCATTCAGGAGAATTTCACGCGATACACGCCTGTAGCCGGCATCCCCGAGTTACGCGCCGCTATCGTGAAGCGCCACACCGCGGACTTTGGCTCCGTTTATAAGCCGGAGGAAGCCATCGCCTCCACCGGCGGCAAGCTGGCGCTGTTCAACGCCATCCAGGTGCTGGTGGATCACGGGGACGAAGTTATCCTTCCCGTCCCCTACTGGGTTTCGTTCAAGGACATCATTGAGTATGCTGGCGGAAAATGCGTCTACGCCGAGACCGAGGAAGCCGACGGCTTCCGGCTCACCGTAGAGATGATCGAGCGGAAGATCACGCCACGCACCCGCGCCATGATTCTCAACAGTCCCAACAATCCCAGCGGCGCAGTCA
>WNFN01263557.1_pt1 | contig 10967 bp, 10 predicted proteins | sample 5400161 | NCBI WGS metagenome assembly WNFN01 (sample SAMN13153353, study PRJNA577476) | soil metagenome | isolation source: 80 cm saprolite on Douglas fir-dominated hillslope | place: USA:California | collected 2013-09-17
GGCGTCGTAGCGCATGGCGATGACGGCGTTGGCGCCGTGCTGCGCGGCATGTTGCAACAGCAGCTCGTAGGCATCTTCGCGGGTCTTCTCGCAAAGATTGGTCAGGATGGTGATGTTACCGCCGATGATGGTCTGCAGCGCGGCGCCCAAATTTCCGATCACGCTGCGCGACCTGACAATTATTCCGCGCACGATGCCAAAGTTCTTGACGATGCGGTAGCCGGGGATTTCGTTAGCCGTGGTGACCATGGAGCTGTCCACGCGATTCATAGCCACTCTCCTGGAGGGGATGTTAACCGGTGCGATTCTACCTGTTCACGCAACGCTGCGGGAGATAAATGGTTCTGTTAGGCTCGGATTTAAATGGAAACTCTGTTTTATTACCTGGCCATCATTCAAATAGGTGTAGGTGCGTACCTGGTATGGCAGGGGCTCCTCTGGGCGGCGTACGCACGGCGGAGGATGCGAGGCGATCCGGGCTTCAATGCGCCGCGCGCGGCGGTGCTGTGTTCGTGCAAAGGTATGGAACCCGGGCTAGAGCACAATCTGGTGGCGCTGACCGAATTTGATTACCGCAACTACGAGATCTTCTTCGTCCTGGCGTCCGCATCCGATTCCGCGTACCCCACGGTGAAGCGCGTCGCGGAGCATTCCAGGGCGCCCGCGCACGTGATTATTGCGGACCGGCCAGAAGAGTGCGGCGAGAAGGTACACAATTTACGAGTGGCGATCGAACAGCTGACGGCTGAGTTTGAAGTCCTGGTTTTTGCCGACTCAGACGGGCGGCCGGGAAAATTCTGGTTACGGCGTTTGGTTGCGCCACTCAACGACAAGCAAGTCGGCGCCGCTACTACCATGCGATGGCTGATTCCCAGAGGCCACAATCTCGCAACGGCGCTGCTGGCCGCGTGGAATGCTTCGATCGTGACGATGCTCAGCGAGAAAGGAAAAAATTTCTGCTGGGGCGGAGGAACGGCGATCCGCCGAAGCGTCTTCGACGAAATTCGCGTGTTCGAGGAATGGCAACACTCGGTTAGCGACGATTACTCCATGACACGCGCATTGCAACACGCCGGACGTTCCATCGTGTTCGTACCGGAGTGCCTCACGCCTACTTACGTGGACGTTGATTTCCGGGGCCTATTCGAATTCACGAATCGGCAAATTTTGATCACCAAGGTCTACTCAAAGAAGAACTGGGCATCAGGAGCTGTCACGCACTTTTTGTACTGCCTGACCCTGCCGCTCGGGCTGGAAGTCACGCTGAGCAATTTCTTCGCGACACTGCCGGCGTTTCACCTGGCGGTGCTGACGTTTGTGCCGATCCTGCTGGCGGCCATACGCGGCGGGCTTCGTGTTGCAGTGGCAACGGAAGTTTTGCAGACGTCTCGCGCGAAAATTGCGGGGCAAGCATGGATGTATGTCGTGCTGGGCGTTTTTGTTCCTTACCTGTTCCTGACCAATTTCGTGATGTCGTTGTTCACCCGGAAAGTCCGCTGGCGTGGCGTTACGTACGAGCTGATCTCCCCGCAACAAACACGAATCGTAGGATATTGAGAAAATTGCTGCAGGCTGTCGGTAGTACTAACGTTTTGGAAGAAAGTTTTCCACAGGGCAGGGAGTGTGTAAACCAGCGCGACGCAACTGGTTGTAAACGCATGGAAGAAAAGCGTAGTAGGGGGAAAAATTTCGTAGACCGTGAAATTCCTACGCTCAAATCATTGCGCCCTAAAGGCTTTGCAGTACGTAAGTACCACTATCGTAGGGGTTTGCCCTGATGCAAATTTACAGCAGGGTTTGCATTGTAATTGCGGCGAGAGAGAGGTATTTCGTCGCAAGCGAAATGACAGGGGGCTCCTTCTCGCGCCAAAGTCGTGCTGGTTAAGGGGATTCTCTCGTTCCTCAGTCCCAAACCTTGGCTCCTTGCCCGCCGCTTGCTGCGTGCTGTGGAACTATGCCTCGCCAAGAGGCGAAATCAAACCAAATCACAAGTCTCGGTTCCTACCCGAGACTGCATAAAGAGGGGTGCATGTGAAAATAATCCGGAGGAGTGAGCAAACCAATTCGAATGTAGCGCGCGCAGATCTTCGCAAAGAGCTTTATTTTTTTTATGAAAGAAACACCGGCGTTTCCCATTTTCATGTGGAAGCGGGAGCCGACGGAAGGTTCCCCGTGGACCAGGCTGCTGGCTTGCTGGCGATGCACTGCCTGGTGCGAGGGCAATCTCCGCGCGACTACGTGGTAATGGTGCAGGCGGCTCCGGACGCACTAGAGGGGCTCGCGGAAAAGGCCGAGCAGCTGCTGCAAGCGGGGCACTCGGTGGGAAGCTCGGTAAAACTCACGCGCCGCGAAGAAGAAGTGCTTGCCGGCATCATGCGCAGCCTGGCCAATAAGGAAATCGCTGTGTCGCTGAATCTCTCCGAGCGGACGGTAAAATTTCACGTGTCTTCGCTGCTTGCGAAGTTCCGGGTGCGGGGCCGCATGGAACTGGTCCGGGAAGCGGGACGCCTTACTGCGGTGCCGATGACGGTGGCGGAGCCGGTAGGCCCGCGCGAGACTCGTCCTTCGCTTCCTGCTCCACACAGATACACCCAAGTTGCGAGGAACGTCGGTCCGATTGGGCTGACGAAGCAGCAAATGCTGGCTTGATTTCTCTCTGAGGGCGAAAGCACAAGAGGCCCGGACCATGACGCGGTCCGGGCCTCTTCATTTCTGAGCGCGCAATAGTTGTTGTTATTTCCGCGCCGACGCGTACTGTTCGGCCGCGGAGTCCCAATTGACCACGTTCCACCAGGCCGCGATGTAGTCGGCGCGACGATTCTGGTATTTCAGATAATACGCATGCTCCCAGACGTCCACCCCCAGCACGGCCTTGCCCTTCAACGAAATCGGGGTGTCCTGGTTTGGCGTCGAATCGATTGTCAGCTTTCCGTCTTTCACGAGCAGCCAAGCCCACCCAGAGCCGAAGCGGCCCATGCCAGCGGCGGCGAGCTTTGCCTGGAAGTCCGCAAACGAGCCGAAGGTGGACTTAATCGCCGCGGCAAGGTCACCCTTGGGCTCGCCACCGCCGCCTTTTTTCAACTGCGTCCAGAATAGCGAGTGGTTCCAGTGGCCGCCGGCATTGTTGCGCACTGCCTGCCGGATGTTTTCGGGAATAGCGTCCAGATTCTTGAGCAGGTCATCGAGCGACTTGGATTGCAAGTCGGCCTGGCCCTCGAGGGCCTTGTTGAGGTTTGTGACGTAGGCCCCATGATGCTTGTCATGATGGATTTCCATGGTCTTGGCGTCAATGTGCGGTTCCAGAGCGTCGAATGGGTACGGCAGCGGGGGCACTGTGAATGCCACGGGTTTTTCCTCCGATTGTGAATTTGAATTGGGATTCCTGGTGTCAGCGAGCAACAGGCCTGGCACGGCACCGCCTGCTCCAATCAGCCCTGCGCCAACGATGCCGCTGCCAGCGATAAACCTGCGGCGATTCATGGCAACCTCCAGCGACGCGCTCACGCGAGTCAGAGTGCGTGGGGATTATACCGCTATACCGCGGATGATGGTAAACCTCCGCTCGCCCGGGCAACAAAAGAAAGCTCTTTAGCGGATCGCCTTTCGCCTCTCATTGGATGCGGGAGAGCGCCCAAAGGGCAGATTCCGCGATGACGGCGTCCGCCGAGGAACAAAGACGCTGCAGCAATTCGCTGATCCTTTGATAGACGTGTGTTCCGCGGTGGAGCTCTGAATTACCCAGAGCAATGCAAGCGTTGCGAACAATACCGCGCCACTTGGCGCGCTTGATGGCGCTGCCGCGGAAAATGCGGCGAAATTCCGTTTCGTCCATGGCGGCCAGCCATTCGAGCCTGGGGAGGAACAACGATTGCTCCAACGAGCCTGAAATCTCTTGCTGTCCGGGCCCGAAGAGGAGCTCCATATTTTCTGTTTGGCCGTCCTTCAGCGGCACACTTTCGAGCGCGGCGGGAAACGTTCTCGGGAGGAATTCTTCGAGCGGAGTTGTGGGCGCGCGGCGGTTCCAGGGACAAACGTCCTGGCAAATGTCGCAGCCGAACACATGGCTGCCGATGGGCTCACGCAACTCGCCGGGAACCGCGCCGCGCAGCTCGATGGTGAGATAGGAAATGCAGCGGCGCGCATCCATGACGTAGGGCTCGACGAAAGCTTGCGTGGGGCACGCATCAATACAGCGGCGGCAGCTTCCACACAAATCTGGCGGCGGCAGGACGCCATCCTCCAAGGTTGGGGCAAGATCCAAGGTTGTGACGATCACCCCGAGAAAAATCCATGAACCCAGGCGCTGATTCAAAAGCAGGGTATTCTTGCCCAGCCAGCCGAGGCCCGCATACTTAGCGAAGATTCGCTCCTGTAGCGGTCCGGTGTCGGCATAAACACGAGCCTCGAAGGGTTCGGCAAAACGTTCCCTGAGAGCTGCCGCTAATTCGTTTAGTCTTTCTTGTAACACTTCATGGTAGTCGTCACCCCAGGCGTAGCGTGAAATCCATCCGCGCGGCTCAGCATCTTCGGGCAGATGGGTGACGTCGGTCGACCCGGGCAAGTTCGTGCTGTAGTTAAGAGCGCAGACGATCGCGCTGCGAATGCCCGGAAAAGCGCCATCTGCGCTACGCCGGCGCGGGTCGGATAAATACTTCATTTCGCCAGCGAACCCGCGCGCCAGCCACTCCTCCGTGTGCTCCAGCTCAGGGAATTTCCCGGCGGATACAACGCCGCAAAGATCAAAGCCCAGCTCCTTGGCGCGGGCTTCCACCCACATGCTGTCAGACCTGGCTCGCATCTTTCCGATTCTTCCGCACCTTACGCCGTCCGGCGAGCGGGGCAGTTGAGGGAGAGCAAAAACTCGAACCGAGCCATTCTGCGGAACTAGCGGTAGCTGCGCAGAGCGCTATTCTCGTCAGAGTAGACCTCGAAGACGGTGAACAGCTTGGTCAGTTGCAGGAGATCGTGCACTTTTTTTGTCAGTTGCAGAAGCTTGAGGCTGCCGCCTCGATTTTTCACTCCCGTGTAGGCGCTGACGAGTTCTCCGATGCCGGAGCTGTCGATGTAATCGACATCGGCCAGATTCAGAAGGATGAGGGTACGCTGATCTTCCAGCAACTCGCGGATAGTCTTTCGCAAAAGCGCGCTGCCTTCGCCGAGCGTAATACGGCCGCTGATATCGACGACGGTCACGCCGGCAGCTTCACGATATGTGGCTCGCAGTGCCATTTAGATTGGGCTCAAGCTTCCTTTTTCGGTGCGGCCCCTTGGCCGCTTTTGCCGTTGGTTCCGGGATTTCCGGACAAAGGCAATTTCTTGGACATGATGATTTCCGCACCCCCCGTACGGCCTGGGACGACCTCGAATTCATCCATGAACGCGCGCATCAGGAAGATGCCGCGGCCGGAGGTGCTCAGCAGGTTTTCCTCGGCGAGAGGGTTGGGCACGCCGCCGAGGTCGAAACCCTTCCCTTCGTCCAAAACGTGAATAATCATTTTTTCCGGCGTGAGGTCCAGAACGAGGTGAATCTTTTTTTCGGGGCGCTCTTCGTTGCCATAGTGAAAGGCATTGATGACGCCTTCGCGCACGGACATTCCAATGCGGTAGCAGTCGTCTTCGCCGAATCCGGCAGCCTCCGCCACGCGCAGACACATTTCCTCGGCGAGATTGACGCTCTCGACCTGCGTCTCCAAAGTAATTTCAAGGTGCTTGGAGTCTTCGGACATGCGCGGGCGTCACCAGCGCCCAATCGGCCCGGTTGTGGGCGCCTTATGGGTAACATAGGGACGGAAACCGAGTCAATGGAGGAGCAGCTCTAGGGTCGCCCCGTTGTTCCCGTAGAGAAATGGCCGTTCCCCGGACGGCAACTGCTACGCCCAATAGGAACGGTCCAGAGTCCGGTACTGAATCGCCTCGCTGAGGTGCCGAGGCTCGATATTCTCCGCGGCATCAAGGTCCGCAATCGTGCGCGCCACTTTCAGAATGCGATCATGTGCCCGGGCTGAGAGACCTAACCGGGTGATGGCGTTTTCCAGCAATTTTTCTCCGTCCGGCGTAATGGCGCAGTACTTGCGGATCATTTTGGGCATCATCTGCGCATTGGAGTACGTCTTCTTGTCAGCGCGATAACGCTCGGTCTGGCGGTTGCGCGCTTCGATCACCCCTTGGCGTACCGCAGCGGAATCCACTGAGGAGGAGGGCGCACGCAACTCCTTGTACTTCACCGCGGGCACTTCGATGTGAATATCGATGCGATCCAGGAGAGGACCGGAAATCTTGGAGACGTACCGCTGAATCATCGGCGGAGTGCAGTGGCACTCGCGCGTAGGGTCGCCGAAATAGCCGCAGGGACAAGGGTTCATGGCGGCAGCCAGCATGAAGCGAGAGGGGAAGGTTACGGAAACCGCGGCGCGCGCAATCGTCACGGAACCGTCCTCCAGCGGCTGGCGCATGACCTCCAGCACGTTGCGCTGAAACTCGGGCAATTCATCCAGGAAGAGCACGCCGTTGTGACCTAGCGATACTTCGCCTGGCCTCGGCACAGCGCCGCCGCCAATGAGCCCGGCATCGCTGATGGTGTGGTGCGGCGAGCGGAAGGGTCGCGTGCCCACCAAGCCGCGGCTGTCCTCCAGAACGCCGGCGACGCTGTGGATGCGCGTGGTTTCGATGGCCTCCTCCAGCGACATGGGCGGCAAGATAGTAGGGATGCGTTTGGCGAGCATGGTCTTGCCCGCTCCGGGCGGTCCGATGAACAAAATGTTGTGACCGCCCGCGCAAGCCACCTCCAGAGCGCGCTTGGCTGCCTGCTGGCCGTGGACGTCACGCAAGTCGACCGCGTATTGCGCCGCTTCGCTGAGCAACTGGCGCGCATCTACCCGCACGGGCTGAAACGATTCCGGAGAATTCACCAAGTCCACGGCTTGCGGCAGTGACTTCAGCGCGAAGACATCCACGCCTTCCACGACAGCGGCCTCGCGCGCATTCGCTTCGGGAACAGCCACGGATTTCAAGCCGACTTCACGCGCGGCCAGCGCCGCGGACAGCGCGCCCCGCACCGGCCGCACGCTGCCGTCCAGCGAGAGCTCGCCGAGAAACATGCACTTGTCCAGCATTTTGCCGAAGAAATGTCCCATGCAACCGGTCAGTCCCAACGCCATAGGCAAATCGAAAGCGGAGCCCTCTTTGCGCACATCGGCGGGCGCCAGGTTAATTGTGACGCCCTGGCCATGGGGGAACTCGAACCCACAGTTCCTAAGCGCGGACTTGATACGCTCGCGGCTTTCCTTCACGGCATTATCCGGCAGCCCGACAACATTGAAGTCGGTCATGCGCGCGGAGCCTACATCGACCTCCACTTCGACGAGGTAGGCGTCGATGCCATAGACGGAAGCGCTGAGCGTTTTGAAGAGCATAAAGAGGGAAGCCGCGAAAAGCTGAGTGCAGCATAAACCAATGCGGAACTATACGCCAGAGGCAACAATTCCACGGCGGTATCGCTAACACACAGCAGGGCACCAGGCTTCTTTACAGTCATCGATGCGGACACGTATATTGGCTTCACCGGCAGTGTGCACGTACTCCTTCCTGCGTGAGGTTGGCCCATGATTGGCTGGATTATTTTGATCGCGTTGGTCCTGATCATTGTTTTCCTGGTCGGGATGTACAACAGCTTGGTGCGCCTAAAAGTGACCTGCGACAACGCCTGGGCGGACATCGATGTGCAGCTCAAGCGGCGCTACGACTTGATTCCGAACCTGGTGGAGACGGTCAAGGGCTACGCGGGACATGAGAAAGGTACGCTGGAGGCGGTGATCAACGCGCGCAATCGAGCCATGAGCGCGACCAGCCCTGGTGACAAGGCGCAAGCAGAGAACATGCTTACCGGCGCGCTGAAGAGCTTGTTTGCGCTTTCCGAAGCGTATCCGCAACTCCGCGCCATCGAGAGCTTCACGTCGCTGCAGACTTCGCTCACTCAAATCGAGGACACCGTGCAGAATGCGCGGCGCTATTACAACGCCGTGGTCCGCGACCTGAACACCAAAATCCAGCAGTTCCCCTCGAATATTTTCGCGAACATGCTGGGATTCAAGCCGCGTGAATTCTTCGAGGTCTCCGCGCCTGCCGAGCGCGAAGCGCCGAAAGTCAGCTTTAGCGCGCCCACGGCATGACGCTGGAGCTACACACTGAATGACGCGCGTGCGCCGCATCGCCATCCGATCGTTCTTCGCCATCGCTCTAGTTTCTGCTTTTGTTTTCCCGGCAACTTCGGCTCTCAGCACCCGCGAGCTGCGCATCGAAAACTTTCAGTCCGAAACGGTCGTTATGCCGGACGGAACGATCGATGTGACGGAGACCATTCAAGCGCATTTTATCGGCGGGCCGTGGCATGGGCTTTATCGAACGATTCCGGTCGAATATGTTACGCCGCAGGGGCTGAATTACTCGCTGTTTCTTGACGTGAAGCGCGTGGTGAACGGAAGCGGCCAAGCGCTGAAGTACGAGACCAGCCGCGAGCGTCATTACCGTAAGCTCAAGATTTACGTTCCGGACGCCGACAACTCCACGCAGAACATCTCCATCGAATATTCGGTTTCCGATGCGCTGCGCTTTTTCGAGGACCACGACGAGCTCTACTGGAACGTGACCGGCGACGAGTGGGACATTCCCATTCAGGCGGCCAGCGCGCGCATCATCCTTCCGGAAGGCACCACGAATATTCGCGCTAATGTCTTTACCGGCGCGTACCGTTCGCGCGCACAAAATGCGGACGTGGACATTGCCGGAAACGGCGTCGAGGTGCACACGCGCGAGCCTTTGCACTTGCACGAAGGATTGACCGTCGCCGTCGCGTTCGACAAAGGCTTCGTTCACGAGCCAACAGCGTCGAGCAAGCTTATTCTATTCTTCCATAGCAATTGGCCGCTCGGTATTCCCGTCGGCGCATTTGTGGTGATGTTTTATTTGTGGTGGACGCGCGGGCGCGACCCGCGGCTGCGGCCCATCGCCGCGCAGTATGAACCTCCGGACCAGCTCACGCCGGGAGAAGTGGGCACACTGGTGGATAACTCCGCGGACATGCGCGACATCACAGCGTCCATCGTCGACCTGGCCGTGCGCGGCTATATCGTCATCGAGGAACACCAGAGGGACCGCATGCTCGGGCTGATGCACGACAAGGATTACAACTTCATCGTGCAAAAGGATCGCGCGGAATGGGCGAAGCTGAAGCCGCACGAGCAGGCGTTGCTCGAGGGTATGTTCACGACGGGAACGGTCGGCGAATCCGTCTCGATGTCCAGCCTGGAAAACCATTTCTATACAAACTTGCCCGGCATCAAGAGCAACATCTTTTCTTCGCTGGTGGCGGACGGCTACTACACCAGGCGCCCGGATAGCGTCCGTTCCGCTTACATCGCAGCGGGCGTGGTCGTCGGCTTTCTTTTGACATTTGGGGGGTTGAAGGTCGCTTCGAGCCAAGGCATGGCTCCGCTGACGTTCATCATCGCGGGAATCCTCACGGGCTTGATCATTTGCGGGTTTGGTTGGTTCATGCCCGCGCACACGGAACAGGGCGCGCGCGCGTTGGAGGGTGTCCTAGGCTTTGAGTTCGCGATGGCGCTCGGCGTGGAGAAAAACTGGAGCCGGGCTTTCCAGGGAATCATGACGCAGCCGCCGCAGTGGTATCGCGGCTCCTCGTATGGTCCGGGCTTTTATCCGATGATGTTCACGAACGATTTGAGCTACATGTCCTCGCGCGCCGGCAACGTGATGGCCTCCGCACCGCGCAGCTCGGGAGGTTCTGGCTTTTCCGGTGGCGGAGGCTTTTCCGGCGGGGGATTCGGCGGCGGCGGTGGCGGCGGTTTCTAGTCTGCGGCGCGTGATCCTCGCGACAATGACCGTTTCAAGGGCACGGCGGATTGGGCTGCTCAACTTGCAACGCAAACCCGTAAAACTTCAGCACGTCGCGTAGCGCGACAATGCCCTCCAGCTTGTGACGTCGGCGCGACTGACGACTGGCAGCGCATCCACACGGCGTCGCCTTTTCTGCTTTATCCACGCTTTTCCCGCTTCCCCGAAGACTCCTTGTGACTTGCTTGCGGCGCCTTTTCCAGCAATTGATCGATGGCGCGCACCAGCGCATGCCCGGTCGAGCGCAATTCGCCGATGCGGTGCCGCGCCACTTGTTCCAGGATGCGCTCCCCGCGAGGCAGCAACGAGACCAGCACGCGCCGCCGGTCGTCACGCCCGCGCGAGCGCCGCACATAGCCGTGCGTCTCCAGGCGGTCGATCAGTTCCACCACGCTGTGATGTTTTAAGGCCAGCCGATCCGCCAGAGTCCGGATCGTCGCCTCTTCACCGGCCGGCAATCCTCGAATCGCAAGCAACAGCAGATACTGTTGAGGCTCCAGCCCCACGGCCTGTGCAACCATGTCTCCTTCGCGCACGAAATGACGGATTCTGTAGCGCAATTCTGCGCGCGGATCGCGGACGGTTCGCGGGAGTAACGCGGCAGGTGGGTGTGGGACAGCCAACCCTGGCTGTCTTTATTCGTTCTTGGTGTTCTCAGCGTGGAAACAAGCTAAAGCGCCTTGCGGAACGCTTTTTGCGTCTTGTAATGCTCGTAGCCGTTCCGTTCGTAAAACCCGTGCGCCCGCTCGCGGATCACATTCGATCGCACATTCATCCCGCGGCAACCCCGCCTTCGCGCCCACTCCTCGGCGGCTTCCAGAAGTTTCGCTCCCGCTCCTGCGCTGCGCTGGCCTTCCGCAACGACCAGACCGTTTACTTCGGCCCGGATATCGCTCTCCAACAAATGCGCCACGCTGACATGCACCCAACCTACCACGCCGGTGGCTGCGTCGGGGGATTCCGCGACAAACACGGCATGCTTTGAAACAGGAGTGAGCTGCCGCAATCTCGTGGCGACTTGAGCCGCCGAAGCCGGATAGCCCAGCTCTCCGGAGAGC
>WNFN01222992.1_pt1 | contig 10963 bp, 9 predicted proteins | sample 5400161 | NCBI WGS metagenome assembly WNFN01 (sample SAMN13153353, study PRJNA577476) | soil metagenome | isolation source: 80 cm saprolite on Douglas fir-dominated hillslope | place: USA:California | collected 2013-09-17
CAAACCCGGGCACTTGTCCCGGGTCGGGCTCGGCACGTTCGCCGATCCGCGTTTCGGCGGCGGCAAGCTGAATGAGATGACGACCGAGGACCTAGTCGAGCTGATGGAGATCGGCGGCGAGGAGTACCTGTTCTACAAGGCCTTCCCGGTCAATGTCGCGATCGTTCGCGGCACCACCGCCGACCCGGCCGGCAACATCACGATGGAGCGGGAGGCGCTGACCTGCGACACCCTGTCGCTGGCGATGGCGGCGCACAACTCCGGGGGGCTGGTAATCGCGCAGGTGGAACGGGTCGCCGATGTGAATAGCCTCAACCCGCGTCAGGTGAAGATACCCGGCGCGCTGGTCGATTGCATCGTGGTGGCGACGGACCCGGGAAACCACCCGCAGACCTGGGCCAGCCCCTACAGCCCGGCCTTCGCGGCCGAGGTGCGGGTCCCGCTGACATCGCTCGCGCCGATGCCGATGAGCGATCGCAAGATCATCGCCCGGCGCGCCGCCATAGAGCTACGGCCGAACAGCGTCGTGAACCTCGGCGTCGGCATCCCCGAAGGGGTCGCCTCGGTGGCCGCCGAGGAGAAGATCGCCGACCTGATGACGCTGACCGCCGAGCCCGGCGTCATCGGCGGCATCCCGGCCGGCGGTGCCGCCTTCGGTGCGGCCACCAACGCGCAGGCGGTCATCGACATGCCCTATCAGTTCGACTTCTACGACGGCGGCGGTCTCGACGCGGCGTTCCTCGGGCTCGCGCAAGCCGACAGGGAAGGCAACCTCAACGTATCGAGGTTCGGCCCGCGGCTGGCAGGCGCGGGCGGCTTCATCAACATCAGCCAGAACGCGAAGAAGGTGTTGTTCCTCGGCACCTTCACCGCGGGCGATCTCGAGGTCTCCGTCGTCGAGGGCAAGCTGCTGATCGAGCGCGACGGACAGTACCAGAAGTTCGTCGAGGAGGTCGGGCACCGGACATTCTCCGGGCCGCACGCCGCGCAGCAGGGAAAGGACGTCCTTTACATCACCGAGCGGTGCGTATTCCGGCTCACCACGGAAGGCCTGGAGCTGACCGAGGTCGCTCCCGGCATCGACATCGACCGCGACATCCTCGCCAAGATGGCGTTCAAGCCGATCGTGACCAAGCCGCGCGAGATGGACCGCCGTATCTTCCGGTCCGACCCGATGGGCCTTCGGGAGGACATGCTGAGGCTGCCCCTCGACGCGCGGTTCACCTACGATGACGAGCGCAACATCCTGTACCTGAACTTCGAGGACCTCCAGATAAAGTCGATGAAGGTGGTCGAGGATTACGTAGGGAAGATCAGGGAGATCTGCGGGCCGCTCGGCCACAAGGTCTACGCCGTGGTCAACTATGACGGCTTCGAACTCGACAGTGACCTCGAAGACGCCTACCTCGACGCCGTGCAGGAAATGGGCGACACCTACTTCCACGGCGTCACCCGGTTCACCACCAGCGCGTTCATGCGCGCCAAGCTCGGCGGCGCGCTCGAATCACGCGGCGTCGCGCCGCACATCTACGAATCCGAAGGCGAAGCCGCAGGCGCCGTACGCACCACCTTGCCACGCCAGGAGTAACTGAGGTCCCCCCGGCCGGCGTGACACACCAGCCACAACGGTCGAACGAAAGGACCGTTCATAGGCCTGACAGCACCACCGGACTCGATGTTCTTGACCGGGAATCCCGTGAGCATCCGACGCACGTGGGCGGGCTGCAGCTCTAGGCGTATGACGACATTTACCGCGCCTTTACGTGAACGCGTAGCTCACCGGTTTCAGTGGCTCGGGGAGATCCGTCTAGCCGAGCGAACCCGGATCGCGTGCGCGCTCAGCGCGTTGTCGCCCCGATGCTGTCCACCCGGCCATAGCGGCCCTATGTGCCGGATGACTCCGGCTGGCCCCGGTCGTTGTCGCCCGGCACCTCGACAAGGCGATCCGGCCGCGTTACGTTGCCGTGGATTGGCTCGAACAGGAGGGCTTGGCCATGACGACAACAGTCACCGCGCTGGCGCAGGACATCGGGCTCGCCCGTGAGACCGATTACTTCTTGATGACAGACCAGCTGGCCGAGGATGAGCTGGGGTTGCTGCACCGGGTGCGGAAGTTCGCCGAAACCGAGGTACTGCCGGTCGTCAACCCGTACTGGGAGCGGGGCGAGTTCCCGTTCGAGCTGGTGCCCAGGCTCGCCGAGCTGAACATCGTCGGCGACACCATGGTGGGCTACGGCACCACGCCGATGTCGGCCGTCGGCTCGGGATTGCTGACTTATGAGCTCAGCCGGGTTGACGGCAGCATCGCGACGTTCTTCGCCGTGCACGTCGGGCTGGCGATGCAGTCGATCTACCTGCTTGGCTCGGAGGAGCAGAGGCAGCGCTGGCTGCCGCCGATGGCCAGGCTGGAGAAGATCGGGGCGTTCGCGCTCACCGAGCCCGATCACGGGTCCGACGCGGTCATCCTCGAGGCCACTGCCCAGCGCGACGGCAGCGAGTGGGTGATCAACGGCCGTAAGCGCTGGCCCGGCAACGCCGTGTGGTGCGACGTGATCGTTGTCTTCGCCCGTGACACGCAGGACGGACAGGTCAAGGCGTTCGTCGTGGAGAAGGACAACCCCGGCTACGCCGCGTCCAAGATCGAGGGCAAGGTCTCGCTGCGGATGGTGCAGAACGCGGACATCACCCTCATCAACTGCCGCGTCTCCGAAGATGCCCGGCTGCAGGACTGCAACTCGTTCACCGACGTCGCCAAGGTGCTCAAGGGCACCCGCAACACCGTTGCCTGGGGATCAGCCGGACATGGGGTCGCCGCCTACGACATCGCCCTCAACTACGCTCAGCGGCGGACCCAGTTCGGCCGGCCGATCGCGAAGAACCAGATGATCCAGTCGATGCTCGTCGAGATGCTCGGCGAGGTCACCGCCATGCAGCTCTACTGCATCCGCCTCGGGCGGCTGATCGACGACGGCAAGATGAGCGACACGATGGCCTCCCTGGCCAAGTACTTCTGCTCGGTCAAGGCCCGTCATGTATGCCGCCTGGCCCGCGACATCCTCGGCGGTAACGGGATCCTGCTGGATTTCCACGTGATGCGCCACCTGTGCGACATGGAGGCGCTCATCACCTACGAGGGCACCGCGGAGATCCAGACGCTCATCGTCGGCCGCGACATCACCGGGCAGAGCGCCTTCGCCTGATGCGATCCGCCTCAGGCGTAGCCGTCGGGCGGCTCGGGCAGCCTGCGCAGCGCCTCCAGGGCGACGAATAGTTCCGCTGACGATCTGGGGTCCTGCAGCGAGCGGCCGGTCTGACGCTCGATGCGGTGCAACCGGTGGCGCACCGTGTTGGGGTGGCAGTACAGGTGCTTTCCTGCCTTGACCGCGGAGCCCTGGAACGCGAAGAACGCAGCGAGGGTGTCCAGGAGCATGTCCCGCTCGTCTGGGTTGATGTCCAGCAACGGCCCGAGGATCATGTTCGTGAGCCGGTGGGAGGTCGTCGGGGAGCTGACCACGAGAACGGGCAGCGGGGCGTCATCGAACACGGTCACCATCGGGTCGCCCGCCGGTGAGCTAGCCAGGGCGATCCGGGCCAGATGCAGCGCCTGCGACGTGCGCTCAAGTCCGGTGTACACCGGGCTCACCCCGACTCGGGCCACAGCGCCCGAACGCAGGATCTCCACCAGCGCTGGGGTGTTACGCTGCGATCTCAGCGACACGATCCCCACCTGGAACTCGGGCAGCAACCGCCAGGCCGACCCGATTCCTCGCACATGCAGGCGGCTCTCGACCCGCGGCAACGCGTGCCGGGCCACCGCGGGGACCTCCGCGGCCACGACGACGAACACGCCCTGGTACGGAAGCCCCAGCAGATCGGCCGCCTCCCACACCGTTGCCGTGTCGGCGATCCGCCCCTCGAGCAGCGCCTCGACCAGCGCCGATCGTTCCTGGTCCTGGCAAAGGAGCTGCTCGGTCATGGCATCCCGGTAGGCGGTGGCCAGCTCCGTGGTGTACAGGGTGTTCAGCATCCACATGTCAGATGCGATGCCCACCAGTTCGGCGTCCGACACGATCCCGGTCTGGTGTGCCTCCGCGACGAGAGTGTCCCACATGAACCGGAAGCCGACCTGGTACGAGCTCTGCACCGCGGCGAGCGGCGCCCCCTGCTCGGCCCGCCGCCGGCCGGTTCGCCGCGGGGCGGCTAGGTCGTGCGACCCTGGGCGGCCGAGATTGGTGAATATGAACGTGAGATTGTCCTGCAACGACTGGTGCAGATCATCGATGGGAACCAGGCAGTCGTCGCCGTAGATGTCACTCTGCGTGCCGCGAATGTCACTCTGCTCAAGGACGCGTTTCAGCAGCTCGTCGGTAAGCGCAGGCAGCCGGTTGAGCAGCGCCGACGCGAGCACGGCGCCTTGCGGATTTGGGACATTCGCATCCTGTTTTTGCATCCAGCTTGAGAATAGGCCACGGCGCGATTGTGCGGAAGCACCCGAGATCCGTATCGGTATTGTCACTCCAGCCATAGACGCCTGCCGCGCCGCGGAGCAGGGTCAGTTACACGCACCGGAACCCCGGGCCGCAAGACCGCCAAGGAGAGCCGATGAGTGTCTACCGCGTAACCGAGGTCATCGGGGTCAGCGAGGAATCCTGGGAGGACGCCGCACGCGAGGCGGTCAAGACCGCAGCCGCCACCGTGCGCGACCTCCGGGTGGCCGAAGTGATCCGCAAGGACGTCACGATCGAGAACGGCCAGGTCAAGAACTTCCGGGTACGGCTGGGCCTGTCGTTCAAGTACGACACCGGCGACTGAGATGGCCGAGTTCGTCAACGTGCAGTCCTCCAGCGGGCTGGCGACCATCCGGCTCGACCGGTCGCCGGTAAACGCACTGAGCATCGCGCTGCAGGGTGAGCTGAAGGACGCGGCTGAGCAGGTCAGCGCGGACCCGAACATCCGGGCCGCGGTGATCTACGGCGGGGAGAAGGTGTTCGCGGCCGGAGCGGACGTCAAGGAGATGGCAGGCAAGAACTACGCCGAGATGGCGGCCATCAGCCGCAGGCTGCATGCCAGCTTCCGGGCGGTTGCCGCCATCGGCAAGCCGGTGGTGGCCGCGATCACCGGCTTCGCGCTCGGCGGCGGGCTGGAGCTGGCGCTATGCGCGGACTTCCGGGTCGCCGGCGAGAACGCTAGATTCGGCGTGCCCGAGATCCTGCTCGGCGTCATCCCCGGGCTGGGCGGCACCCAGCGGCTGCCCAGGCTGATCGGGCCGGCCCGGGCCAAGAACCTCGTCTACACCGGAAGGTTCGTGGACGCTGAGGAAGCCCTGCGGATCGGCCTGGTGGACCAGGTCGTACCGGACGCCGACGTGTACGGCGCCGCGACCAGGCTCGCCGGGCAGTTCGTGTCCGGTCCCGCGCTGGCATTGCGCGCGGCCAAGGAGGCGATCGACACCGGGCTGGACCTCGGCCTCGACGCCGGGCTCCGTGGCCAGCGGGCCCGGCAAGGCGAAGTTCGCGGGCAAGTAGGTCCCGGTCCACGACTGTCCGCGGGACGCGTTCCCGCGGACGGCGGCGCTACTTGTCGTACTCGTAGAAACCTCGTCCGGACTTCCGGCCCAGCCGGCCGGCGGCGATCATCCGCCTGAGCAACGGCGGAGGCGCGTACTGCTCGCGCTTGAACTCCTCGTACAGCGAGTTGCCGACGGAGTAGACGATGTCGAGGCCGGTCATGTCGGCCAGGGTCAGCGGGCCCATCGGGTGACCGGCGCCGAGGCGCATGCCGTCGTCGATGTCCTCCCGGCTGGCGAAGCCTTCCTCGTACATCCGGATGGCGGCATTGACGTACCCGATGAGCAGGAAATTGACGATGAAGCCCGCCCGGTCCTTGGTCCGGATGGGGTGCTTGCCCAGCTTTTTGGCGAACGCGAACGCGATGTCTGCCGTCTCCGGGTCGGTGTCCAGCGCGACCACGATTTCGACCAGCTTCATCAGCGGAACTGGCGAAAAGAAATGGACTCCGACCACCCGTCCCGGATGCTGCACTTTGCCCGCCAGCTCGGCGATCGGGATGGACGAGGTGTTCGTGGCGATCACGTTGCCCGGGCTGACCAGCTCGTCGAGTTCCTTGATCAGCGACACCTTGAGATCGAGGATCTCCGGGACCGCCTCGATCACGATGTCCGCGCTCGCGACGTCTTTCAGATCCGGGGTGAAGGAGATCCGGGCGAGCACCTCGTCGCCCTTAGCCTGGTCCATCTTGCCGCGTTTGACCGCGCCGGCCAGCGACTTCTCCACCCGCCCCCGGGCGGCATCGAGGAACTGCGGCAGATCGCGGACGATAACGGGCATGCCCGCGACCGCGGACACCTCGGCGATGCCCGCTCCCATGAGCCCGCCGCCTACGACGGCGACCGAGTTGATTTCTCGCGGCATGGCTGCGTACCTCCGCCGGATAGGCCATATCTGCTGTGTGTCAAGTCACATCCGACACCGGCCGGCCGCACTACCATCCTGATCCCCCACCGTCTCAGCGGCCTCGAAGCGGTGGATGAGATCCTGGTGCTGTCAAGGGAAAGGTTGCTGAACGCGGTAGCCACGCCGACCTGCTCGCGGCTGTCGGGAGGTAGGCGAGCATGTGGCGCCGAGACAGGGCTTAGGCCGGCTTCCCGGTGACCCCGGCCCGCGCCTGCTCGAAGGTGATAATCCGCTGCGGGTAGTTCTTGGTGAACACCAGCGACCGCTGCCACACGAGCAGCGTACTGAGCCGGTTGCCCCAGCCGATCAGGTAGAGCACATGGATGAAACCCCACATCAGGTATCCGATGGAACCGCTGAACCGGATGCCGAACGCGTCTGCCACGGCCGCCCGGTACCCGATGGTGGCCATGCTGCCCTTGTCGAAGTACTTGAACGGCGGTACGTTCCCGTCCCCGTCGAGCCGGGCCCTGATCACCTTGCCGACGTAGCGTCCCTCTTGTATGGCGGGCTGGGCCACGCCGGGCAGCTTGTTCAGCGACACCATGTCGCCGATCGCGAACACCTCGGGATGGCCAGGCAGCGTGCAGTCGGGCAGCACCACGACCCGCCCGGCGCGGTCGGTTTCCGCGCCGGTCGCCTCGGCGAGCATGCTGGCCAGCGGTGATGCCTGTACCCCGGCCGCCCAGATCTTGGTGCGGGCGTTGATCTTCTCAAGCCCGGCCGCGCTCTTCACCGTGATGCTGTCGGCGTCCATGTCGGTGGCCATGGTGTCCGTCCGCACCTCGACGCCCAGCTTGACCAGATGCTTGCGGGCGTAGCGCTGTAGCTTCGGATGGAACGGGCCGAGGACCGCGGGGTCGGCCTCGACCAGGATGACCCGGATCTCCTTGGCGGTATCCACCCAGCGGTACTCACGCGGCAGCACCTTTTTCGCGAGCTCGGCCACCTGGCCGGCCAATTCCACCCCGGTTGGGCCGGCCCCGACCACGACGAATGTCAGCAATGCCTTACGCAGCGATGGATCCGGGACCGTCTCGGCAAGCTCGAACGCGGTCAGGATGTGACTGCGCAGCTTGCGGGCGTCCTCAAGGGTTTTCATACCCGGCGCGAAGCCGGCCCAGTGGTCGTTGCCGAAGTACGCGTGCGTGGCGCCGCCCGCCACGACCAGGGTGTCGTAGCGCCGGTGCAGCCTGCGACCGTCCGGCGTCACCCCATAGACGAGATGCTTGTCCAGGTCGAAGTACGTGACGTTGGCCTGGACGGTCCTGGCGTTGCGCTGGCGCTTGATCACCTGGCGCAGCGGTGGCGCGATCAGGCCCTCGCTCAGCAGCCCGGAGGCCACCTGGTATAGCAGCGGCTGGAACAGATGATGGTTGGTCCGGTCCGCAATGGTCACGTCCGCGTTGGCGTGAGCCAGTGCCTTTGCCACGTTCACACCGCCGAACCCGCCGCCCACCACGAGCACCTGATGCCGTCCGCTTGCCTCGCGGGCCAGAGTAGAGCCGCTGGCGTGGTCCGTCTTCGGCATCGACTCGCCCTTCACCGGCGCCAATCCACTGCTTCACAGGCGATGCCCTGGCCGCTGCCGATGCACATGGTCACGAGCGCGTAGCGGCCGCCGGTGCGGGCGAGCTCGTAGAGCGCCTTCACGGTGATCAGCGCGCCGGTCGCGGCGACCGACCGGGTGGCCGATCGGCTGCCCGCCGGAGTCCGGACGCCGCTCAGTACGACGACCTGACGTGAAGCGTTCATTCCGCCTCCAACCCCTGGTGACGGTCTTGAGCGTAGGCCCCGCGACCGCCCCCGCCATTAGCCTCGCCGACCGTCTTGCGCCCTTGGCGTTAGTCCCGCGGACACCCGCGACGGGGACGGTGGCCACGTTGTGCGCAGCCACCGCGGATTCGCCAAGGGGTTGTCACGCCAGCTATGGACGGTGTGCCCCAGGCGGGGCAGGCTCGGTGACATATCCCATCGGAACGGCGGCTCGCACATGATCGACGGGGCGAACCAGCCGGCCGGCTGCCGGAGGCAACTCGTGGCGATCCCGCGGCCGGAGCGGAAAGGACAAGCTCATGGCTGACGCGGTAATCGTGGCCGCGGCCCGGTCGCCGATCGGCCGCGCCTTCAAGGGGTCGCTGAAGGAACTGCGGCCCGACGACCTGACCGTCACCATCGTGCGCGCGGCGCTGGACAAGGTGCCGCAGCTCGATCCGTCGGACGTGGACGACCTGATGCTGGGCTGCGGCCTGCCCGGTGGCGAGGCCGGGTTCAACATGGCCCGGGTGGCCGCGGTGCTGCTCGGTTGCGACCACCTTCCCGGCACCACGGTTGCCCGGTACTGTGCGTCGTCCCTGCAGACTACGCGGATGGCGATGCATGCGATCAAGGCCGGCGAGGGCGAGGTGTTCATCTCCGCCGGCGTGGAGACGGTCAGCCGGCACATCAAGGGCAGCAGCGACTCGTTGCCTGACACCATGAACCCGCTGTTCGGCGACGCCTCCGCGCGCACCGCCTCGGCGGCCAAGGGCGGCGCCGAGGGCTGGCACGACCCGCGGGAAGACGGAAAGCTGCCCGACGCCTACATCGCTATGGGGCAGACCGCGGAGAACGTGGCGTCGATGTGCGGTATCAGCAGAGCCGAGCAAGACGAGTTCGCAGTCCGCTCGCAGAACCTCGCCGAGCAGGCGATCAAGAATGGCTTCTACTCGCGCGAGATCACCCCGGTCGAACTGCCGGATGGCACCACCGTGGACCGCGACGACGGCCCTCGCCCGGGTGTCACCCTCGACGCCGTCGGCGCGCTCAAGCCCGTGTTCCGCCCCGACGGGACGGTTACCGCGGCCAACTGCTGCCCGCTCAACGACGGCGCGGCCGCGGTCGTGGTGATGAGCGACCGCAAGGCGCGCGACCTGGGGATCACCCCGCTCGCCCGGATCGCTGCCACCGGGGTGAGCGCGCTGTCGCCGGAAATCATGGGCCTCGGCCCCGCCGAGGCGAGCAGGCAGGCAATGCGGCGGGTCGGCATGACCATCTCCGACATCGACCTGGTCGAGATCAACGAGGCGTTCGCGGCGCAGGTGATTCCCGCCTACCGCCAGCTCGGCATCGACATCGACCAGCTCAACGTGCACGGCGGCGCCATCGCGCTGGGCCACCCGTTCGGCATGACCGGCGCCCGGATCACCGCCACCCTGCTCAACGGCCTGGACGCCCTGGACAAGACCGTCGGCCTGGAAACCATGTGCGTTGGCGGCGGCCAGGGCATGGCGATGATCGTCGAGCGGCTCAGCTAGTCAGGCGCACAGGTACCGCCGTCGCCGCCGAATTCGATGGCCTGGGCTCGGTGGAAATTTACTGCCGGTAGAGGCCCTGCAGGCCAGGACATCTCCGGGCCCCCGGGCTGTTCTGAGGTGGGTAAGGCTCAGCAGAATCCCGGTGTCCCCCGCGCCACGCCCAATTACACCATCACAAAGCGCCCCACTCCCACATGGCGGAGAAGCAGATGAGTGACCCCCAAGTCCGGTCGGTAAGCTCGCCACCGCACCTCGATCACGAGGCACTGGCCCGAGCGCAGCGTGAGACGCTCAACACTCCACGACGCCCGTACGGGCTAGCCGCCAGGGTGCTGTTCCGGCTGCTGGACATCCTTTACGGGCGCAAGCGGACGCTGTCGAAGTTCAAGGTACTGGAGCTGGTGGCGCGGGTTCCATATCAGAGCTGGGAGCAGGTCGCCTACATCGCGATCACGCATATAGCGCAGCGCACCGGGCTTGCCCGCCGCATCCATGATCAGGTGGCGGAGGCGCGGGCCCAGCAGGATAACGAACAATGGCACCTCCTGATCCTGGAAGAACTCGTTGCCCGCACGGGCCGCAGAGAATCCCGCTGGCATTATTATTGGATTCCGCAGTCGATCGCATTCGCCTACTACCAGCTGTCCTGGCTTCTGTATGTGATCCACCCGGCCTGGTCCTACCAGTTGAACGCCGACTTCGAGGATCATGCCGAGCACGAGTACATGACGCTCGTCGCCGAGCATGCGGACTGGGAAAAGGAGCCGTTTACCTCGGCGTTCGAGGCCGACTACGGCAGCTTCGACTCACTGGCCGACCTGTTCCGGCAGATCGGTCACGATGAGCGGGTGCACAAACAGGAAAGCTTGGCCCGAATGCGCCAGCCCAAGTTCCGGTGAAGCGCGTCCTGGAGTTTCCGGGCCTGTGCGTCAGGAAGCAAGAGTCGCGCGGATCGCGGCCGCATCGGCGGCGATGCGGGATCTGTCAGCGGGCACCTCAAGCCCGACGAGATGCAGGGTCACCTCAATGTTGACGGAGTCCCGAGCGGAGGTTGACGGGACGCGCAGAGCCTGAAGCAGGTGGAGCATCGGCATGTTCGAGGACAGCACCACGGCAGTGAGTCATATCATGCCGCTGACCTGCGCGACGTCCACCAGTCGCTGCAGCAGCAGGGTGCCCAGCCCTGACGTTCTG
>WNFN01241481.1_pt1 | contig 10960 bp, 15 predicted proteins | sample 5400161 | NCBI WGS metagenome assembly WNFN01 (sample SAMN13153353, study PRJNA577476) | soil metagenome | isolation source: 80 cm saprolite on Douglas fir-dominated hillslope | place: USA:California | collected 2013-09-17
GACGCGATCGACAACTTTCTACCAAGAGCTTGGAGCGGCGGGCAAATTCAGATTTGAGTTGCGCCGACCGGTGGCCCGCCAAGCACGCGCCTACCCCCGAAGATACCCCCGGCCTAAAACGCGCTGGAACTCAACAGAATTCGGCGGACGGCAAAAAGGCCGTTAGCTCATGAGCCTGCGGATCTCTGTGGCTTTCGGCGGTGCTCAGTGAATAATAGGTGGCGGAGAGGGTGGCAACCGATCTGGCGATCAAGCTATTGAAATATAAAGGATTATTGTGCCTAAAAAGTCAAAATCCCCCCTGAAATCCCCCACTCAAGAAATATTTTTCCGGAGTAGAACGCAATACTTTCGTCGTCCTGTCGCCGTGGTCTCCGCTGCCCTGAAAGCTGATGGCACCCCCCGGCACGACAAATGTGCCCACCCGGCGTGTTATCCGGAGTTCGACTTGCGATCTTCTATCAGGGTGGCGAGCCTGACTGCCTGACTATATGAAGCGCGTGGAAATAGATCTCCCGGACGAAACCTTCGCTGGCTTGGACCGCGAATCGGCTGAATTGGTGACTGAATTGCGCGCCGCCGCCGCCGCGAAGTGGTATGAGGTCGGTCGCGTCAGCCAAGAAGTGGCGGCGCAAATCGCCGGTGTGAGCCGCAGCGAATTCGTTTCCGTGCTCTCGCGCCTCCAAGTCTCCCTCGTGCAAGAGAGTATGGGCGAGGCGTCAACGGGCGCGCGGCTACTGCTCCAACCGTGAAACCGGCGGTGCTCGATGCATCGCCTCTAATCACCTTGGCTAGGGCGGGTTACATAGAAAGTACCGCGACGACCAAGCGGTAGGCTAACGATCTGCTCGCGGGATGAATGCCGGAACGTCACCGCTATGGTCAATCGACAACGTGTTCAAAGGCTGTGTAACTTTCGTATTCATCGCGGAAGGGTATCTGTGGATTAGATAGTTCTCGATCTCACCAACTCGGCAGCGCGTTTCATCGTCGGGCTGCCCGATGTAGAGCTTCGCGCCGTAGCGTAAGCACCCTTCGATCCAGTGGCGATAACCGCTGTTGTACCGGACACCAAAAGAGCAGTCGTCCGCTTTGCCCCAGTAGAACGGTTTGCCGTCCCGCTCGTGTAGATAGATAACCCCTGAATGCTTCTTAGCTTCATCGTAGTTCTGACAGCAAATCCACTCTATTCGCATAGCGACCCCCTGCCCTGGCGCTCACGCCGTCCGCGCCGAGGCGGCCGGCATCTGATTGTCCTTCACCGGCTGCTGCTCGCCCTGCTTTCGCAGCCTGTCGAAATGATCGGCCCACGCCTGCACCATCTCGGCGCGCAACTCATGCCGGCAGGCCGCATGCAGCCGAAAGCCGATAAATCACATCGCCGGCATATATTTGCGCTTTGACGACGAACACATCCAGCCAATCTACGTCCGGCTTCTGGGAGTACCATCCATTTATCAACAGTGATGAGGGATGAACGTACTTCGAGAACAGTTTGTATAATCCGGTGTATTCCGCCTCCATTCCCAGGTCCTTCGCCAACGAAGGAACGCGGAAGGATTTTGAGAAATCCAGCTCGTTCCTCAAGGCGAGTTTATCCAGTTCCGCTAGACGACTCCGAAGCTGCGCCTGAAATTGCTCGCTCCCCTGTTCGGCAACCGCGAGCGCCCCTTCGATATATTCTTTCTCGTCCTGTAGTGCTTGCCCAAGCCAAGTGCGAAAGTTGCCCTCCGACGCAAGCACATATCGGACTATCAGGTTTACTTCAAAGAGATTCCGTGCGCACCAAACCAACCCCGGCACATTGTCGGGATAGAACCGAGACATCTGCTTCAGTTCACCGCCAACATACATGCAGAAGTTCGCTAGGGCGATGCTCCGATCGCTGCGAGGTAGTCGCTCCCTGATACCGTTAGCCAATGCCACGCATTTGGAGGACAAATCGGCGAGGTGCGCTGGGACTGCCTTTGGTGATGCCGGCACCGTCATGTCGATGATCTTGGTCATTGCGATAGAGCGAAAGTAGGGTCGTTTGCCTCGGGAGCGGAGCACCGTTTATAGCACGAGACATCAAGCCTCTATAAGGCCCAAGCGCGTAAACGGGCGCTCCATTTGGACGCCGGTCTGCATCACAACCAATTGATTTGTTGCCGGATGCTCGCCAAATAACTGGTCAATATTCGACGCCTGTTTACATGGTGCAAGTCGTAACGCCCAAGCACGTCACCACAGCATCTCCACCCCGAGAGCTGCTGATGGGGGTCAGGAATCGAAGCCGGGTGACAATTGGGTGTCAGCTAAGACTCAGCCGATTTTCAGAATAGACTGGGCTTTCCGCAGTGAGCCCATCGCTGAATTGGGTGACGCGCGTGCTGCCGGCTATAGATCGCTCTCGTGCTCCGTGGGAGGTGAGCGTCCCGTGATCGCCCCCAACCGTCTCCGCAACAGCTTCCGAAGCTCCGTTGCGTTCTTGTATTCAGGGACGTTGTGGACTGACAGGTCGAAGTGCAACCTGGTCCCCGCTTTGCGATACAGCACCGGATGCAGATCGAGCGCATGGGCGTGGCCCACCTCGTAGTACACGTTGGGTCGTTCGAGCGACAGATCCGCGATCAGGTACTCGCAAGTTTTAATCTCTGAGAGAACACGCTCGGTAATCGACTTCTGATGCTCAATGTCGTCTGCCCGGTAGGCGTTGATTCCGAATTCCCGGCAAACGTCTTTAATTGTCTTGTAAACATCCTCCAATTCCGCATTGCTCGGATCGATGGCCATCAGAACAAAGGCCGTATTTTGTCGAACCCGGCGCTCATGGACTGGAAACTCGAACGGCTCACGGGACGGCGATAATACACCGTTGGTGGCAGTCGTAGACTGCTCAAGGGCCTTCCCGCGCTCTATGTAGAACCGTTCAAGAAGATCTTCAAGGCCGTCATATTGGATGTATGCGTCGAATGCGTGATCGCCGGTGAATTGAACCGAAGAATAGGGCTGAGAGTTCGACCCGGACGAGCTCGGGACGAAGTTACCAAGAAATTGCGCAGCCTCAAGGGCGTTGTTTACTAGCCCCGGCGCTAATCCTATTTCGCGTGCGAGCTCTTCTACAGTGATGGACGACATATCCGGATCAGCAACGATCCGGTTTTGAATCGCACTTATGGTTTTGTCGATCGCCGCTAGCAAAGGGTTGTCAGGCGCGACAAGCCGAAGGCCGACCGGTGTCACTTTGCTGTTGAAGTAAAGGCGCGGATCGATGCTCTCGGGCGTGAACCCATGCGGGAGTTGATTACGCAACTTCACTTTCGCCGCGCGCGAAGAAAACGCCGACGATGCAGCTGCCTCCGACAGCCAAAGCTTTTCGGCAGCCGTTAAGGGATGTTGCTTGAACTTGTAAGTGCGCTCACTCATTCAACGATTCCTGCCGTCGTGCAAAGGTCTACCCTCGAATTCCCCCTATCTTGCCAAGGGTCGAGGCCGGCTTCGTCGTAGAACGTCGTCACCGCAGAAACCGCTCAATGCACAATCCCAGGCGAAGATGGTACCCCCGATTCGGCACCGGGGAATCGGACATACGTTGGATTTTCATCACTCTTGGACTCTTTCCGGCCTGACAGCGCATCGTTTAAGCGGACGACGCGGGCCCCTTAACCCCGCCCTGCGACCCGGGGAGAACAACAAGGTCGCCGATCCGCTTGACGAGCTGACGCGCAAGACCCAGCTTATTCACGACGATTCGACAATGCTCAAGAAGGTTCTTATCATCGGCGACAAAGCCATCGCAGTATGACAGTGCTGAGAGTGCATGTTGGAAATCTGGCGCGTGAGATTCCTTGGGTCTAAAGCTATCCTTCGCGCGAACATCGCTCAGTACGTCTTCTACCGCCAGCATTCGGCATGCGGCGTGCACTTCGCCGATACGACTCACTAATTGCGGAACTCTTGGATCAGCGATGTCGCAGCCAATCAGTCCCGCAAAGAGCTGCGCATTGACTGTGGGGTCTATCGCCTTCAGATGACCTTCGCGCTGTGCTCGACGGCAAGTACTAATCGACTCAGCTGTCTGTCGTGCCGCCTGTTCGATGGCTGAACGAATTTGGGGATTTGTCCGCTGGCACTGGACGGCCTTGGTAAAGGTGTCATTGATGAAAACGACACCACTGTAGCTTGCCCACATCTGCGCCAACGTATCGCTGAAGGGGCGCACGTTCGATAATCCTTGCGTCGGCACATCATTCAATTTGGCGAGAAAGCGCCGCAGTTCGTCACGCCGCACCGCCAATGGATTATTGGCCCACGTCGGGCGCATTAGCTCTACAAGTTCGCAGTATTCTCTAACATTTTCATCATCGCCGGAGCGTGCTAGCTCGTAAACGTGCATGGAGGACACGACCCACTGGACACCGCTGTGCGCAAGGTTCACCAACCTCATCAACTCTACGTCCGCATCGGGCCAGCGTGGGTGACCCGCGATTCCGACTAGAACATTATGGTCCAAGTAGACTTTCATCCGCGCGCTCTATGCTGGGACTGGTGAACTTCCATAACAGCACGCGTTAGCGCCAGATGGCCACATTGACTGCTCTCAGAACGTCATTCCCGCAGAAAACACAACGCGGTTGCCGTGGGCGCAGCGTACGTCGGCGAGCAAGAGGCGGATTCCACGGACTAATCCGCCAATAGTTGTGGCCTCGAGCACTACGCTCGGCTCCGAGCCATCTGACGAGATCAAGGGCGAGCATTGTGCCTGCCAACACCGACACGAATGCAAATGGCGCGACGACCTGCTTGTCAGCAACCGCCTTAAGTTGTCCCTCAGCGCAGAGTTTTTTGAATAGAGTGTCGTACGCTGTACCCAGTAACCCGGCGGCGACGAGCTTAGGAAACCTGCGGGTGATGGCCTCTGCGGCCGCGGCGGATATGCGCTCGCCTCGAACCGTATCGACGGAGATCCCGAGATGGTCGGCTATATGCTGTTCGCGAGACAACTCTTCCTCATCGGGCTCGTATATGCAGCTCATGCAGGCAGAATCGGTAGGCTGTGCATGATGATGCAACACGACCTCCCGAATATCAGTCGTGGAGGCATCGAATACTTCTCCGGGAAACTCATTTTGTAATGACCTTCTTGCCCGCCGACTGTCGACCGCGACAATTAGTCGGCGAAGCCAGGGGCCGTCTGACTTCTCCGGAAGATCCTGGAGTCGACAATATCGAGGGACGAGCTTGAGGTGGGGGAAAAAGGGTTGCGCCAGCTCCGCCAAGCGCTCGACCTTGGAATAACTGATGTCGTCTGCCTCGAACCAGATTTGCCGGTTGAGGTTGCCAGGCGCGACACTATCGTCGTCGACAATATCCAACTGACCACGAATATCGAGGTGGCGCGCCGCCCACAGAAAGCCGTTTCCGATCGCGCCGGCCCCAGCGAGGTAGGCGCGGCCCAGTTCGAGGGGCTGCATTATTGACGCCGAGTCTATGCCGAATTGGTCGAACTCGACGGAAAGCGGGTCTGGTAGTCCGAACGGGAGCGTGCCACCAATTGCGTAGTGTAGGGTTGCAGCGGATGCGTAGCAGGCGACGAGAAGACAGAAGATTGCCGGCGTGTCAGCGCAGGCTTGGGCGCCTTGAACGCCACATCCAATCACTGCTCGGTCACCGCAGACATTGACGTAGATCTTCGTCCCGTCGGTCCGCGCGGTCGCCGATCCGACTACCAATTCGGCAGCGACATTCTCTAACCTCTCTTCTGCGGAAACGGACTGCACCGTACGACTGAGCAAAGAGACAACTTCTGTTGCGATTCGCTGCGCCACGATGTCTGCTGGATCGGCCGTGACCACAATGGCAAGGTTAAGGGCCTTAGCGGCATCCCCGATATTGATGCCTAGCGCGCCAGCGAGCGCTGCGGCGTTCTCCCGCCGCGCCTCGGGTGTCAGGTAATCTGCAGCCATGCCCGTTCCACCTGCGGTCGCGGCACCTCGACCCATCTAGCGCTCGCCGAAAACTGATAAACCTTAGTCTCATCTAGAAAGTTGGAGACCATAGTGGTCGTCGCGAAGTGTGGCACGACGAGAGACAAAGCCCCTTCGTGACGAATAATCGCCCACCGATCGTCTGCCTTCGAATGAAATGCCTCATAGGGATGGGAATGAACTTGAGCGGCAACCATGAAACGGCATCGCCGCAATTCAGAGTGCAACGCAGCCATCCCGGCAGGCGGAATTTCGAACATGTCTTCGCGAGCGATTTGGATGGGTCGGTACGCGTCGGCAACCCGGATTGCATCACCCTCACGACGGCCTAACCAAAGCATGACGCACTCGCGGCGATCTTGCCCAGCCTCACGGAGACGGGTGAGTGTCGCATCGAGCAGTGACGATGGGCAGAATACTAGCATCTATCCTTTTCCTTTCTGCCAAGCGCGCCACACCTGAGTGAGTATGCCGCCGAGGTCGTAGTTCGAACTGTTCTTGAGGCTTTCCCACGCATCGTTCACGTGACTCGGGTGAGTGTGGTATTCCCGCGAGCCGCGCATACAGATGAACAGCTGATTGGTTACGGGGTGCGTCCCCGGATAGAACACGCCCGTCGGATTCACCAGTGGAGTCGTAAGCAATGAGCCATCGGCTGCGTGCAGCGTTATTGAAGGCGGCAGGTCGTTCCAATCGTTGCACATGAAACGGACGCGCAGTGTCGTTCGCTCAGTGGCTGCGAACGAGCAGTCGATAGTCGGATACTGCAGCGAATGGAAGGCCCATAGTCGACGCTGTGCAAGGGCCGGTGACAAAGTCCCTACATCCCGCTCGAACAGTGCTTTTGAGGCGGCCGGATGCACTAGCCGCCACCGCCCTCGCTCGGACCCCAGTCGATCTCAACGTCGCCCTTGAGCGCGTTTTCACGATAAGTCTTTACGACAGTGATCTCGCGTTTGCCCGAGGGCAGCGTCACGGTGGCGATCCACCCTGTCGTGTCCTTGATCTTGAGCTCTTCCTTGGCCTTGTGGAGATCCACCTCGACTTTCTGGTCCTCGGGAACTCGGTTGAACCCCTCCGCAGGAAAGAAGCCTGCGGTCGTGGAAACCGAGACGCCGACAAAGTGCTCGTGATGTTCATGCTCGTGTCGCTCGGCCGCCGAGCGGTGTTCCGTATCTTCCGAATTCATATTGCGCTCCTGATTAGACCCCCGATCTCTTCCATATTTTATGGCCATTTTGTACATTGTCAATGGCCTTATAAAGTACTGAAATACTTGTGTTTATGGCCCGAATGTATATAATGGCCGCCTGTTAGGTGGAGAAAGGCAATGGACCGACGACAAATGACACTGATGCTGAGCGACAAGGAAATGTCGTTGCTCGATGAACTCGCCGAGCGGCGCGGGATGTCAAAAACCGCGCTAGTGCGCCAAGCCTTGCGGCTTTACCAATCGGTGACTGAGCGGATCGAGAATGGAGAGAAGGTCTTCGTGGAGCGTCCGTCCACGAAAGAGAAAACTGAGCTTATGGTCTTATGAAAGAGCTCATCGGCGACGCTATTCTCCTCGGGCGGAAAACAAAAGCGGAGGCGCCTGCGAAGATCTTTCGAACGCTCGATCAGAAGAACTTCGACGACTTTAAGAATCATTGGCAGCCGATGCTGAAAGCGGCCAGCGACCGCGCATCCTCTTGGGAGGTCGCAGCCCAAGTCGACGCTCAAGATGCGCATTGGGAGTGGATCGAGAAGGCATTGCAGGCCGAGCGCATCATGGGACGCGACACGTATGCTTTGGAATGTGCTGGCGACACGCAGGGCTTGATGCTAGTCGATGTCGGATTCGCACGTCTGCCGGTACAGCGCGGCCTTGAGGTGGTGTATGTCGAGCTACTAGCCACAGCCCCTTGGAACCGGCCCAAGCTCGTACCCGACCCACGCTATAAGGGTGTAGGCCGCGTTCTGATCGGGACGGCCATCAGCCTCAGCGTCAACCTTGGATTCAACGGGCGCATCGCGCTGCACTCGCTGCCTCAGTCGGAGAGTTGGTACCGCAACGTTGGCGGGTTCACCGATGTCGAATTCGATAAGAAACGGCGGATGCGTTATTTCGAAATGACCGAGGCTGACGCCGCGGCATTCGTCTCGGACTGATGAGGAGTCACATATGAAACTACTATTCACGAATGAGGGACTACGGCGAAAGATCGCGGGTGATCCAGACGATGAGCCAACGGCGGGCGGGCCAACAGAATCTTCCGTTGGGAGTGCGCCCGCAGATAACGTTGCAGTCATCGGCGAGCGCAATGTGGTACAGCTGCGTATCGCACTCGGCGTCCTTGTGCGTCAGTTGCGCCTGAAGGAAGGCTTGTCCATTGCAGAGCTTTCCGAGCGGTCGCAAGTTGCCGAGGAGGAACTTCGGCAAGTCGAGCACAACCCTCACTACACAGCGCGTCCTCGCTTGATTTATCAGCTATCAGAGTATTTCCACGTATCGCTGGTGACACTGTCACAGATGTCCGGCGCTACTCATGCGGTCAACCGAGTGCTCTATAACACGGCCATCAAGTACGCCGCGCACTCGGATGACGTATCAGCCCTCACAAGCGAGGAGCGAGAAGCACTCGATACGTTTGTCTCGATCCTTAATGAGCGCTCGCAGGCATAAGTATGCTTGAAGGGGAGCTAGGCGAGCTCGAGAAGCGAGATATTCGTGACCAGGTCGAACGAATTCTGCGAGATCTTGGCCATCCAGAACCTCCCCTTCATCTGCGGGATGTCCGCGCGCTGCTTTCTCTGGACCTGCAGTACTACAGCAGCTCTGATCCTAGCTTGATCGCCGAGCTCACCCATCGCTTCACAATTCTCGCCCGCAGGTCCATCCCCGACCTGGGAAGGCACCTTCTGACGGCGCTTTCTAAGTCACGACTGTGTGCCTTCTGGGTTCCGGAGAGCTCGAGAATCCTAGTTGACGCGGATGTACCCGAGCCGAAGCATCGTTGGCTTGAGGCCCACGAGATCATTCACAGCGCAACACCCTGGCATAAAAAATTTCTGCTGGGCGACAATCATCAGACATTGGATCCAGCGTGTCACGCGGCGCTGGAAGCCGAGGCGAACTACGGCGCAGGGCGGCTGCTCTTCTTACAAGATCAGCTTGCCGCAGAAGCACGTGACCTGGTGCTGTCATTCGCGTCGATCAAGCAACTTTCCAAGCGGTACCAGAATTCCATCGCCTCGACATTCTGGCGCGCGGTCGAGGATCGGGACCCCAAGCAGGCTGTTTTTGGCATTGTAAGCGTCCATCCGCGTCATCCCGACATTGGACGACACGATGGCCCTTACCCCTGGCGCTATTACATTCGCTCGGCGGCATTTCGGACACAGTTTCCCGAGATCGGCCCGAAAGAGGCTTTCGAGCTAGTCAGCTTGTACGCGAGTGACAGAAAGACGGGACCGGTATTCGGCGCCGTGCATGTGCTTCGGGACACACTCGGTGATGACTGGGAGTTCCAGATCGAGTCCTTCTCCACGAAACATGCCCTTCTGACGTTGGGTTTTGCGATCCGCCGATATTTCGGCCTCATAGCCGTTGGGGCCGGTGTTTGAAATCTCACAGCAAGGAAGTGACGTTCAATGAAGGATTGGATGCTTCGCGTATGGACTCTAATTTGCAAGGTCCTCAACCATGCCCTTAGATTCAATCGACCTTCCCGACCTCGCGTTCAAATTCGCAGATTTGACGACGTCGTCGACAGGCCACCTCCGCTGCACTGGGTGCCGTGCCACCCGTCAACAATTCATCGATTCAAAGCCACCATGGCTTGCCCGGCAGGACATGTACTAACGCTCCGCATTCATACGATCAAAGCAGACGGCAGCGTAATGCCGAGCGTCGTGTGTCCGGTGGCCGGCTGTTCGTTTCACGATTACGTTCGCCTGGCTGACTGGAGCTTCGGATCCGTTCCCTGATCAATTTAGCTCGCGCAAGCAATCACCGATCATCTCACGGTTCGCTATCCTTCGGCGGCATTCCGGCCAGAGGGTTCAGCCCCTCTGTCCGGAATGCTCCGTAACGCCGACGACGGCACGAGTGGCGGGAGTCTCCCAAGACTCAGGCGCCCCTCTGACACTCGATGCCGTTTGCTGAGCAACACAATGGCATGTAACGCCTCCATCGCTTGGGTCTGAAACGAGCACTAGCATCGCTGATTGTCAGCGTTCGACCGCAACACACCGCAGTTCCCGTCGTTTGAGGGCCGGGTCAATTCCGGCCGCGAGCCATTGGCGTGCTGCTTGGTGTCGCGCTCTCGCACGCTCAGGCGGCACGTCCGGAAGGGCACCCAGTGCGAGGGTCTTGTCCTTTCCGCCATACCGATAGCATATCTTTCGTGGACATCGACGCCCGCCGGGCCGCGGGACTCGCGTAGGGCCCCGAGGACACCGGCTTGCCGAGATCTGGTGCATTGGAGGAATTTGGCCACCGCTCTGTCCTGCCAACCCGGACGAGCAATCAAGAGCGCGATTGCACAGGTCTTTCAGCGTCGAGGTGCGCCCGTGCACCTCAACAGGCATGGAAAACGGCCCCTTGCGAATCCGATGAGCCAGTTCAATTCCGGCAAACGTTGTCGCCGCCGACCGATAGGACTTCAAACCGAGCATCGACACGCACCGGCGCTTGATCGCGCGGTGATCCTGCTCGACGATGTTGTTCAGGTAGCGGCGCGCGCGGATCTCGACTGACTGCCAGCGAGAGTCCTCGTCGCCGAGCATGCGCAACCCACGATGGGTCGCGGCATTGCCATCGAGATTGATCTTGGTCGGCCAAGAAGCGCCTTCGCCGGCGACTGCCTCCCGAAAAAACGCCTGCGCCGACTCCAGACTGCGGTCGCGACACAGCAAGGAGTGAACCGATTTTCCGTATCGATCCACCGCGCGGTAGAGATAGTGTCGCCCTCCCCGCACCGATACTGCTGTTTCATCCATCCGCCAGG
>WNFN01245129.1_pt2 | contig 10955 bp, 9 predicted proteins | sample 5400161 | NCBI WGS metagenome assembly WNFN01 (sample SAMN13153353, study PRJNA577476) | soil metagenome | isolation source: 80 cm saprolite on Douglas fir-dominated hillslope | place: USA:California | collected 2013-09-17
CGGGTGGCGCCCGACCACGCTTTTTCCTGGGGATGGGCCGCGCCTGCTTCACAAACTCTGATTTTGAGAAACATCCCTGCTGACGGCTCGGCTAGTGTATGATAAAATGGATCTCGCGAGAGAGTCGCTCTGCCATCCGTTCCCTGAGTACATCTCGCGCCCAAAAGCAACGACGCCTGCCAGCGCATTGCGCAGGCTATCATCATCTGGAAGAGGTTTAATGCTCATGGAGTCAGAAGTCGTGCAGGCCGTCGCGGAATATGCTGAATATGCCATGGGACAGGAGGGATTCCGCTATATCAGCGCCGTTGTGGCGACGTGTAAGATGCTGGCCCTGGAGATGGAGGACGTGGACGAAGCAATCAATCAGGTGAATATGGATGCCCTGGTGATTGCGGCGTATCTCCACAACGTATCAACAATCGAGTTTGGCTTTCAGAACCACCAGGAGAAGTCGGCGGAGATGGCCGTGGAGTTTCTACGCAAGGTCCAGGCACCAGCAAAACAGGTGTCCATGGTGGAGAAGATCATTCTGGCACACACGACCGTGCTGCCGCCCGAAGAACGCGCTTCTCTACCCCTGGAGGCCCGAATTATTTACGACGCTGATAAATTGGGCCGGCTCAGTGGGCTGGCCGTGGTGACCTCGCTGATCGAGTTCGGGGCGCGCTATCCTAATCGCGCGGTGAATGGCGAAGTGCTCTGTGCGATCCTGCGCCATGTTGAAGAGCGTTTCGTTGATCTTTTCCAATCGCTGAATACAGATCCCGCCCGCGAGATGGCGCGCGTGAAGTTTGGCAATACATTGGCTTTTCTTGATGGGGTGATTGAGCATCTCAGCGATGCCACCCCAATTTAATGTTTCTTCTCTATTTTTCTGAAAGTGCAGGTGGAAGGTCTTGTCCATTCTGGTCGTTGGTTCAGTAGCCCTTGATACGGTTGAAACTCCGTTTAACCGTGTCGAGGAGGTCCTCGGCGGGGCCGCTTCGTTTTTTTCGACCGCCGCGTCTCTCTATAGCCAGGTCAACCTGGTCGCGGTGGTCGGCTCTGATTTTCCCCAGGAGTACCTGGATTTCTTGCGCAGCCGCCCGATTAATCTGGATGGGCTGCAAATTCTTGACGGCCCTACCTTCCGCTGGGTTGGGCGCTACCATATGGATATGAATGCTCGCGATACGTTGGATACTCAGTTGGGGGTCTATGCTGGCTTCCATCCTGTTCTGCCAGCTGGCTATCTGGATAGCGAACTGTTATTTCTGGCCAATATTCAGCCAGAGCTCCAGATGGAAGTGCTACAGGCTGCGCCGCGTACTCGTCTGACCGTGCTCGATACTATGGAACTCTGGATTATGCCCGCGCGCGAGCAGTTGACCGAGGTTATGAAACGCGTGGATGTGCTGCTGCTGAGCGAAGAGGAAGTGCGCCAGTTTACCGGCAAGGCCAGCATCCTCAAAGGTGTGCGTGACCTCTTCGCACTGGGCCTGAAGTATGTGATTGTCAAACAGGGCAGCTATGGCGCGCTGCTCTTCGGCGTGGATGGCACCTATTTTAGCGCGCCGACATACCCCCTGGAAGAGGTCAGCGATCCCACTGGCGCGGGCGATTCGTTCGCGGGCGGCTTATCTGAAGCGGGCGGTTGTCCATGGCAATCTGATCGGCTCTTTCGCCTGCGAGGACTTTAGCATCACGCGTCTGGGCGCGCTGACCATGGATGACGTGGCGGCCCGCTATCAAAAGCTGGTCGAGTATTCCCATTTTGACCCCTCCTGGCGTGTTTAAATGGCTCATTCTTCACACGTTTTTTGAATGTTGCGGAGAGAAAAATTTCCAATTTTTCTCTCCGCAACATTCAAAAAACGTGTAGCAATCCCCTTGGGGCGGGGCGGGGCACTCCCGCTGAAAAGCGAAACAAAACATGTGCGAAATTTCTCTGGTATAATTCAGTCGGATGTTGGTGAGCTAAAAATAAAGGAGATAGAAACAACCATGACGATTTCAACTCAGGGAGATGTGAAAGACCTCTCCCTTGCGCCGCGCGGCAAAGACCGCATTGAATGGGCGGCGAAAGATATGCCCGTGCTGCGCCTAATCCGTGAGCGCTTTGAAAAAGATCAGCCCTTGAAGGGTGTGCGCATGTCAGGGTGCTTGCATATTACGACGGAGACCGCGAATCTTGCGATTACCCTCAAGGCTGGCGGCGCTGACCTGGTGCTGTGCGCCTCGAACCCGCTCTCGACACAGGATGATGTCGCGGCGGCGCTGATCAACGAGTATGGTATTTCAACCTTCGCGATCAAAGGCGAGGACGAGCAAACGTATTACAGCCATATCAATGCCGCGCTCGATCATAAGCCGAATATGACTATGGACGACGGCTGCGACCTGGTTTCGACGCTGCATACCAGCCGCACGGAGCTGGTCCCGAATATCATCGCCGGGTTGGAAGAAACGACAACGGGCGTGATCCGCCTGCGCAGTATGGAGAAAGCCGGTGTGCTGCGCTTCCCCGTACTGGCGGTCAACGAGTCCGACACCAAGCATATGTTTGACAACCGCTACGGCACCGGCCAGAGTTCGCTGGACGCGATCATTCGCTCGACGAATGTTCTGCTGGCGGGCCGCACGATGGTGGTGATGGGCTATGGCTGGTGCGGGCGTGGTGTTGCTTCGCGCGCGCATGGCATGGGCGCGAACGTGATTGTTACCGAGGTCGATCCCACCCGTGCGCTGGAAGCTGTGATGGACGGCTATCGCGTCATGCCGGGCGTGGAAGCCGCCGCGATCGGCGACATTTTTATCTCGGTCACCGGCGATATCAACGTGATTGACCAGGCCCACCTGGCGCGCATGAAAGACGGCGCCCTGGTGGCCAACTCCGGCCATTTTAACGACGAGATCAATATCCCCGCCCTGGAGGCGCTCGCGGTGAAAAAACGCCGCGTGCGCGACTTCGTGGACGAGTACACCTACGCCGATGGGCGCCGCGTTCACCTGCTGGCCGAGGGGCGCCTGGTGAACCTTTCCGCCGCCGAAGGCCATCCGGCCAGTGTGATGGATATGAGCTTCGCTAACCAGGCCCTGGGCGCTGAATATATGCTTCTCCACGCCAAAGGGATGCAGCCGCAGGTCTACACTATCCCCGAGCACATTGACAAAGATATCGCGCGCCTCAAGCTCCACGCTATGGGTGTGAAAATCGATACGCTCACTCCTGAACAGGAGAAGTACCTCAGCTCCTGGGAGTCTGGAACCTAGTTCCTATGATGCTTATGGTTGTGGTAAGATGGTGCGCGGCTACAGCCGCGCACCATCTTACCACAACCATAAGCATCATAAAACATCCCTTGACATTGTTTTTCTTTATTCGCTATACTTGAGTACAGAGATACTATCTCTCTAGCCAGTAAACTCATCCAGAGAGGTGGAGGGAAACGGCCCTATGAAGCCCGGCAACCCTCCCGCGTCACGTGCGGGAATGGTGCCAATTCCGGCGGGCAGGCTTGTCCGCGAGATGAGGGGAATACGCACTTATGCTACAAGCCCCTGCGTCGCCAGGGGCTCTTTTTGCCTCTTGCGCCCCTCTGTAATACTGTCACCGGCAGTCTCTTGTATTGCCTGGTACGTTCTTTTATGGAAGGAGCAAAATCAAGCTCATGAGCAATTTCATGACAAATCCGCAGACATTTTTCACCAGCGAGTCGGTGACTGAAGGGCATCCCGATAAGCTCTGTGATCAGATCTCGGATGGCGTTCTCGACGCAATTCTGGCGCAAGATCCTACAGCACGCGTAGCCTGTGAAACAGCGACGACCACTGGCCTGGTCCTGGTGGCCGGTGAAATCACCACATCCGCCTGGATTGATATGGCTGCGGTTGTGCGCAAGACTATTGAGCAGGTGGGATATACCAGCGCCGAATATGGGTTCGACTACCGTACCTGCGGCGTGGTGACTTCGATTGGCAAGCAGTCCCCGGACATCGACCAGGGCGTCAGCCAGGCCCTGGAGACGCGCGGCACAACGCATTTGAGCGACGACGAACTGGAGCGCGTCGGCGCCGGCGACCAGGGCATGATGATCGGCTTTGCCTGCAACGAGACACCCGAATACATGCCCCTGCCGATCAGCCTGGCCCATAAGCTAGCGCGCCAGCTCTCGCAGGTGCGCCGCAAATCCTGGGCCGGCAACGGACCCGTGGCCTATCTGCGCCCCGACGGCAAAAGCCAGGTTACGGTGCAATACGAGTACGGCAAGCCCGTGCGCGTCGATACAATCGTGGTCTCCACCCAGCACGCTGACTACGTGGATCAAGAGCAGATCCGCGCCGATGTGATCGAGCATATCATCAAGCCGGTCATTCCTGAACAGCTCCTCGACGCCAAAACCAAAATCTTTGTCAATCCCACCGGACGCTTCGTCACCGGCGGTCCCATGGGTGATGCTGGACTGACCGGGCGCAAGATTATCGTTGACACCTACGGCGGCATGGCCCGTCATGGAGGCGGCGCGTTCAGCGGCAAAGATCCGACCAAAGTGGACCGCTCGGCCGCCTATGCCGTGCGCCATATCGCGAAGAATGTCGTGGCCGCCGGACTGGCCGAACGCATCGAGATCCAGGTTTCGTATGCCATCGGCGTGGCGCGCCCGCTCTCGCTCTTTATCGACACATATGGCACCAGCCAGGTTGCAGATGAAGAGATCATTCGCTTGATCAACGAGCACTTCGACCTGCGCCCGGCTGGCATCATCCAGGCGCTCAACCTGCGCCGTCCAATCTACCAGCCCACCGCCGCCTTCGGCCACTTTGGACGCACAGATATAGACCTGCCCTGGGAAGAACTGAACAAGGTCCCGATGCTGCGTCGTGGTATCGGCGCTGGTGTACAAGAAGGCACCTCAATGATCTAGAGTTCGCCCCACCCTGAAATGAGGAAGAGGGCGCGGATTCATTGAGGTGGTCTTTGCAAGTTGATGGTCTGCCCGGTATAATATTGTAGTATCCTCAAAATTGCAGTATCCTCAAACGGATCGAAAGCAGAACAAAGACCTGATATCCTGACGTGCGTTTGCTCGTGAGAGTTATTCTATCAGGAAAAACCGCATAGATCAAGTGCGTTTGCACTGAGTTTGTAGGAACTATGCCATAGAAAGCGAGCATACCACCATGGACTTTTCGCTCAACGAGGAGCAACTGGCTATCCGGAATACCTGCCGCGAGTTCGCGGAACAAGAGATTAAACCTCGCGCGGAGGAGATGGACCGCACGGGCGAGTTTCCTTACGCTTTGATTAAACAGATGGGCGAACTGGGCCTGCTGGGCCTGCCTTTCCCCGAAGAGTACGACGGCGCGGGCGCGGATTTTCTCTCGTACTGTCTCGCAATCGAGGAGATTTCACGCGGCGATGTCTCCGTTGGCATTACCATGGAGGCCCACACCTCGCTGGGCGCGACCCCTTTCTATCTCTTCGGCAGCGCAGAGCAGAAGCAGCGCTACCTGCCTCCACTCGCCAGTGGCCAGCAGCTCTGGGCCTTCGGACTGACCGAGCCTGAAGCCGGCTCCGACTCCGCTGGCACACAGACACGCGCGGTCCTGCGTGACGGTCAGTGGCATATCAATGGCGCGAAAGCCTTCATCACCAACGCCGGCACCGAGATCACCGGCGGCGTGACCATCACGGCCATGACCGGTATGCAGCCCGATGGTCATAAAGAGATCACCAATATCATTGTCCCCAAAAACACCCCCGGCTACCATATTGGCAAGCCCTACAAAAAAATGGGCTGGAAAGCCTCGGATACACGCCCGCTGACCTTCGAGGAGTGCGCGATACCGGCTGAGGATATACTCGGCCAGCGCAGCGACGGCTTTCGGCAATTTATGCAGATCCTCGACGCCGGGCGTATCGCCATTGCCGCTCTCTCCGTCGGCCTGGCCCAGGCCTGCCTGGACGAAGCCCTGAGCTACGCCCGCATACGCAAACAGTTCGGCCAGCCCATCGGCACATTCCAGGCCATCCGCTTCAAGCTAGCCGATATGGATACAGAAATAGAGCTGGCACGTTTAATGTATTATAAGGCTGCCTGGTTGCATATGCAGGGGAAACCCTACACCCGCGAGGCCTCGATCGCCAAGCTCTTCGCCTCCGAAACAGCCAAACGAGCCGCAGACCAGGCTGTCCAGATTCATGGCGGCTACGGATTCATGGACGAATTCCCCGTCTCGCGCTACTGGCGCAGCGTCAAAGTTAACGAGATCGGCGAAGGCACCAGCGAGGTCCAGCGGATGATCATCGCCAAGCACCTCGGCTGCTAACAGCCGATCCTGCCAGCCCTCATAAGCATCTGTTGGAAAATGGTTGATAAAGCGTTTATCAATTAGATCATTTACCAACGAGATGCTTATGTGTGAAACCAAAGGAGAGACAACCATATGGACATCACCCCAAATTCAGAGAGCTTTTCCCAGAAACAATCCCACCAACGCCCTCATACCGATTACCTGAGCGAACTCAAACACCTGCGCTTCCCCAAATTCAAGCATGAACACGTACCGATACAAAATGTCAATGAAGTGGTCGATGAGAAGATGACAATGGGCCAGAAGATAGCAGATAGTGTAGCATCTACAGTTGGAAGCTGGCGCTTTATCATCATTCAAAGCACTTTGCTTCTAACCTGGCTTATTATCAATAGTATAGCCTGGTACTTGAAATTTGACCCATTTCCATTCATACTCCTCAATCTAGCACTTTCGTTTCAAGCAGCATACAGCGCGCCTTTTGTGATGATGTCGCAAAACCGGCAAGCTGAGAAAGATAGACTTACTGCGCAAAACGACTATCTCACCGACACCAAAGGTGAAGAAGAGATCCGTCATATCATGGAGCATCTCGATCACCAGGACGAACTGATTCTCCGCATCGTCAAGCGGCTTGAGGACCAGCATCAAGTCATGCTGGCCCGCCTGACCGAACTGGACCCGGAGATGGCGCGGAAGATGGGGACTGAAGTGCAGCAAATAGCTGTGGATGTAAATAAAGCAGAAAATGCGTGAATTATATGGGAAAGAGGGATTTGGGCCGGGCGGCGCCCGGCCCAAATCCCTCTTTCCCATATAATTCACGCATTTTCTGCTTTATTTACAAACTTCCCCACATGTTTTGCTTGCCCCTTTTCCCATCGTAATCGACAAATTCAACCTCAAGAGTGTTAGCCTTATCCGCAACCCAGTGCAACAGACGCTCGCCTTCTGCGCGCAGGGTCTGGGAAACATGGGCTGGGAGCGGCTCGAATGGTTGGATGATCAGTTTTGCGCCGCTGGTGGTGCGCTCGATTTTCCAGATGCCGCGCACAAAGCCATCGACCAGGAAGGTGGGGAGCACGCTGGAGAGGCCGGGGGAGACAAAGGAGCGATACTGGTCAGCGATGATGCGCTGGCGGTTGTCGTAGGCCAGCACGAGGTTGTCGAAATCTGGGACAAAGCGCACGGGCGCGGGCGTGTTCACATCGGGCAGAGGAGCGTCTGGCAGATCGAAGAGTTCGCGGCTTTTCCTGGAGATAGGTCTGTATCTCAGCCAGCAGGTGCTCCTTCACAAGACCATTTGCCGGCCATTTGCTAAAATAGGCGTCCAGGTTGCGAGCATGCAGAGTCTGAAGGGCGGGCTTAAAGTGGAGATAATCCTCAGCCGTTGTCAGGTGCAGCGTGCGGCGCATCATAGTCGTCCTCACTACCGCTCGTTGCTCCAGCAAGCAGGTTAAGTCCGCACGCTTGAACGCCTGCAAACGACTCCACAGGCCCATATAGGGAGGATTGGCTAGCTGACCCTGCAAACCAGCCAGCTCCAGCTGCTTAATGGCAGCCAGAGGAGCCAGAGCAGCCCGCTCCAGCAACAGTTGACGCGCCAGTGTCGCGCGATTCAGTTCGCGCAAGGTTAAGATGCGTTGGGCCATAGTGTTTCCTCCATCTCTTTCGTATGGTCTCTATGCTTTCTTTGCTAAAGAAAGCATAACATCAAATAAGGACACAATCAGCCCTCGTTTTAAACAGGAGGGGCAAAATTCCTGTGCATCTAAGCGCGGCGGACAGTGCCCGCCGCGCTTAGATGCACAGGAATTTTGCCCCTCCTGTTTAAATTGCCCTGCTCTTCTTTCCCAAGGGGCTGGACAATATCACCGACGTTCTCTATAATAGATTCTGTTATCAACTGGTATCCTTTGGAAGGATTTATATTTTGGAAGGTTTTTTTATGGGAATGACTCGCATTCGGCAGGTCTGAGCGGAGCCCTTCTGGGATCTACTGCTTGAGTGTACGTGTTCCATGTTTCGTTTTGAGCATGGACCTCACGTATTGCCTGCTTTTACCGTCTTTTTCAAGATTGGGCTTCGCACTAAGTCGCATGAGCCAGCTGGCTCTGCGGCTTTTTTGTGCCTGTTGTTTGCTCTGTATCTTGAAAAGGAACGCGCGATGTCAGCTTCAATTCGTCAAAGTGTCCTCTATTCGCAAAACTTTCTGAAAGACCCATGTCTGGTCGCCCGCCTGCTCGACAGGTCTGGCATTCGTAGCAGCGATGTTGTGTACGAGATCGGCCCCGGCAAGGGCATAATTACCGGGCAGCTTGCGCCGCGTGCCAGGCAGGTTGTTGCTATCGAGAAAGACCCACGCCTGGTAGCCCTATTGCTCCAAAAATTCGCAGATAAGCCCAATGTGACGATCCACGCGGGCGATTTCCTGAACTATCCTCTGCCGCATCAAGCGTATAAAGTATTCGCGAATATCCCATTCAATAGCACAGCAGCCATCGTCAGCAGGCTCACCTCCACGGAATACCCGGCGGAGGAGGCTTATCTGATAATGCAGAAGGAAGCTGCGGAGATGTTTCTCGGAAAACCGCGCGAGTCGCTGCGCGCGATATTACTCAAGCCCTGGTTTGAGATGGAGATCGTGCATCGTTTTCAGCGCAAGGATTTTATGCCCGCGCCGCAGGTTGATGTGGTGATGTTGCGCCTGCGCAAAAGAGGACCGCCCCTGATACACGACGCGGATAAGCAGTGTTTCCACGACTTTGTAGTGCATATTTTCACTACCTGGCAGCCAGCATCGAGTACTGCACTCAAAAGCATTTTTACCCGGCGACAACTCAAATATATCCAAAGAGAACTGGGCTTTGACCCTGATAGAACTCCAACATCCATACTCTTCGAGCAGTGGCTAAAGCTATTCGAGTACTTTAAAGCGGTAGAAACCGAGCAAGCAAGGCATATCATAGCAGGAAGGGAGCGATATCTTATCCAGCAGCAAAACAGGCTCCAGAAAATACATAGGACACGACTGGCCAGATAATGGAACTATACAGCTATGCTTTTCGTGCCGCCAGCGGCACGAAAAGCATAGCTGTATAGTTCCATTATCTGGCCAGTCGTGTCCTATTATGCAGGGCGGATAACATGCGTGCGCGCACCCCACCAGCCGCAGATATAGGTCAGGACCGTCACGGCCAGCAGCAGATTGCGCAAGGCGACCAGCTCGAAGAAGCCGGGCAGGGTTTGGATGATCTGCGGAGCCGTCTGAGGATCGGGCAGGCGCGAGTAGTAGAAGATGTAGATAAAGGTCGTAAGCAGGGACACAGCGGCCCAGGCGAGCATCCAGAGGCGGTTGGTCTGGCCACGCGCGAAGATATAGGCGAGCAGGGGAATGAGCCAGATGAGATATTGCGGGCTGAAGACTTTGGATCAATACGTCCGCGCCATTGTAGCCAGTACACGGCGAGCAAACCCAGCACGGTCAGCAGGGTATCCACAGGCGAGATCAGGCGTGCCAGGCTGCTGTTGATATTCAGCGAACCATAGGCAAAGCCCAGGCTATAGGGCGCACCAAAGTGGCCGCCCAGCCAGATCAGGCTGCCGGCCAATGCTTCGATTTGCGGTGGGCGCTTCAGGAAGTACATAAGCGGGCTGAGAATGGCGTCCTGGAAGTTGATCAGCGCGAAGCCGCCCATGACGACCAGGATTAAGCCCACACAGAGCAGGCAATTGTGCCAGCTCCAGCTCGCGACATTAAGCATGACAGAGAGCAACTTTTTCGATGGGCCGTTCGCCATTTCGATGGGCTGCACACATGCCCACGTCTCAGGGAGGACCCGGGGAGGGAACCCCTGGGCATGTAGCCCCGGAGCAGCGCCTCCGGGGGAGAAACCACCCCGGAGGCGCTGCTCCGGGGCTACATGCCCAGGGGTTCCCTCCCCGGGTCCTCCCCGAGATACGTCGAGAGGAACACCTCTTCGAAAATGTTGCTCTGTATTATAGCGTTGTTCGGTCAGGAAGAGGGCAGGGAGCATGACTATAGGATAGACCTTGAGTAGCACGCCAAAAGCCAGAGCGATATAGGCCGCGCGCCAGTGCCCGCGCTCGGCGGCCAGGAGGCAGAGCAGCGTGCAGGCGGCTGGCAGGAGGTCGAAGCGCTCCTGAAAGACTCCCGCAGCGCCTAGCAAGAGATAGAGCAGGAAGACAGGCGCGGCCTTGTGAGCCTCGGAATGAAGCAGTAACCAGTAGATCAGGCCCGCGCCTAGCGTCATCAGCAGAGCGAAGACAAAGGCGTAATAGGGCAGCGGAGCCAGCAGGGGCAGCGAGAAAAGCAGAATCGTCAACGGCGGATACTCCAGCGGTAGCATGTGCAGCGCGGGCTGGAAGGCGATGGGCTGAGGTGGATTGGGCTGGAGAAATGAGCAATACGCCTGGGGCAGCAGGCTCGCTCCGTGGCTGCCCAGCCAGAAGGTCAGCCCATAGCATTCATAGTGCGCGAGATCCCCCTCGCCAGATGTCAGAAAGGTCAGCCAGGCCGCCTCACAGAAGAGCAAGGCCAGCAGCGCACACAGCAGAGGCCAGCGCCATCTGCTCTTGTTTAGCTGGGCCATGTAAAAGTCATCAGCCTCAGTTTCGCCCCGGATTGGAGACCGGAT
>WNFN01258900.1_pt1 | contig 10954 bp, 14 predicted proteins | sample 5400161 | NCBI WGS metagenome assembly WNFN01 (sample SAMN13153353, study PRJNA577476) | soil metagenome | isolation source: 80 cm saprolite on Douglas fir-dominated hillslope | place: USA:California | collected 2013-09-17
AGGTCAATGATGGCGCAGGTCCCTATGAGCCCGCGGTCGACGCGGGGCACACGCACCCGCCCTAACGATGTCCATCTCTACCGGGGCCAAATCTACATGCAGTCCGTGGACTGGTGTTCAGGACTGCCGATGGAGGGTAATCGACGAGCCCGCTGGTCAGCGAATGGTCGGGCGCGCCTGGGCGAAGGTCCAGCGGTTGCCCTCGATGTCGTCCGCCTCGTAGGCCCGGTAGCCATGCCGGTGAATTTCGGTCACGATCGTGGCGCCGCCGGCCCTGGCCCTGGCGCAGTGGGCCTCCAGGTCATCGACGAACACCCAGGGCACATGCCTGAACGTCACGTCGCCGGGCCGGGTCCCATCCAGCTTGAAGACGATCAGCGAGGAGTTTCCCAGGTGGAACTCGATCCACCGACGCTGGGCGGCCCAGTCCTCGTCGGCCTTGGCGTCGGGGAGTTCGTTCGTCGGCTCGAACCCGAACGCGTCGGCCAGCCAGCGGGCCGCGGCCGCGGGCCGTTCGTAGTAGACGGCGACGGCCAGCCGGGCCAAATCGCGGGGCTCCCGGGGTGCCGTGTCGCGCCGGGCGCACCAGTCGCCGAACCACGCGGGCACCACGCGCACCCAGGCGGTACCGCCCCGGTCCGCGCCGCCCGTGGGTATGGCGGCCAGCACGCGGACGAGCGTTCCGGCCGGGGTTGGCTCGAAGCGGACCTCGACCTCGACGTCGTCCATCGATGATCCTGCCCCCGACACCGGGCTCGCAGACGACCGCGACGGCCCGGGCCGAGTCAAAGAAATTGATCGGCCCGCGCACCCACCACAGGTTCATCTCCTCGGTGAACGCGCTGAACGCCGTCGTCGGATCGGCGCCGACCTCGACCTGCGAGGAGACTGACTGCGGTTCGTTCATCGCTGCGGCCTCTCGTCCATGTGCCGCTTGAACGCCGCAAGCTGCTCGTCCCAGTGCGCCTGAAGCTGGTCAAGCCAGGCCTGGAGTGCGACCAGCGACTGCGGCCGGAGCCGGAACACGCGGGCTCGCGCGTCGGAGTCCGGGCGTTCGTCGGCGACGAGGCCAGCTCGCAACAGGACGCGCAGGTGCCTGCTCATGGCCGGACGCGACGTGCCGGTGGCCGTGGCGAGTTCGCCGGCCCGCCACGGCCGCGTCCCCAGCAGCTGCACAACCTGCCGCCTCGTGGGATCGGCCAGGGCGCTGAACAGTATGGCCGCCTCACCGTTGGCAGGACGCGACCGCTCAGCGCCCCCCGGCCCTTGCGTGCTCACGGCATCAATAGTTAACGCCGCAGTTATATGTTGTCAAGCACTTTACCGAACGCGGTGGTCTGGGTGGTATGTCGGAGACGGTGGCCTGGGCGGTACGTCAGAGAACGTCGTGGCCTGGGTGCGGCTCGGCCGGGATCGAGCCGAGCCTGCCCGCCTGGTAGTCCTCGAACGCCTGGACCAGCTCGTCCCTGGTGTTCATCACGAACGGGCCGTAGGCCGCGACCGGCTCCCGGATCGGCTGGCCGCCGAGCACGAGGATGTCCAGGCCTGCGCTGTTGCCATCCGCGCGGGGTCCGTCGCCACGGTTCGTCGCCGTAACGGTGATCACGTCACCCGGGCCGAACACGGCCAGCTGGCCGATGCGCACCGGCCGCCGGTCCGCCCCCACCGTTCCCGTCCCGGCCAGGACGTAGCCGAGCGCGTTGAAGTCGGGCCGCCACGGCAGCCGCAGCTGGGCGCCGGGCTCGAGCGTGGCGTGCAGCAGCGTGATCGGGGTGTGGGTCACGCCCGGCCCGGGGTGGCCGTCAACCTCGCCCGCGATGACGCGGACCAGCGCCCCGCCGTCCGGGGAGCTGAGCAGCGCGACCTGCCCGGCCCGGATGTCCTGGTAGCGGGGGCCCACCATCTTGAGGCGGGCGGGCAGGTTCACCCAGAGCTGGAAGCCGTGGAACAGGCCGCCGCTCGCGACCAGGTCCTCGGGCGGCTCCTCGATGTGCAGGATGCCGCCGCCCGCGGTCATCCACTGGGTGTCGCCGTTGGTGATCAGGCCGCCGCCGCCGTTGGAGTCCTGGTGCCGGAACGTTCCGTCGATCATGTAGGTCACGGTCTCGAAGCCGCGGTGCGGGTGCCAGGCCGTGCCCTTTGGCTCGCCGGGCGCGTAGTTCACCTCGCCCATCTGGTCCATGTGGATGAACGGGTCGAGCGCGCCCAGGTCGGCCCCGGCGAACGCGCGGCGGACCGGGAACCCCTCGCCCTCAAAGGCGGACGGCGCGGTCGTCACCGCCAGCACCGGCCGGTCCTGGGCGACCGCCGGGTCGGGCTCGGAGATCCTGGGCAGCAGCAGGATGTCGTCGACGGTAACCGCTGGCATGGCTCAATCCTCCTCTTCGCGGGCGGTCTCCTCCGCACCGCACCCGAGCCAACGATGATTGAACGCGCAACATTCCCGGACTCAGGTCCACGCGGTGCGACTCGGTGCGACGTCATATGGCCAGCGCCACGCGGAACGACGGATGAGCGGGTCACCCCGGCCGTTGCGGGGCCAGGTCTTCCACGTCGATGTCGAGGGAGTCGGCACGCATTACTGGCTGGTCGTCAGCAACAACCACGGCAACGCTCATCTGAGCGACATTCTCACCGTTATGCTCACCACCACTCCGCCCAGGTCACCGAGGGCCAGCTACGTGCCGCTGGCCCAGGGCCAGGACTCTTTCGAGGGCTGGGTGAAGTGTGACGACATCGGCCCGCACTACCGGGACGAACTGGGGCCGGTTAAGGGTGCCCTGTCGCCTGGCACTATGCGCCGGGTCGACGCCGGCCTGGCATTCGCCCTGAACCTGCCGCGGCCCGCCTGAACCGGGCTAGAGCGGGAGGCCGGCCTCCAGGTGGGCCAGGGCGGCGTCGATGCGCTCGAACATGTCCGAGGTCGGCTGGCCGGCCCACGGCATCGTCGCCGACATAATGACGCCGATCGCCGCGCCGGCCACGTTGCGCACGGCGAAGTCGTCGGGGGAGCGTCCGGTCCGCCTGGCGATGGCCGCCGCCGTCTCATCGATCGTTCGGGCAAACTCGTCCAGGGCCCGGGCCCGCACCTCCGGGATGGTGAGCATCAGTTCGGTGGCCTCGCGGAAACGGTCGCATTCCTCGGGGCTCAGCGTGGCGAACATCTGCGCCGCCGCGGCCCGGTAGGCAGCGATCGGGCTGAGGTCAGCGGGCTGTTGCTCGAAGAGCTCGACCCCCAGAACGTCGAAGTCGTCCTGCAGGACGACGTCCTCCTTGGTGGGGAAGTAGCGGAAGAACGTGCTCGGCGAGACCTCGGCCGCCTCGGCGATCTGCTCGACGGTCGTGGCGTGATACCCCTGCTCTCGGAACAGCCGGAGCGCGTGCTCCCGAATGGCAGCACGCGTCCTGGCCTTCTTCCGCTCCCGCAGCCCGTCCGTCTTGGCCGCGGCCGTCTCGCTCATATTTGTCATTCTCCCCCCGCGCCGTCGCCGGGCGTAGCGGGCACACCCGTCATGGCCGCGCCGGCTTGCGGCCGGCCGGCCTGGGGCGATTCGCCGGGCGCGCCCGCCCGACGCGGCAGGAAGGCCAGCGCCAGCAGGGCGGAAGCCAGGGCTATGCCCGCGCAGCACCAGAGCATCACGTCCATGCCGTGCACGAAGGCGGTATCCACCGAGTGCAGCAGCGGCGCCGAACCCAGCCTGCGCGCCACCTCGACCCCCCCGGACACCCCGGAGCGCACCGCGCCTGCGGCCACCGCGGGCAGCCCGCTAAGGTCCAGGCGGGCCTGGTACGCCGAGTTGAGCACGGTGCCCAGGATCGCGGCCCCGAGCGTGGCCCCGACCTGGCGAAGCGCCGTGATCAGGGCCGAGCCCGCGCCGCTCCGCTCGGCGGAAAGCGCGCCCAGGGCCGCGTTCATGGCTGAGGGTACCGCGAGACCGAGCCCGGCCCCGGCCACGGCGAACCATGCGGCGCCGAAACCGGTACCGCTGCGAACGGTGGTGAAGGCTCCCACGGCCAGGGCCGCGCCCATCACCGCGAATCCGGACGTCACCAGCGCCTTCACGCCGACCTTGGGATCGGACGCGCCGCCGGGTGTCCTCGGGGGGCTCTGCAGCCGGGTGCCGGCGAGCATGCCGACGACCATCCCGCCGATCATCGGCAGCAGCCGCACCCCGGCACCGAGCGAGTCGAGTCCGCGGACATCCCTGAAGTAGAGCGGCATCGCGAACAAGATCCCGAACAACGCGAACGACACCAGCGTGGACAGGATCGTGCCCCAGCTGAAGCCGGCCGACCGGAACAGCGTCAGCTGGACCAGAGGCTGGCTGTCCGGGCGCCGGGAGACTCGCCGCTCCCAGGCCACGAAGGCGGCCAGGACCGCGACCCCGGCCGCCATGGTGGCGAGCGCGGTCACATCGCCCCAGCCGTTCTGCCCGGCCTTGATGACGCCGTAGACCAGGCCGGTCAGGCCCAGGCTCGATATCACCACGCCGAACGGGTCCACCCCGGGGCGCCGCTCGCTGCGCGACTCCGGCATCAGCACGGCTACGGCGATCAGCGCGAGCACTATCACCGGCACGTTGATCAGGAACACCGACCCCCACCAGAAATTGTCCAGCAGCCAGCCGCCGAGCAGCGGGCCGAGCGGGTAGCCGAGGAACACGGCGGACATCACGACGGCGATGGCCTTCTGCCGCTCCTGCGGGGTGAACAGCACCGGTATCACCGCCAGCGACAGCGGCATGATCACTGCCGCGCCCAGCCCGAGCATGGCCCGCGCGGCCACGAGTTCGCCCGCCGAGCGTGAGTACGCGCAGGCCAGGGACGCCACCCCGAACAGGACCAGGGCCCCGATCAGCATCTTCCTGCGGCCGAGCCGGTCGCCGAGCAGGCCGGCGGGCAGCAGCGCCGCGGCCAGAACCAGGCTGTAGGAGTCGATGAACCACTGCAGGTCGCTGGTCGAGGCGTGCAGGTCGACCCCGAGCGTGGGCAGGGCCAGGTTGAGCACGGTCAGGTCGAGGCCGACGACGAGGACGCTGAGCGCCAGGGCGCCCAGCGCCAGCCAGCGGCGCCGCTCTGGGTTCATCATGACGCTCACCATCTTTCGGTAGTTCCTCCTAAACAGAGGCTACAAGTTTTTGAAAGCCACTGTCAAATACAGAATCCGAGTCACGTTCGACGCCGTGGGTGTCAGGGTCTCGTACGGAATCGCCCGCCGGTCGCTAGGGGCTTGTCAGAGCCGTTGGCCTACGCCGCCATGAGGGTTTTACTGGATGTGTAGGTTTCCCTTCTGGAAGGAGCCGTACCGTGTCCGGCGTACGTCGCGTCATCGTCGGTGTGAGCGGGTCACCGGGCAGTCTCCAGGCGCTCCGCCATGCGGCAGATCTCGCCCGCGCAGACGACGCGTCCCTGGTCCCGGTCCTCGCGTGGACGCCGCCCGGCGGTGACCTTGCCGACCGCCGTCACCCGTCGCCGTACCTGCGCCAGATCTGGAGAGACGCTGCCAGGCAGCGGCTGCGGGAGGCCATCGACCTCGCGCTCGGCGGTGTTCCCGAGGATGTCTGTGTGGAATCGGACGTAGTGCGCGGTGACCCGGGAGATGTGCTGGTCGGCATGGCCTGTCACCCGGATGACGTGCTGGTCATCGGCGCGGGGCGCCGGGGCACGCTGGCGCGGGCGCTGTCCTGCCGGGTCAGCCGCTACTGCCTGGCGCACGCGCAGTGCCCGGTGATCGCGGTGCCGCCCTCGGAGCTGGCCCAGGTGAGTCACGGGCTTCGCGGCTGGGCGTTCCGGCACCGCGGTCTGAGCCCTGACGATCTCGGGCTGCCTGCGGCACACTGAGTACTGATGACTGTTAGTTCCAGGGGGGACGACCCCCTTTCGACCCCCGCCGCGGAGCAAGCTCCGCGAGCACATGAAGGGAGGCGGGTTATGCCACAGCCAGAGGGTGCCGAGCTCGAGCGAGTCCGTGCCCGCCGGGAGGAGCTGCGCCAGCGCTACCTGCATCCGGCTGCTGACCGGCCGCCGACCACGGTTCAGGGCGTGCATCACCTCGCCCTGATCTGCCGGGACGCCGAGGAGACTATCCGGTTCTATCAGGAGTTCCTCGGCTTCCCGCTGGTGGAGCTCGTGGAGAACCGCGACTACGCCGGCTCCAACCACTTCTTCTTCGACATCGGGAACCGCAACCTGCTCGGGTTCTTCGACTTCCCGGGCCACGATCATCCGCCGTTCACCGAGACCATCGGCGGGGTGCAGCACCTGGCGATCTCGATCTCCGCGGACCAGTTCGAGGCGGCCAGGAAGAAGCTGGAGCAGGCCGGCGTGGAGTACCTGGGCCCGGACCGGGGCGTGGGAGACAGCATGTACTTCCGGGACCCGAACGGGATCGGCCTCGAGCTCTACCGCGAGGAGCTCGGCATCTTCAACGGCGAGCAGCTGCTCGACTGACGGCTGCTAGCGGTACTTGCGCCGGATCACCAGGCGCAGCGCCGACCAGGTCTGGTCGATCGCGCAGACCTTGTTGTCGACCAGACCGGTGGGCAGGGCGATCTCGCGCACGACGTTCTCGCTCATGTCGGTGGGCACCTTCGATGCCTTCTTCGGCCACGCGATCCACAGCCCGCAGGCTGGCGCCATGTGATCGCGGAGCCTGCCGAGCTCGGCCTCGAGTTCCGCCCGCCAGGACACGAAAACGACGATCACGTCATACAGCGCGTAGTCGAGGTCCGTGTGGATATCGGCCACGCCCGGCACCTCGGCGAGGGCGTCCTCGAGCCAGCCTGGCGCCCCGATCAGGGCGACGGTGTCTCCCGGCCCGATGCCGAGCTTCTGCGGCAGCGGGGTCCCCGAGTACCCGGCAGGCTGACTCATCACCTCCCCTGCAAGCGCGACCTGAGGGTGGCCAGCCCGTTACCTGACAGATCATCGACAGCGACGGTGCGCCCGGTCAGCTCACGCGCGAGTGCCTCGCGCTCCGCGTGGATCAGTGGCCATGGACTTGCCGCCATGGCTTCCCCCTTCTGATCGATAGCCCCTAAGCAAGCTTGTCACGATTCGCCTCGGCCTGCTGCTTCGGCCTCAGGACCCGGTACCAGCTGGCCGCGCGGGTCCGGCCGGTCCCTAGAAGCTGAACCCGCCCGGGCGGCCGTTGCGTTCGGCGATCAGGCCGGCCAGCGTCGCGATCGCGATCTCGGCCGGTGTCCTGGAGCCGATGTTGAGGCCGATCGGCCGGTGCACGCGGGCGATCTCATCCGGCGCGACGCCGAGCTCGGCGAGGGCCGGGATGTGCGGGGCTGGGTGCCGGGGGTTGCCCATGATGCCGACCCAGCGGGCATCGCTGGCCAGCGCGTCGCGGAGCATCGGGCCGAGCTCCGGCCGGTGGTGATCGGTGACCACCACGTCGGCCGGCCCGTCCGGGTGGCTGCGGATGCCGTCCTCCATGGCGAGACCGACATCAACCGCGGCCTTCGCCCGCTCGGGATCGGGCTCGACGAGCACCGGCCGGTAGCCAGCGTCACGGCCGTAGCGCAGCAGGAACTCGGCGACTGGGGAGGCGAAGACCGCGACGAGCACCCGGCCCTCCACCACAGCGGGGGCGGCGCCGTGCGCGACATCACAGGTAGGGTCATCGTTCAGGCTGGTCATGCTCACGAGCTTGGCACGCCCGGCCGGTCTTGGCGACCGCCGGGATCGCGACCTGCCAGAATCGTGCCGGGACTTTCCCTTGCCCATCCAGCAAGGAGGCATGGATGCGCCTCAGCGCACGAAACAAGATCAGCGCACGCGTGACCAGCATTACTCAGGGCGAGGCCACCGCCAACGTGGCCCTTGATGCGGGAGGTCTCCGGCTGGTGGCGTCGATCACCGTGGAGGCCGTGCAGGAACTCGGGCTGGCCGAGGGCAGCGAGGTGACCGCGGTCATCAAGGCCTCCGACGTGATCCTGGCCGTGCCCGACTAACGCCGGGCCAGCAGCTGACCGCGCTGGTCGCCAGTTGCCCGGCAGCCCAGCGCACGAGTACCGTCCGGTGCTCTACCTGCGCTCCGCTCGCCGGATCGATTCTGAAGCCACCGAACAGGGTTGAGGTGTCAAGGCCTGAGGCGGCAGCCCACAGGCCTTCGCGGCCCGTGCCGCCCGCTAGCGTCGCGCAGTGGGCAGCGAGCACGGCAGTCGCGGCGGCCTGCACCGCCGGGTAGTCCGGCAATGTGGGGGCGTTGTCGGCGTAGGCGCCGAGGAAGACGTCCTCGGCGGGCCCGAGTGTTACCTCATGCCCGCTGCCGGGGAACCACTGGGCAATTCCGAATACGCCCTCAGGGTCATCGACGGCGTGGCGGAACTCGCGGACACCAGCCGCGACGGCGCACACCCGCCGGGGTGGAACCGGGAGCCGGAGAGCCTTGCCGACCATCTCGGCGTCTTGCTCGAAGACGCCGGCGCTGAGCAGGTCCCACTCCGGTGAGGCGCCGGGCGGGGGGAGCTGGTCGCCGGGAGCGGCGCGCACCGTGCGGATGCGAAGCTGGCGGGCGACGGTCTCTGCCCCGTCCGCCACCTGGCGCCCGAAACCGCCAGGGCCATGACAGATGCACAGCACGCGCGCCGGGTCACGGTCGCCGGCGATATGCCGCAGGAATGGTTCTGCATAGTGGCTGGTCGGCGTCAGTACGGAGACGACGTGGCCAGGATGTGCACCTTCGACGTCGTCACCGGACCCGCCATGGTTCCACAGCAGCCAGCCTGATTCAGCGGCGATGCGCCCGGCCGCGCGCATCAGCTGAGTGGAGTACGGGCCCAGGAGGATGTCGCAGCGCGCCGCCACTGATGGCAACGCCGCCTCCAGTGCACGCCGGTCGCTGTGGTCGTCTTCCACCAGCAACTCGGCGCCGCGGTCTAGCGACTGCCAGGTTTCCAGGCCCATCGCGGCCTGGCGGCCAAACCGGGCGTACTTCCCCGAGAGCGACAGGCATGCCCCGATCCGCACCCGGCTGGACATGGCGCTTCAGCTCATCCCGACCTTGTCGCTTCTTCCGGTGCTGGCATCCTGCCCAGGATGTCGCCGACCGAACGGGCGACCTGGCGCCGGATCGGGCCTTCCGGGTCCTCGATCACCGCATGCACGCCACCGCGGATCCTGCGGATCGGCCACGACGGCTGGTTCCGCAGGCAGGCCCACCCCGAGCCAGGGCCCGCGGGACGACGCGGCAGGCTCGTGGTCGCCGTGGCGGCGATCCTGAATCCCGGTACGGGGAAGCAGGGTGGGGGACGCGACGATTGATCGCGCTGACCGCGTGTTCGAAGTGCACTCCTAAGCTCGTCGATGAGTCTGAGCTCAGCCGTTCAGCAGCGCGCGGACCGCCTCGCGCAGCGGGCCCAGCTGGGTGGCGGCGGCGCGCCGGGCCTCGGCGAGGTGCCCGGCGAGCACCGGCTCCACCACCTCCAGGTAGGCCTTGATCTTGGGCTCGGTGCCGCTGGGGCGGATGACGACCCGGGCGCCCGGCATCTCGTAGCTGAGCACGTCCGCGGAGGGCAGTTCCCTCGTGCCGCCGGTCAGGTCGGTGATCGCGGTCACCTTCTCGCCGCCGAGCTCGGCCGGGGGCGCCGCCCGCAGCCGCGCCATCACCTCGACCGGGGCGGTGGTCGCGATCGTCAGCTGCGCGGTCAGGTGCACGCCGTGCGCGGTCTCGAGCGCGCCGTAGACATCGAGCAGCGACTTGCCGCCGGACCTCGCGCGCGTCGCGAGGCCGAGCAGCGCCAGCGCGGCGCCGATCCCGTCCTTGTCCCGCACCGTGTCGCCGACCGCGTACCCGAGCGCCTCTTCGTAGCCGAAGACGAAACGGCTGCCCGGGCGTGACTCACCCGCCCTGACGATCCATTTGAACCCGGTGAGCGTCTCCGCGCACTGCGCGCCGGCGGCCGCCGCTATGCGGGACAGCAGGGTGGACGACACGATCGTGGTGACCACGAGCCGGTCAGATCCGGGCGGGTCCCGGTCCAGCAGGTAGGCGCCGAGCAGCGCGCCGACCTGATCGCCGGTGAGCGTCCGCCAGCCGCCTGCGGCCTCCGGGTCGGGGACGGCGACGGCCAGCCGGTCGCCGTCCGGGTCGTTGGCGAGCACCAGGTCGGCGCCGGACCGGCGGGCCTGCGCCAGGGCCAGGTCGAGCGTCCCGGGTTCTTCCGGGTTGGGGAACGCGACGGTCGGGAAGTCAGGGTCGGGCACGGCCTGGGCGGTCACCACGTCCGGGGCCGGGAAGCCGGCCTGCTCGAACGCCCGCAGCGCCAGCCCGGCCGCCACCCCGTGCAGCGGCGTGTAGACGAAGCGCAGCCACGCGGCGCCCGGCGGGGAGCGGGGCGAGGCGGACCTGTGACAGCGGTCCGAGGCCGCGGATCGCCGACTCGATCTCGGCGTCGGCGGGCGGGATGATCTGCGCGCCGTCGCCCAGGTAGAGCTTGTAGCCGTTGTCGGCCGGGGGATTATGGCTCGCCGTGATCATGATCCCGGCCGCCGCGCGCAGGTGCCGGACCGCGAACGCGAGCAGCGGGGTCGGCTGCTGCCGGGGGATCAGGTGGACCCGGATCCCGGCCCCGGCCAGCACCCGGGCCGCCTCGTCGGCGAACTCGTCCGAGCGGTGCCTCGCGTCGCAGCCGATGACCACGCCGGCCGCGGCGACGCCGCGGCTGGGGGTCCCCCCGCCCCGTGGCTGGTGGCTCAGCAGCCACTGCGCCAGCGCGGCGGTCGTTCCGCGCACGACCGCCCGGTTCATCCGGTTCGGCCCGGCGGCGACCGCGCCGCGCAGGCCGGCCGTGCCGAACTCGAGCCGGCCCGCGAGCCGGTCGGCCAGTTCCGCCTGCGCCCTGTCGCTGTCGTCCCGGGCGAGTTCCTCGAGCTCGGCCCGGTCCCGCTCGTCCGGGTCGTCCGCCAGCCACGCGTCCAGCCGCCCCCGAAGATCGTCCGTGGT
>WNFN01186208.1_pt1 | contig 10953 bp, 12 predicted proteins | sample 5400161 | NCBI WGS metagenome assembly WNFN01 (sample SAMN13153353, study PRJNA577476) | soil metagenome | isolation source: 80 cm saprolite on Douglas fir-dominated hillslope | place: USA:California | collected 2013-09-17
GGTGAAATCGGCGAGCAATGCGAGGACGAAGGCCGACGCGGAAACGATTCCGAACTCGCGCATCGGCGGGAGGTCCGAAAGCGCCAGCGCCAGAAAGCCGCTGGCATTGATGAGAGTCGCAAACAGAATCGGGCGGCCGGCGACCAGCAAGGCGTGTTGCAGAGCGCCGTGAATGGCGCCGGTCGAGCGGCCCTCCTGAAAATGGTAGAAGAAGTGAATCTGGTCGTTCTCGGTCGCGCCCAACACCGTCGAGCCGATGAGGATGGTCGCGATGTTGAGCGGGATGCCCGCCAAACGCATCACCAGAAACACGCACAGAATTGCGAACAGCGACGGAATCATCGTCATCAACGTCGCCGAGGGACTGCGAAACACCAGCAGGAATGCGAGAAAGATGACGCTCGCCGTCAGTGCGAAGCTTTGGGCGAGAGTGGGACTGAGGCGCTGGGTGATCTCGGCGCCGAGCACTCCCTTGCCGACCACGCTGCCGCGCACGGCCCGCAGCGCCGGATCCGCCGCCTGGGCCGCGGCCCACTCCCGCTCCACGAACGTGCGTATCGCACCGACCGGGCCGAAGAGCTTCGCGCGCCCGCGGATGCTTATCCGCACATTGGCGAGATCGGTCACATCGACATACTCGCGCGCTCCAGGCTCAGTCAGCATGATCTGCTCGAGATCCGAGGCGAGCTTCGGCCAGGCGGAGGCCGACGTCGGCAGTTGATCCGATCCCGTTTCGACATAGCGCGCCCACCGCAGCACCGACGTTGGGCCATCGACGGCGGTGATGCGCGGATCGCTCTCGAGCCGGCGGGTCAGCTCCTCCAGGGCGCGCAGGAAGTCCGGGTCCAATGCGTGGCCGGGCAGCGTCTGCAGCCAAAGCTCGACGACATCGAGTCCGTTCGACTGTTCGAATTGGCGGGTATCCTGCGCCACGCGCTCGCTGGGATTGACGTAGGTCAGCACGTCCATTTCGAGTGCAATGGGTGCAAACACGCCGGGAATGCCAAACAAGGCGGCCGCTCCGCACAGCATCAACACGAGGGCGCCGGCGACCAGCGGCCAGCGGTAGCGGCGGCTCGCCGGGACCAGTTTGTCGACGAAAGCCGGAAACCACTTGGCGGCCGGGGCTTGCTCGGAGCGCATCGGGGTGCGCAGCAGCGACTGCAGCGCCGGAAACAGAGTGAAGCACCCTATCCACGCCACGATGAGCCCGGACGCGGTCCAAAGGCCCATCTCGCGCACCGGACGAATGTCCGAGATCGCAAGGGCGCCGAAGCCGACCGCGGTCGCGAACATCGAGGCGGTACAGGGCAGAAATTTATTCGCGAGCGCACGCGCATGGTGCTCGAGAAGGCTCGGCGAATCATCCGGTTCGATATAGCGGGAATGAATGTACACGAGCGTGGCGGTCGTCGTGACCATCACGGTCAGCGGCACCAGGGTGGAGATGACCGTGTGCGACCAGCCGAAGAGATGAGCGAGGCCCATCGCAAGCGCGACGAGGGCGCCGAGCGTGAGAATGATGGCCGCGAGCGCGCGCCACGAGCGATAGATGATCAGCACCAGCGTCATCAGGAAAATGCCGAACAGAGGCATGAAGTGCGCCGTCGCCGCGCCGGTTTGGCGCTCGAGCCAGGCGTCGAGCCACGGTGATCCGACCCGCCGGACCTTGGTGAATGGTCCGCCGGTTGCCTCGAGGGGTAGAACGAGCGCATCGATCGCCGCCAGAGCGCGATCGCGCTCCGCGGGCGAGTTGACACCCAGCTCGAGAGCAATGCCGAAGTAGTGGTCGCCCAGCAGTCCCGCGCGGCGGAACAGCGGCGTCCCGGTCGCGAATGTCCGCAGACGCTCGGCCTCGATGGCACTGATTTCGCCTGCCGAGCCCGCGCGACGGTAGAAGTCGAGGGGACTGTGAGCCGTGACGTTCGGAATCTTGGCGAGTTCGTGCTCGAGTCCGTCGGCGGCGCGGAGCGTGGCGAGGCCCAAGGTATCCGCCGCCTCTAGCATGATGAGCGCTTGTTCGCCCTCGGGAAACAGACGATCGAAATCGCGGGTGGCGAGCGCGACGGGGTCGCCGGCCACGATCAGACGATCGATGGCAGGATCGTCGGGCACCCGCAGGGCGCCATAGATGCCCGCCGCGGTGAGCAGCAGGAATGCGCCGGCGATCCAGACTCGGGCTCGCAGAACGTGGAGGAAGAGTTGAACAACCTTGGGTGAAGCAGGCACACTCATTCTGTGCTCCCGGATATCCCGGCGGAGCGGGCGACGCGCAACCCCTCGTCGACCAATTCGCGCGCGCCGCCGTGACTGCGGCCGGCTGGCCCTCGGGAAGTCTTGCGGCCGTCTACGATCCCACCGAGGAAGGCGGACTCGCGAAGCTTGCGCAGGCCGATGCGGTGCTTGCCTTCGTACCGTATCCGTTCTTCGTCGAGCATGCGGCTCAATTGCATCTAACGCCGCTCGTGCAGGCAGACGTGGCGGACATTGGTCCGCAGCAGCGATGGACGCTGGTCGCAAAATCCGGCCGCGTCACCGATCCCAAATCGATGACGGGGTACACGATACTCAGCGTTGCCGGCTACGCTCCGAATTTCGTGCGCCATAGCGCTCTCGAAGGCTGGACGCTGCCGCCGGACGTCAAGATCGAGGCGACCGGACAGATACTCAGCGCCCTGAGAAGGGTTGCCGCCGGCGAGCCGGTCGCGGCATTGCTCGATCAGACTCAGGCAGCAGCGCTTGCGAGCCTGCCGTTCGCGAGCGGGCTCAAGGCGGTGACGCAGTCGCCCGAGCTGCCCGTTGCCATCATCGCGGCGGTCGGTTCCCGCTTGCCAAAGGATCGTGCACGAGCCCTGCAGACTGGGCTGCTCAAGATGGGTCGTGCGCCAGGGAGCGCCGACTCTTTGGGACCGCTACTTTTGCGCGGCTTCGTGCTGCCCAAATTGCCGTCGCAAACGGCAGCCCCGTGACGAAGGGGTTGTCCTGCGGACTGCTGATGCTCGCGGTCGCCGGATGCGCGACGCCGCCGCGACCGGCGCCCATCGTCCCGAGCGAGGAGCCGTCCTCGGTCGCCGCACTGGCTGCGGCAATCGAGGCGGACGCAAAGCGCAGCGATCATGAACCTGATTCGAAGGTTCGTGGCGAGCTGGCGGCGGAGGCGGACCGCCATGCGGATGCCTGTCTATCGCGCGAGCCGCAAGCGGCTGCCTGTCTATATGGCCGCGCGGTCGCCTTCGGACTCGAGGCGCGCGCGTACCCCACGCGCGCGGGCGCGATCTTGAAGAACATGCTCGATGCTTTGGGGCGCGCCGAATCCGCTGATCCCAACTACGACGAGGCAGGGCCCGCGCGTGTGCGGGCGCTCGTGTTGATGCGGGCGCCGGGATGGCCCTTGGGGCCCGGCGACGCCGAGGCGGGATTGGCTGCCGCGCGTCGCGCGGTAGCACTCCAGCCGCTTTATCCGCCCAACCTGCTTGCGCTGGCGGAGGCGTTGGCAAAAACGGGAGACCAGAACGGCGCCCGGGAAAACTATGCGCGCGCGCGCGACGCGGCCCTGGTGCTGCCCGCCGCGGCCGACCGGGACGAATGGCTGCGTGAAGCCGATCAAGGGCTGAAACGCCAATAGTTTGAGCGCCAATAGTTTCCAAGCCGCCGGTCGTCACGCTCTGGGCTCCGCGCGGACGAACGGTCCCTTCTGGGAGGGCGGCACCGGCCTACGTCGAGATTTGCGCCACAGATCGAAGACCGCCAGCGCACCGGTGAGCACCGCAAGTGTTGCGAAGTAGGCCGGTGGCCCGAAAGCCTCGATCAGGCTGCCCGCGAGCATGGGCCCGATGACCGCGGCGGACCCATTCAAGAGGAGGAGAGTGCTGCTCGCGGCTACCATCTCCGCCGGTTCAAGCTTATCGTTGACGTGGGACACGGAAAGCGAATAGAGCGTGAGCACGAGCCCGCTGAACAAGGCCGCGAGCGTGAGGAACGCGCCATGAGGCATTTCGGGGAACGCGACGATACTGCCCGCAACCATCGTCGCGAGCGCACAAACGCCGGCGATCACCGTGCGGCGATCCATGCGATCCGAGAGCCGGCCGACGGGGTATTGCGTTACCACCGCGGCGAGAATGCTCACCGCCATGAACGTGGCAACACTCGTAGTTTCCAAGCCGCTGAGCCGTGCATACACCGGGCCCATCGAGAAAATGATGGCGGAGATGAGGCCCGACACGATGACTCCCACCAAGCCGAGCGGCGAGTTGCGGTACAGGTCGGGCAAGCGCACCTTGCGCGGCACGGCGCGCTCCGGCAGTTGCTGTGCGGAAACCACGATTGGAACCATCGCCAGGGAAATCAGCACCGACACCAGCATGAAGGGCGTGGGCGTGAGCGGATTCGACACGATCAGCAGGAACTGTGCCGCACCGAGGCCGGCGAAACACAATCCGGAGAGCAGACGCATTGCGCCCCATGCCACCGGGTTGACGAAACAACCTTGGACGAGAATCGCCACCGAGGCGATGGCCGCGAGGGCGGCGAATACACGGATGTGCCCGACTTGTCGCAGCAGCGGCGGCGCGACCAGTGTTCCGAGGACGTACCCCACGTAGTAACAGGACATGACCGCGCCCGTCACCAGAGTGGGAAATCCTTCGAGCGTCGCGCGCAGGCCAAGGAGTGTGCTCTGCAGACCGGCACCCAGCATGAGCACGCCCATGCCGAGAAGCAACGGCCAGTTTGCAGTGATTGCGCTAAACGGCACGTTGCGCCCGATCGGAAACCACACCCGCATTCTGCGGCACGCCAACCGGGGGCCACGGGCTGATTTCCCTGAGTTTCATGAGGCGCATTTTTTCATCAAATGCGCGATTCGTGTTGGGCCATTTCGCAGTTTCATGATCGGAGCGGACGGATCGGTCGTGCGTCAGCAATGCGATTGTGCAATACCCCATCGGCCGGTACATCCGGCGAACATCGCGACGCGCGGGATCGATGGTCCCGTGATATATAGTCGGCCCATGAGAGCAAAGATCTCATTCGCGACGGCGCGGCTCGACGATGCCGCGGGAATGGCCGAGTTTTTGTCCGGGATTCCAAACGGTGAGGAACTTGGCAAGGTTCTTCAGAAGAGGGAAGCGGTATCCTCGCGGGCCTACGACGATGAGACTTGGACCGCGCGCTTTGTCGACAGCGACGGACAAGTAGTCAGGTGCTTTGCGGTATCCGATGTCACGATTGACCAGGCTGAAATGATTGCCGCCGCCTGTATTGACATTCCTGCTTTGGAAGAAGCCGGCTTCCGGGAGGTTGTCGCCCAATCGCTCGGCCCTACGATCGATGCCATCGAATAGGGATTGACGGCTTCCGTCCAACTGTCTGTCCGCTCTGTCCGCGGACACTGTCCGCGGGCAGCACGCCCGGAGATCCGGAAAAATATTGTCTTCAAAAATAGTGACTTAACGAACAGGAGTGCCTGGCACGGCAATTGCTTTGCTCTTGGTGGGAATCCTTTTTACACCACTGATGACAGCAGCCACCGGAGACACTCATGAATACTCAAATCTCGTCGAAACTCGCCGCACTCGCCGTCGCCCTGATGATGAACAGCCTGATCTTCGGCAGCGTCGCGTATCTTTTCAGCGGCCACATCCAGCAAACCGCGGCCAGCGCTTCGTTTGATCGGGCGTTGGTCCAGGCGGTGCGCGAGGCGCAGTCGGTGCGCGAGGCGGCGTGAACCGCAGCAATGGCGCTCGCATGTCGGAAAGCGGACCGGGCTTACCTACCGGGCATCGGTATAATGAACGGAGGGATTCACTTCCGGGTAAGCTCGGATCGTCCGGCAATTCAGGGTTGGAATGGCCACAGAGTCGTGCGAGTCATCTCGTTCAAGAACACTATTTTGCTCAAGCGTGGAGTTTGGCTGACCGCCGCGGCGCTGATCGCGTTTGCGGTGACTCCCTCCGTGCTCGATGGCAGCCTGCAGCAAAATCCGGCGTCAAGTTTGTTTGCCGCGGGAATTCTGTGCGCCTTCTTTGTGTATTTTCTTTGGAAAACGCAAATTTACCGTCTTGCGGACGAGGTGATGGATTGCGATGATCACCTGAAGGTACGGCGAGGGCGCACGGAAGAAACCATTCGATTTTCGAACATCGCGACAGCTGAGGTTTCGACCAGCAGCGGCATCCACCGCATCACGGTTCGCCTGCGTCAACCGACAAAGCTGGGAGCGCAAATTGAATTTCTACCGCAAGCAAGTTTGTGGTCGAATCTTTCCGGCGTGAAACGCGTGGCTGCCGGCCTGACGGATCGTGCGGACCAAGCGAAAGGCGGACGGTAGATCATCAAAACGCGTTAATATCAGCGGGTAGGCGGCAGGCCTTGATTTGATGTTGCACAGCATTGTCGAGCACCGGGCATATGCGAGAACAAACCGCGGGTGGGGCATCGAAGGCGGCGCTGGCGGTGGCGCTGGCTTTCATCATGTTCATCAGACCGCAGGTCAGCCATGCGGATAATTTCCGAGGGGTAACCTACGATCCTGTCACCGATGAATTGGTCATCGTGGTGGTCTATCGCGGGACCAACCCGGATCATCAATTCTCTTTGAAGTGGGGACCTTGTGTCGATCGCGGCGGCAACCAGCATGAGGTCGTGGCGGAGCTATTGGATCAACAATTCCAAGATGCCGCACGAAAGGATTATAAGAAAACTGTGCGAATGAGCTTGGCCGCAATGGACTGCCGCCCCGCTGCGGTTACGCTGAGAACCGCCCCCAGATTCTATTACACCCTGACGGTTCCAGCGCGCGGAGCCAACGGCACAGGGCCGTGACGCCGGAAAGGACGTTGCACCGTATCAGCCCGGATATCGCGAGGGGTTTACGCCGATGAAACTGCGAGAAGACCCCGCCCAACGGCAAATGGACTACCGACATCCCCTGCCGGTACGCCTGTGGCACTGGGCGAACGCCGCGGTCGTGGTCGTATTGCTGATGACCGGACTGCTGATTTTCGATATTCACCCTCATCTCTATTGGGGCGAGGACGGATATGCCGGGGTCCCTGCCTTTGTTTCGCTGTCGGGCACGCATCTCGATCAAAAGGTCCCGAAAACGGATTTGCAGATCGGGAGCCGGCATTGGGATGTGACCGGCATTCTCGGCAGCGTCATCGACGACGGATTCGGCGGAAAGTATCTGCTCGCCGCCCCGGCGCCCGCCGACTGGCAATTCGGCGCCACGCGCGGCTGGCATTTCGCTTTCGGGTGGATTCTCGGCCTCAGTGTGCCGCTGTACGGATTGTATCTTCTTGGCAGCGGGCGATTGAAGAAGATGCTGCTTCCGACTCGCGGTGACCTCCGGCTGCGAAGCATCGCCCACGAGTTCTGGCAGCACCTGCGCTTGAAGCGGCCGCGCGGCGAGTCTGCGCGGCACTACAACCTGTTGCAGAAGGTCAGCTATCTGCTCGTCATCTTCGTCCTGATTCCGACGCTTGTATTGAGCGGTCTGACGATGTCCAATGCGATCACGGCGGCGTTTCCCGATTTGATTGCGCTTTTCGGCGGCCGCCAGTCGGCGCGCTCCGTGCACTTCCTCGCGGCCATGCTTCTCGTGTCATTCGTCCTGGTGCATGTATTCCAGGTATTCGTGGCCGGATTCTTCAACTTGATGAGATCCATGATCACCGGACGATTCGTCGTCGACCGCGGGGATTCCGTATGACCGATCTAATTTCCCGGCGCGCGCTGCTCGGGAGCTTCGCCGCCACCGGAACCTTACTCGCAGGGTGCAGCCGGTTGGACGACAAAACTCCATTTCGCCAATTGCTCGATGCCTCGGACGGCTTCACGATGCACGCTCAGCGGCTGATCCTGGCCAAGCGCCCCTTGGTGCGTGAACTGTCGCTTTCACAGCTCTCGGCGACATTCCCAATGAACGGCACGACGATGCCGCAGGGCGATTACTACAAGCGGCTGCTCGACGGTGAATTTCGCGACTGGAAGCTGCGCGTGCATGGCCTCGTCGATCGGCCGCTCGCGTTGACCCTCGCCCAGTTGCAGTCGCTCCCCGCGCGCACCCAAATCACGATGCATAACTGCGACGAAGGTTGGAGTGCGATCGGGCAGTGGACGGGAGTCCAGTTGGCGCGAATCTTCGCTCTCTCGGGGCTTAGCCCCAATGCGCGCTACGCCGTATTCCATTGCCTGGACAAGATCGACCTTGACGGCAAGTACTACTACGAGAGCATTGACCTCCAGGACGCGCTCCATCCGCAGACCATCCTGGCTTACGGAATGAACGGCAAGCAGTTGCCGGTCGGCTACGGTGCTCCGCTCCGCCTTCGCGTGGAGATGCAGATTGGCTACAAGAACGCGAAGTACGTCGATCGCATCGAGGTCGTCGATCGGCTCGACACGATCGGGAAGGGGCGTGGCGGCTGGTGGGAAGACTTTGACAATGCGGTCTGGTACGCCGGGCAATAGGGCGGCACCGCGATGATTTTTCGGCCATGCCACATCACGTATTGGCCAGCCGTTCGGCCTGCAAGATATGCGAGAGCGCCGCGTCGGCATCCGGTTGTCGGCTCAGCAGGTCCAACGCCAGCGTGGCAAGAAGCAGCGATGTCTTGGCCTCGCCGACGCGTGCAATGCATTCCGCGAGTGCGGTGTAGGTGAGTTCGAGCTCGGCGCCGTTCATGAAAGGTCCTTGAGGGTGCGCTCGAGCACCCCATCGATATCTATACGTGCCGATGCCGCCTCGCGCCATCGGCCCATGACATAGCCGTCCGGCCGGATCAAATAGAGCGTACCTTCCATCGCGTCGTAACGCTGCCAGGCCTGCCCGAGTTCATCGACAACGGTGCGGGGGTCAGGCTCCCCGTGGGCCGAGACGCGGAGGAGCCGCAGCGCTGCAACGGCGGAGCCGCCGGCAAGCCGCTGGACGTGATCCGGCAGCCGTGGGTTGCTCGAAAAGTACAAGGCCACGAATTCACTCCCGTAGAGCGCCGTCAAATGGCCCGACCCCTGCAAGTTGCGCAACCGCGCTTCGGGGCCCGGCATGCCGGGGCGGGCGCCGCCGGTGAAGGCGGTGCCCTGGTCCGGTTGATTGAGCGGTGAATTCACATACTCGACCGGCGAGGTTTGGCGCGGGTTGATGAGCGACCGCACGCCGGGCTCCACGAGCGCGAGGCGCAGTGCGGCTTCGCGCAGCAACGCAAAGCCATGGTGCGGGGGCGCCATGAACTCGGTGCTCTTGGAGCCAAAGGCTATGTTTTCCCGGGCTGCGAGCACGCGTTCGCTCGAATAACTGTCGAGCAACCTGTCCGCCGCGCGGCCCCGATGCACCAGCGCCAGCTTCCAGGCCAGGTTGCCGGCGTCGTCCAATCCCGAGTTGAGACCCCGCACGCCGAAAATCGGCACCAGATGCGCGGCGTCGCCGGCAAACAGGACGCGGCCGTTTCTGTAGCGGGGCAGAGTTAGGCATTTGGCGTTGTAGATCGAGATCCACAGGGGTTTCCAAGGCGCCGTCTCGCCGATCATGTCGAGATGCGCCTGCACGCGCGGCAAGACGTTCTCGGGTTTGACGGCTTCGACCGGATCCTCGTGATCAGCCACCTGGTAATCGATGCGCCAGACATTGTCGGGCTGGCGATGCATGAGGATGGTGGAGCCCGGATTGGAGGGTGGGTCGAACCAGGCAAGACGCTCAACCCCTCGCCGGGTGTCCTGCTCGATGTCCACGATCACGTAACGCCCTTCGTACTGCATGCCTTCGAGTTGCAAGCCGAGTTGTTCGCGCACCGTGCTGCGGCCACCGTCGCAGGCGACCAGCCAGTCGGCGTGCACGCGGTGGGTGCAGCCGTTCTCGGTCAAACAGTCAATGTCCACGCCGGACGCTTGCGGCCGCACGGCGTTCACCCGGGTCGACCAGCGCACATCGACCCCGCCTGCGCGCATCGCCGCCGCATGGGCGAACTGTTCTATGTAGTACTGCTGGATGTTCACCATCGGCGCGAAGCGCTCGGCGGGTTCACTCGGCATTTCAAAATGCAGCACTTCGGTACCGCGGAAGTAGCTGCGACCGCCGATCCACGGCAGGCCCTTGGCGGCCAGAGGGCCATCTGCGCCGACCCAGCCGAGTATTTCCAGCGAGCGGCGCGATAGGCAGATCGCTCGGCTGCCCTCGCACCAGGACGGGTCGGCCTCCACCACGAGGCAGGGGATGCCATGGTGCGCAAATAGCGCAGCCAGGGACAAACCGACCGGCCCACCGCCGGCAATCAATACCGGAACGCTGCTGGGCAGGGAGGGAGTGGTGTTCATTGCAGATCAAGCCGGCGATCGGTTGCGTCTCGGCTAGGGCAAACGCGGTTTCGCGCCTGCGGCTTTCAACAGGCGCGCGCGGATGGCGCTGACCCGGACCAGTGGACGATCGCGAAAGCGGTGGATCTCCGCTTCTGAGTAATCGACAAAGCCCGGTGGCACTTTGAGGTCGCTGAGATTTCTCGCCATCCAATTGAGCAGCGCGGCCGTGTCTTCATCGGACAGCGGCGATTGCGCCACTCCGGGAACTCGGATGACATAGTCGCGCCCCTCCGGCGACGCCGAGAAGAGCACCAGCGAGCGGCGTATCGAGGGGACTCTCCCCGGTTGACCCGAGCCGTCGGCGAGATGGCAGCCCATGCAGCGCAATTGATAATTGACCAGCGGTTGATAAGCCCACGCCGCGTTCACGGCCCAGGAGAGCGCGATGGTCGCGATCCCATTGAAGGCTCGCACGAGCGCCTACTTGGCCGTACCCACGATGCGCGCCGTCGAACAATGATAGGGAATATTGGCCTTGGCGTTTCCGGAGCACCAGTTGTAGTCGTTGGATTGGCCCGGTTGAAATAGCGCCGTATCGCCTTCGTTGCGATTGCAGAAACATCGGCCGCAGGCGCTCTTGCCGCAGCAATCGTTGTA
>WNFN01210599.1_pt1 | contig 10952 bp, 12 predicted proteins | sample 5400161 | NCBI WGS metagenome assembly WNFN01 (sample SAMN13153353, study PRJNA577476) | soil metagenome | isolation source: 80 cm saprolite on Douglas fir-dominated hillslope | place: USA:California | collected 2013-09-17
ATCCACCGGTCTACCAAGAGCATCTTCGACTTCTGCGGCCATTATAAATAGGTCATGGCGGGTAGCCTCGGGTGAGGGCGTGACCAGAATATCCACGTCGCTGTCGGAAGTCACTTCTCCGCGTGCAGCGGAGCCGAAAAGTTCGACCCGCTCGACGGGTTTACCGCGAAATGCGGATTGGATCGCCTGTCGAATCGCCGCGCGGGTTGGAGTGTTCGTTCCCTCCATATCATCATCAATGTCTCGGTCGTACGCTTTGCTGTCAATCGAACAACGACCCATTACGAGTTCTCGTGAATACAACGTATGCAGACATGATCGTTCTCCTTCTTTGCTAATCTACCAGCCGCGGCTTTCGATCCGGGTCAGCCACCGCGACCACTCCATCCCAAGAACGCGCATCGTCAGGGAAGCCGTGCAAGAATAACACGGGGAATCGTCCCTTTTACCACTCTCAAAATACCCAATCTCGGCCACGGGCGTCCTGATTATCTCCATTCGTAGAAGTAATAGGAAGCAATGACAGCCCTACGTCAGCAGGGGTTAATGTCGCGCATCGGACGAGGACGAGAGCGAAGCGCCTGTGATAGGTCTGCGCCGATGAAAAGTTCCATGGCCCGCGCACGGTACTAAGGCGAGCGAAGGTCAGGCGTTCTGCTGTCCCTTGGATCGGCGAAATCGGTGTTGGGCAGCAACGGGAACCAGCCAGGACGGCCGGGGTCGCGATCGTAAGGGTAGCCGCCCAGCGACCGGTATAGTTCGGCGTAAGTTTGTAACTTTTCGCGATCCAGCGTGACGCCAAGGCCAGGACCATGCGGAACCGCAATCCGGCCGTTCTGGTAAAGCATTTTACCACCTGCGATCACGTCATCGATCAAATGATGATAATGGGCGTCAGCCGTAAAAACCAGGTTAGGCAAAACCGCGCCCAAGTGCAGCATGGTGGCGAGCTGAATACCCAGCTCACCGGAGGAATGTACCGAGATACCTAACCCGAAGGTCTCACAGGTTTGTGCCGCCCGGACACAGGCCCGTATCCCGCCCCAGAAAGTGGTATCCAACAGGATCACATCAACCGCCGGATCCCGGACATTGGTCGCCAGCTGTTCGAAGTCGATGACGATGGTGTTGGTGGCAAGCGGAATGGATAGCTTTTCGCGCAGGCGGCGCATTCCGGCCAGGCCCCAGGTAGGATCCTCAAAATAATCGTTCCGCAATCGCGCGATCGATTCTCCGAAACGCAGCGCCTGTTCGACGGAAAGCGCCGCGTTGGGATCATAGCGCAATGTGTCGGCCGGGAAGGCATCTGCGAGTGCCCGGTAACACTCCAGCTCATAATCGGGATCAAAAACCCCGGCTTTCAGTTTGTGCGCCGTAAAACCGTGCTGCGCCTTTAATGCTTTTGCATGGTGAACCAGTTGATCAACGGTACGGACCTCTCCCTGACCGGTGTCAGGATTGGCGTAGCGATAGAATAGATAGCTGGCAAACCCAACCTCATCGCGTACCCGGCCGCCGAGCAGCTGATAGACCGGTACGCCGAGCTTTTTCCCAATGATATCCAGGCAAGCAAACTCCAGGGCCGCGTGTAACTGGGTGCGATTGTTATAGAGGGAGGCTGTTGGGTTGCAAATGGCATAGCGCATTCGGTTCAGGTCGAACGGATCATGTCCAATCAGGTAGGTTTTCAACCCGGCAAAAGCTAAGTCAGCGCTTTCCCCTCCACCCCCCATTTCGCCGAGTCCGGTGATACCCTCATTGGTCTCGACCTCCACAACCGTACGAACAAAACGGCCCCAATGCGCGCCGTTACTGTGACGCAAGGGGGCTTCAAGCGGGACAGTGACAGTTGTGCCTCGGATGTCGGTAATTTTCATGGGAGCGGCGTTCCGAGCAAATTCTAGTCAAGCGTTGCGGATTGCCCGCTTCCGAACTGGTGGCGTGCGTAAGGACGCCGCAATTCTTGCCTTCTTTGGCTCATCGGCGAGAAATCGGCGCCCCTTGTCAAGATGCTGCCGCATCACTTTTTCGTAGAGTGAAAGATCCTGTGCCTCTAGGGCACGAACTAGTTCTCGATGAATACGCTGGGCGAAGGCTCCGCCGTGTTTACCTTTGCCCAGTTCCATCAAGCGCTTGATGGGCTCCGAAAGGACCTCGAAGATTCGCGACACGATGCCGTTGTCGGCAAGTCGCACCAGTGTGGCGTGGAATTCAAAATCGCAAAGCGCCTGCTGTCTGTGATCCTCCGTTGCGCCCATCATCTCGATCAGTTCTTTCAGCCGAGCGATGGATTCGCCGTCAACGTTCGCAAGAACTGCCTTCGCGATTCCTACTTCGATGACCATGCGGAACGCTTGAATGTCGTTAAAGACGCGACTGCTTGGTGGAAGGCCTGCAAATGTGAATGAAATAATGTGATCGAGGTTGGTTTCTTTGATGACCGTGCCGACCTTGGTCTTGCGATCGACAAGTCCATAAATTTCAAGGACCTTTATTGCTTCGCGTAGCGCGTTCCTGCCAACGTTGAACTGCTTAGCAAGATTGCGCTCTGGAGGCAGCAGATCGCCCTCCTTGAGAACGCCTCGCTTTATGAGCGACATCAGGCTGGCAATCACGTGATCAGGCTGCCCGCGTGATTGAACTGGCTCCAAATGAAGCTTAATCGCATTTTTATTCATTGGTATCCCACCCTACTGCTTTCGTCGGCGTCCTTAGATGACTTCATTTGGGTTGGCTCTATTGCGAGCGAGGCGGATCGCTGCTTCCCAGACTACGGCGCCGATCAAGACGGCGCCGAGTATCACCGATTGCCACTGGGTATCGAGTTCGTAGAGCACAAACGAGTTGCGAATAAGCGCCATCAGCATCGTGCCGACGATGGCTCCAGCGACACTCCCTCGGCCACCCGAAGTACTGGCGCCACCAATTAGGCAAGCAACAATGATTTCCAGCTCTATTCCCGCCCCTAGGTACCGATTTGCCGTCTCAGCGCGCGCTACCGTGAGCACGCCAGCCGATGCGGCCAATGCGCCAGCCAAAGCATAGGCCACAGATATGATACGCCGCGTGCTGAAACCGAAACTGTGCGCCGCATTGGGGTTGCTGCCGAGAAAGAAGAATTGCCGGCCCCATGCGAAACGCTTCAATGCCACGTGTGTAACTATTGCAATTGCAAGGAAGATCCAAAGCATAAGATACAATCCGCCTGCTTTGGCGTTACCCAGGTCCGTGAAAGACTTCGGGAAGCCGGTAAACCCGGTAAGGGTCTGGGTCGTAGCGATAGTCTCGATTATGCCCCGCCCGACAAACATCGTGCCCAAGGTTGCAACGAGAGGATTTATCCCTATGATCGCAACGAGCACACCATTTACCAAACCAAACGTCGCACCAAACAATACTGCGGCCGCGACGGCCAGCGGGATTGGCAGATGAGCGTGCAGCAGCATAGCACATACAATGCCGGCGAGGCCCATTGTGCTTCCGACAGAAAGATCGAAAAATCCCGCGATGAGCAGGACCATCATGCCGAGTGCGATCATGCCGTTGACTGCGAGGATCGTCTGCAGCGAGTCAAAATTGCTGGCCGTGGCGAAATAGCGGTTCGTCAGCGCCATGGTCGCTGCGCCTACGACGGTCAAGAGGAACGCGACCTCGCGAGAGCTTTGGAACCAGGCCAACATGCTAGCCGGCTTCCTTGTTGAGCTGCGTGTCGGCGGCCACCACCGCAACAAGTATCACACCCACGATAATCTGCTGAAACACCGGTTCGACCCCGAACATGATCAGCCCGTTTGCTAACATCGCTAAGAACAGGTAGGCCACGACCGAGTTGACGACCCGGCCACGGCCGCCGAACAAGCTTGCGCCACCAATAACGGCTGCGGTCAGAATGGTAAATTCAAGATGTCGACCCATATCGACGTCGGCGATGGTAATTCGGGACGCGACCAAAACCCCCGATAGCGCCGCAAGCCCGCCGCTGAGGACGAAGGCGCCGATTCTCGTGGCATCGGTTCGCATACCGTGGATCAATGCACTCTTGCGGTTATTGCCGATGTAGTAGAGGACGCGGGCGCTGGTTGAACGCGACAATACGAACTCCAGGACAAGGACCACCAGGAACATCGCAGGCACTGTCCAGTTGAGCGAAAGGAATCGGGCGCGCGCGATTGCGCGGAACCCTTCCGCGTATCGATTTCCAGCCATGGTTGCAGCCACAACGTCCGATAGGCCGCGCACTGTGAGTAGGGTGCCTATGGTGAGGATGATTGAGTTGATCTTGAGCTTGACGACTAATAGGCCGTTCCCTGCCCCGACCGCGAAGCCGATGAGAATGCCGATTAGGATACCAAATTCCGTCGGGAACCCGCGAGTCGCTAAGTAGCCGGCAGTTGTACCCGATAACGCGTAGACGGATCCTACGGAGAGATCGATCTCTCCCATGATAATCAGCAGTGTAAAGCCGGTGATCGCATAGAGATCCAGGGAGACTCCGTAAAACAGGCCGTAAATATTTTCGGGAGAGAGGAAGGCCTTCCGGCTGACCGAAAACACGACGAAGGTCACCAACGTCACAAAGATAATGCCATAGGATCGCGCCAGCGAAGTAAGAGAGTAGCCCGCGTCCATTGATTGCTCTCGCGTACCCTAGCTTGTCGCTCCGGAGCCTTGGCTTATTGTCAGTGCGATGCTCCAGCAGCACGCGCCATGACATTCTCCTCGGTTATGTCGTTGCCGACGAGTTGGCCGACCACGCCGCCGGCTCGCATGATCAAGACTCTTGTACAGAGCGCAATAATTTCCGGGAGTTCCGATGAGAACATCATTATGGAACCCCCTTCTGCTGCGACGTTGCGAAGGAAACCGTGGATCTGCGCCTTTGAGCCAACGTCAACGCCGCGGGTCGGTTCGCACACGACGAAGCATTTAGGCACCCCGTCGAGGCACAGCGACATCATGAGTTTCTGCTGATTGCCACCGCTCAGATTAACGACACGCTGATGCCTGGGTCGCGCCTTGATTTCAAATCGCTGTATGCTCGAGCGGACCACCTCCGAGAGCTTCCATCTGTTGAGCAGTCCATGACTGGACAGCCGCTTAAGTCTCGGCGCCTCGGCATTTTCTGAGACATCCAACGCGAGGTACAGCCCGGCATCTTTGCGGTTGTTGTGGAGATATTGAACTCCAAGGCTTAGGAGCTTTCTGGGCTGCCATCTGCGTAGCACGGTCGTCCCAACTCTGAGCCTCCCTGATCGACGGCGCCTGAGACCCACGATCGTCTCGGCGAGTTCGAAGGAGCCCGAACCCTCCAGACCGAAGACCCCAAGGATCTCCCCTTCACCTAAAGTGAGATCGACGTCGTGTACGGAACCGTAGCCACTCAGCCCTTCAACTGCGAGGGACGCGGCTCCCGAACCATTCTGTTTCGTTGCAGTCGGATCATAAAGCGAGACTAGATCGCGCCCGACCATCATCTGCACGAGAGAGGACTCTGTCAGGCCATCGTTTTCCACCGTGGCGCGCTCTCGGCCGTCGCGAAGGATCGTTATTCGATTGCTCAATGCCAAGACTTCCGGAATTCGATGGGAAATGTATAGGACGGTCACCCCCCGATCCCGCAAGCTGAGCAGTAGGGAAACAAGCATCGCAGTTTCATGGGTATTCAGGCCAGAGGTGGGCTCGTCCAAGACCAGAACGCTGGGATTGGAATGCACACACCTGAGAATCTCCACCAGCTGTTTGCGTCCCGGGCTCAACGCAGAGGCGGGCGCGCGCACGTCGGCGGAAAACCCAGCGGCCTCGCAGGCGCCTTGGGCCGCGCGGTAGAGAAGATTCCAGTTTATCAAGCCGGTGCTACCCGCAAACCTATGGTCTGGAAACACGGCCGGTGTATGCACGGTGACCCGGGTTCCCTTGAACATGAGAGTCCCCGCACTCGGCTGAACTTGGCCCGACACGATCTTGACGAGCGTGCTCTTCCCGGCGCCATTCTCTCCAAGAATGGCGTGTATCTCCCCGGGGCGGACGTCGAACGAGACATCCTGCAAGGCGAAGTTGCCGCCATATTTTTTGCTGACGCCAACGAACTCTAAAATTGGATTCGCCATTGGACGACGATGCGTGACTATTCGTACAAGGCGCAGTTGAACCGCGCCTTGTCGGAATCGGACCTGGTTACTTCTTCGATATAAAATACTGCACGTTGGTTTTGTCGACGACCACCGTGCCCATGTAGACGTTTTGCGGCATGGCAATCACGCCCGCAGCCTTGTTGTCGCTCGAGATCGGAACGTCAGCCAATCCAATCTTGGAGTCGTTGTAGGCTTCGAGAAGCTGGATCGCCATGTAGGCCTCAAGCGCCGTCTTGTTCAGGATGGACGCGCCGATGACGCCCTTCTTGATGTAGTCAAGGACCGCGTCCTCTCGATCATTGACAACGATCGTCTTTTTGGAGAGGTCGATTCCAAGCTCCTCGGCCGCCAGCCCGACTCCCGTGCCAGCACTAGAGTCCAGGCCGACAATACCGGTAGCATCCTTGTAGCCATTTAGCAGCGATTTTGCCGCCTCAATGGCCGGATTTGTGGTGCCCTTGTCGTCCACTTTCCCCAAGATTTTCCACTTCGAGTTGGCAGCGAGATATTCGGAGAATCCTTTGAACTTTGCGTCAGTGTTCGAGGCACCCCAGTTCCCCATCGCCACAACGTTACCGGTCTCGCCGCCGAGTTTGATCAGCTCCTTGGCGGTGTCAGCGCCGGATTGATAATTGTCGAGGCCTATAAAGCTCATCGCGCCGCTGTCAGGAAGGTTCGCCTCGATGACCACCACTGGGATGCCAGCGGCCATCGCTTTCTTTATGGGTGGTATCGACGAGCCATCCCAGAGAACTGCCACAATGCCGTCCGGGTGCTTGGCAATGGACTGCTCGACCGCCTCGGCCTGAGCCGGCGGATTCCAGTCTTGCGGCCCCGCCTTTTTGATTTCGACGCCGAACTTTCGTGCGGCATAATCGAAGCCCGCATAGGCTGCATTCCAGTACGGATGGCCAAGTACGCCAGCCGCGAAGATATAGGTCCGTTTGTCGTTGTCGGCCGCATGTGTGGCCTTCACGAGACACACTGCCAATACCAGCGCTACCGCTAGTTTCTTCATCGTTTCTCCTCCAACGTCTTTGATGACGGTTTAAGCTATTTGCTCTTTGGTCCTACCATAGTGGAGCCCGGCCGTCAATGGCAATTTATCCTTTGGTCCTACCAAATTACGCTTGCCGTCGGCTAATTGGCTGGGCAGCGTACGCAGTGATGCGTGGGGTTCGATGTGGTTCTCTTGAACACTACGCTCGGGGTGGTATCCGGCCCTGCATAAAGGCGGCCGCTGTTTGCGAAACGCCGCGTATCGCAGTTGCGATTCATTCATCGGGCGAACTTGGCATTCAACTCGCGACCATGCTCCATATGAGTAGCGTCTTGCCGAACCTTAGCTACGCGGCGGATGCGCATTATCACCACCTCGTCGACGACGTTATCGTTGGTGGAAAACTCGCGTATCGAGACGGCGCGATAGAGGTCCCGGTCGGACCCGGTTTGGGAGTCCAGCTGGATCGGGAGAAGCTCGGTCTCTATTCCGAGTTGTTCAAGTCAATGGGCGGATTTCAATATGACCGCGATCCTGAGCAGCCGGGTTGGTTCGCACTCGTGCCCAACGACCGATAGCATGCGGTGTCTTAGATGGTGCCTGCCGCCGCGTAGCACGCTTCCATAAGACGCATTGTCTTGAGGTTATCCAATCGGTCGGTGGGAAACGCGCGCCCGGTCGTAATGCCTTCGACGAAGTGCTGCACCGCTATTGTGAAGCATTCCTGGTTTTCACCTTTTGGGCTGCTCGAGGCGTAATGGATCGACCGCTCGACGCTGCCCATTTCGCGTAACTCATCGTTCTCAAAAATGATTGTGCCCTGGCCTCCGATGATCTCCAGTCTGTCCGTAACCTGGGCTGGGTAACCCGGGGCTGAGAACGTGCCGTCAAGAACGACCAAACATCCGCTCTGTGCCCGCATGACAACGATCGCCGTGTCTTCTCCCAAGATCGAATGATTGATGTGCGCCAGTTGGCATGACAGCACATCCATCTCGCCGATCAAACTGCGTAATGTATCGAGATGGTGGATCAACGTCTCGAAGATTAGCAGCCTCGGCATCTTGCCGAGATAGGGTTGCCTAGCCAGCAGCCACGCTTCCTCTGCCCCCAACGCTACCAGGCCCGAGGAGCGCATCGTCAGTCGTACTTGAAGAGGAGATCCTATCTGGCCAGCGGTGATCCATTCACGAGCTTGGCGATAGTGCGGGCGGAAGCGATAGTTTTCGTGGACCATAAATCGAACCCGATCGCCCACATAGTCAATGAGCTCATACGCTTCTTGCATTGTCGGCGTTATCGGCTTTTGGCACATGACATGAACACCGTGATCTGCAGCCTGCATCACCAGGCACGCATGGGTGCCCACTGGGGTCGCAATATCGACGGCCTCGATATTCGCCACCTCAAGCATCGAGGAGAGATCAGAAAAGACCGAGGGTATGCCAAAGGTTTCGGCTCGTCGGCGCGCCTTTTCGAGATCGGGGTCGCAGATCGCCACGACCTCCGCTCCCTTAGTCTCCGTCCAACCTTGCAGGTGATACTGGCTGATCATTCCCGCACCAACAAACCCTATACGGAGCGTGCCGCGCGACATCTTCCCTCTCCCTAAGGCGAGCGCCCGGTTCGATCTCTTATTAGGCAGGGCATAAAGTTGATGGTTCGCTTCCATTCTCCTCGTAGAACTACCGCCGGAAACGAACCAGAAGGTTGTAATTTATCAGGACATAACCCTGAATTTATTAAATTCAACGAATAATCAACATTTTAGTTCCTTCCTTTGTTTAAGCTGATCTCCGAGGGAAAAGCGCTCTCCTATCGGGGTCGAGAACGAGTCAGCGGATCTTTTACGAGTACTAGCGCCGCTTCGCGGCGATGACCGATGGCGTATGACAAATGACAAAATAGGGGCGGAGGAGCCTGCCTCGCCGGCGGAGACCGCCTTCGTCATCTGTAATTTGGCCCCCGGTTGGAAGGAATCCCTTAGAAGATACTAGGGCGGTTCGTCTGGTACCCCGGCTGGATTTTTCCCAAGTAGTTTAGATTGAGGGTGTAACCACAATCCGAGGATATAGATGGTTACAAGCCGAAGAAGGTGCTGGTTAAATAGTCTGACTTATTCAGCTAATGTTATTTGAACGTCCGACTTCAAATCGCGAGTGCATCTTTGTCTGTTTTTCCTGGTGCGGTGCTGATGCCGACGATGGTTTCCTTTTGTTCACCATCGCCTTCTTGAACGACTGGCAAACGCAAGACCCTATGTTCGTTCGGACCAATCAAGAGTTCAGTAGCGCCCGCATAGCCCGGAGACCAACCCAGTTTCGAGAACGCTATCTTGACCTTACCGCTGGCCTGGTCGCCTTCGACATGAGCCACTATATCGATCTTCTGGCCATCGGCGCTCTTGGCTCCTTCGGCCAGGTCGAATGGTCTCTTAAGCGAGTGTTCTATGTGGATTAGGTTAGGAAGCAGGGTAGCCGGAACGCCCGTCTGGAGGCCCTGTATTATCATCCAGAGTTGTTTTTTGGCGATCTCGTTGGATGAGATAACCCCCGCGTAGACATCGACCGTCAGAGAGGGTGAAGAGTAATCTACAGCTGCGGACGGCTTTGCCAGGAGAGCAAAACAGCCAACCAGAAGCGTGTTCAATTTTTGGAAGTTTCATACAATCCACGCCTTTACCGATTCAGTGGTGGCTCGTGAACAAAACGATAAAAAATCCCAGCCAGAAGACGCCCCAAACAAAGCAAAACAGGCAGCCGACGCAGCACAACCCAAGCCAGAGGAATCGCGTGAATAAATTGCTCCACATATTCTGGCCTCTCACCTCTTCCAAGACCAACACTTCGAGCCATCGCCACGTAAGGTTTTTCCTTTCTGGAGGCAATCCTTTGTTTAGCTTCCACGCGATAGCGATTGTCCTTTTTGGACTGCCGCTCGGAGGGCGCCCCCAACCGCTTTAGCGCCAGTCATAACTTCTGTTGGTCTCCGGAGAGCGTTTTCAGCACCGGCATCTTAACGTCGCGCCACCATGAGCCTCGTGCCCTTGATCAATTCGCGTCCGATTTCGAACTCGACGAGAAGCAGGCGTTTCTTAGCTTCGTAAGGAAGGGCCATGTATTCGCTTCGCGTGACTTGGCTTATGGCGTTGCGCCATTTGCCGCCGATTCGGACGGACAGCGTGCCGTCGGCGTGAAAGACGAGTTTGTTGGGCGAATCGTTCATAGAACGTCGGTTCTAAAGATCGAGTGATTGAGAGCGATAGCGCGAAGCCTGGCTATATCGGCCGCACAGCATGACTGGCTGCACATGACGCGTTCCGTCGCTTCACTTTCGGCTCCGGTCAGTCCGCCGAGCTCGAGAATTGCGGCTGCGAGCACGTGAGCCTCATTCAGTCGTTCCCGCGCTTGTTCTTGTGCCAACTCTTGGCGTAACAGCGCGGCTTCGCTCCGGCAGTGTTCGGCGCGCTCAGTATAGTAATGGGCGTCGCCTTCATAACGTTCGATGTCTTGTAAGAGCTGGCAGATTGTGTCCATCCGAGTTAAGTCCTAGGAGAGAGTGTGTTCCCGGGAAGGGCGGTTATGCCCTCCCGGGAAACTTAGCAGTTAGTCTTTCTTGTATTGAGTGAACTGCCAGGTCTCAGCCCTAACGAAGTGCTTGGAGTGCTTCAGACCGTCCTCGGATTCCCAATCGTTTCGTCTTAGCTGACCTTCAAGGACGACCTCCTGACCCTTCTTGGCGAGCTTAGAGAAGTTCTCGGCTGGTTTTCCCCATACTGTCACCTCTACGAAAGTAGTGACCTGCTGCCGCTCTCCTTCGCC
>WNFN01221151.1_pt1 | contig 10952 bp, 9 predicted proteins | sample 5400161 | NCBI WGS metagenome assembly WNFN01 (sample SAMN13153353, study PRJNA577476) | soil metagenome | isolation source: 80 cm saprolite on Douglas fir-dominated hillslope | place: USA:California | collected 2013-09-17
GCGCGATCCATCACAGCCTTACCGAACATCGGCGGCAGCGCCACGTTCTCGAGCACGGTGAGATGGCTGAACGGCCGCGGGATCTGGTAGGTGCGCGCAATCCCGGCGCGCGCGATGCGGTGCGGCGCCTCGTCGCTGAGCTCGCGGCCTTCGAACACGATGCTGCCGGCGTCGGCGCGGTAATGGCCGCTGACAACATTAATGAGCGTCGACTTGCCCGAGCCGTTCGGCCCGACCAGCCCGAGGATCTCGCCGCGGCGCACCTCGAGCGCCACCCCGGCGAGCGCCTGGACGCCCTTGAACGCTTTGGCTACGTCGCGCACTACTAGCAGTGGTTCGCCACCACCGGTGCGCGGCGCCACCGCCGGCACGGTGCTCGCCACTCTGGGAAGAGGCTTGCGCTGGGCAAAGCGGCCGAGCAAGCCGCCGGGCAGGAACAGGATCACGAGGATGAACACCAGTCCGGTGAACGCCTTGCCGGCAATCGCGTAATCGCTGGCGGTAAAGGCGTAGAGCAGCACGGTCACCGCGGCGGCGCCGACCGCGGGTCCGAGCCAGTGACGCGTGCCGCCGAGCGCAGCCATCAGGATCACGTAGAGCGCGATCCAGTGCGAGAAGATTTCGCTCACGGTGACGTAGGAGACGAACACGCCGTGGATGCCGCCGGCGAGCCCGGCGAGCGCGCAGGACAGCGCAAAGGCGGCGAGCTTGAAGCGGTAGGTCGGCACGCCCATGACCTCGGCGACTTCCTCGTCATCGTGGATCGCGAAGAGGCCGGTGCCGAAGCGCGAGCGATGCACCGCGTAGGCAATCCACACCGTGCCGGTGGCGAGCACCAGTGCGAGCAGATAGAACGTGCCGGAGGGCGATGGCGCGAGCCTGGGTAGCGGCACCGCGCTCAGCATCACGCCGGGCCCGCCGTCGATCGGCGTGTTGAGCACGATGGTGGCGACCACGAAAGTCACCGCGAGGGTGAGCACGGCGAAGAGCTCGCCGCGCAGCGCCCGCACGCGAAAGATGATGCTTCCCAGGGCCAGTCCCAACAGGCTGGGCACGGCCGCGGCGAACGGTAAAGTCCACAGCAAAGACCAGCCGAGCTTGCTGCCGAGCACCGCGGTCGTATAGACGCCGACGCCGAAAAACGCGGCGTGGCCGAACGAGAAGTAGCCGGAATAGCCGCTGAGGATGTTCCACGAGGTGGCGAGCACCGCCCACGAGAACAGGAGATACATGAACGACTCGTAGAACGCCGGCAGCCCGAGGAACGGCAGCACCGCCAGGACGGCCGCAACCAGCACGAAGCCGGCGGCGGGCTTCAGAACTTCTCCGGGCGAAACAGGAGCGCCGCGATCAGCAGGGAAAAGGAAACCAGCGGCGCCCAGGCCGGCGCGGTGAGCGCCATGGTGAGCGCCTCGCTCACGCCGATCACCAGTCCCGCGACCAGCGGCCCGAGCGGATTGCCCAGGCCACCGATCATCACCACCGCGAACACCACGCCGATCCAGGCATACATCTGCGAGGGCGCGAGCGTGTAGCTCAGCGCAAGGCAGGTGCCCGCGACCGCGGCGAATGAGGCGCAGGCTCCGGAGAGCAGCAAGGCGAGCAGCTTATGGTTGACGCCGAAGGCCGCCGCCATCGGCGCATCCTCGGCGGTGGCGCGCAGCGCGCGCCCGAGATCGGTATAACGCAGCAACGCCCAGGTCGCCAGCGCGAGCGCGCAGGCGATCCCCAGCGTGAGGAGCTCGGGCAGCGTGACGAACAGCTGGCCGATCTTCCATTTCACGCCGGCATAGTGCGAATCGAGGCGCCGGTAGTCCGCGCTCCAGATCCACTGGATCAGCGCCTCGAGCATCACGGTGAAGCCGAAGGTGATGAGCAGCGTGTTGAGCGGATTCACCTTGAAGCGCGCGAGCAGCGCATGCAGCGCGACGCCGAGGATGAAAAACCCGGGCGCGATGAGCGCCAGCGTGACGAGCGGATCGAAGCCGGCGGCGGACAGCTGGTAGGTGAGGTACGCACCGAGGAAGACCAGGGCGAAGTGCGCGAGGTTGATCTGGCGCAGCATGCCCCACGCCAGCGTCAGGCCCAGACCGAGCAGCCCGTAGAGCGCCCCGGCAAAGATGCCGGCCAGGAGCGACTGGCCGAGGAGCGCGGCGCTCGGCAAAGACCGGCTATTGCAGCTTGGCGCCCGGTGCGGCGAATTCCTTCGGCCACACCACGACCCACTTGCCGTCCTGCAGCTGCTTCACCTTGTAGATGTCCTTGCCCATCATGTAATTCGGCGGGCCGTCCGGCGTCGTCGGCCACGACAGCCGTCCCATGATGGTTTCGACCGGGTTGGCGCGCAGCCATTGCGCCATCGCCTTGTCGTCGAGGCTCTTCGCGCCGTTCACCGCCGCCTCGAGCGTCTGCCAGGTGGAATAGGCGATCGACGCGTGCAGGTCCACCGCAGTATCCGGCAGCCCCGCCTGCTTGGCGCGCTCGTGGAACGCCTTGACGAACTGCGCCGCGCGCGGGTTGCTGGTGAACGGCGCATGCTCTTCGAAGGTGGTGAAGGCCATCGCGCCGCGCGCCTCGGCCACCTTCGCCGTCGGCCCCGGCGACGGGAACATGTAGAAGTGCATCGGCGGCTGGTAATCGATCTTCTTCATCGCTTCCAGCATCATCACCGCGTCGAGGCCGGTGGCGCCGACGAAGACGAAATCGGGCCTGGCGTCCTTGATGCGGCTCGCGATCGGGCCGAACTCGCGGTTGCCGAACTCCCACTCGAGCCACAGCACTTCGTTGAGTCCGCGCTTCTTCGCGATGTCGCGCGCGCCGACCGAGATGAAATGCAGCGACGGGAACTTGCTGGTGACGATGGCGAGCGTCTTCGGCGGCCTGGGCGCCGCCGCCGCGGCGTCGAGCACCAGATTCGGCCAGGCGTTCTCGGGGTCGCCCGAGCCGCCGGAGGTCGGGAACTGCAGGTCGTACTTGACGATCCGCGGCGTGCCGAAGCTGTTGTGCAGGATCAGCTTGTTGTAGCGCTGCGCGACACCCATCGCGGAGAGGATGTTGGCCGTCGCGTACGGCCCGATGATCAGGTCGACCTTGTCGACGGTGATGATCTGCTCATAGAGCGTGCGCGCGAGGTCGGGGCGCGACTGGTCGTCCTTCAGCAGCCACTCCACCTTGCGGCCGAGAAGTCCGCCCTTGAGATTGATCTCGTCGATCCAGACATCGCCGGCGACTTTGTGGATCGCGGAGGTCGGCCCGAGCGGGCCGGTGAGCGACAGCGTGCTGCCGATGCGCACCGGTTGCTGCGCCTGCACAACGGAAACGCCGAGCAGCCATGCGGCCGCGAGCGCAGCCGCGCGCGTAATGAAAGTCATGCTTGCTCCTCCTCAGGATGCGGGGGTATATTGTCCATAGGCCAATGCATTGTCAATAGCACAATGAAGAAACCCAAGCGCCGCGGCATCCAGTCTATTGATACGGGCATCCGCTTGCTCGAAGTTCTCGAGAAAGGCGACGGGCCGCTTGCGCTGAAGGAACTCTCCGCGCGCGCGGAGCTCGATCCGAGCAGCGCGCACCGCTATCTCGCGAGCTTCGTGCGCTGCGGGCTGGTGCGCCAGGATCCCGATACGCGCTACGACTTCGGTCCGCTGGCGCTGCGCATCGGCCTGGCTGCGGTGCGCCGCATCGATCCGGTGCCGCTCACCGAGCGCGCCCTCCCCGCCCTGGTTGCCGAGACCGGCTATACGGCGCTGCTCGCGGTGTGGAGCAACCGCGGCCCGACGGTGGTGCACTGGCAGCGCGGTCCGACGCCGTTCGTCACCAATCTCGCGCTCGGTTCCGTGCTGCCGATCTCGCGCTCGGCCACAGGTGCGATTTTCGTCGCTTTCCTGCCCGCGACCGTGACCAGCGACGCGCTCGCCGCAGAAGCGCGCCGCGAAGCGGTCGACCGCGAGGCCTTTACGCGCGCGGTCGAGCGCGCGCGCAAGACGCGGCTCGCCTTCGTCGACTCGAGCGTGATTCCCGGGCTTTCGGCCGTGTCGTCCCCGGTGCTGCAGTGGAACGGCGAAGCCGCCGCCACCGTGACGCTCATCGGCCTCGACCACGAACTGGCGAAAGCGAGCCACCCCGCGGCGGCTGCGCTGCGCAAGCTCTGCGACCGCCTGTCGAAGGACTTCGGCGCACATCTAAAGGAGGCGGCATGAAGCTCGTCACTTTCGAAGTCGATGGACGCTCCCGCGCCGGGCGCCTGGAGGGCGAATCGATCGTCGAGCTCGGCGGCAGCCTCAAGGAGATCCTCGCGAGCGGTGCGCTCGAGCGCGCGCGCGAAGCCACCGGTGCGCGCCATGCGCGCAAGGCGGTGAAGCTGCTCGCGCCGATTCCCGATCCGGGCATGGTGCTCTCGGTCGGCATGAACTACCACGAGCACCTGAAGGAGATGAAGACGCCGGTGCCGGAGAAGCCCGCGGCGTTCACCAAAAGCGTGGCGAGCATCATCGCGACCGGCCAGCCGATCAAGGTGCCGAAGTCGAATCCCGGCATGCTCGACTGGGAAGGCGAGTTCAGCGTCGTCATCGGCAAACTGTGCCACGCGGTCAAGGCGGCCGAGGCACTCGACTATGTCGCCGGCTACACGCTGGTCAACGATGTCTCGGCGCGCGACTGGGTGATGCCGATCTTCTCCGCCACCGGCACCATGGGACCGATCCATGCGTGGGAGCACAACCTGCTCGGCAAGATGTTCCCGACCTTCTGCCCGATGGGGCCGTGCATCGCGACCAAGGACGAGCTGCCAGATCCGGACAACGTCCACATCGAGACCAGGCTGAACGGCGAGCGGATGCAGTCGGCGAACACCGACGATCTGGTGTTCACGGTGGCGCAGCTCATCGAGTACTACTCGAAGTTCTATCTTTTCCGGCCCGGCGACGTCATCACCACCGGCTCGCCGAGCGGCGTCGGCTTCGGCCGCAACCCGAAAGTCTTCATGAAACCGGGCGACGTGGTCGAGGTCGAGGTGAAGCAAATTGGCATCCTCAGAAACCCGATAGAGGCATAGACCCATGGAATTCGGCTATTTCACCCTGAGCGACAACCACTATCCCAACAACGCGCGCTCGGCGAACCAGTTCGTGCTCGAGATCCGCGAGCAGGCGATCCTCGCCGACAGGATCGGCATGCACTCGGCCTGGATCGGCGAGCACCACTTCGACTCGCTCGGCGTCAACTCGCGGCCCGACCTGCTGCTCGCGAACATCGCGTCGCAGACCAAGAACATCCGCCTTGCGCCCGCGGTGACGGTGCTGCCGCTGCATCACCCGGTGCATATCGCGGAGGCGTGGGCGACGCTCGATCTCCTTTCCGGCGGGCGGGTCGACTTCGCCACCGGCCGCGGCTACGACCGCAAGGAGTACGCGCCCTTCGGCGCCGATTTCTTCGCCTCCGCCGAGATCTTCGAAGAGGGCATCGATGTGCTGCTGAAGGCCTGGCTGCTGAAGGCCTGGAACTCGCCCGGCCCCTGGTCGCACAAGGGCAAGTTCTACGACATCCCGGAGATGTCGATCACGCCCAAGCCGGTGCAGAAGCCCCTGCCCTTCTACGTCGCGTCGTTCTCGAAGACCAGCATCGACATCGCGGCGAAGCGCGGCCTCAACATCATCTACGCGCCGTTCGCCGCCGGCATGATCTTCGGCGGCATCGACAAGGCGGTCGACGCCTATCGCGAGGCGTGCGTAAGAGCGGGCAGCAAGCCCGGCCGCGCGATGTGCAGCTACTTCATCTTCATCGCCGACGACGCGAAGAGCGAGGACTACGGCCGCCAGAGCCAGCTCGACTACTTCAACCACTGCGTGATCCGCGCCATCCCGAACAAGCCGGAGGAAGCGCCGCCCACCATGCAGTACTTCATGAAGATCACCGAGATCCTGCGCAACATGAAGAAGGAGAACCTCACCGACCGCTCGATCCTGCTCGGCCGGCCCGACCAGATCATCGAGTCGCTGAAGAAGGTCGAGAAGGCTGGCATCGAGGAAGTGATCCTCTACTTCAACGTCGGCAACAAGCCGCACAACATGGTCAAGGAGCAGATGCACCGCTTCATGCAGGAGATCGCGCCGCATTTCCAGGGCAAGCACCTGCAACGGATGAAACAGGCGGCTTGATGGGACGATTCGCTGTTTTCGCGGCCGTGCTGTTCGCAGCCGCGGTACGCGCGCAATCCATGGACGAGCTCTACGCCGCGGCGCGCCAGGAGGGCGCGCTCGCGTTCTATGCCGGCGGCCCCACGGCGCCGTGGGAAGCCTTCAGCAAGGACTTCAGCGCGCGCTATCCAGGCATCAAAGTGAGCATTACGGGAGGTTTCAGCAACGTGCTCGATCGCCAGATCGACGCGCAGCTTGCGGCCGGCAAGCTCGAGACCGACCTGGCAATCTTCCAGACGCTGCAGGACTTCGTGCGCTGGAAAAAGGAAGGCGCGCTGCTCGGCTTCAAGCCCGACGCCTTCGACAAGGTCGACCCGAGCTTCCGCGATCCGGACGGTGCCTACATCGCAGTCCAGGTGATCGCGCACGTCTATGCCTATAACCCCCAGGTGGTCCAGCCGGCGGACGTGCCGAAGTCGGCGCTGGACTTTCTGAAGCCGGTGTTCCGCGGCAAGGTGGTCGCCGCCTATCCTGCGGACGACGACGCCACGCTGTACGCGTTCTATAGCGTAGTCGGCAAATACGGCTGGCAGTACATGGACAAGTACATGGCCAACCAGCCGAGCTTCATCCAGGGGCATCTCGGCGCGCAACGCAGCATCTCGAGCGGCGAGAACTGGGTGACGCTGGACGCGCTGCCGCAGATCAGCATGGTCGAGAAGCGTGCCGGCAAGCCGCACGAAATCGCGTTTCCGCAATCCGACCCGCTGCCGATCTGGCCCTTGACCGCCGCGATCTTCAAGGCGGCGCCGCATCCGAATGCGGCCAAGCTGTTTCTCGCCTGGTACCTGGAACCGAACCAGCAAAAGCGGATTGGCACCTGGTCGCCGCGCCAGGACGTGGAGCCGCCGTATGGCTGGAAGCCGATCCTTTCGTACAACGTCGTCAACAACTACCGCGAATTCCTGACCAACGAGAAACAGCTCGAGGAATTGCGCCGTCGCTTCGAGGCCTATACCGGACCGGTGAAGAACAAGGGCGGAGTGCGCTGATGTGGGAAGAAGTCGTCGCGCGCGAGAAGGCGCAGCACGATGCGCGCGACTTCCGCAGCGCGCTCGGCTGCTTTGCCACCGGCGTGTGCCTGGTCACCGCGCTCGCGCCCGACGGCAAGCGCGTCGGGCTGACGGCCAACTCCTTCAGCTCCGTGTCTCTGGATCCGCCGATGGTGCTCTGGAGCCTGGCGCGCAGCGCCTCGAGCGCGCCGGTATTTCGCGATGCCGAGTACTTCGCCATCAACGTGCTCGCCGCCGGCGACGAGGCGCTCTCCAATCACTTCGCCAAACCTGGCGCGGACAAGTTCGCCGCCTTTGCCGAGCGCTTCACCGACGGCCTCGCCGGCGTGCCGCTGCTGCAAGGCGCGGTGGCGAGCTTCGAGTGCCACAGCCGGCACCGCTATTACGGCGGCGATCACATCATCCTGATCGGTGTCGTCGAGCGCTACAGCCACACCGATCGCAAGCCGCTCGTCTTTTGCCGGGGAGGCTACGCATGAGCAACCGCATCCTGACCACCCACGTCGGCAGCCTGCCGCGGCCGCACGACCTGCTCGACCTGATGAAGGCCAAGCTCTCCGGCCAGGACGTCGACAACGCTGCCTACGAGCGGCGCGTGCGCCAGGCGGTGATGGACATCGTGAAGCAGCAGAAGGAGTGCGGCATCGATGTCGTCACCGACGGCGAGCAGTCCAAGCCGGGCTTTTTCTCCTACGTGCGCGAGCGGATGGTCGGCTTCGAGCCGAAGCCGGGCCGTAAGCTCGGCCTGTTCAAGGCAGAGACCGCGGCATTCCCGGAGTACTACGCGCAATACTTCAAGGATGCGATGCTCGGCGGCACGATCCTGCCTTTCGTGCCGCTGGTGTGCACGGGACCGGTCAGCTATCGCAACCTCGAGCCGCTGAAGCGCGACATCGACAACCTCAAGGCGGCGCTCGCCGCGAGCGGCGCGAAAAGCGCGTTCATGCCGGCCATCGCACCAAGCGGCGTCGGACTCAACGACTACTACAAGAGCGAGGAGGAATACTTCCACGCCGTCGGCGCGGCGCTGCGCACCGAGTACCAGGCGATCGTCGATGCCGGCCTGACGCTGCAGGTCGACGATCCGTTCCTCTGCGAAATGCTGATCGACCCGGATCTCGATGCGAAGCAAAAGCGCAAGACCGCCTGGATGTACGTCGAGGTGATCAACCAGAGCCTGAAGGGCATCCCGGCGGAAAAGGTGCGCTTCCATACCTGCTACAGCATCAATGAGGGACCGCGCATCCACGACGCGCCGATGTCCGAGGTCGCGCCCTACATGCTGAAGATCAACGCCGGCGCCTACAGCTTCGAGTACGGCAACCCGCGCCACGAGCACGAGCACCATGTCTGGGAGCGGCTCAAGTTCCCGGACGGCAAGAAGCTGATCCCGGGCATGATCATGCACGCGGTCAACATCGTGGAGCATCCCGAGCTGATCGCCGAGCGCCTCGCGCGCTTCGCGAATGCCGTCGGCCGCGACAACATCATGGCCGGCGCCGACTGTGGCTTCTCTTCACAGGCGAACTACCGGCCGGAAGTCCATCCGACGGTGATGTGGGCGAAGTTCGAGGCGATGCGCGAAGGCGCCGACCTCGCCGCCAAACGGCTTTGGAAGAAGCCCGCCGCTAAAGCGAAGCGGGCAAAGGGGAAGAAGAAATGAAACTCGTCGCGCTGGTGCTTGCACTGGGCCTGAGCACGCCGCTGTACGCGGCAGACAAGCTCACGCTCGGCTTCATGACCACGCTGTCGGGCCCGGCTGCGGTGGTCGGCAACGACATCCGCGACGGCATGCGGCTCGCGCTCGATCACCTGAACAATCGCGTCGGCGGCCTGCCGACCACGGTGCTGGTCGAGGACGACCGCCAGAAGCCCGAGGTGGCGATCGAGCTGGCGAACAAGTTCATCCGCCAGGACCGCGCCGACGCGCTGATCGGCTTCATGTTCTCGAACATCCTGCTCGCCGCTTACCAGCCGATCGTCCAGTCCGAGACGGTGCTGATCAGCTCCAACGCCGGTCCCTCGCAGATCGCCGGCAAGGACTGCTCGAAATACTTCTTCTCCACTTCGTGGCAGGGCGACAGCTGGGCCGAAGCGATGGGCGCCTATCTCACGAAGAAGGGCGTCGACAACATCTATCTCCTGGCGCCCAACTACGCCGCCGGCAAGGACGTGCTCGCGGGGTTCAAGCGCTTCTACAAGGGAAAGATCGCCGGCGAGGTGTACACCGGGCTCGGCCAGATGGATTTCTCCGCCGAGCTCGCCCAGCTGCGCGCGTCGAACGCGTCGGCCGTGTTCGCGTTCTTTCCCGGCGGTCTTGGCATCAACTTCGTGCGGCAGTACTCGCAAGCGGGACTTAAGGACAAGTTTCCGCTCTACACCTCCTACACCATCGACAACACCACCCTGCCGGCGATCGGCGAGGACGCGGTCGGCACCATCCGCACTTCGTTCTGGAACGAGGACTCGTCCAATCCGGCGGCGGCGCGCTTCGTGGGGGATTTCCAGAAGAAGTACGGCCGGCCGCCTTCCGAGTACGCGGTGCAGGCCTACGACACCATCATGCTGCTCGACGGCGCGGTGCGGGAAGTGAAGGGCAAGGTCGAGGACAAGCCGGCCTTCCTCGCCGCGCTGAAGAAAGCCAGCTTCAAGTCGCTGCGCGGCAACTTCCGCATCGGCAACAACGGTTTCCCGATCCAGGATTACTACGTCGGGCGCGTGGTCTCGGAAGGCGGCAAGGTGCGCATGAAGACCGACGAGCTGGTGCTCAAGGACCACGGCGACGCCTACGCCTCGCAGTGCCCGCTCAAATGAGCGCCCTCAAGCTCAAGTTCCTGTCCCACGGCACGCTCGAGTCGCGCGAGCTGGACAAGACGCGCCAGTTCTACGAGGAGTGCCTCGGCCTGGAGACGATTCGCACCAGCCCGCACTCGCTGATGATCCGGCTCGGAGGCGACAACACCATCGCGGTGGTGCAAAACCCGAAGAAGAACGCGATGGCGCTGCTCAACCACAACGGCCTCGATGTCGCCACGCGAGAAGACGTGGACGAGTGCTACCGCGTCCTGAACGAGGGCAAGGACAAGTGGGGGCTGAAGAAAGTCACCAAGCCGGCCGACCAGCACGGCACCTATTCCTTCTACTTCAGCGACCTCGACGACAACTGGTGGGAGATCCTCACCAACCCGCAGGGCGGCTATAGCTGGATGTTCAGCCAGGGGCGCGACCTCGCCGCCTGGGGCGCGGGCAAGGGCGACGAGGTCAATCCCAACCAGTTCAAGAAATGATCGATCGCCGCGGTTTCATGAAAGGCGCCGCAGCCCTCGCGGCGAGCGGGTTTGCTTCTGCGCAAGACGCGAGCACGCTGGTGGTGCGCAACGCTGGGCATGTGCTGACGATGGATCCGAAGCTCGGCAACCTGGCCGACGCCGACGTGCACATCCGCGACGGGCGCATCATCGCCATCGGCAGAAACCTGGCGGCGGTCAGCGGGCAGATGATCGATGCGCGCGGCATGATCGTCATGCCGGGGCTGATCGACACCCACACGCACATGTGGAACTGCCTGTGGCGCACGCTCGACACGCCCTACATCTACGGCCACAGCAACCTCGGGCCGCAGTACCGGCCCGAAGATTCTTATAACGCGGTGCGCCTGTGCGCCGCGGAGTTCCTGTTCGGCGGCATCACCACCGTGCATGCCTGGGAGCACAACGTGCGCAGCCCGGCGCACGCCGACGCCGAG